>Ga0247841_10004837_pt1 | contig 22559 bp, 18 predicted proteins | sample LaCruzMarch2015__2_FD_192410 | JGI IMG/M metagenome (GOLD analysis project Ga0247841, IMG submission 192410) | Freshwater microbial communities from meromictic Lake La Cruz, Castile-La Mancha, Spain - LaCruzMarch2015_18m | ecosystem: Environmental > Aquatic > Freshwater > Lake | place: Spain... | reverse complement strand
CGGAAAATTTTCCGATATTGCGGCTAAAGCTGGATCTGGAGGTACGCTTTCACCCGAAGAGCGTGCAATTGTTGCAATCCAGAATGATTGGAACCTCTTAGCTCGGAATAATTAGTTTCCCAAGACCTATATTTTCTTTACTTTTATTTTGATCTTATTCTGTTAAGATGGAAGCATGGAGAACAAGCACAAAACCTTAGTCCTGATTGATTCAAATGCGATCATTCATCGGGCTTACCATGCTTTGCCTAAAAACATGTCGACCTCTAAAGGTGAGTTGACCAATGCTGTTTATGGCTATGCCACTACGCTGATCAAAGTATTGGAAGATCTGCACCCGACTCATATTGCCGCCTCTTTTGATATCGGAAAGCCGACAGAGCGGATTGCTCAATATTCCGAGTATAAGGCGACCAGAGTCGCCGCCGATCAGGAGCTCTACGATCAGATTCCAAAGGTCAGAGAGATGCTGGGAGCCTTCAATATCCCTATCTACACCTGTGAAGGTCATGAGGCTGATGATTGTCTCGGGAGTATCTCGGATAAATTTGAAGAGCGCAATCCGGAACAAATATACAAGGATTTCAAAGTTTATATAGTTTCCGGCGATAAAGATATCTTTCAGCTGATCGACGGCAATATCTTTGTTTATTGGCTGAAAAGGGGGCTGAGCGAGGCAGGTGTAGTCAATCGCAAGGTGATTGAGGTTGAGTGGGGTCTTCAGCCTGAGGATTTTATCGATTTGAAGGCGTTGGCAGGAGACCCGTCAGACAATATACCTGGAGTACCGGGGATCGGACCAAAGACAGCCACTGATTTGCTGAAGAAATTCGAAACATTGGTTAAGCTTTACGAGAAAATTGAGTCGTCCCTAGCTGTCATTCCGGACTCCGATCCCGAATCCCACAACCGCGTCAGCGGCAGCACAGAGATCCTGAGACAAGTTCAGGATGACAAAGAGCTGGAGAATGTCGCCAAAGAGTTGGGTATCAAACCGAGGATCGTTGGATTATTAATTGAACATAAAGACCAAGCTTTCCTATCCCAAAAACTGGCGACCATCAACCGCAATTTGCCGATAGATTTCAATCTGGAAGATGCGGAGTGGGGGAACTATGATAAAGATAAGGTCAGAGAATTCTTCGAGAGGATGCAATTTCAATCTTTGCTCCGACGGTTTGGAGCAATCCCAAGTGAAAACGAGCCCAAGACTAAAGAAGCAGAAGAGCAAAAGAAAAAAGATGAACAACTCAAACTATTATAAATGAATATAGAAAATATCAAAAAACCGAATATAACCAGCGAAAGGATCAACCAAAAAGTGATGCCTATTCTTCGCAAGATGGAAAAATCAGGGATAAAACTTGATTGTGATGCTGTCAGGAAGCTAGACCGAAAACTGAGCAAGCGGGTCTCCCAAATTGAAGAGCAGATTGTCAAGTTTAGCGGGCATGAGTTTAATATTAGCTCGCCAACTCAGATGGCAGAGGTGCTCTTTGTGGAGATGAAACTTCCGACAGAGGATCTAAAAAAAACTAAAACAGGAATCTCAACGGCAGCAAATGAACTAAACAAGATCAAGGACAAGCACCCAATTATTGTTTTGATCTTGGAAAACCGAGAACTTTCGAAATTGATTTCGACATATCTACGACCACTACCTATGATTGTTGATAAAAGCTCACGTTTGCATACAACTTATGGTATGGAAACTGCTACTGGAAGACTGACCTCTTCTGAGCCAAATCTCCAAAACATTCCGATCAAAGGCAAATTTGGCGGCGAGATCAGGAAAGCATTCATAGCAAGCGAGGGCATGAAGTTGATTGCGGCTGATTACTCTCAGATAGAGCTTCGAATTATTGCTTCAATCTCTCATGATACTGCGATGATCGATGCATTCAAGAGAGGAGATGATATCCATAGCAAGACGGCAGCAGAGATATTCAATACAACTCTCAAAAAAGTGACACGCGATCAAAGGCGGATTGCTAAAGCGGTTAATTTTGGCATTGTTTATGGTCAAACTCCCTACGGACTTTCACAGGCGCTCAATATTGGAATCGATAAAGCCGCTGAATATATCCTCCACTACTTCGAGATCCACCAGGGTATCAGAAGGTATATCAACGAGATGGTTGAGAAAGCTCATAAAGATGGCTATGTCGAAACCATTTTTGGGGCGAAAAGATTCTTGCCCAACATTGATTCTCGGATTCGCTATATTGCTGAATCTGAGGAAAGAATGGCAATAAATATGCCGGTGCAGGGAACGGCGGCAGAGATCTTGAAGCTAGCGATGATTGCTCTTGATAAGAGGCTCGTTTCCTACAATAAAAAGAAGCCGGTTCCTTCAAAAATGCTTCTGACTGTCCATGACGAGTTGGTTGTCGAAGCGCCCTCAGAAGATGCCCAAGAGGTAGCAAAAATAGTCAAGGAATCAATGGAGGAAGTTGTCACATTGGAAGTACCTATTATTGCAGAGTTGGGCGTTGGAGATAATTGGCAGGAAGCCAAAAGCTAATACTTTTCTAATTATTAGTCTTTAATTTACTAATCCTCAAAGCATAGTCACTGACAATTGTATTGCTAAAATCAATTACAAAATTTGGTATTGAGTGTCTGGCATTGGAATTTGTTTGTACCTTGTATCTTGGTTATCGGCTATTATAATAATAAATTGCTAACAACTAACTAATCAAACAATGCTTCAATTTTTATACGGCGAAAATACATATTCAATTGCCAAAGATCTAGCAAAACTAGAGCATTTTTTTATTGAGAAGGACGGTTCCGATTTAAATGTTTCCAAGGTGAAGGGCGGGAGCCTTAAGAGCGGTGAATTTGAAAGTTATTTTGGCGCGCTCCCTTTCCTTGGAGAAAAACGTTTACTGATTATCAAAAACCTGTTGCTAGAAGGAAAAGATAAAGAGATTCAAGCCTCAATATCAAAAATAATCAATAAAGTCCCTGATTATTTAGACCTTGTATTTGTTGAAGAAGGAATGCCAGACGGGCGGACACAACTTTTCAAATTTTTAAAAACTATCCCTCAATCAAAATATTATGCCAATTACACCGAGCTGCAATTAAGAGAGTTGATCTCTGGCGAATTCTCAAGATCAGGGCTATCGATTTCGAGCGAAGCGGTCTATAAGCTCCAATTTTATCTTGGTGCAGATTTTTGGCGCCTTTCCAACGAGATCGGCAAGTTAATTCTTTATGCTAAATCGCAGAATTTATCAAAAGTAAATACAGATCTGATCGAGCTGATGGTTGAGCCAGAGAACAATCTATCTGTTTTTGATCTGACTGATGCCATCGGCGCCAGAAACGCTCAAAAAGCTTTTATCTCTCTACATTCACTGATCAAGAAAGGGGAGGATGATTTTTATATATTCAATCTTATCGTCGGACATTTCCGGAAGTTGATTATCCTTGATGATCTTGCTAAAAGCGGCGAGCCCTTAGAGAGATCAGGTCTTCATCCCTTTGTTGTCAAAAAAATGAGATCAAGCCTTTCCAACTTCAAAGGCAAAGAACTTATTAAACTTTATCTCTTGTTACAAACTACCGATGTAAAGATCAAAACTGGGCAGATTGAGCCTCGTATTGGGCTTGATCGCCTTGTAGCTGATTTATGCAAAGTTTGATATCATAATAAGTGGAGGGACGAATCTGAATCATAAGTTTTCGAATTTATCTGTTGGGATATACTGGCGAAAATTTTTGTTTTTTCTGGTATTTTTCGGTGTAAGTTTTTTTGCGTTTAATACAGTTACCTCATTCAAAGCTGACACACCTATATCTCAAACGAATATTGTTTATACTCCGGAATATACTTCCAACATTGTAATAAACAAAGACGGCACGATCATAATTGACGGCCAGAAGATGGCGCAAAAGATTGATTTGCTAGCCGACTCCGATGAATTGAGGCTGCCAGTGATAGACAAGCCAGCGACCGATATCGATCTTGCAACCTTTATTGTCACCTTGCCAAAAGCTAATGCTGGTGAGGTAACCCATGAGATTCTAGGTATACATGGAGTTGGGGAGATCAATTCTTTCGTACAGGATGAAAATACCATTATCTACCAAGCAAGAAACGTTTCGACCTATGCGACTGTTTCGATTGTTGCGAAGCTTCCGAAGGGAACCATTGCACCATCGTTCTCATACTGGATTTTAAGTAACATCCCGAACCTTGGTAGCATCTGGCTTGTTTTGGGTCTAGTTTTACCAATTGCCACATTTATACTGATGATGCTATTTATTCTGCTTCGTCTTCAAAGTCAAAAAGTTCAGGCGCCAAAAGATGAAACAGACGCCTTGCCGATGGCGATTCCCCCAGGAGTTGTAGGCGTATTATTTCACCAAAAAGTCGGAGCGAGGGAAATTGCCGCAACTCTGATTGATCTTGCCTGCAGGGGAGACATACTTATTCTAGATCGTTCCAGAGGCTTCGGCTTTGCTAAAAACCATCTGGACAAAAGACTTATTGGATATGAAAAAATTTTATTGTCCAAAATATTCAAGCACAATCTTGTGTCTGACAAAGAGGAGATAGATCGTCGCATCAACGCTCATCTTTACAGCAAAAAGATCTCTGTCTTAAGCTTGGGTATCTCCAACCTGGCAACAAGGCTTGGCTATTTTAAAACAAATCCCCAAACAATCTATCTGCGTTATAAAGTCATTGGAAGTATAGTCTGTGTCTTGGGATTGGCTGGGTTCTTCTTCAGCTTATCTCAATACGCCAACACCTCCTATTTGGCATTTCTATGGCTCGGGATGGTAATCTCAACCTTGGTTGTCTCTTGTATGGTACAGAAAATACCGGTTAGGACATCACTTGGTCAGGATAATTACAACAATTGGCTTGCTTTCAAAAAATATCTTGAGTCTGATAAAAAGATTCCTTACTCTCCTGACAACCAGGAAATATTCCAGCGCTATTTGCCTTATGCTATTGTGCTCGAGTGTGAGATCAAATGGGCAAAGAGATTCTCAGAACATAACTTCATAATGCCTGATTGGTTTGTATCAGATAAGGAAGGACTTGGACTAGAGGATTTTTGCTTATCGCTGTTTCCGATTGTTTCATATGTAAGCCGAAGTTTCGCGGCAATTCGGGAACCGGGGTTTAGATAAATTCGAAATCCTAAGTATGAAACAAATAATCAATATTTGAATAGTTAAACAATCTATATTTCTTATATTCTATATTCAAACTTAAGATGAACAATAACTTTTTCACAAAACTAATATACGGCGGCGGGGTCTTTTTTGACACGATCAAGTGGGTAGCCTTGGTTTGTGTCATTCTGGCGATCGTAAACACATTTTTCTTTAGCATTTTCTTTGTGGATGGTCAGTCAATGGAGCCAAATCTTCATGACAAAGAAGTGGTGTTTTGGCGGAAATCATCGGTTGAGGCCGATCGTTTAAGCAGAGGTCAGATAGTCTTAGTTAAATATCCTGGAGATCCTGAGCACAAACAATATGTCAAAAGAGTTATTGGCCTCCCGGGCGAGACATTAGAGATAAAGGAGAGCAAGGTATTTATCAACGGCAAAGTAACGAAACAAGAGTATATCCCAGTTTATTTTAGGACAGAGCCTGATGGTATTTGGATGATGAAGGAGAACGAATACTTTATCATGGGTGATAATCGGGAAAATTCAAGCGACTCCCGTATTTTTGGACCAGTAGAGCGTCGTTTTGTCTTGGGCCATGCCTCAGCTGTTATCTTCCCTCGTTTCTTGTTAGTCCGGGATATGTAAAGCTAAGCCTTAATACCTTCTCCTGGCGGGATATTATTTTGCAAACAAAAAAACCTCAGGCGGACCCGAGGCTTTTTTATAGATCAATTATTTCTTGGCAGGAGTTTTTTTCTTGGCTGGTTTTACTGGAGCTTCTACGGTCTTACCCATTTTCTTGGCGAGTCTGGATTTGAGTCTTGAAGCTTTGTTTTTATGAATGACATGTTTTTTTGCAGCTAGATCAAGCTCTTTATATGCTGCTTGAAGAAGTGAGGCAGCATCATCTTTTTGGTTTGAAATAGCACTTTTGAGGCCTTTGACGGCGCTTTTTACTTTAGCTCGAACCAAATCATTCTCACCTTTGCGGCGGATCGATACTAGTAAAGCTTTTTTTGCTGATTTTGTTACAGGCATAGTAGATAATTTCCAACTCTAATTTATATATGACAGATAATATCAGAAAAGGTGATAAATGTAAAGATTGGGCTAAGATTCAATTATCGCCAGCAGCTCGTCTCTCTTCATTTCCATTATTTCTTTTGTCTTGGCTTCAACATTGAGCCGGAGAAGTGGTTCGGTATTTGAACCTCTGACAATAAATTTCCAATCTGGATATTCAACCTTAACGCCGTCAAGTTCTGAAAGTTCGCCGTCAGCATATTTGCTTTTAATCTCAGCCATCTTCCCAGCCTGATCCCTGACAGTGGTGTTATATTCGCCTGATAAGGAGTATTTATTAAATTCGTTTAATATTCCTGAGAGTGGTTTATTCTCTTTGGATAGAATTTGCATCACAAGCAAGCTTGCCATCATGCCTGAATCAGCATAGTAAAGCTCTGGGAAGAAGTAGTGCCCGGAGTGTTCGCAAGCAAAAACACTACCTTCACGTCTCATCTGGGGCTTGATTAGAGAATACCCAACAGGTGTAACGGAGGCTGTCCCACCATATTTTTTGATAATTTCCGGCACAATCCAGCCAACGTTGATATTATAATTAATATTTCCGCCTGGTTTCTTGCTAAGTATTTCCTTCGAAATCATTGCTGAAGTTAAAGTGGCACTTACGCCCTGGCCTTTTTCATCAACAAGATAGACGCGATCGCCATCACCATCGAAAGCGAGTCCCAAGTCGGCTTTTTCTTCAATCACTTTTTTCTTAAGATCGGCGATATTCTTTTCTTCGATCGGACTCGGTTGGTGATTTGGAAAGCTACCATCTATTTCAAAATAAAGGGGGATTATTTCTATTGGTAAGTCCTTGAAAACTTTTTCGATTACAAAACCAGCGACACCATTACCAGCGTCAATTACCACCTTGAGTGGTTTGATATCCGAAATACCAATTAGCGAAAACATTTTTTGCGAGTAAATATTATAGGGTTGTCTCTCTGAAACTCCACCTTTTAGCTTAGCTAATTCTAGATCATCATTTACTATCATATCTCTAACATCGTAAAATCCGTCGTCTCCACTCAGAGCAATCGCTCCCTTTAAGGTTGCTTTTAGGCCATTATATTGGCTTGGGTTATGTGAGGCAGTAATCATGATCGCTGCATCCACATCTTCGAAATAAGCAGAAGATGTGCAAGCCATATCGGTCGTCGTAATTCCGAGGTCAATCGCGTTTGCGCCGGCGGCTGTTATTCCCTCGATCATTGCTTTTGCCAATGATGGGGAGGAAATACGTCCGTCTCTCCCAACAGCGACTGATTTTAGATGGAACTTATTCACCATGGCTATCCCGATTGCCCTCACAATCTCTTCGTTGATCGTCTCGGGGTATATTCCACGAACGTCGTATGATTTAAAAATTGATTGATCGATTTTCATAGTTTTAATCTTATTTTATTTTTGGTTATAGATAGAAGTGTTTGCCTTCGTCTTTTAATTTATTCAGAAGGTCTTTTACCTGTTGGGATTTATCGGCGTTACAAACCAAGAGAGCATCAGGAGTGTCCACGATAACAATGTTCTCGAGTCCGACAGTAGCAATGAGCTTGTCATTTGCCAGGACTAAGCAATTGTTATTATTTACACCAATATGGTGTCCCTTGGTGACGATGGCAGCATCGTGCGCTTCAGAGAGAACCTTTAGAAGCGTGCCCCAGGAGCCGATATCGCTCCAGCCGAAGTTTCCAGGCACTACTAGAATATCATTCGTTTTTTCCATGATGCCATAGTCGATTGAAGTGATCTCTGTTTTTCCATATTCACTTTTTAGAACCTTTTCTTCGTCTGGTTTACCGATTGCAGCTTTGATTTTCATCAGAGCTTCATATGTCACGGGGAGATTTTTCTCATATAGTTCAAGAATCCGTTTCGTTTTCCAGATGAACATACCCGAATTCCAGATATATTCCCAAGACATTACATACTCCTTGGCTTTTTCTAGAGTTGGCTTTTCAGCGAATCTTTTAACTGAAAATGCCTTTAAGCCGTCGTCGCTATCAATCTGAGAATTCATCTGAATATAGCCAAGACCGGTATTTGGTTCAGTCGGGTTGATGCCGATCAGGATGAGGTTATCGGGATATTTGTTTACCAATTTCTCACCATAGTTGATAATATTGAGAAATTTCTTCGATTCTTTAATGATATGGTCAGAGGGGAGGAAAATGGCATCCGAATTAGGGTCACGCTGATTCAATACTGCTGAAACATAGCCGCAAGCAGCAGCATTTCCTCTAAGCGAGGGCTCAACGATATAATTTTTCTCAGGGATCTCGGGCAAAATAGATTTTATATCCTCTACAAAATCAGCAAGGGTCGAAATAATGATTTCGTCATTTGAAAATTTTGAGGTCAATCTCTCGTATGTTTCTCTGATCAACGATTTATCGCCAGCAAAAGAATGAAGTTGCTTCGGTTTTTTTTGCCTGGAGAGGGGCCACAATCTGGTACCCTGACCCCCGGCCATTATTACTGCGTACATGTTTTCCTTAATATAGATTAATATTTTTCAATCAAGATGTTGGAGACTCCGGCTGATACTTCGAGGTGTATTTTCGCGAGAGAGGAGTCATAATCAGCACTTTTGTAATCACCGTCTTTTTTTTCCAGTCCCAGCTGATCAAAGTTTTTTGAGAGCAAAGCCGAATCAGACTCTATCCAAAGTCGTGTTTCCTGTGGAACTAAAATATTAAATGAAGACGCGCCGGCATTTATCGATAAATCGGTAGTTGAGCTCTTTGAGCCAATTTTAACCTTTCCGCTACTTGCTCCAGAGTCTATCGATAACTTCTGTAATATCACATTTGTGAAATCGAGATCAAGGGTTGAGGCACCTGAATTGATTCGAAATGTCGAAGCTTTATTTGGAGATACCTCCAAATTGAATTCGCGTACTCCTTGGGTAGTCAGAAAGTTAGCAGGTTTTTCCGAGAATATTACTGTTTGTTTGTCGGCAACTATTTCATTAGTTATATCTATTCCGTTTGTGCTTTTGAAGTTACCCTTATACTGTTCTACGGATTGTGGGTCTAGAGCAGTAACATTTACATTCATAGCACCAAGATTGATTTCATAGCCGATCTCGCTAACTTCCTGATTTCTAGGATTGGTAAAATTTTGAGTCGAAACTGTATTATCCAACTTGCTCCAGACTTGGTCCTTGATTCCGCCTACGTTTGATCTGCCAAGGATTATCGCAAGAACAATAATGATTAGCACAATCATTACCAGAAAGTAATCATTTTTAATGAAGAATCTAATCCCAATCAATATCAAGATTATCGGCCAGAACATCCAAACAAGAGACCAGATGTTATTTTGCCACCAGCCGAGGTTTATCCCCAAAAAGATGACTCCGACCAGAATGATCAGAAGTCCCCAGATGAATTTACCAAACCCGATATTATTTCCCGATTTGTCTTCCATTTTTATCCTTTCTTAATCTTCTTTTCATGCACTTAAGAAGCGTAATAGAGTTATATCTAAGTACTCTATCTTTTCAACCTTAAAAAACATTATTTCTTATCAATATTATGATCTTTATTATACCCCAGAAGAACCGGAATGAAAATTATGAAAGTACCAATAGAAAGCTATAATATTGACTTATCTTGCTCATTGGTCTATATTCTAGTGTTTTTCTAAGTTCTTTTTTGATTAAAACTGAAGAACATAATTTAGACTAAGCAGATACTTTATATGGAATTAACCCCGAAACAACAGGTTGTCGAGATCCTGAAGAATCATGAAAAGATCCTTCTTTTGACCCACAAGAACCCCGATGGCGATGCCATCGGCAGTATTCTTGCGTTGTATCTTGCACTGACTAAGCTTGGAAAGAAGGTCGTCGCCGTTTGCAATGACGCAGCTCCTGCAGTTTTTGATTTTCTTCCCGATACCAATAAAATTGTTAATGACTTTTCTGCTTCCAGGGATTTTGTCATTAGTTTGGATATTTCTTCAATCAAGGCAGATAAGATCATGTATAAAATACATGACTCAAAGCTTAACTTTATTATTACTCCCAAAGATGGTGAATTTAGCCAGGAGATGGTCTCCTTCGAAGAAGGCGGCATCAATTTTGAAGCCATCGTAGTTCTGGATTCACCGGATTTGGAGCGCTTAGGTGACCCCTACGAAAAGAACACTGAAATATTCTATGATTTACCGGTTATAAACATCGATCATCATGCTGGCAATGATTCTTTCGGCAAGATAAATCTTGTTGATCTGACGGCTACATCAACAAGCGAAATTTTAGTTTCTGTGCTAGAAGCTCTAACGGGGGACCCCAAATTCATCAGTGATGACCTTGCAACGCTTCTTTTGACCGGCATTATCACTGATACAAACTCATTTCAAAACTCAAATACAACGCCGAAATCATTGACAATTGCAGCACAGCTCGTCGCCTCCGGGGCAAGACAACAGGATATAATCAAGAAGATTTACAAAACAAAACCACTTTCAACATTGCGTTTATGGGGTCGGGCGCTTTCCAATCTTCGGGATGAAAAAAATTACAGTTTTGTTTGGACACAGCTTTCCAAGAGCGATTATCTTGAAGTTGGCGCAAGCGAGAGCGAATCCAGTGGTGTTATCGACGAACTCCTGAAAACAGCTTCAGGTGTTGAATTTGCGCTACTTCTCTCTGAGAAGAATGGGGATGTCCATGGTTCGTTGCGCGCCACAACCCGTACTAAAGATGTTTCTGCAATCGCAAGGTTATTCGGCGGCGGCGGCCACACTTTAGCCGCTGCTTTCCAGATGAAGGGTACCTCACTTAGTCAATCCTCAGCATCAATTATCCAAAAAATCAAAAATTTCCAGGATTCAAACCGACAGCTTAGCTAAGGTGACTTGAAATTTTCATCAAAATAGTGTAGAATTTATCTATTAATTAATTTAGGGAGAAACCAATACGCGGAGCGTATAAGAAACAATGACCAAGATACAATCACCAAACAAATAATGAATTCATTTATTGTTTGTAACTTGTTTCTTGGGATTTGGTTATTGCTACTGCGTTTGTTGGCTGAAACAAAATGGAAAAAGAGAAAAAGGAAAAAGCCCCAAGAAAAATCGGCGAAAGCAGCGATCTTGTAAAGAAATACCAGACGCATGAAAATGACACAGGTTCGACAGAGGTTCAGATCGCAATCTTAACCAAGAAAGTTTCTGATCTTACCAAACATTTGAAGACTCACAAAAAAGATTTCGATTCCAGACGTGGTCTACTCATGATGGTCGGAAAGAGAAGAAGACTTCTTAACTATCTGAAGAAATCAGAGGAAGTAAAATACACAAAATTGATCTCTGATCTCGGACTCAAAAGATAATTACAAATGCGTAGGTTGCCTTAGTGGCAACCTATCATTTGTAAATTAACAAATAATTGCCTCTTGATCTAGTATTGGTAGGTCGGTAAGTAAATAAGTTGGTAAGATCTTCTTACAAACTTACGACTTACAAACTTACTTACTTCTTCAAGCTGGCGGAAGGAAAGTATGATCAAAAAGATCGAATTCAAAACCCGGAACTATGAAATAGATTTCGGTGGCACAAAGTTGACTTTGGAAACAGGAAAGTTGGCAGGTCTTGCTAACGGCTCAATCACTGCCAGATTTAACGACACGATCGTCCTCGCGACAGCCTGTGTCTCTCCAGAAGTTAGAGAGGGAATGGACTTTTTTCCTCTGATGGTTGAGTACGAAGAGAGGTTCTATGCAGCAGGCAAGATCTCCGGGAGCCGTTTTATCAAAAGAGAGGGTCGTCCTTCAGACGCCGCCGTTCTAGCTGGCCGTAAAATTGATCGCCCGATTAGACCGCTTTTCCCTAAAAATTATCGCAATGATGTTCAAATCATCGTTACAGCTCTATCATACGATGGCACAATCGACCCAAGCATTATCGGAACAATCGCTGCTTCGGCTGCCTTGATGCAGACTTCAGCGCCATTCAAGGGCCCGATTGCAGCAATCAACGTTGGTTTTATCGACGGAAAATTTGTCTTGAATATGGACGAGGAGATGATGGATCAGTCATCTCTTAATCTTAGTTTTGCTGCGACCAAAGAACGCGTCATGATGATCGAAACCGAAGCCAATGAAGTTTCTGAAGAGAATGTTTTTGAAGGCATCAAATTTGGTCATCAGGCAATGCAAGCTGCAATCGATATTCAGCATCAAATTGCCAAAGATCACGAGCGTGAGGTTCAGGCAGACGAATCTGCAGTAAGCGAACTCCATGCTGAAGTCTACAATTTAGTTGCCGATAAGATCAAAATTGCTCTAGCTGAGATGGATAAAGAGGCAAGAGAAGCAAAGCTTAAGGCCTATGAAGACGAGGTGCTTTCTTCTCTCGAAGGTAATTACAAGCAGGTTGAGATCAAAGGTGCTTTTGCCAAAATCGTTGAAAAAGAGGTCCGAAGAATGATACTTGAAGATGGAGTCAGGCCTGATGGCAGATCTATTGATGAGATCAGACCACTTGGTATCGAAGTAGGCTTATTGCCTCGCCCTCATGGATCAGCATTATTTACCCGTGGACAGACTCAGGCTTTGACAATAGCAACACTTGCTTCTCCAGGGATGGAACAGCTGATTGACACGATGGAAGGGGAATCAACAAAGCGTTTTATGCATCATTATAATTTCCCTCCTTTTTCAACCGGAGAAGTTCGTCCTGTTCGAGGAGTCGGACGACGTGAAGTTGGCCATGGTTATCTTGCAGAAAAAGCTCTTAAACCAATGATTCCTGATTCTGAGACATTTCCTTATACTATCCGGCTTGTTTCTGAGATTCTAAGCTCAAATGGTTCAAGTTCTATGGCTGCGACTTGTGGCTCAACCCTAGCTCTGATGGATGCCGGTGTTCCGATCAAAAAGCCAGTGTCTGGAATCGCGATGGGACTGGTAACCAATAGTGATGCTTCTGAATACAAAGTATTGTCAGACCTGCAGGGTCTCGAAGATTTTGCCGGCGATATGGACTTCAAAGTTGCCGGAACTGCCGAAGGTATTACGGCCATCCAGATGGATACCAAGATCGAAGGCTTGACCTACGACATTATCAAAGATACCTTAGCTCAGGCTTTGACAGGCAGACTAGATATCATGAAAGCGATGCTCGAAGTTATTCCTGCTCCAAAAAGCTCAATCTCCAAATATGCTCCAAGGATAGAATCTATCAAAATAAATCCTGATAAGATCGGCGAATTGATCGGTCCTGGCGGCAAGAATGTCAAGAAGATCGTCGAAGATTGTGGCGGCAAAGAGGTCACATCGATCGATATTGAAGATGATGGCACTGTCATGGTCTCATCCATCGACCCTGAGATGGGCGACAAAGCAATCTCTATCATCAAATCAATGATGCGGGATATACTTCCTGGCGAGATTATCACCGGCGAAATCCTTGAAATCAAAAAAGACCGAATGACCGGGAAAGAGATCGGAGCGATCGTGAAAATTACTCCAAAAATTGATGGTATGATTCATATTTCTCAAATCTCTGATCAAAGAGTAGAAAAGGTCTCTGATATTCTGAAAGCTGGTCAAGTAGTGACCGCCAGAGTCGTTGAAGTTGATCCAGTCAAGGGCCGGATCGCACTTACTCTTAAGGGTGTTCCTCAAAAATAGTATATTTGAAGGTCATATCGTTACGCTTGAGTAAGCGTAACGATATGGACCCTTTTTATAGTCGACATTGACAACCTTTGAATTTTGTGATAGACTCTAATCAAGCTTTTTGTTAAGAGTCCTCCACATTTTTCTAAGTTTAATATCGTCCTAACTATTTTTTATGCATGTCTATTCAATTACCTGAAAAAATAAAAGTACTAAATGGTCTGAGGGAAGAGATTTCTATTTGTAAAAAATGTTCTCTTTATAAAAGCCGGATCAATATAGTTCCCGGGGAGGGCAACCCGGAAGCAGATATCCTTTTTATTGGTGAAGCTCCGGGAGCAACTGAAGATCAAAAAGGCATTCCCTTCTGTGGTGCCGCCGGCAAATTCCTGGACACGATGCTGGAAAGTATCGGGCTTGAACGCAAAGATGTTTTCATAGCCAATACTTTAAAATGTCGCCCGCCGGAAAACCGTGATCCTGAAGACAGCGAAAAAATAGCTTGTTCCCCATATTTAGAAAAACAAATAGAGGTGATAAATCCAAAACTAATTGTTTGCCTTGGCAGACATTCAACCGCAAACTTTTTACCGGGTATCGGTGGAATCACTTCTATGCATGGGAAGCCGGTAAGAAAAAAAGATGGGAGAATATATCTTCCTCTTTATCATCCGGCGGCAGCCTTGCACAATGGCGGTCTTCGCCAAACGCTAATTGACGACTTTAGCAAAATCCCAAAAATTATAAATAAAATTAATGAAAATAATCTAGAATCTAGAGGTAACGAAAAATGAATTCACAAAACGGCAGCAACGCCAAAGGTTTGCTTAAAAACGATCTGATCGAAAGTGGCAGTTTTACTGGCCCGCATAGGCAAACACAACCAAAAAAACATCTGTTGGGCGGAAACAGGCCAATGCCTACTAATCCCAATCAGCAATTTAAGAGGCAACCGTCTCCACAGCCCTCTGCACAGCCCTCTGCTCAGAGGGGATCAAAACAGGAACCTCGATATACTGCACAGCAGGTTGAGCCCAACCAATCAAAAATGTTCTATGAGCCTAAACTTCGAGTCATTCCACTTGGTGGAGTCGAGGAAAAAATCGGCAAAAACTGTACAGTTTTTGAGTATAAAGATGATATTATTATTATCGATATGGGTTTTATGTTCCCCGATGAGTCTATGCCAGGGGTTGATTATGTCATTCCTGATGTAACCTATCTCGAACAGAATAAACAAAAAATCAGAGGTATGCTCGTCACTCATGGTCATTTAGATCATATCGGTGCCATACCATACGTCTACGAGAAGATCGGTTCTCCAACTATCTATTCTTCGCCGTTGACGCTTGGTTTTATTAAAAATAAACTTGAAGAATTTGGCCTTGATCGAACAGCAAAACTAGCCCCACTGAAAGTTGGAGTTGATACTCTTCAGCTTGGTTGTTTCAAAATATCAACTTTTCGGCTGACTCATAGTATTCCCCAGTCAATGGGATTTGCGATCGAGACACCAGAAGGATTGGTTGTCTATGCCACTGACTGGAAGTTTGATCATACCCCTGCTGACGGAAAGCCAGCTGATTTTGCCGCACTCGCTACTTTGGGCGGTAGGAAACCTTTGGTTTTAATGTCTGATTCGACCAATGCTGATCGACCTGGCGTTTCAATCTCAGAAAAGACGATTGAAGATTCTCTCTTCGGTATCATGGAGAAGGCCAAGGGCAGAATCATTGTTTCTACCTTTTCCTCTTTGATCTCACGGATTCAGCAGATTCTAAATGTTTCTCACCGTCTAAACCGAAAAGTGTGTTTTGTCGGCCGGTCAATGCTCTCAGCGGTAGAAATTTCCATCTCGCTTGAAGCTTTACTCGTCCCAAAGGACACCATTATTGATGTCAAAAATTTAAGTAATTTTTCGGATGAACAAGTAGTGGTTGTTTGCACTGGTTCACAAGGCGAAGACAATGCAGCTCTGACTAGGATCGCTAACGGCGAACATCGTCAGGTGAAGATCAAGAAGGGCGACCTTGCTATCCTTTCGTCCTCTCCAATTCCAGGAAATGAGCGGGCTGTTGAAATGCTGATGGATAATCTGTTCCGCGGCGGAGCCCAGGTTATTTACCAGCGTCTAATGGACGTTCATACCTCAGGCCATGCAAACCAGGAAGACCTGAAGCTGATGCTTGCATTGGTCCGTCCTCAATATTTCATGCCTATCCATGGTGAAAGACATAAAAGAATGGTTCATTGTCAGCTAGCTCAAGATATGGGAGTAGTTGATGAAGAGCATTGTATCGTGGGTGATGACGGTCAGGTTATCGAATTCCATAAAGGTCATGGTGAGGTTACCAATAAGCGTGTTCCAGCCTCATTTGTCATGGTTGATGGTCTTGGTGTTGGCGATGTTGGCAACATTGTTCTGCGTGATCGCAAAGCAATGGCCGAAGACGGTATCTTTGTCATTATTGTTACGATCAACCATGAAAATGGCGAGATCGTGACCTCTCCCGATATTATCTCTCGAGGCTTTATCTACATGCGTGAAAATGAACAGTTGGTCCATAAAGCTAGGGCTGAGGTTAAAAAAATATTTTCTAAACATGGTAAAGAGCCAAATGGTCCTAAGCCTGATTGGAATTTAGCGAAGCAAAAACTTCGGGATGAGATAGGTGAATTCCTTTTCCGTGAAACGGAAAGGCGCCCTATGGTCATACCGGTAGTGATCGAAGTCTAAAAGATAGAAGATAGAATATAGAATATAGAATTAGGAATTATGGTTTAGGCCATGATCCTAGCCAATAAATGAGAAAAGTGAGTTGCGATCTTCGCGCTCACTTTTTTTAATTCTGACTGAGTGAGCGGTTTTTCATGATGGGGGGCACTGTTAATTTGTTGTTGGTATTTGCATCATGTGCTCAATTGGCATATAATTTATGTATAAGTGCTTCCGCAGTTATTTTATTGTAAGTGATATTATGGAGAGGAACAGTGGGCAGAAGAAGAAAGTTTCCAAAGCATAAACAAACGAAACCAAAGTGGTACCAGACAGAGAATGATTGGGGAGATTTTGTCTTCAATTGGTCTCTTGGACTTTCTGGAGAGACCTGGCGGGAGATCATCGCCATCATTAATATAATTTTTGCTGCTATTATAATTCTTGGCTTTTTCAATGTTGCCGGCAGTTTCGGCGAAAGTGCGGCCGGCCTTTCTAGAAAATGGTTCGGCGGTTTCGGCGCGTATCTTTTTGCTGGAGTTTATTTTTACTTTGGTATCAAGCTGTTTATTCCGCCAAGAAGTAAAAAAGACGGTTTTAAAATAGCTCATTTTCTTGGCTTGGTTTTTCTCGTCGTCTCGATCCCTTCATTGATCCATCTATTTATCTCACCCGAATTTGCAAAAGAGCTGGCTCGTTTTGGTCATGGCGGGGGAACAGTTGGTTACCTTATCTCCAATTTTGCCAGAGGCTCAATCGGGGTGATACCGGCCTTTCTTGTTATTCTTGCCTTTGTTGCTATCTCTGTTCTGATGACCTTTAACATTTCTCTTTCCCAGATATTTAGGAAGAGCGAGTCTGATCCTGACGATGATGATTCTAAAGTAAATGATGAAAATAAAATTTCGGTTTTCGAATCAGTCCGTCGTAAACTAGGTTCAATGCGCGCCGAGCCTTCCTCAAACCGTGTTGAGGTGATAGAGCCGACACCAATGTTTGTCGCGAGCCCAACCTCGAACGGGTCAAAATCTTTTCCTGCTTGGCAATATCCTTCTTTGGATTTGCTTAAGTCCTCTGATGATAAAGCGACCCCCGGCAATATTTATAAAAATGCAGAGTTGATCCAGAAGTGTCTGGAAAATTTCGGTATTCAGGTATCTGTTGGTGACGTGAATGTTGGTCCAACTGTCACCCAATACACTATCAAGCCAAAAGAGGGGGTCAAATTAACCAACATCGTTTCGCGACAAAACGATCTTGCTCTCGCACTCTCAGCGAAGAGTCTGCGGATAGAAGCCCCAATTCCTGGCAAGAATTTAGTTGGCATGGAAATTCCAAACAAGATTGCTGCCAAAGTTACTTTAAAAGAGATTATCAAGTCGACTGAGTTCAAATCAGTCAAAAGTAAGCTTGCGATTGCCCTTGGCCGTGATGTTTCAGGAGAAGCCGTTGCGATTGATCTGGAAAAAATGCCTCATCTTTTGATAGCCGGTTCGACGGGTAGCGGAAAATCCGTTTGTATCAATACGATTATAACTGCGCTGCTCTTTAACAATTCTCCTCAAGATCTCAAAATTTTGTTGGTCGATCCTAAGAGGGTTGAGCTTACAAACTATAACAAAATTCCGCATTTGTTGACTGAGGTTGTGACCGAGGTGGACAAAACAGTTTCTGCTCTTAAATGGGCTGTTTGGGAGATGGAAAGGCGCTACAAAATGTTCGAGGAGCTCGGCAGGAGAAATATTATTGCTTATAATTCCTCTCCGGGACCGGAGGGTAGGCTGCCTTATATTGTAATCATTATTGACGAATTGGCAGACCTGATGGCAACTTCTGCAAAAGATGTTGAAGCTTCAATCGTTAGATTGGCACAGATGGCAAGAGCTACCGGTATGCACCTTGTGATTGCGACTCAAAGACCTTCGGTTGATGTTCTAACAGGTTTGATCAAGGCCAACATTACTTCAAGGGTAGCATTTGCTACAGCATCGCAGGTAGATTCGCGGACAATATTGGATGTTGGTGGTGCAGAAAAGTTACTCGGAAATGGTGATATGTTATTCTTGGGAAATGGTCTGAACCGACCTCGTCGTCTGCAGGGATGCTTTGTCTCCGATGGTGAAATTGATGATCTGGTTTCCTATCTCAAAGAACATGGTGAACCTGAGTATGACCCGGCAATCCTTTCATTCAAATCAGGAAAGAGTGGAAATTCTCCAACCGGAAATGGTGCCGATGAAGATGAGCTTTATGATGAGGCTATAGAAACAGTGATGCAAGCTGGCAAAGCCTCTGCTTCCTTGTTGCAACGTCGCCTTAAAGTCGGGTATGCTAGAGCGGCACGCCTGCTCGACATTCTAGAAGAAACAGGGGTAATAGGACCTGCTGATGGCGCTAAGCCTAGAGATGTTTTCTTAAACAACACTGGAACACTTGGATCAAATAATGCTGGGCAATACCAGCCAGAGTATAGGAATGAAAATTTTGATCGTGGTTATCGGCAAGATAATTAATTATTATTTATGGTATCAGGCTTTCTTACCAAAAAATTAAAGTCAGAGAAAACTCTAGGTGAGTATCTGAAATCAGCCCGGAAAAAGAGAGAGCTCTCTTTTGCTGATGTTGAAGAAAAAACAAAAGTGCGGGCAAAATACCTCGAGGCTATTGAAAAGAGCGATTGGAACTCTCTCCCTCAGGATATTTACGTAAGAGCCTTTGTACTTTCTTACGCAAAATGTCTTGGGCTTTCTCGTAAGGAAGTTCTTAATTTATTTGAAACTGAGCTCTCGCTATATAGCAGAAACACCGCTAAACATGAACTTGCATATACCAATTCTATTAAGAACACCAAGGTTCTGATTACTCCGAAGCTGCTGGCATACTCGACGCTCTCAATTTTTATTATTTCTTTATTCACCTATCTATTTTTTCAGGTAGCTCATTTCGCCGGCAGTCCCAACCTTAAGATTATCACACCGGAGAACAATACAATCGTTGAGTCAGATTCACTTAATTTAAAAGGGGTTACTGACAATGGAATCATACTGACAGTCAATGATGAGAGTATTCCTGTCACGAATGAGGGCAGTTTTTCGTTGAACTTTAAGCTGCACAGGGGAGTTAATGTTATTAAAGTTAAAGCAATCAACAAAACCAAGAAAGAAAGCTCAGAGATACTAACAATCGAATACAAACCAAAAACAGCATTTACAGATACGTCGATCAATCAATAATCAAGAAACAAGTAACAATAATCAAATAAATTACAAATTCCAATAATCAAACATCAATATTCTGTATCTTGTCTCTTGGTGATTGGTTATTGTAACTGAAAGGAACAGATGGCCAAAAAATCAGAGGCAAAAACAATAGCAGCAGATAGCGGCAAGGACGAAGCCCTAAAATCTGCATTATTATCAATCGAAAAACAATTTGGCAAGGGTGCCATCATGACATTGGGCGATACGGCAGGACTAAAGGTTGATTCAGTTTCGACAGGATCTTTTTCTTTGGATCTTGCTTTGGGAATTGGTGGCTTGCCTCGCGGTAGAGTCATTGAAATATTTGGTCCCGAATCTTCCGGCAAAACAACACTTGCTATCTCGACAGTTGCTCAGGCCCAAAAAATGGGCGGAAATGCAGCTTTTATCGATGCTGAACATGCTCTTGATCCTGAATATGCCAAGAAGCTTGGAGTTGATTTAGATAATTTATTGATCTCTCAGCCTGATTCTGGCGAGCAAGCACTTGAGATAGTCGAGACTCTTGTCCGTTCAAATGCTCTGGATATTATCGTTGTTGACTCTGTTGCCGCTCTTGTTCCTCGGGCAGAGATTGAAGGAGAGATGGGCGACTCGATGATGGGTGTTCAAGCGAGACTAATGTCTCAAGCTTTGAGGAAACTTACCGGCATAGTTTCCAAATCTAAAACAATTCTTATTTTTATCAACCAGATTAGGATGAAGATCGGTGTAATGTTTGGGAATCCAGAGACTACCACCGGCGGCAATGCCCTCAAATTTTATTCCTCAGTTCGTCTAGATATCCGGAGAAAGGCCGCAATCAAAAAAGGTGATGAAAATGTTGGTAATAATGTTCAGGTCAAAGTTGTTAAAAATAAAGTGGCTCCTCCTTTTCGAACTGCAGAATTCGATATTATGTTCGGAACCGGCATAGACTTTGAGGGAGAAATTATAGATTCAGGTATCAAATATGGAGTTGTCGATCGTGCCGGCTCATGGATATCTTATGCTGATGAGAAGCTAGGACAGGGCAAAGAGGGAGCCAGGGCTTTTCTGAAAGAACATTCAGAGATCACTGAAAAGATTAAGAAAGAGATCTTGGCAAAAGTTCTGGAAGCTAAAGAAGCTACCGAATAAATACACCTACCATCTTCCGCTACCTCAGACTTATATTAATATGAAAAAAACACCTCTTCAATATGCTCTTGATCTTGTTTCGATGCGCGATCGGACAGAAGCCGAGCTGCGTAGAAAAATGCTTGATAAAAAAATCGAAACTCCTGAAATAGAAAAAGCTATCAATTTTCTCAAAGAGAAAAATTTTCTCGATGACTCTCGTTTCGTTAAAAATTTTATCGCTAGCTCAAAAAGACAGGGGCGGTTTGGAAGGCGTCGAATTTTTCAGAAACTAAAAATCTTTGGTATCAGCAATGAACTATTGGAAGAAGCCTGGCAAGGCTTGGACGAGGACTCAGAAGAAGAGAGGGCTATAGAAACTGCTTCGAAATGGCTTTCCAAAAAAGGAAGTAATGATAATTTCAAGGAAAAATTGATCAGGCATCTTATCGGGCGCGGTTTTGATTATGATATAATTAAAAAAGCAATGGGGGAATTAAACATCTATTAAGGAGGGGAATGGCTACAGTCATCAAGCCTAATATTCTTTGGTTCAAGGATATCTCAAAAAATGACATCACCAAAGTCGGTGGTAAAGGGGCAAATCTTGGAGAAATGGCAAATGCGAAGCTGCCAATCCCTAACGGTTTTTGCGTCACGGCTTATGCGTATTTTGATTTTCTGAAGAAGTCAGGCCTTGAAAAAGAGATAAAGTCGATGATTGATGATCTTGATTACGAAGACAACAAAGAACTCAACCGTGTTTCTGTTTTGATCAAAAAGATGATTATAAAAGCTGGCCTTCCCAGAGATCTGATCAAAGAGATAGAAGAAGCATATTATCGACTGGGAGGTTTTCCGGTAGCGGTTAGATCGTCAGCTACAGCAGAAGATCTGCCGGAAGCATCATTTGCCGGCCAACAGGCGACATTCCTAAACGTCGCTGGCAAGAAGGAGGTAACCGATTCCGTCCTGAAATGTTATGCTTCTTTATTTGAAGCCAGAGCTATCTATTATCGGGCGTTGAATCAGTTTGACCATATGAGGATCGCATTATCGGCTGTAGTTCAGAATATGGTTGAATCCGATTGTTCCGGCATCCTCTTCACCGTGGACCCAGTGACTGAAGACAGCTCAAAGCTAGTTATTGAAGCGGGATATGGCTTGGGCGAAGCAATTGTCTCTGGCTCTGTCACGCCTGATCGCTACATTATTGATAAAAAAACCATACAGATCGTGGAAAAAGAAATCAATTCTCAGGATTGGAAGATCGTTCGCAACTCCAAAGGCGGAGATAAGCATGTCAGTGTTGCTAATTCGTTCCAAAATAAACAAAAGATAACTGATGAACAGATTATCAAGCTTGCAAAAATAGGACTCTCTATTGAGGAACATTACGGCAAACCACAGGATACCGAGTGGGCTATTGAGGATGGCAAGATATTTTTTCTGCAATCACGACCCATTACGACTTTGGGAAAAAAGCAAGCGGCCAGCAGTCGGCAGTCAGCAGAAGGACGAGCCGCCAACTGCCAACCGCAAACCGCAAACCAGATTCTCCTTAGAGGCGCTGCGGCTTCTCTCGGGGTTGCTTTTGGCCCTGTCAAGATCATTCATAAACCGACCGAAATAGATAAGATCA
>Ga0247841_10004836_pt1 | contig 22565 bp, 59 predicted proteins | sample LaCruzMarch2015__2_FD_192410 | JGI IMG/M metagenome (GOLD analysis project Ga0247841, IMG submission 192410) | Freshwater microbial communities from meromictic Lake La Cruz, Castile-La Mancha, Spain - LaCruzMarch2015_18m | ecosystem: Environmental > Aquatic > Freshwater > Lake | place: Spain... | reverse complement strand
TAATCAACCTGTAATGGTATCATTTCCTTATCTTCATCATATAACCTATTCTTATGTATCATCTTACAATATAACTAAGGCATCTTTATTTATAAATGCTACTACTGATATGGATATGTTATTATACTACTAGATATATCGAATATACTTTATTATTATTATTATTATTATTATTATTATATTACTTATATTATAGAACTAGAAATTGATATATATCACAACCCGGATCTAACTACTTACCAGTATGCTAAAAACAATACTATAGAGTACCTAACCTAATTAGTTTGAAGGCACAACTGGTTTAGGATCTTCCACCTTAGGAACTTCCTGTTGTGGAACAACCGGATCTACCTTAGGACTTACTTCTTTCTTTTTTCTTCCCATACTATACCTAAGTATCTTATATTTAAATACCTTACCTAATTGGTGTTAAAGCAATAGCTTCTACCTTTACAGATCCCGGAACTACTTCTTTCTTGATACCTTTGCACTTCTTATAGTATTCTACATTAGAACACCTAACACTATCCTTATGACAAGCCCGCCATCTTCTCTTATGTAGATTAACAACTAACCTAACCTGATCTTCAGTTAAATCTTCTGGTTTAAATTTATCCATACCTAACCTAAGCATTCTATATTTAAATACTTTACCTTTTGTAAGACGATACCTGATTGGTGTAAGATACCATCTGATAACTATTAAGATTATCTCTAACACACTAGGATCCAGAATTATCAAGAATTAGTATATACTCCCTCATCACATATATCTTTATATAGCCAGTATCTAGTATTATTATATCATATCTTCTCTATGAGAAGGTAGAAAAGAGGAGTTGAAGGTGATAAAAAAAAGAATATATGAGGTAAAGAATACATTTCTAATTGGAAATATGATACATTTTATGTTAGTTTCTTATCTAATTAAACAAGGAGGTGATAAAAATGGAAACAAAAATAGTTGATAACCAGTGTATTATAGAAGGGAATTGCCCAGTTTGTGATAAACTAATTAGTTTTAGTGTGGAAAACGATATGAGAATAAGGGCTAATCAAATAGCAGGACAGGTATATGAGTGGTTTCTTAATAATAATGAGTTCTGTTTTGAGTGTAGGGTTCTATTTGAGAAATGGATAAAGGAACATAAAGGGTTTTGCACGGAAAATAAGATAGGAACTAGGGAAGTTGCTAATAAGTTCTTACAAAAGGCTGGAAAAGAGCAAATAATAGGTATCAACACACATAAAGAGGCAGAAACTGAGGAGATATCCGAAGTTGAAGTCCCAGTTAGTTCGGAAGGACTAACTGTTCCACTAGATACTAATGTAAGGAGGTCCGAGGTAAAATGACAGAAATAGATATAAACGAGTTAGATTTTAAGGAAATAACTCAGGAAGAGTTCAATATTGGAGGAGGGCGAAGTGGTTCTCATTGGAACTCTGAGGCAATTCAACAATTTGCAACTCATTTAGGTAAGGAATGTGCAGGTAAGAAAATAGAAATTTCTATAGGCAAATTCTATACTTCTATGAGGGAAGATAAAGGAGAAGAAGTTGTTAAATATGCTAGTTATTATTCAAGAAAGGTTCTACTTGAGGCTTTTGAAACTTTAGGAATTAAAGCAAAGGTTAAAACTATGGGAACTAAGAATAATAGCACTGAAGGTGTTCTTAAAATATCAGTAATTGGTTATTGATAAGTAAGGCACCAAATTTTATTTTTTTTTAGGCTCTGATTAGGTTAGAACCAAGGTATATACTTTTGCCTGAGTATATAACTCTTTATTAAAGGCAAACCACTAGGTTAACTAGTAGTGTAAGAAATCAATAGTAGCCTGGACTAGGTTCCAGGAACTAATTGATTAAAAATGAGGTAACTATATGAGTAAAAGATTAAAGGCACCGAGAGGTGTATTAAAGCGAAATAGCAAGGTTAAATCTAATAAAGATAGGTTTAATGGAATTGGGGGACTTATGCCTGAAGGAACTGATATTAAAGGCACAAGGTATAAATACTCAATTAAGTTACCACAGGTATACTTAGTTGAATACGAAGAAAGGTTCTTATTCTTTAAGGCGAAAACTAAGTTATTGGTAACTGATAACCTTGAAATGTTAGTATCATTAAATAGGTCGTATAATCTTCAAAGTCTTTTTAGAAGTATTAAGTTAGTTGGATTATATAAAACTATGGAGTGCACTAGAAATGAATAAAGAAAACGAGTTTAAGTTAAAGGAGTTCCTAATAAGTGAAAGGGATAATATAGATAGGGATATTGATAATTCTTGGGTTGAGAAAATGACTATTAAGGTAATGGATAGAATTAAAGGTATTGATATAAATAAGTTAAGTATTTTGGGTGGTAATTTATTAGAGTTAAATCTTAGTGAGACTGGAATGAATTATAGGTTATTCTTATTTCATCGTGGGGATATGAATGAGTTAAGTAGTCTTGAACTACAAGGAAGTAGATTTAATCTTAGTTAGGTCTGGAATTAGAAGACTATGTATTAACTGTTCAAAGGGAACTGAAGAGCATAGACCTAAAGACTTACAGATATTATATCCTAACCAGAAAGGTTGTTGTTCTGGTTGTAGATACTTAAAAGAAGATGGGTGTCAAACTATGAGTTTAGTTTGTAAGTTATGGTTGTGCAGTCCAAGACTTAGAACACTAATGAATTACTATGATAGAAAAAGGTTTGATGAGATAACTAAGATAGCCGGGGATCTAGGTTGGTTAGAATATAGGTCTAGTGTGGAGGATTACTTTAAATGATTAAAATAAATGAAAGAGGTATTTTGAAAGGAGGTGTAATATGGTAAAAATAAAGAAAGGAGATTACTTAAGGGTTTGTATTGATGATAACCATACTGACTTAACTGCTTGGAAAGGCAAACTTATAGTAGCAGAAAGAGATGAAACTACTGATGCTACAGGTTTGCCCTGTATAAGGATTATGGATAAAGATGGTAAGTCTATAACTCCTCAAAGTAGTGATGGATATAGAGTTTCAAGATTTGAAACTCTTACTGTAAAAGAGGCTAGTGAGTTAAAAGAAAAACCAGTAGAAAGGTTTGCAGTGTTTAAAGAAAGTTGTATGAACTTTCAGTTTATGGCTAACTCATTAGAAGATGCACAAAAAGTTAAGCCGAGTTATGGTGATACATTTTTAATCTTCAAGTTAATTCCAGTTGCTAAAGCAAATTGGAAATATGATGTTGAGAAGGTTGAATAGACCTTCATTTTTAATTTAATTTTTTTTAAGTTGAGTGAAATAGCAAGATAAGTATAGAGGCAAATATGAAAAAACAAAATAGACAGGTAATTGAAATAGAAAAAAGAGGTAACTTATAATGGGGGAGAATATAATAAATCCATTTAAGTTTAACTATCGTGGATTTGAAGTAGGTTGTCTTAAGGTAGTATTTAACGGGCTTTATGTTAATGATTATACTTGGAAGATAGTAGTTAAGGGAAAAGATTTCTATAAGGAGTTTACTTCAAAGGTAATATGCAATTCTGGAACTAAGCAGTGGGCTATTGATAAAGGTATAGAAATAGTTGATAGTCAATTTAAGAGTGATGTATTTAATTATAATGAGTTCTTTGATAAACAAGAAGAGTTAATTTTTAACAGTTATAGTTCTGAAAGGAGGTATGATGAAAATGAGTGAAACTAAATTAGAGCAAAAGAAGGAAGATATAGTTGCTACTGGTAAGTGTGTAATGTGTGGAAGACCCGGAGAAGTTAAGGTCTATGAAACTAAAGAGATACTTTGCAAGTCTTGTTATAATGTAAACTCTAGTATCAGGCATAAAAAATGACACTTGAATTTAGAGAAATAACTAATGAAGACTTTAATGCAGGTAGAAAAATTGATTATAGTGTTCCAGAGTTAAACGAACTTAGAATAAACTTTCCAAGTAACCTTGAAGATTTAAGGGGAGTTATCTATAAAGTTATTAGCCATAAGACTAGATTATATGATGATTTAGTTATTAAGGCAATTCAAGTTATGAAGGAACAATATAATGTAGTTACGACTTATCAAAATATTAGATACTTAATCCTGAGCGAGTTAATGAACAGGAAAGAAACTAAGGAACTTCCAGATGGAAGTTTAGTTGATGTATTTACAGGGCATAAGAATGCACTCTGTCATTTACACTCCATATATGGTAAAGAAGTATCTAGTGAGTATTTAAGAAGGTTTGCAGGTATATTAAAAAGAAATAATATAGGTTCTAAATCTAACTTTGGATACTATTCTATTAAGTCGCAGCCAGGTTATGGTTCTGCTTCAATTAGAAGAGTGATAAAGAGTTTAGACTTTAGAAAGCCATATAGTATACCAGCCCTACAACCAGCCCTGATTATGTCTAATCTGCTATATATTATAGACAAAAAAAATGCAGATACTAAAGACGAGGATTTGGAGGTTAGTAGCGAACTACTATATACTATAGATGAAGAATAAAAAGATTAAAGAGAGTGGTAGTTTTATTGATTTAAGTTTAAGTTTTTGCCACTGCTCATCACCAGCAATAGATTTGAATACTGGTAAGTGTAGACTTTGTAATAAAAAGATTAAGTTAGATTACGAGATAAGGAGTAAGTTAAGTTCATAATCTGAAGGGCGGGTTAGTCATTACAATAGATTAACCCGCCCGTTAGGATACTAAATAAAATGACAAGAATAACTATTAAGTGGTATGGTAAGATGTTAGTCATAGGACTAGACGATTTTACTTATGCTTACTTTATATAATACTATTAAAGGAAAAGAGGATACTATTGAAAATGAAAATAATAAAAGGTGAAGAAACATATAAGTTAGTAATTGAAGGAAGTTCTAAACCATTTGGAGAAATATACTATTCTAATACTTTTAAAGAGTATGTATTAAGGACTGACCTTTGTATAGATTATAATGAACTAGTTAAGGTTGTTCTGTTTATTAAACACTTAAAGGAGAGTAAAAATGGTTAAAGAAAAATTGAACTTTGAATTATTTAACTACTTAAACGAAGTTCAGGAAGAACTATCTATGGCTCTTTTAAGTAGCCAGGACTATGAGAAAAGTGAAGATGATGATGCAATTTATAACTTAGCACCAAAAGAACAGGTATTATATAGAAGATTAGTTGGTGTATTAGAATACTATATTAAGAAGTTAGATACTTTATTTTTAGAGGACACAAAAGAACTTGAAGAAAAGACACTTGGAGTTATAACAATTAGGGATTCAAGTATTGATGAGTATGCCTATGAAGTTGAGTTTGAAGGCTTTGGAGAAGGTGCAGTTATTCCTTGTTATAATAAAGAAGGTATGACTATTGCCGTATCTAAACTTAAAAAAGAGTTTGAAAAGAATTATGCTATTAAAGTTTATAATGATACTAAAGGAATTAAAGTAGAAGAGGTAAAAATATAATGAAAGACTTAGATAAGGAAAAATTAAAAAGAGATATACTTAATTTAAAAGAATTAAGGACTGATATAGTTGATGAACTAAAACAGATAGATGATAAGTTAGAAAAATTAAAAGGAGAACTAAAAGATGATGAATAAATACTCAAGTAAATGCCACGAGCAAAACAGGAGGTTATAACATAATGGAAAGAAACTTTAAAGTTGGAGATAAGTTAGTTTGTATCAACAACACCGGTGTTTCAGATTTGATTTCACTAGGCGAAATCGTTGTTTGCACTAAAGACACATTTAGGGGCAAAAGCGGTGAGTCAGTAATCATAGTCAATTCTAAAAGCAATAAGCACGACTTACTTGCTGAAAGATTTGAACTAGCAAGTGCTACTGATAAACCAGGAGTTGGAGTTAAAGAAGAAAACTTACACCTTGTCCTAAAAGACAGTTGTAGAAACTTCACAAAACTAGCAACAACAGAAGAAGATGCACTTAACTACAAAGTAGAAGATGACGATACTTATACCGTGTATAAGTTAGTCGCTATTGCTAATTTGAGAAAAGTTACTGCAGTCGCACCTATTAAAAAGAAGTAGTAATACTTCGAGGGATTATTTTTATTTTTATTCCCTTTCTGTTCTAGGGCTTGATACCCTACTGATGAGGCTGAGTGCCGAAAACAGAACCCAAATTCCGGGAGAGTGATACATCTATCCAGGTCCCGGTATGGGTTATCATAAACTAAAAATGAAAAAAATAAACAAAGAAGAATACTATAGGTACTATGGTAGTCCAGATGTAATGAAACTAGTAGAAGTAGATGACTTTAATAGAACTGTTATATTTGAATTAAATGGGTCTAATATAAGTGTGCCTTTCGCATTAACTTGTTTTATAGAGGACTATGACTTATATGAATAGCAGACTTAGTATAATAACCAATGATTATAATAACCATATAGTTGTAGTTGTTAATGGAACAACTGAATTTATATGTGAGGACTATAATCACTTAGTAGTCTTAATGAATAAATTTTTGAGGAATACATATGGAAGTAAAAAAAGTTAGAAGAAGTGAAAGTGGAGACTCAATAATAGTTAAATTTGTTAAGGGTCAAGAATATGGATTATTTAGTTATAGATTATTTGAACTTGATGAAGATGATGAAACTGTTTATAACTTAGAATATTCTGCATCGGTAAATGATGACTTATATGATGAAATATATAATTGGGTTAATAAAAATATAATAAGTAAAAAAATAGTTATATATAAAAATAAGGTAATAGAATGAAAACTGAATTAAATATAGGTTATACTTTTCAAACAAAAGATGATATATGCACTTTTTTTGCAACAATAAAAAAAGGTAGTATACTAAGGTTAAATAGGTTTGAAAATGGGCTTCATCAATGTGAAGTATTAAATGGAATAGGTAATACTAAACCTGATGATGGTGTAATTATAACAGGGATTATTGTAAACTTAACAGAAGAAGAAATAACAGGTAATAATGATAAGAAAAAAGAAAAAAGAACTTACGAAAAACCAATTAGTTACTATTAAATCTGGTAAATATAAAGGCTCTATAGGACTAATAGTTTCAGAAGAAGGTATAGGATTATATAAGTTAGTTACATTACTAAATAGCCCAAATTGTAATTATGTAGGTGATGACCTTTTAATTACTGGTGATAAATTAAAATGAAAGTTGGAGATATATTTAGAGTTAAGAGTAATAGCAATAACTATGGAGTAACCAAAGTTGGTTCAATAGTTAGAATAGAACAGGTATTTGATGCAAAAAATCCATTTATTTATGTTAAACTATTAAACTCTCCAATTAACCCTTTCAGAAATTATGAAGGGCAGACTATGGAAATTTTAATTAAAGACCTTGACATAGATGGTTCAGGTTTAGTTGAAGTTCCCTGCTTTGAGCATTTCTGCTATATATTATAGAAAAAAATAAAAAAATTATACTCACAAAATGACTGAAATTAAAACAATAAAAAACGAGTTTAAGATAGAAGACTATGTTAAATTATCAAAGGCTTCACCATACTTTAAATCTCAAGGCAACCACGAAGTTGGAACGGTTGTAAATGTTGAACCAAATGGTATAGTCCATATAGACTTCTTTGACGGATACCAGAATATTTATCATATTAACGATTTAGAACTAATAGATAAAAGTAATTATGTTAAACCAATAATACCAATTCCAACAATAGGAACAGACCCTGAGTTAGAAATATATGATGAGTTTGGATTTATAAATGCTAATACTATTTTAACAAGTAGAACAGATGTTCCAGTTGGAACTGATGGTAATTCTAATATAGCAGAAATAAGACCTAAAGAAGGAAAGACTGCACTTGAACTAGCAGATAATATTGGAGACTTAATAAAGAAACTTAAGTTTAAGTGTGATGAAAAGTTTGGAAGAGATACTAATTATATTATAAGAGCAGGCAATGGAAAAAGAATGTCCTTGGGTGGACATATCCATTTTGGTATACTTAAAAAACAAAGGCAAGAGGCAGTAGATGCCTTAGACTTCTTATCTATGGCTATATCCACGATATATACTAGGAAATACTTTAAGATAAGAACTAATTCTTCTTATGGTAAATTGGGAGATGTAAGGGATCAACCTTGGGGCTTTGAATATAGAACACTTCCTAGTTATATAATTGATAGAGAGACTACTGAGCAGATACTTTGTTCTACACACTGTATAGCAATAGACTTCTTAAGGGGAGATTTAAAAGATAACTTATACTTTAAAAGACTTATGAGATGGTATGATAAGTATAGACAAACAATTAGAACTAAGTATGAACAAGGAGAAGAAGGAGTATTTGATTTCAAACTTAAAACGATTTATAAGATGGTTACACACACTAAAGCATATAACGAAATGGAAGGTTATAAGCCAAGAGTAGATAGGCTATTTGAAAGGATATTCAATAAAGTTGAAATAAACGAAAGTGGAGATGTTATAAGTAATTGGAACTTAAAGAACTGTATGGCTAAATCTAAAGTTACATTATTTAAGTTCTCAGAAGATGAATACTTAGATACATTTAAAATTAAAAAGAATACTATATCTATTCAGGCTATCGATAGGTCTAAGTATGAAACATTTCCAATATGGATTTATGGACTTAAGAAGGACAGGAATATAGATGTTGCTGTAAGTAATGATAAACTATATAGAGTAATTAAAAAGTTTGCCAAAAATAATAAACTTAGTTGGAATATAACAACTGGCTCATATAGTCAAAGTAATACTGGAACACAAATAGGATTATCTATGGCACTTAGAAATAACTGTAAAGATAACTTATTAGAAATGTTTGAGTATATAATAAAGGAGGTTAATTGATATGTGTGGCATTCTTGGGGCATTCAGTAAGAAACCAATAGCAGATGTAGATAAAGTTATAAAAGACTTAAAAATCTCTATAACAAAACTACAAGAAAGAGGAGATGATGCTACTGGAATAGGTTTAATTAACTCTGAAACTGGTAAGATAGAAATATTAAAAGAAGGACTTCCAGCAGTAGAATTTGTTAAATCAAAAGAGTTCTCTAAATTTATAAAAGGATTTGGAGAGTTCAATATAGTTCTTGCACACACCAGGGCTGCGACTTCTGGAACTGAAAAAGAGAATAAGAATAATCACCCATTTTATCACCCTACAACAGGTTCTATTTTAATCCATAATGGTATTATCTCAAGTCACGAAGACTTAAAAGATAAGTATAAACTTGAACCAGAAGGAGACTGTGATAGTGAATTGATACTTAGTCTATTTGATAAGTTAGAAGGAAATATCAAAAAGACAATAGCGAGAATTGATGGAAGTTTAGCAGTAGCATTATACCATAATAAAAAGTTACATTTATTTAAAAGCATTAATCCAATTCATATAATAACTGATGAAACAACTGGTGATGACAAGATATTCTACTTCACTAGCAAACCAGATTACTTATATGATGTATTCTATAGGGAGAAAAGTTTCTATGATATATTCACTACTGTAGAAGAACAAAAACAGCAGTTTATTAGAGAGTTAGATACTGATGAATTAGTTACATTTGACTGCGATACTGGAAAGTTTGATTTATCAAAAGTTGCGAGTGGTAAAATAGAATATAAGAAACCATATGTATATAGTAAAAGTGTAGAGACTGTAAATACTGCCGGGCATAATTATGATGGTTATACTAACTATGAAGATGAACAAAAAAAAATAATAGAAACTGCTCAAGGCTCAGGTACTGGGACTTCGACTATTGAAAGAAAAATGGACCCTAAAAAGTTTGCTGGGTTCATTAGACAAGTTAAAGTAACTGCGAGAAACTTATCTAGTTCTCAGAAACTAGAGTTATTCGATACTGCAAATGGTGTAGCAGAAGAAATATGGGATAAGTTCGCAAATGATTATTCTGGAGGTTCTTATGGTTGTTAGTGAAAAAATAACTTTAATTGAAGGTTCAAGAGATGTAGTTATAACTGTTATTCATAATTCTGTTAAAAAGTTAAAATCACAACCAATGAGAGTTACTCAAGATGATGAAAAAGGAATTATGGAACTAGCGGTTGCTATAAATAAAGAAACAAGTGCGACTGTTATAATAAATAACACAGATATAGATTTAAACTCAGATGAAGGTATAAAAGAGAATAAAGAATTATTTGATGAGTTTAAAAAAATAATAACTAAAATAAATCCACAGGTAATTATAGACTTACATGGTATGGCTAATAGTGGTTCATTATTTAATAATTCAAAGGAATCAGGTTTAAGAATATGCAGAGAGTTTATAGAGAAACCTTCTGAAGGAAGTAGACCTGATATTGATATAGGATTTAGAAGAAAGGCATCTAGTAACTTCTGCACTAGCAGAGGAGAAACAATATTACGGGTAGCGAAATTTCTGTCATACCAAGGACTTATAACTGACATCGAGGCAGTATTTCCTGGAGGAAGTTTCATAGGAAACTTGGCTTGTATGGATAGAGATGTTATGGCAATAGAGGTTGCTAAGAGAGTAAGGGATAACAAGAAACTAAATAAGAAGTTTATAGATGCCATAATAAACTTTATTGACTCAATAAGAGGTCAGGCAATATCTGACGAAGTAAATACTGCCTTCGGTGTATCAAAGATAAGTAAGCCAGAAGAAGTTAAAGAAGAATTAAAGGAGGAACCTGCTGGTTATATTGGATAATGTGGACTAAAGATAATTCTAAAGGTAACAATTTGGTTGCTAAGGAAAGTAATAGGAACAGAAATAACAAGTTATATTTATATTCAAGGATTATAAAGTATCTAATTAAGAGAGGTAAAACTCCAGATAAGTATCATTTTGATATTGTAGAACTACCAACTAGTAGGTTTGATATTATAAAAAAGAAAGTTAATAGTGATGGAGTTTATAAAAAGTTTATTAAAAAGGAAATTATATTTATAGAAGGCAGGGATAACTTTAGAAATATTATATTGAGAATACCAAAGTTAACTAGAATGAATAACGGTATTGGTGAATTAGATGCTCACTTAAGAGTAAGAAGTGAAAGTAAGAAAGAGATAGGAATAATAACTGATATGCATTTTGAACCAACATATTTTAATAATTACTGGCTTAATGGAGTTAACGAGAAAAGAACTAATGCTTATGAGAGTGAACATAAGGCGGTGCATAATACACCACAGAAGTTGTGAAGATATAATTCCCTGCGGGGTTAGTTATAAAATTGTGACTTTTTAAAATAAAGTTATGTAAGGTTTAAGTTTATCTATTTATCTATAAACTTTACTGCCTATCCTTAGGCAAACTGAAAATAGATAGAAGAAGGATTTGGTTGGGAAACCACCATAGATGGGTTTCACTTGTCTAGGTTTCCCAACTAAATTATTATATTTCTTAGTATTTAGTAATTAAATTTCGGAGGTTAAAAATTGAAAAATGTAAAAAATAGAGTTGGGTTAGAGGATATTTCTGAGGAACAATTAAGTTCACATTTCATAAAAGTCACAAAAGAGTTTGGTAAAGTTGAAAAAGAACTTAATAAGATACATAGCATATTTAAGGGTTTAAAGGCTCAAGAGAGACTTATACTATTTGATATAATGGCTGGTGCATTAATCGATATGAGTAATATGAGCACTTTCCTAGTAGTATCAATATTAGAGAAGTATAAGAACTTAACACTTAATAGTAATCATACAAATGTAGTAACTGCATCTAATATTGGTGTTGGACCAAATGTTAGTGATAAACCAACTCAGTCTAGTTATATAGGATAAGATGGAGAAGAAAGAAACGAGTAAGATAATTGAAGAAACTATTAAGCCAGAAGAAAGAACTATTAAATGTGCAGTATGCGATATTAAACTGCAGACACATAAGTTTAAAAAGAAAACAATGAAGTTTGAGAATGGACTTATAAAGAACTTTATTAGAGATAGTAAAGTAGTAGAGCACCACAAATCTGGATTAATAACTGGATTAGATGGTTCGCAGATAGACTTATGTATAGAACACTTTAATACTGCATGGACACTTAAGAATGCCAATAATTCTTTTAAAGATATAGTTGAAGAACTAAAGAAGAATGGGGGCCCAGTTATCCTAAATGAACTAGATCCTGCACTTGAGGAAATAAAGAAAGAGTTAACTGAAAGTGCCTGTAATGGTAATTTAGAACTTTAATTTAGAGTTTTGATTTTTTGATTTTTTTATTTAGCGTGAGGTATATTAAATGAATAATAAAAGACTTGGAATGAAACTAGTAAAAATGTGGTTATCTGAGGAAGAATTAGTTGCGATAGTAACATATTTAAAGGATAGCGACTTTATTAACAATGTAGGAGATATAATTTTTGAGGTGAATAAACGTGGTGATTTTGGAATTTAAGTATCATAGGGCCTGTAAGCTAGTGGCAAACTATAACATTTGCAATGTTGAATTCTGAGTTCGATTCTCAGCAGGTCCATCGAAATGAAAGAAAGATATAATAAGAATAAACATAATATGCACTATGAACTTTCGCCTAATGGAAAGAAGGTTCTTATTGTATACTGTATTAAACAAGGTGGATCCTTTTCAAGTGAACTATGGTTCTTAGGAAAAGTTCCATATCAACTATGCCCTTGTTGTAGGGAGATAATTAAATGATTAAAGAAAAAAAAGTTAAAAAAGTAAAGTTGCCAAGGAAGTTATGTTTCTTATGTGGCGACGATACTGATGATTGGACTATTTATAAAAATGGTTTCATATGCAAGAGTTGTAATAGTAGTGAAAAGTTTATTAAATTTAAGGAGGTTAACAAATGAAAACATATAAAATATTAATAGAGATTAGAGCTGAGTGCGATGCAGATAAAGACGAGATACTAGAAGTATACGACTTACAACATCCACTAGAAGAAGAATGGAGTTGTTGTTTGGAAGATAACTATGAAGAATAAACAATACACAGTTGTATGGAGTGAAGAAGTTCAGTATAGTGCAACAGTCTATGCTAGGGATGAAGCTAGTGCACATAATAAGTTTGTCAAGAACGATATCCATAATCAACAGGTTGAAGGAAGTATTTATTTAGATGACAGTATGGAGATTACTGAAGATGATGGATTATAAGGAATTTATTTGGTGGAAAAACTTAAGTGGAGAAGAAAAGGAAGTACTAATTAGATTTCTATATGGTATTGACTTGGAGCAATATATAAATATAAGCGAAGATGGGAGGTATCTTGGTGTAAAATGACGGAACAAGAAGACGAATTTGAGGACACAGAATTTGACATCGATGACATAGAAGTTGGTGAGGAATACGATGATGACTTAGATGAAGATAATGAAGAAAAAGAAGACGATTAGTAACTACTTCTTAATTAAGACAACAAAAAATATATCATCGTAGTAAGCTTTATAAAGGCAATTGCCTTTATAATATTAGATAGATTAGATATAGATATACTAAAAAAATGGGTTTAATAGGCAGTTTATTTGATGGAATTATTTGTGTTATGGCTTATGTAGTATTTATTATACCAATGATATTACTATTCTCATTACCATTTATTGCTATTGGAGTTGGTGCATTATGGTTAATTATCTTACTTATTAAAGCACTTTTATTAGCGATTTAGATTATACTGTGACGAGTAAATAGATATACAACAAGGAGGAATAAATATGGAAAAAAATTATAAAATTGAACACGGAGTTATTTATATTTGGTATGATTGCTGGAGCCATTGGTGTACTATTTCTGAAATATTAGAGGAGACTTCTAATGATGAACAACTAGCAGAAGTATTAACTAGATTGAGGATATCTGAAAAAATAGAAGATTTAATAATTGCAACTTGGACTAGAGTTAAAATGGAAAGATTGTTTAGGAAAATGAAGGCTAAAGAAAATAAAGAAAGAATATTAAATAAAATAAGATTGCCGATAATATGATGGAAACTAAAAGAATGATAGAATTAATGATGTGTGCTAACGAGCAAGGTTTTTCTATGAAAGTACCTGGTGGTTACTGGTTAGACTTGGCATTATATTTAGAATTAAGAGGTATTGCAAATGAGGGATATTGAACGAATAGATAGAATACTATCAATGATTAAAGAGGTATGGAATGAAAATCCAGATAGCAGGTTTGGCCAACTTTTAATTAACTGTGGTATCCTAAAAGATAGTATTGAAGATTGGAGTATGGAAGATGACTATTTAGAAAGCAATTTAAGGTTAAGGATCAAATTAAATAAAAAGAAAATAAAGGAGGGATAAAATATGGCAAACCAAATAAGAAGATGCCCAAGTTGCGGTGGAACAAACTTTATGAAAACAGCTTCAGAAAAGATTATAGATGGAAAGACTAAAAGGGTGTGGGTCCACAGTTGCGATGAGTGCGGTAAGGAAATTAAATACGAAGATATTGTATAAGTAATGGAAATAGAAAAGTACTACTCAAAAGTAGTAGATGGTATTAATTTATTATCTAAGGAAGATAACTTCAATAGCCTAATAATACTTTCTAAGCCCGGAATGGGAAAATCATTTTGGGTTGATAAAGCATTAGCTAACTGCGGTAAGCCCTTTGTTATATTTAAGGGAGCAGTATCTGAAGCTAAATTCTTTGAGTTCATAAATGAGAATAAGTCTAAGATAATTGTAATGCGAGATTGTGGTAATCTATTACGTAAGTTAACTTTTATTGACTTCTTAAAGTCAGCAACAGATTTAACTAAAGTAAGAAAGATAAGTAGATTGAATTACGCATCACACGAAGACCTTCCTGAAACAATAGAATTTACGGGAAAAATTTTGTGGGAAATTAATGACTTACCTAAAAAGAATAAAGACGACTTCGATGCAATTGTTGATCGTTCACTCTATGTTGAACTGAACTTTAATCTTGAAGATATTAAAGATATTATGTATCAAATAGCTCAGACTGTTGAAGAGAAGGAAGTTACAGATTACTTAGTAAGTATTAGAGATAAGATTGGTGCTGGATTGAATATTAGGGTTCAAAAGAAATGTTTAGATATATATGGTGCATGCAAACTAGAAAGTAAGGATTGGAAAGATTATATTAATAAATTTATGTTTAATGAGTTATCAGATAGTAAGAAGTTGTTTTATAGATTTGCTGGGTTAAAGCCAGTTAAAAGAATGGATTTTGTAAAATACTTAATGAAAGAAAAAGGTTGGAGTTACGCAACTGCTGAACGTAGAATAAGGATATGGCTAATATTAGAAGAACTATATACTAATAAACAAAAGCAGGGACTAATATCCTTAGATCCAATTAGAGAGGAAGAATAATATGGAAGAAATAAAATATAAAAAATGTGAATATTGCGGTAGAGATGCACCAGATCACACCTTTAATAAAGATGGTGAGTGTGGTTGGTGTAGAGCAGAAGCAAGTAAAACTGAAATGTGCGTAGGAGATATAAATTCAAAATGAACATAGAACAATTAGAAAAGAAAAAACTTGAAATAGAAAAAAAGATTGAACTACTAAAAGAAAAACAAACATCATTAAACTGGTATGAATACAAAAAAGGCTGGGAAATTTATACAAAACAGTGTTATAATGGATTGACCTATGCACAAATATTAAATAAAGTAAAAGAAGAAAACATCGCAGATTATCCATTACTTCAAGAACTAAGAAACAAAGGTTTGAATTTCTTAAAAGAGTTCTGGGTATTTGTTCCTAACCCTGATAAAATTAGCAAAAAGAAATTTGTCGCGAGGTTCATCGCGGATTCGGATTGGGCTAACCTCGATTGCGACTGGTATCCTACTGACACTGATCCGAGTCTCGGTGTATTTTTAATTAGGAGAAAGAAATGAACAATGTAATTGAAAAAGCAAAGTCTGGAAGAGCTAAGTGCTTTAATTGTGAGAATACAATTGAAGAAGGAACACTTAAGTTAGTTGTAATGGAGAAGGGTTTTGGTGGATATGATACAAAGAAGTCTTTATGTTTAACTTGTGGTAAGGCACATATTAAAGGTAATATTAACGAATTAAATAAACAATTAGAAATACTAGAAAGATGAAAGACACAAAAAAGAATAAGATACAAAAGATTATTATTAAAATAGTAGATAGAGAACAAAACTATGAAAATCTTCCACGCGTATATACTGGTGAAGATATTCAAGTAGCAATAGAAGAGGGCTACAAATTGGGCTTTAGATCTGGACGAAATAGGAGAAACAAAAAATGAGCAAAAGAACAAAAACGAATAAAAGAGATACGGCATTAAGACAATTCTTAGAAAATAAGAAATCTCCGACAAAAAAAAAGACTGTTTTTGTGACAGGTTATAATCGTGGTTGGGAAGATTGCAGAAAACATTTAGATAGAAAATGGAGAGAAACCTGCGAGATTATGGCTAATCCGGAAATATTAAATGGATTAAGAAATGCTCTTGAAGATTTTAATAAAGGAAGATTTACAGTAATAACTAATAAAATAAAGAAAGACAAAATCTTCAGGGAGAAAACATTATGAATAAAAAAATAATAAAAAAAGACGATAGAATACCTGAGTTTTTATTCTTACGAGAACCAACTATATGGACTGGGGATATACTCCCAGATGAATTTAGAACAGAAGCAGATATAGAAAGATGGGTTAATGATATAAAAGAAATGGAGGAAACAAAATGAATTGGTATTTTATAACAATATTAATACTTTCAGGATTAGGTCTTATTGGAACTTTATTTGATAAAAAGTTAAAGACTAAGAAGAAAGTAGCTGGATTAATAGGTTATATTATCTTTATGATTTTAATAGCACTAGCTATTAGATCAGGATGGTAATATGGAACTAGAAGAATTTGCATTACGCAATATGGGTAAGTTTGTAGTTATAGGCTGGCTAGATGCTTGTTATAGAAACGGGCAGACTAAAGAAGACTTAGCTGAAAGTAGCCCAAAGGATTTACTTATAATAACAGAAAGTATAGGAAAAATAATTGGTGCGGATGATAAGGCTATATCTATCGCACATATAATAAATGAATTAACAAGTGATGTTTCATCAATTCCATTTGGAATGATTAAATCAATTAGGATATTAAAATGACAACACAAACAGAAAAGATATTGCAAGGATGCGGAAATAAGATGCCTAATTTTGGAGATGGAAGTCATACTTGTGGAACAAGAGCAGTAAATCCAAAAAATGGAACATTATATTGTTACGTCTGCAAAGCCCAAGCCCAAACCTTATTAGAAGCAAAAAAGGAAGAAGTTTATGACGATGATTTAGATTATTATAAAGTTGCAGGAAAAACAAGTTATGTTTTAAAGAATAAAATAGATGGACATTATGTATTTGAATTAGAATACAAAGATGAAGACCATAAAGATTATCCTATGTATATTTATGCCGATAAAGGACAAATATTTTATGAAGAAAATTATGAAGATAAAACAATAGAAATAAAAAAAGGAAAGAGTATAAGATTTGTTACTAGAGGTAATATAGCTTATAAAATGGAAAACAACCATTTAGTTAAAGTAGAAGAAATAAAAGATAAAGTATTGCTTAATAAAATAAAAATATTAGCGAATTTGGAAGGTTAAAATGGATTTAAAACTTGTATATATGGCTATGATATTTTGGGGTGCTTTTAATTTACCATTTACATTTTTATTTTATTATATGGAAAATAGTTTTTTAGGTAGTATTATATTTTTAGTAGGATTTTTTATATTGATTATGATTGGCTTAGTAGTTGCACATAATATTGATAAATATACGAAAATATATAGTAAAATAGGATTTTTATAATAATGAGGCATATAAGAAAGTATAGAAATAAATTAACTTTAAAAGAACAAGGAAAAATAAGAAGCAAAGCAAGAAGTAGAGCAAAGCATATTTTATATAGAAAATACTATAAAGAATATCTTAAAATTTATGAACCAATATATAAAAAATTAAGGAGAGATTTTATAAAAAATGAATAAACAAAATACGGAAAAATTATTGAAAGACTTTCCAAGTCTATATAAACAATACTATTGGGATAAGCAAGATACTTGTATGGTTTGGGGCTTTGAATTTTCTGATGGATGGTTTGACTTAATATATAATTTATCTAAGAGATTGATGGAAGATAATCCAGAATGTGAAGTTAGCCAAGCTAAAGAAAAGTTTGGTGGAATGAGGATATACTTAGATCATGCTAATGAAGAAGGTTTTAAGCATACTCAAGATGCAGAGAGGATGTCATTTAATATCTGTGAAATCTGTGGAAAAAAAGGTCAACTTTATAAAGATGGTTGGATGATGGTTAGGTGTGAAGAACATAAAGATAAAAGGAGAGAATTAAGATGAATGAGATAGTTACATACTTACTTGGGCAAATAATGACTTTAATTGGAATATCGATATTTGCATGGGTAGTTGGAAGATCATTTGCCAAAGGAGTATCTAAGGAAATAAAAGATGTATCAAAGCTAATTAAAAAAGAAGTACCTATTTGGATTGAAGATTTAATCTCCGGTATGAGAAAGAATAAGGCAATCGAACAAGCAATAGAAGGGAGAAAGCACTACTAATGCCGGACTTAATATTTTATATTTTTATAGTAGTGGTATGCCTGGCATTTAGTGGCTTTATATGGCTATGTTGGAAGATGATAGTGCACAATATTAAGAAGATGATTGAGAGAATAAAAGAGCATAAAAGTTTAATACAGAAAATAAGATGGCAGGTTAAAACATAATGGGAAGCTATATGATTTGGAGAGTTGAATTTAAAGATAGACAGTCTAAAGATAGATTTGAAAAATTCTTAAAAAAAGAATGCATCAAATTTAGATTAGTTCATAGTCATTTACTAGGTAATGACTTTTTAATGGCAGACTTCATATATGATGTTGGTTACTTAGGATATGCTGAAGCAGACTATCAAAAAAATAAATTAAAGGAACTAGGTGTTAGAAAATTAGAACAATCTAGTTTGTGTGATAAAGGAACATATGAGGTAATAATAAAATGAATTATAAACTTTCTATATTAGAGGATTTAGAAATTTGTGGAGTTGGAATTATAACTGTAACACTAATGTATCATCTTAATTTCTTACCTATCGTAGGTCTAGGATTTGGACTTGTTATTGTTATGAGATATATATTTGAAGAGCTTAAAAGAATTGAGGAAAGAAAATGAGAAGAAGTCCAAAATTAATAGATTATTTTTACGCAACTCTTGGAAGTTGGAGTAAGGCAGAAGAAGCAGTGGAAAGATTTGAAGAACAACAATTAGAGAAAGAAATAAAAGAAAGTATAAATGGTGAAGATGAATAAATGAAAAATGAAATAGCAGAAAAAAGATTTGGAAAGAGACTATGGAAACAGATGGGTAAGTATATGGATGGAATTACTTTAACATTTGATGAAGATGGTGATACAGATATTCCTGATCGCGATATCGAAAGAGCTTACAACTTGGTAAAGAGTAAAGGAAAGAATGATGGAGGAATAGAATGGGATTAAAAAATGATCAGATAAGGGTTGGAAAAGAAAGTAAATTAGTAGATGTAGTAGTTGGTCCAATGAGTAAGTCTGAAGTTAGTCGCGAGATAAATGCACTTATAGACTTAAGAGATCCAAGCTATATAGCAGTAATAATGAGGAAGAATAAAGGAACAAATAAATATCATACTAAAATGTATATAACCAGTCATGACTTTACAAAGTATATAAACTGGGGCGGACATAACTATGCAAGATAAAGTTATTAAGAAAATGGATTTGGTAGATATAGAACAAGAATTTAGACTTTTAATGTCGCATATAAAAGATAAATTTGTTATAGAAGAAAATGTTTTGTTTATAAATTTATCTAGTATTCTTGAAAACAATCATGAACTTTATGATGGCTTAATTTATAACCACGAGAGGTTCTATCCATTACTTGCAAGAGAGGTAGAGCATTTACTACTTAAGAAGTACGACATAAGATTTACTAATATCAATAATAATTTAGCAATAAGCAAAGTTAGAACTTCTAATCTTGGGCAACTAGTATCTTTAACTGGAATAATTAAAAGAGCGACAAAGGTAATTCCAAGAACTTATGCAATAACTTATACATGTGAGAATTGTGGAACTACTATAAATATTCCACAAGAGAAGAAAGCGATAGCTAAACCTGAAAGATGTCACTGCGGTAAGAGAGATATGTTCACAGAAGAAAAAGTACATATTAAAGATATACAAGAGATTAACTTAGAAGAGACTCATGATAGTGTAGATGGAAAACAACCACAGCAAATTAGGGTATACATAGAAGGAGATCTAACTGACAAGACATTAACAAACAAATTACAGCCTGGAAAAAGAGTTGAAGTTATTGGATTAATTAGTAAGCTACCCGCATTTATGAGCGTAAAGGATGAAGAACTAAATATTTCTGAATTTATGTTAAAAGCAAATAATATTGTTTCGTTAGATGCCGATAGTGAAATTGTTACTACTGAAGAGGACTTAATTAAAATAAAAGAGATAGCACAAGCTAACCCCTTAGAAATGCTTTCAAGAAACCTAGTTCCAGAAATATATGGGAATAATATGGTTAAAAAAGCTATTGTTCTACAAATGGTTAAAGGCACTTCAAAGGAAAAGTCTGATGGAAGTATGAGCCAAAATGATATTCATATATTGCTATGTGGAGATATTGGCATAGCCAAGTCACAGATATTAAGGGCTGTTGCAAGTAAATCACCAAGAGCTAAGATGGTTGTTGGAACTAAAACTAGTAAGGTAGCTTTAGGAGCTATGGCAGTTAAGGACGAGATGTTAGGTAGCTGGTCACTAGAAAGTGGAGCAATAGTACTTTGCAATGGTGGAACACTTTGTTTAGATGAACTTGATAAAATGTACAAGGAACATTTATCTGACTTATTAGAGCCAATGTCTGCAGGTATAGTAACTGTTAATAAAGCAGGAATACACGCGAACCTACCGGCCCACACGAACATATTAGCCTCAGCCAATCCAATCCATGGGAACTACGAATTAAGTCAACCAATGGCTAAGCAAATCGATTTACCAACGCCTATAATAAATAGGTTCGATCTTATATTCGTTTTAATAGATAGACCAGATGAAAACTTTGACTCAAACATAATTGAGCATGTATTCAAGTCCTATGGTGAAAAAGCCAAGTTAGATATATCTCACGAACTATATAAGAAATATATCCTGCACTGCAAGAAATTAAAACCACGAATGTCTGAAAGCTTATTAAAGCCATTACAAGACTTTTATGTTAGTATAAGAAAGAAATCCGAAAGAAGCAATACAAGAGGCATACCAATTAATATGAGAAGCATAGAAGGTTTAATAAAGCTATCTGAGGCGCATGCCAAGTTGCGACTAAGTGAATATGTAGAGAAAGTAGATTTTGATGCTGCGAAGGAAATATTGATGTACTGTCTAAGTCAAATCGGCTATGATGAAGATGCGGGGATATATGATTTATCCAGAATGTGTTATTCTGAAGATACAAAAGTTTTAACCAAAGAAGGTTTTAAACTACACGATGAAGTTAATAAAGATGAAGAAATTATGATTATAAATCCGCGAACTAGAAAAATAAAATGGGAAAGGCCAATTGGTTTATTTAAAGCAAATGTAATAAAAGAGCCAATTATAACCTTAAATTCGAGAAGCGGAATAGATATAAAAGTAACTCCAGAACATAAGATATGGTATAATTCAAGTTCTCGCGGATACGGAAAAAGATGGAAGGAAGGCAAGGCTAAAGATTTATTAGGATATAAAAGTACAGTAAGATTTAATAACAAATGTGTGTGGGATGGAAATGAAATAAATGATTTTGTTATACCCATTCCAATTTATCATGGTCATAAAAATTATATCGGCTGGCTAATAAAAAATAAACGGGAAATTCATTATGATCCAAAATATTTTTTAGAATTACTTGGATGGATTATTAGTGAAGGGCATATAGATCAATATTCTTTACAAATTAGCCAAGTTAATAAAAAAAATGTTAATAGAATAAGATTCCTACTGAAAAAATTAAAAATTAAATTTAGCGAAGCAATACAAAAAGATAAACGTGGACATAAAGATATAAATAGATTTATTATTTGCGGAAAACAGATATGTGAATGGTTAACAAAAAATGTTGGACATAGATATAATGATAAGTTTATTCCTAGATATATCTTAGATTCTAGTGTAGAACAACTTAAATTAATATTTAAATCTTTAATGCTTGGAGACGGATCAAAGGATAAGCGAAGAAATTTCAGTAATAGTTCTTATTGTACTGGAAGCGAGGAACTAGCATATAATGTTCAAGAGATAGCCATGAAACTAGGATTCAATGCACATATATCCGTACACCGAGAGAAGTATTTTAGAGTAAATATAACTAACAAGACCATTAAAACAATAAAACCAAATAATAGAAAAATAGAACAATACTCTGGTAAAATTTATTGTTTTAAAGTTAGTACCGGATATTACGTTACTAGCAGAAATGGAAAACTTTCATTTCAAGGAAATACAGAGAAGGTTCCAATGAGCCATC
>Ga0247841_10004834_pt1 | contig 22567 bp, 14 predicted proteins | sample LaCruzMarch2015__2_FD_192410 | JGI IMG/M metagenome (GOLD analysis project Ga0247841, IMG submission 192410) | Freshwater microbial communities from meromictic Lake La Cruz, Castile-La Mancha, Spain - LaCruzMarch2015_18m | ecosystem: Environmental > Aquatic > Freshwater > Lake | place: Spain... | reverse complement strand
TCCCGTCAGGAATACGTCGAAAATATTAAAAGAAAGCGATTCATGGCTGTTAGGAAATTCACCGGATTCGGTAAAAGGCAAAAGCAGGGACGAACTTGTAAGGAAGAGTTTCAGGGATGCGATTGAATCGCTGACAAAAAGATTTGGTACCGGCGACCAGACTAAGTGGATCTGGGGTGATATACACAAAGTTTTAATACGTCATCCCCTCGGGAGTATTCCGGCATTCAGCACTATACTGAATATTGGTCCTTTTGATATAGGCGGGTGCGGAACAACAGTTGCAAACGCCGAATATGCTTTCGCTAAAGCATTGGATAAAACGGAATTTGAATGCTATCTCGGCGCTTCGATGCGTTTTATTGCCGATATGGCAGATACAAAATCTTATTATTCGATTCTACCGCCGGGACAATCCGGACAGCCCCAGCATCAGCATTACGGCGATCAGGCGCGGCTCTGGCTTCACGGAGAATATAAGAATGTTATCGCACTAAACCCCGGGAATGAAAATGTGCAGGTTCTAATTTTAATACCCGATTGATTTTGCTTTCCAGCGAAGATAAATATAAACTGTACCGTCCGAAGAAATTTTTAGGGCAGAATTTTCTTGTTGACGATAACATATCAAGGAAAATTGTGTCATCAATCGAAGCGGGAGAAAATGATGTCGTTATTGAAATAGGTCCCGGACAGGGCGCGCTGACAAAACATTTTATTAAATCATGTTTACATTTCGTTGCTGTTGAAATTGACGCATCGGTTGTATTGATGCTAAAGGAAAAATACGGGCAGAGCTTAAACTTAATGAACGAAGATTTTTTAAAGTTCGACTTCGGTAAAGTATTTAAGTTGTTTTCTGTCAGTGTAAAAGCCGGAGTAGCCGAGCGGAAGCTGAAAATTATAGGTAATATTCCTTATAATATAACTTCTGAAATACTTTTTAAGATAATTGACTCTGATACTGAAATTGATTCGGCTGTTATTATGGTACAGAAAGAAGTTGCGGCGAGGATTACGGCTAAACCCGGCACGAAGCAATACGGAATACTTGCAGTGCAGATACAGGCATTTGCTGACGTCAGGGCATTGTTTGATGTACCGCCTACGGCTTTCTTCCCGAAACCCGACGTTTACTCGACTGTAATAAAACTTGTTATTAACAAGTATAAGTATCAGATTAATGACAGGGAAAACTTCCGCTCTGTAGTGAGAACAGCTTTCGGTAAAAGACGTAAAACTCTGAGGAACTCGCTTAAAGAATTGTTTCAGGAAAAGAACATAGATGAAAAAGATATTCCTTTGGATTTTACCAGAAGACCTGAAACGCTGACGGTCGGGGAATTTGTTCTAATCGCGAACATGATAAAATGATAGATAACATAAGGGATAGGATATACGGTTCTGAATTATTCGGGAAAATTGATTTCTCCGGGAAACGAAGTATATATGTAACGGGTATTTCCGGCTCGCTCGTTTCATTCCTGACGGATTACGTTTACACTAAAAATGGAAAGAAATTAATATTCATATCATTCGAAACAGAAAAACTTGCGAAAATTAAAGGCGACCTTGACCTTATAAGCTCATGTTCCGCAGTTTCGGTATATTCATCCGAAAAAAACACAGAAGGCGAAGAGTTCACGCGAACACTCAACAGTCTTGCCTCGGGTAATGATTTTATAATTCTGCTTCGCGCCGCAGACCTTGATAAGAAAATCATATCCAAGTCGAAATACAGCGGCTCACTCCTGAAATTAAGAAAAAACGAGGAATATCTTTTTGATGAACTAACTCAGCAATTGAATGAATATAATTACTGCAAGAAAGATTTTGTGGAAGAAGTGGGTGATTACTCCGTAAGAGGCGGAATTATTGATTTATTTCCAGAGCATTCCGATGCACCGCTGAGGCTGGAGTTCTTAGGTGAGACGGTTGAATCCATAAGAGAATTTGATATTACGACACAGCGCTCGATAAAAGGACTCGAGGAAGTCACAATCGGAATTAATCTGACGGAAGCGGATGAAGATGAGTCGCAGAACTTTTTCGGAAATAAAGAAAATATTCAGGCAGTTTCCACAATCAGGGATTATATACCCGAAGGCACGGCGATAATTATTGATGAGAAAGAAATCCTGAGCGATGCCGATATAAAAAACTTTCGTGAAAAATTTAATTGCATTTTCAACAGCGCTTTCCGTCCGTCTTCGGAGGAAACGGATTCCCTCGTTGATTTTAATTCGACGGTTCAGCCTGACGTGCATTCAAACATCAAAGATCTTTACAGGAATATTTCCGCTTCTGTCAATAACGGATTTCAGTCATATATACTGAGTTCTGATGAGCACCAGTCATCCCGTATTAAGAACCTGATAGAGGATTTTGAAGAAAATTTACTCATTGAAGATGAAACACTTTTAAAGGCATCGGATAAAATCATATTTAGTCCCGAATCACTTCAGGATGGATTTGTATATCCCGATGCGGGAATTTTAGTATATACGGAGCATCAGGTATTCGGGCGTTATTTCAGGCAGGTTAAAAAGCGGAGGAAGAAATTCCGTGGTCTGACGTTTGACGAGATAAAGGAGCTGAAGCAGGGAGATTACGTTGTACACAGGGATTTCGGAGTCGGAATATTCTCCGGACTGAAAAAGATTAAGTTTGGCATGAATGAGCAGGAAGTTGTTAAGCTTTCTTATGCCGGAGGCGATATAATATTTCTGAACCTGAATTACGTAAACCTTATAAACAAATATTCGGCGAGCGAGGGCACGGCGCCGCGCCTGACGCGTCTCGGCGGCGGCGAATGGGACAAGGTAAAAGACAGGGCAAAGAAAAAAGTTAAGGATATAGCGCGCGACCTTATTCTGCTGTATGCGAAAAGAAAATCGGAGCGCGGATTCGCTTTCTCGGTTGATTCACACTGGCAGAGGGAGCTTGAAGCGAGCTTTATATATGAGGACACAGCCGACCAGATAACCTCTACGGAAGACGTGAAGCAGGATATGCAGTCGGAAACGCCGATGGACAGGCTTATCTGCGGAGACGTCGGATTCGGAAAGACCGAAGTGGCAGTGAGGGCGGCGTTCAAAGCCGTGCTTGACAATAAGCAGGTTGCCGTGCTCGTACCGACAACTATATTGGCAGTACAGCATTACAACACATTCCGCGACAGGCTCTCGGCATTCGCAGTTGAAGTGGAATGCATTTCAAGGATACAGTCCGTTAAACAGCAGAAGGAAATACTTTCAAGGGTCGCCGAAGGAAAAGTTAATATTCTTATAGGCACTCACCGTTTACTTTCTAAGGATATTGAATTCAAAGACCTCGGAATGCTCGTGATTGACGAGGAGCAGAGGTTCGGAGTAAAGGCAAAGGAAAAACTCCGCGCCATAAAGCCGAATGTTGACACGCTGACATTAACGGCAACTCCGATTCCGAGAACATTGAATTTTTCACTTCTGGGTGCAAGAGATCTTTCTATAATCAACACTCCGCCGAAGAACAGAAAGCCGATTATCACTGAGATAATAAATTTCGACTGGAATGCTATAACGGGAGTAATTAAAAAAGAACTTGAACGCAGCGGTCAGGTTTACTTTGTGAACGATAAAATTCTGAACCTTTACGACCTTGCTGATAAACTGAAAAAATACATCCCTTATGCGAAGATTGGAATTGGGCACGGGCAGATGTCGGCAGGTGAGCTTGAAGACGTGATCGTTGACTTCATCGAGAAGAAATTAAACGTACTTTTCTGCACAAAGATAATAGAGTCCGGGCTTGATATTCCGAATGTTAATACAATAGTTATAAACAACGCGAACATGTACGGCTTGTCGGAATTGTATCAGCTTCGCGGACGCGTGGGAAGGAGCGATGCGCAGGCTTATGCCTACTTAATTTCTCCTCCTGCTGGACGGCTGACGCAGACAGCCGTTAGACGCCTGCAGGCAATTGAAGAATATACAGAGCTCGGCTCGGGGTTTAACCTGTCAATGCGCGACATGGAAATACGCGGAGTGGGGAATTTATTAGGAAAAGAGCAGAGCGGATTTGTTCATCAGATGGGATTTGAATTATTCATGGATATAATTGAAGAGGCTGTGGCTGAACTGAAGGATACAGAGTTTAAGGAATTGTTCAAAGAAGAAACCTCGCTTAAACGGCTGAATGAAAAAATAAGAAAAAAAGCGGAATCCGTTTCCACGATTATTGAGAATGATTTTAACGCATATATATCGGAAGAATACATACAAAACAATGTTGAAAGGCTGAATGTTTATAAACGGTTGTATGAAGTTAAAGATAACAAATCACTGGAACAGATATCAGACGAACTGCGCGACAGGTTCGGACCATTCGGAGATGGCACCCGAAACCTTTTAAAGGTAATCGGAATAAAAATTATTGCAACGGAAACAGGGCTTGAGAAAATAACAGTCACCGGAAAAGAGATGCAGATGTATTTCCCGCGGGATAAAACGCACAGTATATTTCAGGGAAATTTTTTCGGCGAACTGATAAACAAAATGTCAACAACCAAGAGCGGTAAATTCAGTATCGCGAATAATAAAGACAGATTAATTATTGAAGTGCGTTTAGAGAAAGAAGATGACGGCGGGCGCATTTCGGAAATTAGACAAACGCTTGATATTATGTAATTTAGTGCTGTAATTATTGAGATTTAATTTTTCAATTTCAATTATCATAAATTATTAGGATTTTATACAATAAATCAAAAAATATGAGAAAATTATTTTTGTTAGTCTTGTTATTTATCACCACAGGTGTTGGTTTCGCACAATATACCAATATCACAATAAGTACGGCAAATTCTCCGAATGAACCGTCAATTTGTATTAATCCCAAGAATTTAAATCAGTTAGTCGGAGGAGCAAATATCAGTTCGGTTTATTATTCAACAAACAGCGGATTTAACTGGACACGCTACAGCTTAACAAATTCATCATGGGGAGTTTGGGGCGATCCTTGTATTATTGTTGATACACTCGGACATTTTTATTATTTCCATCTTGCAAATTCCATATCTCCCGGATACTGGATAGACAGGATAGTCTGTCAGAAATCAACTAATGCCGGAGTAAGTTTCAGCAATCCGGGTTCATACACATACTTCAATTCTCCAAAGGAGCAGGATAAAGAATGGGCAGTTGTTGACCCGCGGAATAACAATATATATGTTACCTGGACGCAGTTCGATAGTTACGGCACATCAAACCAGCTTGATAGTTCAAACATACTGTTTTCGAAGTCAACCGACGGCGGATTGACGTGGGTGAATTTCGGAAGCGGAACGGCAAAACGTATAAATAAACTCGGCGGCGACTGTGTTGACGAGGATAATACGGTTGAAGGTGCGGTACCGGCAGTAGGACCCAACGGAGAAATTTACGTTGCGTGGTCGGGTCCGAAAATACGGAATTCGCAATTCGGAATTTTCTTTGATAAATCTACTGACGCGGGAAACACATGGCTTGATAATGATATTTACGTCGCAAACCAGCCGGGCGGATGGGATTTTATTATAGGCGGCATTCAAAGGAGCAACGGAATGCCTATTACATGTTGTGATATAAGCACGGGAGCCAACAGGGGAAATGTTTACATCAACTGGGCTGACAGTTCAGGACCGAACAATCACGATATTAAGTTTGCGCGCTCGACGAACGGCGGACTGAACTGGAGCGCGCCGTTGATAGTAAACACAGACAACACAAACAGGGAACAGTTTTTCACGTGGATGACGGTTGACCAGAAGACAGGCGTAATATATATAGTATATTATGACAGAAGAAACACGACCGGCAATGCAACCGACTTTTACATGGCGAAGTCAACAAACGGCGGAGTTTCATTCACGGAGGAAGTGATTAGCAGTTCATCTTTTGTGCCTTCGTCATCGACATTTTTCGGTGATTACACTAATATTACCGCTTATAACGGAGTAGTGAGACCGATTTGGATAAGGCTCGACGGGACATCGCTCAGCGTAATGACTGCAATCATCGGACTGCCAACCGGCGTTCAGGAACCAATCACTGTATTGCCGTCGGAGTATAAGCTATCGCAAAACGACCCGAATCCTTTCAATCCCGTGACGAATATAAAGTATCAGATTCCAAAAGATGCTTTTGTTTCGATTAAAGTATATAACATGGTAGGTCAGGAAGTTGCGGTGTTAGTAAACGAATTCAAAAGAGCTGGTGAATACAGTTATGATTTCAGCGGAGCAAACCTTACAACCGGAGTTTATTTTTACCGCATGATATCCGGTGATTTTTCTCAGACGAAAAAAATGATGCTAATCAAATAAGGACATTTGTCGTTTCTGAAAGTACTGATTTCAGTATTTATAACGGAAAATAGGCTGTCACTTGACAGCCTTTTTTGTTAATTTACAGTAATTTAAGTCGAATTTTTATCAATAAATTTTGTTGTAAATAAAGAATAAATTAAACAATTATAATGATTACGTTCAGGAAATTTACGAAAGATAATCTCCCGAAGATTATAAATTTTGAAAACATTAATCCGTTCGATATACTGGGTCCGCATTATATTCCCGAAAAAAAGGAATACTTCATTAACTGCTGGTTTCCGAATTCTGTCGAAGTGAAAATCAAGCCGCTGATTGATACGCGCAAGGAAGCCGTGATGAAACAGCTCGCCCCCGAAGGGTTCTGGCAAATCACATACAAAAACGTCACTGAAGCATTTCCGTATAAGCTCATAGTCAAATATCCGGAAGGATATCCGCATGAAATTGACGACCCTTACTCATATTCAACCGATATTACGGACTTCGACCTTTACCTGATGGGAGAAGGGAATTATTTCAAGTCGTATGAAAAATACGGTTCGAAACTAAAGATTAAAAACGGTGTAAAGGGAGTTGAATTCGCCGTCTGGGCGCCGAACGCGCAGGCAGTGAGCGTTAACGGTGATTTTAATTACTGGACTCCGGGTACATATCCTATGCAGAATATAAACGGCTCGGGTGTCTGGGCGCTTTTCATTCCCGGTCTTGCGCAAGGTACGGTTTATAAATTCGCTCTGAAATCTACTGACGGGCACGTATTCATGAAATCAGACCCGTACGCTTTTAATACGGAAGTAAGACCGCAGACAGGCTCGATTGTGTATGATATAGATAAATATAAATGGAATGACGGTGAATGGCTGACGGACAGGGCAAATTCAAATTTTCAGAACAGTCCGATGTCTGCATACGAACTTCATCTCGGCTCGTGGAAAAAAGATTATTATAACTCCGAATTCCCGAATGACTGGGGATTTCTTAATTACAGGCAGATTGCTGTTGACGTGGTTGAATACGTAAACAGAATGGGATACACTCATATTGAACTAATGCCCGTGATGGAGCATCCGCTTGACCAGTCATGGGGATATCAGGTCAGCAATTACTATGCGCCGACGAGCAGGTTCGGTACGCCCGATGACTTCATGTTCTTTGTTGACCTTTGTCATCAGAACAATATCGGTGTACTGCTCGACTGGGTTCCGGCTCACTTCCCGACTGACGCATCCGGTCTCGCGAATTTTGACGACACACAGTTATATGCTTACCAGGACCGGAAAAAAGGTTACCACATGGACTGGGGGACATTCGTTTTCGATTACGGAAGGAACGAAGTAATAAATTTTCTCATATCAAACGCGCTTTTCTGGATGGACAAGTTCCATATTGACGGACTGCGCGTTGACGCAGTTGCTTCGATGCTTTATCTCGATTATTCGAGGAAAGACGGAGAATGGCAGCCGAATGTTTTCGGCGGAAGAGAAAACCTTGAAGCTATTGAGTTTATTAAAAAACTTAATGTCATAGTACATGAATACCATAAAGGAATTCTGATGATTGCCGAAGAGTCAACGGCATTCCCCGGAGTTACGCTTCCCGTGTATCTCGGCGGGCTTGGCTTTGATATGAAATGGAACATGGGATGGATGAACGATATACTGATGTATTTTTCCAAAGAAACGATTCACAGAAAATATCACCACAACCTTATAACTTTTTCGCTCTGGTATGCCTTCAGCGAGAATTTTGTCCTTCCCGTTTCTCATGACGAAGTCGTGCACGGCAAGCGCTCGCTTTTTGAAAAAATGCCGGGCGATGCGTGGCAGAAATTCGCGAACCTCAGACTTTTCTTTGCATTCATGTTCGGACATCCGGGTAAGAAGCTGAATTTCATGGGTAATGATATTGCTCAGTATAATGAATGGAACAGCGACGGCTCGGTTGACTGGTTTTGCCTCGACCACGATTATCACAGTAAAATAAATTCTTTTGTAGAGGATATAAATACTTTATACAAAAGTTACAGGGCATTATACGAAATTGATTTTAAGATTGACGGTTTTGGGTGGATTGATTTTTCGGACTGGGAAAACAGCGTTATAGCTTTTATGCGGAAATCAGCCGACGGGAAACAAATCGTTATTTTCACTTTTAATTTTACGCCGGTTGTACGCGAAAATTATATATTCGGAGTCCCATACGCGGGATTCTATAAGGAAATTCTTAACAGCGATGCGCTTGAATACGGCGGAACAGGAGCGGGCAACCGCGGAGGCGTTTATTCGTCACCGGAAAGAAGGTTCGACTGGGAAAACTCCATAAGGGTCACGCTTCCTCCGCTCGGAGCAAATGTGTATTTATACGAGGCAGATAGTTAATATGGGCGGATTGTTTCTTTGCATACACGGTCACTTTTACCAGCCTCCGCGTGAAAACCCATGGACGGGAAAAATTGAAGTTCAGCCAACTGCCGCGCCTTTCCATGACTGGAACGAAAGAATATTTCAGGAGTGTTACAAGCCGAATACGGAAGCCGTTATAATAGATGATGCCGGTAAAGTATTGCGCAGGGTTAACAACTACGAATATTTGAATTTTAATTTCGGTCCGGCATTACTCGACTGGATAAGTAAAAATCATCCGGATACATACACTAAAATAATCGAAGCCGATAAAATTAGCGTTCAAAATCACAACGGACACGGAAACGCGATTGCACAGGTTTATAACCATTTGATAATGCCGCTCGCGATGCGAAGGGACAAGATAACGCAGGTAAAGTGGGGTATCGCGGATTTTGAATTAAGATTCGGCAGAAAGCCCGAAGGAATGTGGCTTGCCGAAACTGCCTGCAATAACGCTACACTGGAAGTGTTAATCGGAGAAGGAATCAGATATACGATTCTTGACCCGTCGCAGGCGCTGAAAGTAAGGAAATCAAACACTGACAGAAAATTCTTATGGGAAGATGTTTCGAACGGTAGAATCAATACAAGGATGCCGTATCGTTTTCAGTCAAAAGAGAAAAACGGGGAATTCATTGACATATTTTTCTACGACGGACCGCTTTCGAAGGGCATCGCATTTGACGACGTTGTTTTCGATTCGAAAAGGTTGATGGATAAAATTGATTCGGCGAATACGAAAAATTTTGAATATGACCAGCTAATAAGCATGGCTGTTGACGGTGAAACATTCGGACATCATAAACATTTTACGGAAAGAACAATTGCTTATCTGTTATCAGAATACGCACTGACGAGAGGTTATAAAGTAGTCAATTATGCCGAATATCTCGAGCGCTCGCAAGCGGAATACGAGGTTATGCTCAATGAAGGACCGAAAGGCGAAGGAACCGCGTGGAGCTGTATTCACGGTGTTGGAAGGTGGAAAGAGAACTGCGGATGTTATACGGGAGGCGCGCAAGGATGGAATCAGCAGTGGAGGAGTCCGCTGAGGAATGCGCTTAACCAGCTGAACTTTAAACTTGGTGTATTATTTGAACTGGAAGGCAGGAAATATCTGAAAGACCCGTGGACGGCAAGGAATGAATATATTAATGTGATTCTTGAAAAAACCGGAACGCGTGAGGAATCGTTCAGTAAATTCTTATCAGGCATGTTCCTTAAGCGTTTAAAACAATCCGAAAAAATAACATGCATTAATCTTCTTGAGATGCAGAAATATTCAATGCTGATGTTCACAAGCTGCGGGTGGTTCTTCTCGGATATTTCGGGAATCGAGACGCAGAAAATAATTGAATACGCGAAGCGCGCTATAGAGCTCGGAGAGACTATTTCAGGAGTAAACCTTGAACAGGATTTCCTTGATGAATTAAGTAAAGCCAAAAGCAATAAAAGGAATGAAATTCCGACGGACGGGGAAAACAAAGAATTGTCGGCGGACGAATCATTCATAAACGGTGCGGATATTTACAAAAGTCTCGGAGATATAAGATAAAAATAAATGATTACGGATTATAGTTTCCTAAAAAATACACGGACGGCTGATAAATGGGAAAGAATAGGAATGCGCCGCAGGGCGGGAGTTGCCGTGCCGCTGTTCTCGGTGCGCTCGTCGCAAAGCACGGGAATAGGCGAAATACCCGATATAAAATTAATCGTAAAATGGTGCGTAAAAACAGGCAATACCATTATACAACTCTTGCCTCTTAATGATACGGGCTTTGATTTCGCGCCTTACAATTCCGTAAGTTCATACGCTCTTGACCCTATGTATTTATCAATTCAGTCATTGAAAGAAGTAAACCTCAATCCCTTCAGGGAAAGCATACGAAATTTAAAGAGAGATTACAAAAATGATTCGGATAGTGTAAATTACAAAATAAAAGAAGACAAATTAAAGCTTTTCTACAGGATCTATAAGCGGTCGTATCTCAGGGGAATTCGGCGATATGAAAAATTCGTAAGCGATAATTTATACTGGTTAAAAGATTACGCAGTATTCAAAGTTCTCAAGGAATCCAACTGTTCCGATTGCTGGCAGGACTGGGATGCAAATTTTGCGAACCGCGAACCATCAGTACTTGAACAATTCAGCAAAGAAAACGCGGATAAAATACATTTCCATTATTGGCTTCAGTGGCAGTTGTACGAACAAATGACTTCGGTAAAAAAATACGCCGAATCAAAGAAGGTTTTTATAATGGGGGATTTACCTTTTCTTGTAAGCCGCGACAGCGCCGACGTATGGTCTGACAGAAAATATTTTAAACTGAACCTTTCATCGGGAGCGCCGCCCGATATGTACTTCGCCGGCGGACAGAGATGGGGAATGCCTCCTTATAACAGGGAAGAACTTGAAAAGGACGGCTTCACATACATAACAAATAAACTGAAGTACGCGGAGAATTTTTACGATTTGTTCAGGATTGACCATTTTGTAGGGTTTTTCAGGCTGTGGACGATTGATATAAACGAATCTGTAGAAACAGGCGGACTGAACGGGAAATATGACCCCGCGCAGGAAAATTTGTGGGAAGAAACTGGAAGAAATCTTGTTGAGGCGATTATAAAGAATACAACGATGCTTCCCTGTGCAGAAGACCTGGGGACGGTTCCCGAATGCTCAGGCAGGGTTTTATGGGATTACGGTATCCCGGGTATTGACGTTCAGAGATGGATGAAAACACGCGACGGTTCTTTTAATTTCCTTGAGCCACAGGATTACAGATGGCTCGCCGCGGCGACTGTATCCACGCACGATTCATCAACTATACCCGACTGGTGGCATAATGAAGCGGGCACGATTGACGGTAAACTTTTTGAAAGGTTAATGAGAGAAAAAGGCTTTACTGATATTCGAATAAACGAAATAAAGGAAAATCTTTTCGATGCCGATGCTTCGAGATACGACAGGCTGTACTGGAAAGAAGAAATTGACAGCAACGGCAAGATGCTGAATGCGCTTGGAATACCGCAGGAAAGCGCCTGGAATATTACTGTGCTTTACAATGAGAGTTACGGCGAGAAGAAGAAATATATGGAATATATCGGAAAGTTTAACCCCCTTCGCTCAGCACACCTTGATGATATTAACGAGAGCAGAACTTTTTCGGGAAATGACAATCTGAAAGTTGCCGATACAGCAAACAACTGTATATCAACTGTTACACCGGAGGTAATGGAGTCAGTACTCGGGAAAATCAATTCCTCTTCTTCAATTTTCAGCATACAGTTATTGCAGGAGTGGTTAAGCATGGATGATAAATTTTTACGCGCAGTACAGGAAAAATCATACCGGATTAATTTCCCCGGAATCGTAAGCGAATCGAACTGGGCAACTGTTCTGCCTTATACGCTCGAAAGGATAATTGATTTTGAAATTAATTCGGAAATACTGAACCTTAACAGAGAAGCAATCAGGGTTTAAGGAATTGATAAAATCTTGGCAGTGACAAATCAGATAAATCTTCTTAATTTTTTTCTCGGACCCAGTTCAGACTCATAAACTTTTTTTAAGCCGTCTCCGAAAGCTTTTTCAGTATCTCTTATATATTCAATGAGATGTCTGAAGCCGGCTATCTCGACGGAAGCCGCCTGGTCAGTTCCCCACATCGCACGGTCTAATGTAATATGCCTTTCGATGAATGTAGCGCCGAGAGTAACAGCGGCGACTGTGGGAGCTAAACCTACTTCATGACCCGAATATCCTATCGGTACTTCAGGGTATAAATTCTTGAGAGTTGTAATCATTCTCAGATTCAGCTCGTTCACGGGACAGGGATAGGTTGAAGTAGAGTGAGCGATAAGAAGTTTCTTTTTTCCGATAATGTTTACAGCGGCAGTGATTTCTTCCATAGTTGACATTCCCGTTGAAATAATTATCGGTTTACCGGTTGTTAATTTCTTTTTAAGCAGTTTATGATCTGTAAGCGAAGCGGATGCCGCTTTAAACATCGGCGGGTCAAACTGATTTATAAAATCAACAGACGGTTCATCCCAGCAGGAAGCAAACCATGAAATACCGAGTTCACGGCAGTACCTGTCAATTTTTTTGTAATCTTCGCCCGAAAGTTCAACTTTATGCCTGTATTCAATATATGTTATTCTGCCCCATGGAGTTTCTCTTTCGAGATTCCACTGGTCTTTCGGGACGCATAACTCCGGAGTTCTTTTCTGGAATTTAACAGCGTCGCATCCGATTGCCGCGGCGTTTTTTATAAGTTCTTTAGCGTGTTGCAGAGAACCGTTGTGATTTATTCCTATTTCAGCAATTATATAGACCCGTTCACCGTCACCAATAATTGTATTTCCCGCATTAATTTTTGCCATACTGAATATAATACTTATCTTTTTTAAACATTAAAACTCAAATAATCTTACCATGCAGTCCACCCGCCGTCAATAATCAGATTCGCGCCCGTCATATAAGCAGAAGCATCGCCTGCAAGAAATACAACCGCTCCTTTATAATCCTGCGGCACTGCCATTCTTCCGAGCGGTGTCTTCTTCGAATAATTCTTAATGAAATATTCTTCCTGATTATTCTCAACTCCGCCCGGACTGAGCGTGTTAACTCTTACGCCGCGATTACCCCAGTATGCGGCGAGGAATCTTGTAAAAGAAATAACCGCTCCTTTTGTAGCCGGATATGCGGGTGATTTATAAAAAGTCTGCTCGCCTTTCTCATTAACGTAAACTGACTGGTCGGGGGCAGTTACACCGTAGGTTGAGGCAATATTTATAATACTGCCTTTTCCTTTTTTTGCCATATCACTTCCGAGTATCTGTGAGCACAGAAACATACCCGTAACATTCACGTCAAATGATTTTTTCCATAGTTCAAGCGGATAATTCTCGAATTTCGATTTCTCAAGCGCGGCAGACGGATTTTCGAACATATCGTTAATAGCCGCGTTATTAACAAGAATATCTAAATGCCCGTATTCGGATATGACAAAATCCCTAAGTGAAGAGATAGACTCTTTTGACGTTACGTCGGTTCTGAATCCCGAAGATTTATTCCCGAGTTTTTCAGCGAAAGACTTGCAGGCGGCTTCGTCCAGGTCGCATACAATAACCGATGCACCGGCTTCGGCGAGTGCGAAACAATGATGCCTGCCGATTAAGCCGAGAGCTCCCGTAACGACGGCTGTTTTGTCTTTTAAAGAAAATATGTTCTGAATATTATCGCTCAAAATTATTTTAATTTCGTATCTGGTTTTGTGTTAAAATTAGTCGTTTTTCTGAATACAGGTTCAACTGCTTCGCCTTTCAGATATGATTTCACATTCCTTTCATCAACTGCTTTCTTTAAAACAGGCAGAACGTCGGCGTACGCTTTGAGAGTGTATGCAATATCTTCATCACTGTGCATGTAACATATATTATGGAATCCGCCCCAGAGAACTCCGCGTTTTATCATTTCCTGCTGGACGAGGGATTTCATTTCAAGCGGATTTCCCGCTTTGGCGTCGAATGTGATTATTGTCCTGCATGGATATCCGGAGCATTTTGTGAAATCCATTCCGAGTTCTGATGCGATATTATTATAACAGTCTTTTAATTTTCTTCCCTGTGCCTGAAGATAAAGCGGAACATTTTTTTCAATAATTTCATTTATAGTTGCAATTGCCGCGGCGAGTGATAAAGCTTCTCCGCCGAAAGTGGTGTAAAAAAAGACATCTTTCTCGATTAATCTCATGATATCCTGCCTGCCCGTAAGTGCGGAAATCGGCATACCATTGGCAATGGCTTTTGAATAGCAGGCGAGGTCGGGTTTGATTCCGAAATACTCCTGCGCTCCGCCCGGGGCGATTCTGAATCCAGTCCACATTTCATCGAAAATCAGTAATGTCCCGTTTTTACGGCATACTTCGGCGAGTTCGCTTAAAAAATTATTTTTCTGCTCTTCAAATACGAATGGCTCGAGTATAACGCAGGCAGTGTCCTCGTCTATTGAATCTATGACGGAGTTAATATCATTGTAATTAAATGTGAATGTAAGTTCACCTGTGCTTTTCGGGATACCTGCGTTCCTGTCAGTTACGGAAATATACCAGTCGTGCCAGCCGTGATATCCACAGCAGAGCACTTTCTCGCGTTTAGTGAAAGCTCTTGCAAGCCTGACGGCGGCAGTTGTCACGTCGCATCCGGTCTTTGAAAACCTGACATTTTCGGCATTCGGGACCACACTTCTGATTTTTTCCGATAATTCAATTTCGAGAGGGTGAACAAGTGAAAATGTAATTCCGTCCGTTAATTGTCTCCTGATTGCTTCATCTGTTTTGTCGTAGCAGTAACCGAGTACTATGGGACCGATGCCCATATTATAATCTATGTATTCATTCCCGTCAACATCCCAGACATGCGAGCCTTTGCCTCTTTGCAGGTATTTTGGCGCGATGCCTTTTATCCATTGCGTGGGACCTTTTGCGAGTGTTTGTGTGTGAGCGGGTATGAGTCCCTCAGATCTTTTAAAAAGGTCTTCGGATTTGGAGATATCCGGATAATTATCGTTGAATTTAATGCTATTTGCCATCTCTTTTTATATAAGCAAGAATTTTTTTAGCTATTTTTTCGGAAGTAAAACCCTCGAATTCAAGTACGTCGTTGAACAGTGCGGGCTTGAACCATTTATTGTCGAGTGCGAACGGAAGAACATCGTACATCACGCGATTTTTAATGAACAGCTCCGCAAGGATTGAATACAATCCTCCCGTCAGAAAATGATCTTCAATCGTAACGAGTAATTTTGTTTTAAGCGCAGTTTCAAGAATAAGGTTTTCGTCAAATGGTTTCGGAGTGCGTATATTTATCATACCGACTGATAATCCGCCGGACTCCAGTATGCTTTTTGTTTCGAGCGCCTGGTTAAACAAAACTCCGTAAACGAGAAGAGTTACATCGGTGCCTTGCGAGATAATTTCCCCTTTGCCGGGTTCAAATTCTTCCGAGTGTTTGTACTGAGGTTGAACATTGTTATATCGGATATAAAACGGCGAAGGGAATTCAATAACTTTTCTCATGCAGATAACCATATCTTCTTCATCGGCAGGGCAGAATACATTCATATTGGGAATGCCCCTCATAAGCGAGACATCTTCTATTGCCTGATGAGTCGGACCGTTAGCTTCTGACAGGAATCCCGGAAATCCGCCGATAATTTTAACGGGAAGTCCGCCGAGTCCTATATCGGTTCTGATGAATTCAAAAGCCCGCATCGTGAGAAAAGTAGCGAGAGCGTGCGACACGGGAATCCTGCCCCTGAGAGCGAGACCGCATGAAACACCGATCAAAGTTTGCTCAGTGATGCCGGTATCAATGAACCTGTCACCGAGATGAAGGGGCAGGTTTCTTATAGCCGCCCTGTTTTCGGCAGTGAGAACTACGTATCGCTCGTCGCCTGTAACAATATCCTTTAAAACTTCTTCGTACGTCATGCGAATAAAAAAGATTGAAAAAATAGTATATTAAATGAACGTGGTACGTATAAAATAAGGTTTAATAAGAAAAATAAAAAGGTTATTTTAGTTAAATATTAATTGATGAACGTTGAATCGAACACTGGAAAAATATTCAGAAATATATATTCGTGATTTTGATTATTCGCTTCCGGAAGAGCGAATTGCGCAAATGCCGCTTGAAGAAAGGGACAGTTCGAAATTTTTGATTTATAAAGGGGGCAATATTTCAGAGTCCATATTCAGGAATGCTGTTGATTTCATACCAAAGAATTCATTTATTGCTTTGAACGATACAAAGGTTATACGGGCGAGGTTGTTATTCAGAAAAGATACAGGAGCAAAAATTGAAGTATTCTGTCTGGAGCCGGCTGATAAACAGGCAGTTGAATCTTCGTTCTTATCTGAAGGAAGTGCCGAATGGTTATGTCTTATCGGTAATGCAAGTAAATGGCGGGATGAAATTCTTCATCTGAATTTTCAAATCCGGAATGAAAATTGTATTCTGAACGCCGAAAAAAAAGAAGCGGGAAAAGGCGAATTCAGGATTCTGTTTTCATGGGAGCCCTCTGAACTGACTTTTTCAGAAGTACTGGGAAATACGGGAGATGTTCCTCTGCCGCCTTATATAAAAAGAAAGACGAACTCCGAAGACGCTTTACGCTATCAGACTGTGTATGCGGGTATCGAGGGTTCTGTTGCGGCGCCGACGGCAGGACTTCATTTTACGGAAGAAATATTGAGAAATCTGAGGGAGAAGTGCGCCTGCCTTGATTCCGTGACTTTGAATGTAGGTGTTGGGACATTCAAACCCGTAAAATCGGAAAAAGCTTCCGGACACAGTATGCATTCGGAGTTATTTACTGTAAGAAAATCATTTCTAAATAATCTTTTAAATAGTAATTATGATTTACTGACTGCTGTGGGTACTACAACCGTAAGGACGCTTGAAAGCCTTTACTGGCTGGGTGTTATTGACGGAAAACTTTGCGGAGATATTGTAACCCTGGATCAATGGGATGTATATGAATACGCGGGTTCAGGGAGAATCAGTTTCAAAGATTCTGTCCGGAATATACTGAATTATATGGAACAGCAGGACATTGAAATTTTAACAGGCGCGACGAGCCTGATGATTGTTCCGGGGTATGAATTCAAAGCGACAGATACGCTAATAACAAATTTCCATATACCCCGAAGCACTTTACTAATGCTTGTTGCCGCGTTTGTCGGAGATGACTGGAAAAAAATTTACAATTACGCAATTTGTAACGGGTTCAGATTCCTGAGCTACGGAGACAGTTCTTTATTGAACGGAAATAAAAACATGTGATAAAAAATCGGTTTTTATGAGCTTTTTTATATTTCTTTGTTGGGTTGCATATTATTCTCAATAGCTTTTATTTTTTATAAAAACTATTTATATTATGCCGGAATAGTTCTTTTATGCTATGAGTAAACTTTTACAGGAAAATGTCCTGTGTATTATATTAGTATAATTATTTAAATACATAGGTTTATATTTAAGAATTTAATTAAAACGGAGAATACAATAAAATGAACACTTTTATTAATAGGATGTCCGCAATATTATTTGTTTTTATTTTAATTGCCGTTCTCGGCGGATGCGGGAAAAAGAAATCCGAAACAGACGGTAAAGATACTGTGAAGAAAAGGGCTCAGGATATTAACAAAATAAGGGACAGTACGGATATTTATGGAACAGGTTATTTTGATTATAAAGATACGATAGAAACTTTTCATATGGGATACAACATACCAAGAGACAGCGCTTATAAAGTCCAGAACCTGAAAGCATTCGAGGATATGAACCTGTTAATTGCTAAAGATTCCTTAAATCCTGGACCCTATCTTGACAGGGGAAATCACTTACTGAATATTCAAAAAACTAAAGAAGCCATCCGGGATTATGATATGTATATTAAACTTAATCCCTACAACCATTCGGCTTACCAGAACAGGGGAACCGCGCATGAAAGGTTAAAACAGTTCGATGAGGCTTTATATGATTACAGTAAAGTTATAGAATTAAAACCGAATGATACAATAGCATTTTTTAATAAAGGCGTGGTATATGACGCGATTGAAAATCCGTGGCAGGCAATAAAAGAATACGATGAAGTTGTAAAACGGGACCCCAGGCTGGCGAAAGCTTATTATAACCGCGGAGCGGCTTATGAGAGAGTTGCAGATTATGACAGAGCTTTACAGGATTATGAAAAAGCAGTTCAGTACAATCCCAAATACAAAGATGAACTTGCTAAGAAAATGGATTATCTTAATTACACTAAATAGTCATTTATCTGTAACTCAAATCCCAGGGACCTGTTGATCTTACGGTCAGCAGGTAAGCTCCTGTTTCCGGGACTTTTATCTCTTTAATACCTTTAAATTTTCCTGTGACATCAAGAATCGTCGTTACAAGGCGGCTTCCTTCCGGATTTCGCAGTTCTACTCTGAAAGCTCCCAATCCTTCGTGAGTCATTTCGAACAGGGCGGGTCCCTGATTCAAACTTATAATTTGTGTTTTGTTGTTGTCGTTGGCGACTTTATACTCTAATTTATACTGTATTTGATTTCTATCCGCCGCCTCCACCCGTTTCTCATCGGATGTAATTTCTTCAAACAAATTCGTTTGAGATGATATCAGCCAATAAACCAGTGCTATTAAACCAACTACAAATAAAAAACTAAAAAATATTCTGCTTTTTGAATTTTTTCTCATATATTCTCCCTTTGTGTAAATATAGCGAATAATTACCGATACATCAATAAAATTATAAAACCGGCATCACATTCAGGTTTTATGAAACCGAAAAACTTTTCGTTAAATCCCGTGTTGATTGAAAATAATCTTGATTTAACGTTAATAATTAAATAGATTCAGTTTTACTGAGGTGTCATTAGATTAAAAATTTATTTGGAGGAATCAAAATGAAATATTTAGTTATTATTTTCGTTGGTTTTTTTCTTTCAGTTCTCCTGCCGTTTAATACAAATTCTCAAATTATTACCGATGAATATGGATCTCCCGGCTATAATTCCGTGTTAGGAGGATTAGGTATATCCATAACTTACGTAAACATTCCGCACCAGCAGGCATTTTCCAATGATTCAAGCGGATGTATTGAGATGTGGATAAACCCATCTGTACTCGGTGTGAATCCAGAGGTGATGATTTCGAAAGGCGCTGGCTCGGCAGTTTCGTTCCTGTTCGGAATCGGAACGAACTCGAAACTATATTTCAGAATCGGGCATACAGATTTTATTAACACGAACGGAGCATCCATTACCGTTAATCAATGGACTCACGTGGCAGTAACCTGGACAGGCCGCACAATACGCACCGTTACGTTTTATATAAACGGCTCGGCAAGCGGCAGTTCGGTATCATCCGGCGCTTCCTGGAATTCAAACACAGATGCAATAAGGATAGGCGGCAGTCAGGCAAATCCGACTAATTTTTTTCAAGGATATATAGATGAAGTCAGGTACTGGTCAATTTCAAACGCTAACTTAATACTCAATAACAGATTCACCGGCATCGGAGACGTAACAGGCGCGAACGTGAGCTCGTCATTAACCTCAGGCGCATTTTACGCCGGACTGATATCTTCGTGGACATTTAATCAGACTGGCAGTACCGTATATGATTACATAAGCGGATATAACGGGACTTATATCGGCAGTGCCGCTTCAACTCCGGTACTTTCAGGAACACCCCTGCCTTATAATTTCGCAATGAAATTTTCCGGAGGGTCGAATGATCATATAAGAATTCCGAATAATACGATATTTCAGCAAAGCGGGGATGGTACGCTTGAAATGTGGTTCAAGCCGCTTTCATTCAGCTCGGAGCAGATACTTATCAGCAAAGGGTCCGTTCCGAATAGTCTCTCTTTTATTCTCGGAGTTACGGCAACGACGGGTAAACTTTATTTCGGATCAGGGTCATCGGTAGTAATAAATCAAACGGGCGCGGGTTTAAACCTTAATCAATGGAACCACATTGCAGTTGCATGGACAACGATAACCCCGAATTTCGAAGTCAAATTTTACAAGAACGGAAAAATAAACGGTTCGCCGTCAACTCTGCCGGCTGTTATGCCGACAACAACCGACCCTGTATGGGTTGGAAGTTCATTACTTTACAATCTTTCTGTCAAAGGATGGATTGATGAATTGCGGTTGTGGAATCCGGCACTTACGGAACAGCAGATTCGCACTTATATGTTCGTATCGGGAAAAACAATTCCCGCTTCTGCGGGTATTCTCGCAAGCTGGAATTTTGACGGTAATCTCAATAACACAACTATAACGACAGGTATTACCGGCTCTTTAAATAACTCAAGCAACAATAACGCCTGCAGATTCAGCGGATACTCGAATGATACATTAAGCGGTTCTTATTCGTCAAATTTTATTTCCCACTCGACTGTCATTAACAGAAATACAAGTCCAAACCCTTTTCCGTCATCTTATAATATTAATAATCCTTTTCTTGCGATTCCCGATAATAATCCGGCGGGTATTTCCGATTCAATAATTATTTCCGGTACTCCGGGGGTTGTTACGGCAGTTGAAGTATTTCTTGGCATTGACCATACGTATGTCGGAGATCTCATAGTTTCCGTTACGGCACCCAACGGAACCAGCAAAATTCTGACTAACAACAACGGCGCCGGCGGTAAAAATATTATGACTTTCTTTAATGACAATTTTACGAACCTGCCGTCCACACCGAATTATCTGGCGCCGTGGGGATACTTAAAGCCGGTTACCGCTATGGGGAGTTTCAATAGTTCTCCGGTCAACGGATACTGGAAGATTAAAGTTGTTGATAACGCAGGCAGTGACGCGGGAGTGCTAAAAGGATGGGGTATAAAACTTGATTTTGTTACCGGCACGGGACAGACCGGTTCCGAAATTCCGAAGGTATTCAAACTGATTCAGAATTATCCGAATCCGTTTAATCCTTCGACAAAAATTGCATATCATTTACCGAAAGCAACTTACGTAAGTTTAAAAGTGTTTGATGCGTCGGGCAGAACTGTTAAGGAACTTGAAAACGGAAGAAAAGATGCGGGAATATATGAATATGAATGGAATGCATCAGATTTATCGAGCGGTGTATATTTTTATAAACTCACAGCCGGAGATTTCACAGACACAAAACGTATGATACTCGTGAAATAAGAGGATTTATTTCACTTTCAGAGCAACGATAGTTATATCATCGGCTTGTGTTTCATTTCCAATCCATGTTTTTACGGATATCAGCGCAGATTCGCAGATTTCGCGGGGACTTTTATTAATCCCGTCTTTCAGGACAGAAAGAAGTCTTTCTTCACCAAATTGCTCTTCTGAGGAGTTAAACGCCTCCGTGACGCCGTCAGTGTAAAGGAAAAGCAAATCGCCTTCTTTCAGTAATATTTCATGTTTTTCGTACTTAAAATCATCAACCGCACCGGCAAATATACCTGATTTATCAAGGCAGATTAATTCCGTTCCCGAATTTCGCAAAAGCATTGGGGGATTATGTCCTGCATTGACATACGTGAGTCGGCGGGTTGCATCGTTATATATACTCAGGAACAGTGTGACAAAATCAGAAGAAGGGGTCGAACCATACATCATTTTATTAGTTTCATTCATTAGTTTATCGGGCGATGAACCATGTATATGGGCGTTACTTCTTAGAAAACCTGTCAGACTTGCCATCATAAGAGCGGCAGGCAAGCCGTGTCCTGTAACATCACCGATTGCGAGAAAAAGTGTCTGTTCACTTTCCCTGAAATAGTCGTAGTAATCTCCCCCGACGGAGTCAGCGGGCAGGCATACTCCATAATATTCAATGGTTTTCATTTCCGGTGTGGATTGCGGGAAAAGCTTCTCCTGAACTTTTCTTGCAACATCTTTTTCTTTCTTCAGTTTTTCTTCTTCTGCCAGCCGTTCCCGTACAAGCGAGAGTTTTAAAGAAGAAAAGAGAAAAATAATAACAAAGAAGAAAGACAGCTGAACCGCAGTATTCCAAATCAATGCAGAATCTGATAACAAAACCGAACGGTTATACACATCGTCAATAATCCATGTTATTGTTATGAGTATAACAAGAATATAAGCCCATACTTTCCCGACATACCATTCGACAAAAAGCACGGGAATAACATAAAAAATGTAAAAAGCATATTCCTGACCCGTAATATAATCAACGATGCCGAATAATAATACCACACAGACCGCCGCAGAAAACGACAGCCACCTTGGTATAT
>Ga0247841_10004831_pt1 | contig 22572 bp, 7 predicted proteins | sample LaCruzMarch2015__2_FD_192410 | JGI IMG/M metagenome (GOLD analysis project Ga0247841, IMG submission 192410) | Freshwater microbial communities from meromictic Lake La Cruz, Castile-La Mancha, Spain - LaCruzMarch2015_18m | ecosystem: Environmental > Aquatic > Freshwater > Lake | place: Spain... | reverse complement strand
TGATGGCACCAGCGGCATTTACCTCCAACAATCAACCGTAGATATCCGGGGATCGAAGATCACCGGTCACACCCAGAATATCCAATCCGGCAGTTACTGGGGAAGCGCAGTCATCCGGGATTCCGATGTCAGTGGTGCCGGTTCATGGGATCTCGATATGGATGATTATTCCTGGGCTACCTTCACCGTAATCAACGCCACCTTTGATCCAGCGAAGGTCTACCTCAGAAACCAGAACACAGTCCTCTCCTCCAGCTGGTTTATGAACGTCAAAACCGTTGACACAAACGGCACACGCATCGCCGGATCGCATGTCCGGATCGTTAACAACCTGGCAAACGAGGTCTTGAACACCACTACGGACTGGCAGGGAAAAGTCTCCCAGCAACTCCTCCCACAATACGACAGGAACTCAGATGCAACCGTCCCGAAATCCCCGTACAACATCACCGCAACCTACCGTAACGTCACCACATTCCAGAAGGTCACCCTTGATGCAAACAAGGACATCATCATTACCATCCCACTTACCGCGAAGAAAGGAGACATCAACGCTGACGGCAACGTCACTGCGGTCGATGCACTGATGGCGCTCAAGATGGCAGTTGGATCATACCCGATCAATTACATCGGGGATGTGAACGGTCCAGGTTACAACGGCGACGGGAGATTGACCTCAGTCGATGCACTCATCATCCTCAAAGTTGCGGTCGGCAGCATTGTCATCTGAAGAGAGTGGAACGGAGAAACCTGTATGACCCTCAGTCAACAGTCAAAAAGATCCCTCACCGGATTTATCGTCCTCCTTTCACTCGCAGCCATGGCGCTGCCGGCTTCGGCATCGACCATCCTTGGTATACCGGCTGTCAAAGCAAATCCCGGTGACCGGTTCGAGATCCCGGTCACCTGTACCGACGCGGTCGGTATCGGGAGCATGAACCTGAAGGTCGCATATGACCCGCAGGTCGTCACGGTCACCGGCGTGAAGAAAGGCACCCTGACCAGCAGTTCCATCCTGGACTATCATGTCGAGAGTGGCACAGTCGTGATCGCCCTCGTTGACCTGAACGGCTTTGGCGGCACCGGCACCATCGCCACCCTTGACGGCACAGCCACTTCCGGCACCGGCTCGATCTCGGCATTGCAGGTGAACGAGGTGGCAGTCAATAACATCTCAACACTCGCCCCTGTCAGTGTCGATGTGAACAACGGGCAACTCACGATCGGCAACCCGGCGCCGGGCACTGCCTCATCCGGTACCGGCTCATCCAGCTCCGATTCGGGCTACGAGCCACCGCTCCCCACGGGAACAACCATACCCGTTGGATCCACTGCCCCCGTGATGGTCACGCTGGATGATGTGACGACCGGGTATCTCCAGGAGTTCAGGCTCCCGGTCGCCATCCGCAACGCAACCAACCTCGGCACGGTCAGCCTCGTCCTCACTTTTGATCCCGTCACCTTTGAAGTCACCGGCATCGAATCCGGCGATCTCGCACGAGGAGCGGTCTTCTCCGGCACCCCGTTTACCGATCATGTTAATATCGAGATCTTATCCCCGCAAGGTGTGCAGGGCGCAGGAACCCTCGCAACCATCACCTTCAGGGTTCGCGAAGGTGCCCTTCCCTCCACCTCCATCGGGATCGCAAGTGCCGTGATAAACGCCGCGACAACCCTGCAGGAGATCCCGGTCCTGCACCGGAACGCTACCATCAAAATCACCGGTGTCCCTCAACGGACAAATCCCGTGACAACGCTGACCCCCGCCCTGAATGTCACCCAACCTCCGGTCGGGACTGCCGGCACTATGAGTCCGGCACCCTCCCCCACCCCCCGGAAATCCGGGCTTTCCGGGCTCTGGGCAATCATCGGGGGACTTGGTGCCGTCTCTCTTGTGACTGTTTGTACACGGGGGAGGTGGTGATTCTATGGCACACGATCATTTCACCCCCAGTTGGACTCTCTTCGCCTTCCTTGTGATCCTGATCATCCCCTGCTGCGCAGCAGGAGCCCCGGTCATCTCCATCGGGAATTACTCCGGGAACTTTTCCGAACAGGTCGTTCTTGCGGTCAACATGAGTGGCGCAGCAAACATCGGGAGCATACAGTACTCGTTGACGTATGATCCGCAGATCCTGACGCTTACATCCCAACCAGAACGCGGGTCATTACTGCCAAATTCGATGATCACGTACAATTACGCGACCCCGGGACGCATCACCGTCGGGATCGTTGATAACGACGGGATCAACGGCGCCGGTTCGCTGACGACAATCCGCGTCAATACGACCGGTTCCCCGAAAGAGAAGACAGCCCTGACCCTGGATGTCACCGAAGTAAAAAATGCCTCTGACTTCTCGGACGTGCCCTGCATGGTCACCTCCGGGTCGTTTGTTGTCGGGGGAAGCCTCGAGAACATCACCGTTACCCTGAGTGCTCCCACCACAACCGTCCCATACGGTCACACCGTATCGATTCCCATCAATTGCTCCGCACCGGTCCGGGTCGGGGCAATGGACTTTGTCCTGAACTATGATCCGACGGTTCTTACCTATGGGAGCACAACGACAGGTCCGTTGAGCGCCGGCTCCATCCTCGCAGCGAACGGCAGTGAACAGGGTACGGTCAAGATCTCCCTCGCAAGCACGGATGGTTTCTCGAACTCCGGGACGATTGCCTTTGTCACGTTCAGCGTCTGGGGGAGGTACAATGCATCGAGCCCACTCCTGATCCGCGATGCGACGGTGTATGAACACGGGACGGAACTTCCGGTGCCGGTTGCGACTGTGCCGGGCTCGGTCGTTGTTTCACCGTTCCAGAACGGCACGATGGGTCTCTTTGTTAGGAACGGGGGTGGCAGTCTGGGGAACCATGTCGAGATCCCGGTCGCCATCTCCGGGGCGCACAGTCTCGGTTCGATGGATGTGAAAGTGGCGTTTAACTCGTCCGTGCTTCAGCTGGTGAACGTGACCCGTGCAGAACTGGCGCAGACTGCCACGCTGGAGTACAACACGACGCCTGGCAACGGTTCAGTCTCGTTTATCAGCCAGGATGCGATCAATGGAAACGGGACCGTGTATGTCATACGATTTTTCATCCGGGCACGGTTCAACTCCACAATCAATATCGTTTCGGCTGAAGCAAGCGAAGCCGAAGCCCCGTTCGCACCCATACCCTTGATCTCCACAAACGGCAGTTTCACGTATGTTGATCCGCCGATTGCCGGTTTCACCATGAATGTGACTTCCGGGTCTGTTCCTCTCACCGTCCAGTTCAATGACACGTCAACCGGTGCACCAACCGCCTGGAACTGGTCGTTTGGTGACGGGGCTTTCAGCACGCTTCAGCGCCCGGCTCATACCTATACGAGTACCGGCAGGTTCACGGTGTCCCTGAATGCAACGAATGCCGGGGGCAGCAACATATCGACCCGTGTCCAGTGTATTGCCGTGTACCTGCCCTATCCGGGTGCCAGTTTTACTGCCAACGTGACATCGGGGCAGGCACCCTTACCGGTCTCGTTCTCTGATTTATCGACCAACAATCCCACCGGATGGGCGTGGTTCTTCGGAGACGAGAATTGGTCTGAATCCTGGACGAAGATGAACGCAAGTGCCGGGTGGTCAGCAAGACGTGATCACAGCAGTGTGGTACTACCGGATGGCATCATCATCATCACGGGCGGTTGGGATGGCAGTGCTAATAAGAATGACGTGTGGCGGTCTACGGATAACGGCGCTACATGGATCCAGGTGAACGCGAGTGCTGCGTGGTCGGAGAGACGTGAGCATAGCAGTGTTGCACTACCGGACGGCAGTATTATCCTCACAGGTGGTTGTGACAGCGGAGGTCCGAAAAACGACACATGGAGGTCAACCGATAGCGGTGCCACATGGTCACGGATGACGGCAAATGCCAAATGGTCGAAGAGAAGTGATCACAGCAGTGTGGCATTGCCAGATGGCAGCATCATCATTACAGGTGGATGGTTAGACTATGGCAGGTATACGAATGACACGTGGCGGTCAATTGATAACGGCGCCACATGGTCGCTGATGAATGCCAGTTCCGGCTGGACAGCACGATACCATCCCAGCAGCGTTGTACTGCCTGACCGCAGCATCTCTTTGATGGGCGGGGAAGATACTGGCGGACTGAAAAATGATACGTGGCGGTCAATAGATAACGGTGCCACGTGGACGCAACTTACCGCGAACGCAGAGTGGTCAGCGAGACGTGAGCACAGTAGCGTTGTGATGCTGGATAGCAGCATCATACTTTTAGGTGGAGAGGACAGAGGCGGTTACAGGAATGATACGTGGCGATCAATCGACAACGGTGCTACATGGATGCAGCAAACCGCGAGTGCCGGGTGGTCCACCAGAGGGTGGCAAACCAGCGTGGCGATGCCGGATGGTAGCATCGTCCTGGCGGGGGGTTGGGATGGCAGGTCCAGTAAGAATGATGTGTGGCGGTTTGTGCCTGACGAATCATCAGAACAGAACCCGGTGCACATCTATACTGTTCCAGGGACATACACGGTATCGCTCCAGGCATACAATGCCGATGGCTATAGTAGCACGAGAAAGGTCGGGTACATCACAGTCTCAACAGGACCCTTTACCGGTCCTGTCCACAACCTGAACACGAGCCTGAACTATTCGACCATCGCGACAGCGGTCGGTGCCGCTACACGGGGCGATACGATCCTTGCTGACAGCGGAAAATACAATGAAGCGGTCACTATCGATAAACCGCTCACGCTCCGGGGCGCTGATACCGGGACCGGCTACCCGGTTGTCGATGCGATGAATACCGATACCCCGCTCTGGATTGCGGCAGACGGAGTCACGATCGACAAATTCACCGTCATGAACGGGACTTGGAACCCCTTGAGTTCCGGGGGTGGGGGCATCGTTATCGGTTCACATGATGCGGTTGTCTCCAATATCACGACCCGGAACAACTCTGCGCCGGGGATCTACCTCAAAGGTGATATCCGGGTAGTGAACAACAGTCGCATCGCAAATATCCACACAGCGAACAATACCTGGTGCGGGATATTCGCATGGAGGGCAAATTTTACTTCCGTCATCAACAGCACCTCCACCAACAATCGTGGAAGCGGCATTACTATCCAGTTCGGGAATACGAACCGGATTTTCAATAACACACTCACTTCAAATAATAATTATGGCATCAGTCTTGTCAATACCACTGAGTCCACGATCACTGGAAATTCGGTTCAGATGAATAATGCCGCTGGCATCGGTCTGGAAAACTCGACCAGCACCACCATCTACAACAATTTCTTCAACAACAACCTCAACATCGCACGGTTCCCGGGCGTGAATACCTGGAATGCTACAAAGACCGCCGGTTCCAATATTATCGGGGGGAGATGGCTTGCCGGGAACTACTGGAGTGATTACACGGGTGTTGATACTGATGGGGATGGGATCGGGAATACGCTTGTCCCCTATACTGCGGGGGGCAATATTGCCACGGGCGGCGACTGGCTGCCTCTGACAAACAGGACCGTGGGTGTTTTCCCGGTTGCCAACTTCACTGCGACTCCAACAACCGGAACAGCACCTTTAGCCGTTCAGTTCACTGACACCTCCACAAATAACCCCACCGGCTGGGCATGGTTCTTTGGCGATGAAAATTGGACGGTAACTGCATGGACACTGGTGAATGCGACTGCCGGATGGACGCCCAGAGACGCTCACAGCAGCGTTGTTTTGCCGGACGGCAGTATCGTGCTCTCGGGGGGATATGATAATGGAGTGGGGGTAAAGAATGATGTTTGGCGGTCTACGGATAATGGCGCAACCTGGTCACTGATGAACGCAAGTGCCGGATGGACGCCCAGATACTTCCATTCCAGCGTGGCGGTGCCGGATGGCAGCATCGTCCTCTTGGGCGGATATGCCGATGGCAGCTGGAAGAATGACGTGTGGAGGTCGACGGATAACGGAGCTACCTGGTCCCTGATGAACACAACTCCAGGATGGGCGGGAAGATGTTATCACAGCAGCGTTATGATGCCGGATGGCAGCATCGTTCTCTTGGGAGGTCAAGTCAGTGGCGGGGGCTATAAGAATGACGTCTGGCGGTCGACAGATAACGGTGCAACATGGACACTGATGAACGCGAGTGCCGGGTGGTCGCCACGATATGAGCACACCAGCGTGACAATGCCTGACGGCAGTATCGTGCTTTCGGGCGGTTATGCAGGTGGCATCGGTACAAATGATGTATGGCGATCGACGGATAACGGCGCAACGTGGACTCAGGTGACCGGACATGCCGGGTGGGCGGCACGATATGGTCACACCAGCGTGGCGATGCCGGACGGTAGTGTCGTGCTCATGGGCGGTGAGACCAGCAGCACCCACCTTAAAAATGACGTGTGGCGGTCTATAGATACCGGCGCAACGTGGACTCAGGTGAACGCAAGTGCCGGGTGGTCGCCACGAGATTTCCATAACAGCGTTATGATGCCGGATGGCAGCATCGTTCTCTTGGGAGGTCAAGTCACCAGTTTCGGCGGTTTTATGAATGACGTCTGGCGCTTTGTGCCCACCGGATCATTGGCAAAGAATCCGGTGCATACCTATACAGTTCCAGGGACATTCACGGTATCGCTCCAGGTATACAATGCAGCGGGTTACAACAGCACGAGAAATGTTGGATATATCACGATAAATAGCCCGGCACCCGTCGCGAACTTCAGCGGCATACCGACTTCCGGTACTGCTCCGTTGACGGTCCGGTTCTCGGACACATCGACAAACAACCCGACCACGTGGATCTGGAGCTTTGGCGACGGATCTACCGTCAACGCGACCGTCCAGCACCCGGTTCATACGTATGCAGCCGCAGGAACCTACACGGTCTCCCTGAACGCAACGAACGCCGGTGGGTCGAACACGAAGACTGTCAGGGATTATATCACGGTCACTGAACCGGTTCCACCACCGGTTGCGAACTTCAGTGCATCGCCGACATCCGGCACATCACCGCTGACTGTCAGGTTCTCTGACACGTCATCGAACAACCCGACTGCCTGGAACTGGAACTTTGGCGACGGTTCAATCGTGAATGCTTCCCTGCGAAACCCAATTCACACATACGCGAATGCTGGAACTTTCACCGTCTCGCTGAACGCAACCAATGCCGCCGGTTCCAACACGTCGACCAAGGCGAATTTCATCACCGTCTCTGTCCCGGCTCCGGTCTCGAACTTCTCCGCGAACCGAACCACCGGCAGAGTCCCGCTCACGGTGCTGTTCACGGATACCTCAACCAATTCACCCACCTCCTGGAACTGGTCATTCGGTGAGGGGAGTTTCTCTGCACAGCAACACCCGACACACACGTACATGGTTGTAGGGAATTATTCTGTATCACTTAAAGTGACAAACAGTGGCGGGTCTAACATTACCACGAGATTGAATTATATCTCCGTCTTACAATCTCCCCCCAGTGCAACACTCTATGCGACGAACGTGACGGGTATTAGCAGGAACCAGACTGGGACGACCAGTATCTACTTAAACAACAGTTTCAACCCGAAGGTCGGTAGTGCGACATTAAAACTCTATTACAATGCGAGTATCATCACAGCGCAATCGGTTCAGATCATGTCCGGCGGGGTCGCGCCGACAAACTTGTCGAGCCCAATCACACTCGCGATAGCGACGACCACCGGTATCCCGAATGGCAACGCCTGGCTCGCGAACGTCACGTTCCGGTCAGAGCAGAACGTGGAGACGACTTCAGAACTCGGGCTGGTGCTTACCACCCTTGACGACCTGACGATTCCGCCGCAGGATCTCATCGACGTCACCCGGATCCAGAACGGCACATTCAAGACCGGCGGCGGTGTGCAAGTGAATGTCGTGGATGCAACCGGTAACCCGATGACCGCTGACCGGATCGCTCTGGAAGGTGGAACGGGAACGCTGAGCGTCACGGGCGTAAGCAGTTACCGGTTCAGTTCGGTGCCTACTGGCACGTACCAGGTAAATGTCACGAAATCCGGATACATTGGTGTGAACACGACGATCAGTTACACAGCGGGATCGATGCGGGTGCTGACCGCGACGATGGTCACTCACGCATACCACCCGACCGTGATCTTAGCGGAGAGCGGGGTGGCGTTATCCGGAATGACCCGAACACCACCGGAGCAGTTGAATGCGAAACGAAATGAGACTGACCAGTATAACATGACGTTGAACGGCGGTGGCGTAATCAGCGTTGCGCTGGAATACCCGATGCGATACCAGCTCAACCGTCCGCAGCTGTTCTCCGCGCTGCCGTTAGTGTCCGAGATGCGAAACGGGACGTTCCTGTGGACGACGCCGTTCTACACGACGACCAATGCGACGCTCATCATGACAGCAACGCCGGTAAGCGGGCAAACGCTCGTGAGACTCAAGTTCACTGGCGGAAAACTGGGCGATGTGTACTATGACAACAAAGTGACCTCCACCGATTCGCTCTATGACCTGCACTATGTGGTCACAAACCTGCGATCGCTCTCAACCTATGACTATGCGGATGTCAACCGTGATGGGAAGATCACGTCCACGGATGCGTTGTATATCCTGCACTACGTTGTGGGGAACGTGAATGAGTATTACCAGGCGGTGTGAGGAGCAAGGAGCGATCAATTTGGAGATCTCGTAATAATTCGATACTCTTTTTTTCAGGTTGCCAGATTTTGCCATATCTATTGCATCTTCCATGTCTTTGGGTGCGAACCATTACCCGTGCATGTGCGTTTGTTAATTGGGCTTGAATCATCAGAGTTTGTCCTATAAAATCGTAAATTGAGGAGAAAAACCAATGGACGTGGGAATTAAATTTCAGCTTGAAAGTCGGCAAGCCGACTTTTATTACGATTTGCCTGAACCAGTTTGGTTCATCAGAGTTTTCTTCTGGCTATCAATCTGGTTCATTGTGAAAAAAATTATCTGGCTTTTTATAATGTTCAGCCTGATAGGCACAATATCGTGGTTTTCCAATTCGAACGATATTGGAGAAGAATAAGGTATATATGGCATTGTGTAGTAAGGAACATTCATCGGATTTTTACCGATTGAACAATGGGAAAATTGGGGTATTTACTATGGGACATGTTCAATTCAATTTAATACGCAAATATTTACTCGTTTGCGTACTTGCATCGCTTATCATCGCGGTGTCCAGTGCATATTTAGTTGATGCACCCGGTAAAGCAACTGATGAAACACGATCGAGTGTCACTCAAAGCGCACTCAGTGCCGTTAGTGGGGAGACACTAATCTCTACATTACCAACAACGTATGACACATACACGTACACACATAGCGATATTCTGATATTCAGCTATACAAATGGCACCCAGTTCGAAGTGTATAATAGTGCAGCAGCCCTCGTATGGAGTGGGACTGTTGACGCTGGGGGACACAAGGGACTAACAACGGGCGCCGGGACCTACAAGATAAAAGGGACAAACCCCTACAGCGTGCTCATTGGCGATGAACTTGTTACGTATGTCATGGGATATTACGCATTCGATAAAGACGGGAAAGGATTGAGTACCAAAATATACACATATCAGGTGGATACAAGTTCATGGACCTCTACGGATTATCGAAATTTTGTCGTTTTTGCCTATAACGACGACACTTCTGTTACTATTTCCAATACGGTTACCGGGGCAACCATCTGGTCCGGAATTCTAAATACCGGGCAGCACCATGCTGAACCAACATTAAGTAATGTGTATATCACCGTTACTGCCACAAAACCGGTATCTGCATTAAGCTACACAGATCAGGGATACTACATTCCCGCCTCTTCAGGAACCTTCATGGGTAAGAAGTTCTACTCCTGGGTTGGCAGAGCGGGGGGATGGACCCACGATTTGAATATTATCGCGTATAGTGACAGTACATCAGTTAATGTTACAAATACGGATACCGGGGCGTTAATTTGGAGTGGCACATTAAACGCCGGCAAGGTTAAATCGATCGCGTTCACCACTGCACAGTATGTGACCATTTCAACAGATAAAGATGTAAATGCGGGAATATTCCCATTTGGTAGCTATAGTTCTGCTGGTTATTATTATTCTGTTCACGCACAGGATACATCGGGAACGGGAATTGGGACATTGTTTTACTATCCGGCAATCTCTGGCGGAAAGATGGTGATATTTGCATTTACCAACAATACACTCGTTACGGTCACCAATTCTGCCGGGGGAGCTATCTGGAGCGGATACCTGAACAAAGGAGAATCCCATCAACTTATCCCCTCAACAGCAGATGTCTACAAAATTGTCGGCACGAATCTCATGGCAGTAGTATATGATTGGGGAGATAATTGCGGGGCAGACTTTGCACCGCAGTACTACGCCACACCAACGACACCAACCGTGACGTTGAACCAGCCGAATGGCGGTGAAACCTGGACCGTAGGTTCAAGTCAGAATATCACTTGGGTAGCCTCAGGGGGAACAGGGTCGCTGTCCGTTAACTTATATTATTCCACTACAGGAGTATCGGGAGCCTACACTACCATCGCTACTGGCATACAAAATACCGGCTCGTATGCATGGACTGTTCCAAATACACCCTCTACAAATGCAGCTGTGAAGGTTGTCGTAACGGACTCAGTGGGGAACGTGGCAAGTGACACCAGTAATGCAGTATTTACCATTAAATCAGCCATCCTCGACAAAGTTACGGTTACGATAAACCAGATTGACAACAGTTCATTTGACACCATCACAACATTTGTCACGGTAACAAACCAGAATGGCACGCCCATCACCGGATTAACCGCAGCGAACTTCACGGTTTCAGAGGGTTCACTGTGTACACCATCAATTACGGTCGTTCCGGTTTCGTCAACAGGAAGACCGGTTGCCATTCCCATGACGGTGGATTACAGCGGGAGCATGAGCGCAGCTGATATTGCCGCTGCAAAGACGGGATTGAAAAATTTCATCAATCTGGGCGCCGCAAATGACAGTTTTGCCATCCTCAAATTTGCCACAGACGTAGAGATCGTTCAAGTGCTCACAACCAATAAGACCCTGCTCCTGAATAAGGTAAACGGCATGCCCGACTCTTCTTACGGCTATACTTCGTTCTATGACGCGGTATATGATGCAGTCACGTTGGTAAAATCAGATTCAAACCGAAAAGCGATAATAGCGTTTACCGATGGGGATAGCAATGATGATGTTCACTCACTGACAGAGACCATAAACTATGCCAAAGTGAATAACGTACCGGTATATACCATTGGTCTGGGGACGGTGAGTGCGTCTGTCCTCCAGCAGATTGCAAATCAAACCGGTGGACAATACTATTATGCGCCAACCTCAGATAAACTGACAGATATCTATTTACAGATATCCCAGAATCTCGTCAACCAGTACCAGATTACTTATCAGACATGTAATCCCGCCCGTGATGGTACGTTAAGAAATGTTACCGTACGTGTTACTCGTGCGGGGCTTACTGGCACTGATACCCGTGGGTACTATGCACCTACACAGGGAACTCACGGACCCACATTGTATGCCACGAATGCTACCGGGGTGAAAGGGCAGGAGACGGTTGTCGGAATCTACTTAAACAACACGTTCAACCCGAAGGCGGGGGCGATCACCTACAAAGTGTATTACGACGAGACGCTGCTCCAAGCAAAATCAGTTACCGTGGCTTCTGGAGGAGTGGCTCCGAATAACTTATCGAGTCCTTTTACGGTTGCCTATGCTAGTGCCGGCGGGTACCCGAATGGCAATGCCTGGCTTGCGAACGTCACATTCCAACCGAAGAAGAACATTGATACAGTCACGCCAATCGGACTTTCCCTTGAAGAACTTGTGGATGTCGCTATCCCGCCAAAGGATCTGTTACCTGATACCTCAGTCCAGAATGGATCGATCACCATTGCAAAGGTGTACACCGCTACGCTCTATGCAACGAACGTGACGGGCATCAGCAGGAATCAGACCGGGACGACCGGTATCTACTTAAACAACAGTTTCAACCCGAAAGTTGGGAGCGCGACATTAAAACTCTATTACAATGCGAGTATCATCACGGCGCAATCGGCAAGTATTATGTCCGGTGGGGTAGTTCCGACAAACCTGTCGAGCCCGATCACACTCGCGATAGCGACGACCACCGGTATCCCGAACGGCAACACCTGGCTTGCGAACGTCACGTTCCGGTCAGAGCAGAACGCGGAGACGACTTCAGAACTCGGACTGGTGCTTACCACCCTTGACGACCTGACTATTCCGCCGCAGGATGTCAGTGACATGACCCGGATCCAGAACGGTACCTTTAAGACCGGCGGCGGTGTGCAGGTGAATGTCGTTGATGGAAGTGGCAACCCGATGACCGCCGACAGAATCGCACTTGAAAGCGGGACGGGAACACTGAGTGTAACCGGTGTGAACAGTTACCGGTTCAGTTCGGTGCCTACAGGGATATACCAGGTAAATGTCACGAAATCCGGGTACATTGGTGTGAACACGACGATCAGTTACACGGCGGGATCGATGCGGGTGCTGACCGCTACGATGGTCACCCATGCGTACCAACCAACCGTGATCCTTGCTGAGAGCGGGGTTGCGTTATCCGGAATGATCCGAACACCTCCGGAGCAATTGAACGCGAAACGGAACGAGACCGACCTGTACAACATGACTTTCTCCGGCGGAGGCGTGATCAGCGTCGCACTGGAATACCCGATGCGCTACCAGCTCAACCGCCCGCAGCTGACCTCTGCGTTGCCGTTAGTGTCCGAGATGCGAAACGGGACGTTCCTGTGGACGACTCCGAGTTATACAAAGACTAACGCTACGTTGATCGTGACCGCGACACCGACTGCCGGGCAATCATTCGTCCGCCTCCAGTTCACCGGCGGGAAACTGGGCGATGTGTACTATGATACCAAAGTGACCTCCACCGACTCGCTTTACGACCTCCACTATGTGGTCACGAACCTGCGATCGCTTTCGACCTTCGATTACGCAGATGTCAACCGGGATGGGAAGATCACATCCACGGATGCCCTGTACATCCTGCACTTCGTTGTGGGGAACGTGAACGAGTATTACCAGGCGGTGTGAAGAGGAAAAACAATCGCGAGATGATCTATCACAGATTCGACAGCTTGAAAATCGCGAACGCGATCTTCCTGCCAACGGATCTCATGATAATCGGTTACTTCCCCCTTTTTTTAAAACTCATATTGGTCCGACACGGGTCATCGTTGTGGGTATCAGTGCCATCCTGGTGATATGCACAATATTCAGAAATAATGATGCGATATGAGGCTGTTGCACAACTCGAAAATTCGGCAACTTTGCGTAAGTGCTCACATTCCCCCGGTGTATGCCTGCCGTTTTCTCCGGATCCTGGGGCGATCATCTCATTTCAGGAGCGGAAATTCCCCTCCCTGCCAACCGCTTTTTTTCGGAGATCGAATTCCCCTGCCACATTTCCAGGAATCCCATATCTCCTGCCACGGTATACCGGGTGGATCCCCCCGTTCTGGTTGACCCATCCCGGTCGGGATCTCACCCGCCGGCACCCGGATACGGCACACCCCACTGTTCCTATCTTCTCATAGCCGGGGGTCAAAGTTGAGGTTAGCATATACAAAAGCGGCAAAGATAACTTATACACATATGGCAACGCGCGCATGCATCCCCACGGTGCCAGAGGGGGTACCCCTGCCCAAGGTACCTTGAGGGGTACCCCTACACACGGGATCAAGGTGGCACCCCCCCCCCAAACGACTATGGGGGTACCCCCCGACCCCTGCCATAAGGGAGATCCCCCTCTTCATGAGAGCAGGGGGGTACCCGTCTTTTTTTGAGCCGGGTGGGTACCCCTCCCCCTTCCCACCAATTGGCATGATGAGTGACCCCCCGCGAAGGTACCCAAAGGGATACCCCCTCCGCATTTTCCGGCACAGGATTCACGTCGGAGAGCACATTTTTCGTATGTTCCATTTTGGTTGCGAGACCCTACCCCCCACGATTTTTTTGGGGAGGGGGGTGCCTGCCGGCGCTCCAGGAGGGTGGGGGTACCCTGGGTTTCGCGTCACCGGTCAATGACAGGCACCCCCCGTAAGGTACCCAAAGGGGCACCCCCCTCCCGTTTTCCGGCACGGGTTTACGTCGGAGACTGGATTCATATCATCGCCTAAAAAGGGGATCTGGAGGGGGTACCCCCAACGTGCCAACGGTCGAAGACACCCACCCCCCGGTCTTTCCAATGGGAGGGGGTGCCCCTTTGGGTACCTTGGAGGGTAGGAGCGCGGGGATCCACGGGGCTATGGTAAGGGGGACACCGGCTGCTCCCAATCCTACCAGATCCTGCTGACCTCCGTGCCGCCCACAGCAACCGGGATGCGGAACGGGGAGTTCCCGTGGATGCTGCCGACCGATGCGACAACCTACGCGACAATCGTTCGGACGATATCTCTGTGTACCGAACGGACGCTCATCTGTTCCGGGTTGACTAACTGAGAACCGGGTGATGTGTACTATGATAGCAACAGGACCTACGCCATATGGTCACGAACCTGCGATCGCTCTCGACATATGACTACGCAGATGTAACCCGTGAACGGAAAGATCACGTCCACAGATGCCCTGTACAGCCGGCACTTCGTTGTGGGGATTGTGAACGAGTATTACCAGGCGGTGTGAGGAGGAAGAAAAGAACATCCGAATAATTCGATACATTTTTAGGGATCACTGAATGATACTCTGACATAGAATCATTGAAAAACCCATGAACCGCGCAGGTTCACGTTCAGCAAATGAAAACCGGTCTTACCGGTTTTCATGTGAAATTACCCGTCAGGGTAAGGAGATTTGGTGGTGAAAAATATGAAGAGATTACTTGTTGTTGCTGTTGTAATTTTCCTTTTTGGATTCGGTTGCTGTGTTGTTCCGGTGCAAGCTGCAACACCTGCAACGCTGTATGTAATCAGCGTGCCAAATGCGAGCGTACCCTCTGAAACAACTGCTGCTGTTTACCTGAAAAATTCATTCAAACCAGAGATTGGCAGTTTGACATTTTCATTAAAATTTGACCAGAATGCCTTGGCAATTAAAAAAATTGATGTGCGAGAGGGAGGAGTCAATTCTCTGTCCCTTTCAAGTCCGATCATCATCGCATATGCGACGACCTCGGGCATTCCCAATGGGGATACATGGCTTGCGAATATCACATTTATCTCAAAAAGCCCAGCCGGATCTACGACAGATCTGATCATTGAGCCAAGTGTAGTCGACGATCTCTTGATCCCACCTGTCGATCATCTGAAAGAGGTGACTCCGCAAAATGGTGTTATTACGATTGGATCCGCATCGATATCCCCGGCTACCCAGGAACCCACTCCACAACCACTCGTGATTTCCAATGAGGACGCGCCCGTGAGCCCCACAATGACGACCCCGGTCACACCCACACTCACATCCACCCCCACACCCACCCTCACACCAACGATCGCTTCAACAAGTGTTCAACCATCATCCCCCCAGGTAACCAGTAGCCCGCAGGCAACGGAAACGTCAATTCACCAAGAGACTGCGGTTCCAGTTCAAACCCCGTCTTCAGACCTGACAACACCGACGACCGTTCCCCCGGTTACACAAAAGAGCCCGGGACCGGGAATCTTGATTGCCCTTTCAGGAATCGGAGTATGGATGATTGTACGAATAAACAGGAAAAAATGAGAAGGCTAATGATAGTGCTCATTCCTTCAGTATAAATTTTCTCCCTCTATTTTTCAGACACTCGGTACCCCCGCCACCCATGAAGAGGTTATTCCCCCAGAATTCACGCAGATCGATCGTGTTGAGACCTGTTGTTACGTATACTTCGCAAAGGTTTTACAATTTTGACATTGCCTAACCGGTCTCCCTCGGGACAAATTGCCCCATTCCCCCCTCTAAATAATGCAAAGCAGGTTCATGCGGGTATTTTTCCAACGGGTCCTTTTCACCGGCAGTTCTGAGGGAAAATACCGACAACATCACAGGATGTGTTTGTATGCCCTCAGGGGTTTGTCATCGGGGTACCATGAATTTGACAATCCGATGTCCATCCGGATTTACCTGAACCAGCAGGGTTCATCGGTTTTTTTGGACAGTTCATTGACAGTAAACAGTGCCATATACGCTTCCCGAAGATCCCTCACTTCCTGCCGGAAGGGGACTGAATACGAACCTCCCCCACACACGTAAAAATTCACAATCAACAGGGTTCTTTCTCATTTTCTGCACCGTTGGAATCATGCGACTATTGACGCGCAGGGTAGATAGAGCGATCCGTCATGGGAGAAGAGCAGTGAATCCAATAATTACACATTTTCGGTCTAAAGGACGATAAAACAATTGCTTATGAGATAAACTGGAAAATAAACTCAATTTGCAATTTAAAACATTGGAATGTTAAAGAACGTTTTAAATTCTATGGAAGATATGCAATACATGTCATATCAAGAGGTTTGGTGACATATTATGCTGGGGTATTCAAAAAAAAGAGAGACAAAAACGAGATCATTCCGAATAGAGGTCATTCTCTTTGTTGCATTACTTGCAATGATGGTCTTTGTATCAATTGCGGGGGCAACCAGTGATGAATTACATGCAGCCCCCCTCAATCCCGATTTTGTCAGATTTATAACGGAAAAACCCGTTAATCTGCAGACACGGGATAGCGCGCAGCCTTTGGGTCTGATTCCCTCCCCAATCTCCCGTCCTGAGATTAAAGATATCCAGATGTTTGGACCTGATGCAGGGGATCGCTATTCTGCTACCTCCACATATCCGGCAACATTCGATTTACGGACTACCGGGAATGTAACGCCGGTGAAAAATCAGGGTAATTTTGGGACCTGCTGGGCATTTGCAACCTATGGATCACTTGAGTCAACAAGTATGCCCGTTACTCCGACACAGGATTTTTCCGAGAAGAACCTCGCAAACCTTGCCGGTTTTAACTTTGACATCCCTAATGGTGGGGGTCATATGTGGATGTCAGCCGCGTATCTGACGCGATGGAACGGTCCTGTTGCTGAAGTGACAGATCCGTATCCTACGGGTGCATGGACAAGTTCCGGCACTTATCCCCCGGTAAAACATGTGCAGAATGTTGTCTTCTTCCCTGCCCGTTCTGACCGGACAGATAACGGCAACATTAAAGGTGCGCTGACGCAGTGGGGTGCGGTGTACTCATCTTTTTTCTGGGATAACTCGTTCTACAATGCTGCCCATACCTCGTATTATCAGCCGTCATCTGCCTCGAATACTGTCAGTGGAGGCGGGCATGCGGTTACGATTATCGGTTGGGACGATACCTACGCGGCAACAAACTTTAACACCGCCCCACCATTGCCAGGAGCATGGATTGTAAAGAACAGCTGGGGGACAGGATGGGGCAATAACGGCTACTTCTATGTCTCGTATTGTGACAAATATTTCGGTTCTGCATTACAATCAGGCTTCTACCGCGACACTGCGGTGTTCAAAGGTGAAAGCACTTCCCAGTATAATACCCTGTATTCATACGATACTTTGGGAGAAGTTTCCAATTACTATTACACTGCCCCAAAAACAGCCACGTTTGCTAACGTCTTTACAGCAACTTCGCCGGGAAATCTTACTGCGATCGGATTCTACACAACAGATCTGAATGTGCCCTGTAACTTTAGCATTTATAAAAATCCAGCCTCCGGACCTGTTGGAGGAACTCCCGTTGCCACATTCAGTCAGACTCTCCCCACTATGGGATACAATACGGTAAAAATACCGGATGCACAACAGGTCGCAGTGACAACCGGTGACAAATTCTCGGTCGTTATACAGGTCACCAATCCGAATTATGCTTATTGTATTCCGGTTGAAATGAATTTAGCCGGGTATACCAGTGGGATTACCTCATTTTCAGGTCAGAGCTATGTGCTTGGTGGCAGTGAATGGATGGACTGGAAAACAATAGAAGATAACAGTCACATTTGTGTCAAGGCATATGCCAGTTCAGCTGCTGGGAATAATGCCACCCTGCGGGGCAAGGTCTTTGATTCAGTTACTGCCCTGTCCGTGTCGGGTGCAACAGTTTCTATTGCCGGGCTCTCGACCATTTCAGATAGTAATGGAAACTATGTCATCACCGGCATCCCGCCCGGTGTTCTGGATGCAGATTTCACCGGTTCACCCCGGAGTGGTAATGCGCCACTGACCGTAGCCTTCAGTGATTTATCGGTAAACAATGCTCACACCCTGACTGGGGCGAAGACCGGATACTATAACTTTACAAACTCCGGAATCACCATTGAACCGAATCAGGATCTCCGGTATGATATCCCGCTCACGCCGATACTCAATCCAAGTGGGGGGGAGTTCCGGATTGTCCTTACCTGGGGCGAAAATCCCAGCGATCTCGACTCCCACCTGCAAACTCCGGTGATCGAAGGGCAGACTTACCATGTCTACTACTCCAACAAAGGAAGTATGACGTCTCCTCCGTATGCACAGCTCGATCTTGATGATGTAACTTCCTACGGACCGGAGACGATAACGATCAACCGGACGTTCACCGGGACATATAATTATTATGTATATCATTACGCGGGTTCCGGGTATATCAGCACCTCAGGTGCCGAAGTGAAAGTCTATAACAAGACGACACTTATCGCCACTTACCGTACACCCACCACCGGAACCGGCAGGTACTGGCAGGTGTTCAATGTTGACGGCATAACCGGTGCGATCACTTCGATCAATAGCATCGCCGATGGTCCGCAGAGTTCGTCAGCCAGCGAATCGCCGATCGAACCCGTGAAATATCCTGAAAAAAATGCAGGAACTACCAATCTTCAGTTCATGTGCCCACCAGAGTCTGACTCCACTCTTGAGCACGTTCCTTTCATGAGCTCAACGGTCGATCCAATCCTCACGTGGATATGGAACTTTGGCGATGGCACATCGAACGCGACTGCCCAGAACCCCTCGCATACGTATACTCATGCAGGGATCTATACTGTCACCCTCACTGTGGCGAACACCAACCGGACCAGTACCGAGACCAAGGTGAACTATATCACGGTGACTTCCCCACCAGTCGCCAACTTCACTGCCACTCCCACCTCCGGCATAGCTCCGCTAAATGTTCAGTTCACTGATGCGTCTGCCAACTTCCCGACCGGCTGGAACTGGTCGTTTGGCGACGGTGCGCTATCTTCGGCACAGAACCCGGCACACGCATATGCCAATGCCGGGACGTACACGGTCGCGCTGAATGTGACCAATGCTGGTGGATCGAACATTACGGTCAGACAAAATTACATCACGGTCACTCACCCTGAACCTGTAAAACCCCATGTGTTGTATGCCACGAATGCTTCCGGTGCGCAGGGGCAGGACACGGTCGTCAGCATCTACCTGAACAACAGTTTCAACCCGAAGGCAGGCGCGATCACCTACTCAGTTTCGTACAATGAGACGCTGCTCCAGGCAAGATCCGTCACTGTCGCTTCCGGAGGGGTCGCTGCGAATAACCTGTCGAGTCCGTTTACGGTTGCCTATGCAAGTGCCAGCGGGTACCCGAATGGCAACTCCTGGCTCGCGAACATCACATTCCAGCCAAAAGTAACGGATAACCTTGTGACTCCCATTGGATTGACCCTTGAGGAACTGTCTGATGTCGTCATCCCGCCACATAACCTTCTTCCCAATACGTCTGTCCAGAACGGATACTTCACCATCGGCGGAGGTGTGCAGGTGAACGTCATTGATGGAAGTGGCAACCCAATGACCGCAGACCGGATCGCGCTCGAAAGTGGTACGGGAACGCTGAGCGTCACGGGCGTGAGCAGTTACCGGTTCAATGCGGTGCCGACTGGCACATACCAGGTGAATGTCACGAAATCCGGATATATCGGTGTAAACACGACAATCAGTTACACGGCGGGATCGATGCGGGTGCTAACCGCTACCATGGTCACCCACGCACATCAGCCGACCGTGATCCTGGCGGAGAGCGGAGTTGCGCTATCCGGCATGACCCGAACACCACCGGAGCAGTTGAACGCGAAACGGAACGAGACCGACCTGTACAACATGACGTTCTACGGTGGTGGCGTGATCAGCGTCGCGCTTGAATACCCGATGCGCTACCAGCTCAACCGCCCGCAGCTGACATCCGCGCTGCCTGTTGGAACAGAGATGCGGAACGGAACGTTCCTGTGGACAACGCCGGGTTATACGACGACCAACGCAACGCTCATCGTGACGGCAGTACCGGTAACCGGGCAAACTGTGGTGGGTCTCAAGTTCACCGGCGGGAAACTGGGGGATGTGTACTATGACAACAAGGTCACATCCACCGACTCGCTCTACGACCTGCACTATGTGGTTACGAACCTGCGATCGCTCTCGACCTATGACTATGCCGACGTAACCCGGGACGGAAAGATCACGTCCACGGATGCATTGTATATCCTGCATTACGTCGTGGGGAACGTGAACGAGTATTACCAGGCGGTCTGAACAGACTGAGGAACCAAAAGGGGGATCCCTGAGAACGAAGAGGGAAGAATAAATGCAAATATTTATTTATTAAGGCGGAGATGGTTGACTATAAACAAATGTATGGAGGAAGATCACATGGGACGACGATTCACTATTGCATCCATCGCGATTATTGTACTAGTATTACTCTGTATCAACATTGTTAGCGCTACAGGTACTGGCACTTTTTATGTCACGAACGCTTCTGGCATTAAGGGGCAGGACACGGTTGTTCAAATCTACATGAACAATGATTTCAACCCGAAGGCAGGGGCGATCACCTACAAGGTATTTTACAATGAGACACTGCTCCAGGCAAAGTCCATTACCGCCGCTTCCGGGGGGGTAACTCCGAATAACTTATCGAGTCCGTTCACCGTTGCGTATGCAAGTGCTGGTGGATATTCAAATGGCAACGCCTGGCTTGCGGATATCACATTCACGCCGAAGAAGAATGTCGATACCGTGACGCCAATCGGGCTTTCCCTTGAAGAACTCGCGGATGTCGCCCTCCCGCCACACGATCTTTTGCCCAGCACCGTGGTCCAGAATGGATCGATCACCATTGCAAGGGTGTATACCGCCACGCTCTATGTGACGAACGTAACTGGTATTGGCAAAAACCAGACCGGTACGACCGGTATCTACTTAAACAACAGTTTCAATCCGAAAGCTGGGAGTGCGACCTTTAAACTCTATTACAATGAGAGTATTATCACGGCGCAATCGGTTACTGTTACCTCCGGAGGGGTAGTCCCGATAAACCTGGCAAGCCCGATTACGATTGCCATTGCGACGACCACCGGTATCCCGAATGGCAATGCATGGCTCGCGAACGTCACGTTCCGATCAGAGCAGAATGCAGAAATGATCTCCGATCTCGAACTGGAACTTACCACGCTGGATGATCTGACAATCCCCCCGCAGGATCTCATTGATACGACCCGGATTCAGAACGGATTCTTCAAGACCGGCGGTGGTGTTCAAGTGAATGTCGTGGATGCGAGCGGCAACCCGATGACCGCCGACCGGATCGCCCTTGAAAGCGGTGCGGGAACGATGAGCGTCACGGGCGTGAACAGTTACCGGTTCAACGCGGTGCCGACAGGCATTTACCAGGTAAATGTGACGAAATCCGGATACCTTGGGGTAAATACAACAATCAGTTACTCTTCCGGAACGATGCGGGAACTGACCGCTACCATGGTCTCCCATGCATATCAGCCAACCGTGATCCTGGCAGAGAGCGGGGTTGCGTTATCCGGCATGACCCGTACTCCCCCGGAGCAGTTGAACGCGAAACGGAACGAGACCGATCAGTACAACCTGACGTTCTCCGACAGTGGCGTGATCAGCGTTGCGCTCGAATACCCGATGCGATACCAGCTCAACCGCCCGCAGCTGACCTCCGCGCTACCAATAGCGACCGAGATGCGGAACGGGACGTTCCTCTGGACAACGCCGAGTTACACGAAGACCAACGCGACGATCATCGTGACGGCAACGCCGGTTTCCGGGCAATCCTTCGTCACTCTCCAGTTCACGGGTGGAAAACTGGGCGATGTGTACTATGACAACAAAGTGACCTCCACCGATTCGCTCTATGACTTGCACTATGTAGTCACGAACCTGCGATCGCTCTCGACCTATGACTATGCGGATGTCAACCGTGAGGGGAAGATCACGTCCACGGATGCATTGTATATCCTGCACTTCGTTGTGGGGAACGTGAACGAGTATTACCTGGCGCTGTGAGTGGATAAGAAAGACCGAAAAATCTGAATTTCGGGGGAAGAATAAATCAATTATTTTTTGTATCCATCCAGAATCATTTTTACAAAACTCATGTGCAAAGCTATAACGTGCATCACTACCAATGCCCAATTAAAATGATCAAATAAAAAGTTGGAGCAAGTTGATTTTCATGGGGATTCGCGCTATCGGGAGGATTTATTTTC
>Ga0247841_10004830_pt1 | contig 22574 bp, 24 predicted proteins | sample LaCruzMarch2015__2_FD_192410 | JGI IMG/M metagenome (GOLD analysis project Ga0247841, IMG submission 192410) | Freshwater microbial communities from meromictic Lake La Cruz, Castile-La Mancha, Spain - LaCruzMarch2015_18m | ecosystem: Environmental > Aquatic > Freshwater > Lake | place: Spain... | reverse complement strand
TCACCAGGGTTTCGTACAATTTCTCGCCGTGTCGTGTGCCGATGATGTGAATGGGATTAGCGGAGTTATATAGTTCAAGTAATGCTTTGGCTAACACATCCAATGCTGCTGCAGGCGCCTTCTGAACAAAGATGTCTCCATTCGAGCCCTTTTCAAAAGCAAAAAGAACCAGGTCCAGGGCATCCTCCAGGGTCATCATGAAACGGGTCATTTTCGGATCGGTGATCGTCAATGGTTTCCCGCTCTTGATCTGGTCAACCAGCAAAGGGATAACCGATCCCCTCGAAGCCATTACATTGCCATACCGGGTACCACAAAATATCATACCGGTCCCGTTGATGTTGCGCGATTTGGCGATCATCACTTTTTCGCTCAGGGCTTTGGTCATCCCCATGGCGTTGATCGGGTAAACGGCTTTATCGGTGCTAAGCACAATCACATTTTTAACACCATGCTCCAGGGCGCTGTCAAGCACATTCTCGCAACCTATCACGTTGGTGCGCACCGCCTCCATGGGGAAGAATTCACAGGATGGAACCTGCTTGAGCGCCGCCGCATGAAAAACGAAATCGACACCCTTCATGGCTGCATCGATGCTCCGCTTGTCGCGCACATCGCCGATGTAATATTTTATCTTTTCGTTTTGATACTGCTGCCGCATGTCATCCTGTTTCTTTTCATCGCGGCTGAAAATGCGTATCTCCCTAATTTCAGAAGTTAAAAACTTTTGCAGCACTACATTGCCAAATGAGCCTGTGCCACCGGTGATTAACAGGGTTTTGTTGTTGAACATCATTTATGATCTAGATGGTTTTCAGTGAAGGGAATTTCTTTGCCAGACGCATAAGTTGCCTGTCAAACGGCAGAATAATAAGAACGCTATAGCTCATTGAGTAGTTCGTTGAGTGGCTTTGCCTTAAGCTTTCCGTGCTTTGCCAGTGTTACATTTTCCACCGCTTCTTTAATTTCTTCTAAAAGCAGCGCTGTTTCATTTGTAATGGGTTTTGCCTTAACAAAAGAAAAATTACCTAGCAATTCTATAAGAAAAGCTGCCTTATTGTCCCGTATGTCAACCAATAATTTCATAATCGGTTCATGTTGATATTTATTCTTTATGCAAGACTGATCTTCGACACTTGCAGGGCACATTGAAATCCCAACCACCTAACATACAATATGTTACGATTTAAAAACTGGAAAAATTGGCAAAATGTAGTGCCACGATAAGTTATCCAGAAGTTATAAACAGTCTAACAATCAGCGATTAGATGAATTATATTTGTGGTGTAATAATCATCACAGTCATGTTTGTCCGTATCAAATCATCCGGAAAGAACCAATACCTTCAGATCGTAAAGACCGTTCGTGAAGGGACCAAGGTAAAACAACACATTCTGGGCACCCTTGGAAGGACCGATCAGCTTGCCGGGACCGGGGATATTGAGGCCCTGATTGAAAAGCTGGCCAGGTATTCCGACCAGGCCCTGATGGTAATAAACGGGCAAAGCCATATACAGGCTTCCACGTTTTCGATCGGGCCTGCCCTGATCTTTGAACGGTTGTGGAATGAATTGCAACTTCCTCAGATTATTCATCAGCTTGTTGAAAAACGCAAATTTAGCTTCGATGTTGAGCGCGCAATTTTCCTGACTGTATTACACAGGTTATTCGTCAGTGGCAGCGACCGTCAGTGCGAGCGCTGGAAAAACACCCAGCACGTGGAAAGGACTGAGAAGTTATCACTGCAGCATTTTTACAGGGCCATGCGTTTTCTGGGAGCAGATATCGATGACCAGCTTGGTAAGACTCCTTTTGCCGACCGGTGTATCAAGGATGTGATTGAAGAAAGACTCTTTGAGCGCAGGGCCGACCTTTTCTCGGGTTTGAGCATGGTTTTTTTTGATACCACCAGCATCTACTTTGAGGGAGATGGCGGAGCGGAAACGGGTTCGCTGGGTCATAGTAAAGATCACAGGCCGGACCTCCACCAGATGATCGTGGGAGTTATTTTGAACGAAAGAGGGGATCCCATCAGTTGTGAACTCTGGCCCGGCAACACTGCCGATGTATCTTCGCTGATCCCGGTTGTTGACCGCATGCGGGTTCGCTTCGGGGTCGGGTCATTTTGTATCGTGGCCGACCGCGGGATGATTAGCGAAGACACCATAAGAAAGCTTGAAAAACGAAACATCTCCTATATTCTGGGCGTCAGGATGAGAAAGCAAAAAGTGGTTCGTGAGGAAGTGCTTACCCGGCCAGGCCGTTTTGAACAGGTGCGACTGGAAGGAGAAGACGACGAACGAGATCCGCTGAAAGTAAAAGAGGTATGGGCAGACAACAAGCGATACATCATTTGCAAGAATGAACGCCAGGCAAGAAAGGATGAGGCCACACGCAATGCCATACTGGATTCGCTTGAAGAGAAACTGCAATCGGGAGCTAAAAAGCTCATTGGGAACAAAGGCTTCAGAAAGTATCTTTCAGTAAAACGCAATTCGGTCACCATCGACAGGAAAAAGGTTGAAGATGAGAAGCGGTTTGATGGCAAGTGGGTGCTGACCACCAATACCGATCTTGCAGCATCAGAAGTAGCCTTACAATATAAGGAGTTGTGGAGGGTGGAATACGTGTTCAGAGACATGAAGAGTATCCTTGAAACGCGTCCGGTTTACCACCAGTTGGACGAAACCATCAAAGGTCATGTGTTTTGCAGTTTTTTGGCGCTGTTGCTCAGAAAAGAGTTAGACAAACGACTGGAAGCACGTAACATCGATCTGGAGTGGAACGACATCAAACGCGACCTTCTGTCACTTCAGGAAGTTGTCATTGAAGAAACACATAATCGCAGGGTTGTAATCCGCACTGCTCCACAAGGTACCTGTTCAGATGTTTTCAGGGCTGTAGGGGTGGCGCTTCCACCAACAATCAGAGAATTGACATGAAAAGATAGCCACATGGCCACCGGATTGCTGAATGGCATTTTGTAGTGCCAAGGTTAGATTATTTTATCGTAATTTAATGAAATACAATTTTTTAAAAAATGCTGGTGTCGAAGATCAGCAAGACCCTACAAAGATACAACACTCCAGATAAAAATTGTTGCACCCCGATGGGGTGCGGGGGGGAGATGTCATGATGGGCTGCCAGAATGCCGCTCCTGACGGAGTAAGGGGCGAGGGTGTATCCCTATATGGTCACCATTTCATTTCTTTGTTTTCAGGATACCATGAATGGCATCAAGTAACCGGTTGCGTTCGGAGTCGGTAAGACTGGAACTGGACGGAAGGCAGAGGCCGATCTCGAACATCGATTCGGAAGTTCCGTTGGTGTATGCGGGATAATCTTTAAATACGGGTTGAAGGTGCATGGGCTTCCACAGGGGGCGGGATTCAATATTATGACGTTCCAATTCAAGCCTCAGGTGCTCGCGTGTGATGCCCCCAGTTTTAGCGGGATCGACCAGGATGGTAGTGAGCCAGTGATTTGAAAAGAACCGTTGATCGGGCTCCTCCTGGAACCGGATGCCTTCAAATTCGCTCAGCGCATTGCGGTAAAAAAACCAGTTTTCCCGGCGTTGCCTGACCCGGTCTTCGATCACCCGTATCTGCCCCCGGCCAATCCCGGCGCTGATATTGCTCATCCGGTAATTGTAACCGATTTGCGAATGCTGGTAATGGGGCGCCTGGTCGCGGGCCTGGGTCGCCAGGAAAAAGGCCTTGCTGCAATAGGCCTCCTGCGTAGAGATCATGGCTCCTCCGCCCGAAGTGGTAATGATCTTGTTCCCGTTGAATGAATAGATGCCGATATCGCCGAAGGTGCCGGTGTGTTTTTCGTTAAAGGTCGAACCAAATGATTCGGCGGCATCTTCAATAACCGGGATCTCGTATCGCCGGGCAATGTCCATCACCTCGTTGATGCGACAGGGCATTCCATACAGATGTACCGGGATGATGGCTTTCGGTTTTTTCCCCTTTCTGATCCGGTCGGCGATCGCTTCTTCGAGGAGCCCGGGCTCCAGGTTCCAGGTTCCGGGCTCAGAGTCAATAAAAATTGGAATTGCACCCTGGTAAACGATTGGATTGGCCGAGGCAGAAAATGTAAAGGAAGAGCAGATCACTTCATCGCCCTGATGCACACCCAAAATGATCAGGGCCAGATGAATGGCCGAAGTTCCCGAAACCAGGCACGTGCAATGGGACGCCCCTGTGATGCCCTTGATGTCGTCCTCGAAACCATTAACGTTGGGTCCAAGCGGAAAAACATGATTTTTTTCAAAAGCATCGTGGATGAAATCTAATTCATTCCCGCTCATATGCGGGGTTGAAAGCCAGATGCGGTTATTTGAGATTTGTGGATTCGGGTTCAAGGTTCAAAGTTTGTTTTGCTCTAGGTTTTCTATTGTGGATGCGGGTTTCAGGCCAGACCTTCTCCGACATCCACGGTTCATTAAGCTGTATGCCCAATATGGTGCAGATTATTATTTTAATGTCGAGGAGGAATGACTGGTTTTCCTTGTATTTCAGATTTATCCTGACCTTGTCGGGAAACAGGACTTCATCATTGAACTTCTGTGGATTATCTTTCATGGCCAGTAATACTTCCTCGTTGGCGTATTTTAATGTGGCCGGGCCGGTTACTCCGGGTTTCATAGAAAGGATAATTCGATCATTCCCCTTCAACAAATCGGCATAACCGGGCACATCCGGCCGCGGCCCCACAAAGCTCATGTCTCCTTTCAGAACATTCCACAGTTCAGGTAATTCATCCAGTTTATGTTGCCTTAATTTTGCTCCTAAGGGTGTTATCCTGCGCTCTCCCTTCACCGACACGGTACACCCATGGTGAGCAACCTGCATCGTCCTGAATTTATAGAGGGTAAAGGCAACGCCATGCTGACCTACCCTTTTTTGCCTGAAAATAACCGATCCTCCGGGCATGGTTTGCCTAATCCGTATTGCAATCAACAGTAAAAGCGGGCTGAGCATGATCAATCCAAACAGGGCGGCAAAAAAGTCAAAAATGCGTTTGGCCATCTGTCACAACTGTTTCACATACACATTCGACAACTCATTTCCGTGGATTGTGATCTGCAACACATTGGTAAAACCATTCTTCAAATAAAAATTATTTGCGCTTACAAGGTGTGCTCCTGCAATAACTTTATATTCTCTAATACCCATTTTCCTGGTCTCGTTTTCCAGTGCCATGAGTAATTGTGAACCAATTCCGGATTTCTGAATGGTTGAATCTACTGCAATGGACAATAATTCTGCTGCAGGTAAATCATATTCGTTATTACTTCGATGGGAGGATTTAAACGGTGCGGTTAGTGTTTCAATCGATTTTCGAAGAAATGTCGGATTCCGGATGACCTGAAAGGATAATCTCAGAAAATTCAGTGGACTTGAAAGAATAAAACCAATCATCAACTTCTTTGTGTTTGGAGAGAATGAAACAAATCCATCTACCTTCTCTCCATCAATGGATGCCAAAAGGATGCCCTGCTGTATGATAGTATTGTAAAGACCCGTTAAAAATGGCAATCCAAGAGTTGACAAGAATCCACTTTTCAGCTCCTGCATATGCATCATTGCAATTCTTTGTGCATGCGAAATTTCAGCTTTGATGATCATGATTACGAAACAGGGATCAGGGATTGAAGGTGATCCAGGCATTGATGTACGAAAACGGTGCGGTCAAAATGAGTTTCAGCAAACTGTTTCCATTTTTTCACTTGCTTATTCAACCTTGCAGGATTATTGATGCAAAGCAGGCAATTCAAATCCCAGACTATGTTCATGGAACTTTATCAGGCAATTTGATGTGCCATTATCGTAGAGTATGCCTTTTTAGTTGTATAGGAATCCTCAAACAACTTCCTGGATCGGGATGACATTTTAATTAATTCTTCCGGAGTTTGAATTAAATTATTGATCAAAGTAATAAAACGTTGAATATCCCCAGAAATAACTTTAAATCCACATTTGTTTTCTTCGAGTATATTACCCACATCGCTTATCTTATCGGTACAAGCGATTACGGGCAATCCAAATTCAAGATATGAATTTAAACGTGAAGGGAAATTTGGAATAGTAAACCTGGGATCGAGAAAGATTAAACCTATATCTGAGGCTATGACAAACTCACGAAAATCATCAGTTGAAACACGCTTCAACAATAAAACATTGTGATATTGATTTGACTTTAAGTGGTTTTCAATCCTGTGATATTCTGTACCATCACCTACTATTAGGAATTTAACTTTTTGGATATCTTTATAAGCCTGTAAAATCATTATTAAGAAACCAAGGCCCTGCGCTATACCCAGGTTTCCTCCATATATTAATAACAAATCATTATTTGGTAGGGAGTAGGTTTGACGTACTTTGATTCTGATTGATTTACGTTGATTTTCATCTAACCGATCACTTAATCTATGGCTGTTTGGACAAACTTCAACTCTCTCAGGCTTTAGAAATTTGTTATGCTGTAAAATGTAATTCATATTAGCAGTTGACATACAGCCAATTCTGTCAGAAAGACGATAGGTCTGCTTTTCTTTTATTCTGAAGTACCAATAAACAGGATTCCACTTTTTTATCAACCCCAAATCTATGGCGTTTTGAGGAAAGATATCCTTTAATAAAAGATATGTGCTTGCGCCTGTCTTCTTTGTTAAATAGGTTATTATTCTGTTATATTGAATGGGTGGAGTGGAATAGATAATCAAATCAAAAGTAAGATGAGAAAAATAGTTTCGGATCGCCTTAATCATTAAGTATTGAAATTGAAGAAGCGAGATTCCTTTTGATAATAGATTTGGATTGGCAGTAATATTCCCTGTTTGAACCCTTAACAATTTTATGCCATTTGTCTCTTCTAATTTGGTATCCTTGTTAAATCGTTTCTCGATGGAACTTACTACAAAAACCTCATGCGCATGCTCGGCAAATTCCAGCATTAAATCACTGTACAAATTTGATTCGGAATTACTCCTGGGATAAGCGATAGTAACAAAAATAATTCTCACGCTCAGTGGTTGATGTTGTGCCAGATGTTACTCAGAGCTGTATTCCCAAGAATGAGTCGGAGCAGACGTTGAGAGGTATTTGAAATGGTATAATCATCAGCTATGTGGGAATAAATTGGGCGGTGTTCGAATTCATTTATTACATATCGGATGCTGTCGGAAACAATCTGAGGATTAAAACCGGTTAAAATGATGGTCCCTGCATCCTGTGCTTCTGGGCGTTCCATGGATTGGCGAAGTGAAATGGCCGGGAATGAGAGCATGGAAGATTCCTCACTTATGGTGCCACTGTCGGATATGGTGCATAAAGCATTCATCTGTAAAAAAACGTAATCAAAAAACCCAAAGGGTTTCAGCCATTGAATACGATTGTCTATTTCAACGTCTTGCAATAATTCAATCATCTTGCGTGTCCGGGGATGAGTAGAAACTATTACAGGAAGGTTAAATTCGCGGGTAAGAGAGTTTAGAATTTCAATAATACTTTGCAGATTTACTGGATTGTCCACATTTTCTTCTCGGTGAGTTGAGACAAGGAAATACTTTTTTGATTCAAGTTTCAGATTGACCAGCACCTGTGATTTATCAATTTTTGGCTTATAAAAGACAAGTACCTCCTTCATGGGGCTGCCGGTGAGGTAAATGCGGCGGTGAGGCAATCCTTCTGAAGTCAGGTGGCGGCGGGCATGTTCGGTATAGACCAGGTTATAATCGGCCAGGTGATCGATGATCCGCCGGTTAATTTCTTCCGGGACATTAAAATCAAAGCTGCGGTTCCCGGCCTCCATATGAAAAACCGGAATGTGCATCCTCTTTGCCATGTAGGCGGCCAGGCAGGAATTTGTATCGCCCAGCACCAGCATGGCATCGGGCATCTCCTTTTTGAGAACCTCTTCCGATTTCCTGATGATGTCGCCTACTGTTGCTCCCAGAGATGACGTATCAACTCCCAGAAAGTAATCGGGTTTACGTAACTCGAGTTCACTCCAGAAAATTTCATTAAGTTCAAAATCATAGTTCTGTCCTGTGTGAACAATGACCTGATTAAGGTGTTGATCGAGCAAAGCCATGGTACGCGAAAGCCTGATTATTTCGGGTCGTGTACCAACGATGGTCATAACTTTTAGGGAGGATTTTGGGTTCATTGGTTTCAGGTTTACTTATAATCATGCGAATTATTTTGGGTGTTCGGGATTGCTTCGCAATTGGCTCTGCCGAACTACGCTTCGCTCCATTTCAGGTTTCCAGTTTCTCAAAACTTATTTTCATACTATCTCTGCATATGTATCGGGATCTTCGGGATTGAAGAATTCATTGATCCAGAAGATGGTGTAAAGATCATCATCTCCAATGTTTCTGATATTGTGGGTGTACCATATGGGAATGTCAACAAAGGAGGGTTCTTCCCCGGAAAGATAAAAATCTAGAACCTCCTTTGTTCCGATGCGCCTCAGCTGGATAAGTGCTTTCCCTTTGATAACTGAGAAGCGCTCGATCTTGCGGGTATGAAAATGGTTCCCGCGGGGGATGCCTGGTTTGGTGGTCGAAAAGCTCACCTGTCCACCTCCGTTCAGGCGGAGTAGTTCCACAAATGTTCCACGGTCGTCCGTATTTTGCTGATATTTTACCGGGTTGTGATTTGCGATATCAATATAAGACCGGAAAGTGTTAAATAAATTGATTTCGAAGGTGTTGTTGAACTCCGGGATAATCCCTTTTTCAGCATATCCCAATTGAAATGATTTCAACAAATCCAGGCTATCCGTGACCTTTATTTCTGCAGAATGGGCGACACGGCATTCCCTTATGTTCTGCTTCTTCCTGATCGCGTCGATCATAGTTTTAACCGCCTCTCCCACATAAAGTAATGGAACCTTTTTATCAATATCAATTGTTGGGATTTCTCCATGTGTGAGCTGATGGCTAAAGGTGGCAATAAAGGAATTATAGTAGGGATTTCCGAATGGTCCGAAAATGTTGGGAAAAACAAAGCCGGTGAACAATGTATCATTATTTTCAGCCCAGTTTGCCAGTAGTTCTCTTCCTGCTTTTTTCGATCTTCCGTAGAGATTGTCAATATCTTCCTGGATGGAGGAGGAAATAAGTATATGCGCTTTGCAGCGGGTTTGGGTTAAGGCATCTATCAACTTATTAATAAGATGGATATTGGTGTCATAGATCACCTTGGGATCGCCATGTCTGTTCACGGCTGCGAGATGAACAATAACATCGCAGGATGCTACAAACCGGGTTAATTGGGGTTCGTTGTTAAAAAACTCATCTTTGAAAGTTATCAATACAAATTCATCCTTGGAAAGGAGAATGGTGTTAGACAAATGAGTGCCGATAAATCCAGATTCTCCGGTAATCCCTACTTTAATCATTTCCGTGTTTTTCTTCTAGTAAATTCTTTCGAATGAATGGCAATTTCAACAAAAGCTGCTTCATTTCTTCCAGGTTTAACTGTTGGGTATTGTGGGAAGTATAGTCGGCTATTTCATCCATATTTTGTTGCCCCTCTGTGAAATATTTGCCATAGTTCAAATCGCGGGTATCGGCAGGTATCCGGTAATAACTCCCCATGTCGGCTGCTTTAACCATCTCTTCGCGGTTCACGAGGGTTTCATACAATTTTTCACCATGGCGTGTGCCAATGATCTGAATGGGATTCGCAGCCTTGTACAATTCAAGCAACGCTTTGGCTAATACAGCCAACGTTGCAGCAGGTGCCTTCTGAATAAAAATGTCACCGTTTTTTCCGTGCTCAAATGCAAAAAGAACCAGGTCCAAAGCATCTTCCAGTGTCATCATAAAACGGGTCATATTCGGATCTGTAATGGTCAATGGTTTACCCTTTTTTATCTGATCCACCAGTAAGGGAATAACAGAACCCCTCGAGGCCATTACATTACCATACCGTGTACCACAAAAAACTATTTCTGGTCCGCTTATGTTACGCGATTTGGCTATCATCACCTTTTCGCTCAGCGCTTTGGTCATTCCCATCGCATTGATCGGGTATACCGCTTTATCCGTGCTGAGCACAATCACATTTTTAACCCCATTTTCAAGCGCGCTGTCAAGTACATTCTCACAACCCATGATATTGGTGCGAACAGCTTCCATTGGAAAAAATTCACAGGATGGAACCTGCTTCAATGCTGCTGCATGAAAAACGTAATCCACTCCCTTCATAGCCGCATCAATACTTCGTTTATCACGCACATCGCCGATATAATATTTTATCTTATCATTCTGATAATGCTGGCGCATATCATCCTGTTTTTTTTCATCGCGGCTGAAAATCCTGATCTCATGGATTTCTGAGACCAGAAATTTTTGCAGAACAACGTTGCCAAATGAACCTGTGCCGCCGGTTATTAATAGGATTCGATTTTTAAACATTTCGTTAATTTGTTAAATTTGATTGGTTGATAGTTTATCCTTGCAAACTTCCTATTGACAATCGACCAATTTTAGTTAAAAAATCGAAGGTTTCATTAGCACATCTCTTCCAGGAATATTGTTGGGCTAGGTTATAACTCGCAAATGCCAACTCCGTGCGTAATTGTGATGACTCTATTAGTTCTCTTAAAGCACGGGCAATATCATATGGTTGCTCAGGGTCAAAATATACCCCTGCCTCACCCAGCACATCTGGCATCGGGCCTTTGTTTGAGCAGGCTATAGGTAAGCCCGAAGCCATAGTTTCCATGAGAATATTGGGCATATTTTCGCAACTTGAGGCAAACAAACCCAAATTTGCCTGTGCATAATGGTGATGCAATGCATCAAATGCAATAGCCCCGTAGTAATGCACCCATTTTCTCTGAGCATCTAACCGGTCCAGTGTTGCATTTAATCGTTTAAGCGCAGGGGCATATGCTGGCCCAACCAAGTCCAGCACAATTGGCAACCCCTGTTTCCGCAAGGCTGCTATGGCCTCTACCACATGCCATTGATGCTTGTATTGGTTAATTGTTGACACATACAGCACCCGATAAGGATGCATGTCATTATAATCAGATATGGATTGTTGCAACTTAGGCTTCATGTAAAAGCGAGGGTTCACCCCGTGCGGAATGATGCAGGTTTGGCCTTGTAGCCTTCCGGTGACTTTTAAGACAACATTATGAGCATATTCTGTCAAAAAAATAACGCCGTCAGCTTTTCGAAACGAGTGTCCCTGAGTCAATCGCAGCAACCGCAACTTAAGTGCAAGCAAAGACCAACCATAACGCCGCATTTCAAGCTTCTCAAAGGGCAGCAGGTTTTGGCTCATAGTGGCAACGGGGTGAAAGTTGCCTGAATAACTTCCACCCGGAACAAACAGCATATCACATCCGGCATCACGTGCCCCTTGCGATAATCGGTATCGTTGCCAAAATGTGCGCTGAACCAACCCTTTATTGAGGGCTGTCGGGTTGCGCTTATCGAGCCAGGGGCGATTTTCAATTACATTCAGAGTGAGCTTGCTACCCCAGATCACAATGCGTTCAATGCCAAACGTTACGGGTTGTGCTGCCCGTAATAATTCAACCAGATGGGTGACACCGCCACCACCACGTAAGTTTGTGGCATCTATACCTATTGTAAGAGTGTTCACATTGTTCATATTTTACAATCCTCTTTGCTGATACTTCATTACATCGCTATGGTAACGAACGCAACGATTCCTGAATTGGTTATGATACTTTCCTGGCATTATCAAAAAACTACCCGATATTCCCGCCGCCAAAAATTTTGTTGAAGGGGTTGTTCCAACTATGCAGAAGTTTTAGATATCTAAAAATTCGGAGTATGACCAAGAACACGTTTCATTCGACTAATGATACTGCCACATAACTTCTAGCCGAACATTACCAAGGCCCATTTGTAAATAAAGTAATAAGGCGTGCAGCCAAGAACAGCATCGTTTTCCAAGCGTTTTGCATACTCACAAACAAACAAATGGACATGATCTTTCGAAATATGACCCTTGATGATTTCTATATCGTTCGCCTTGCAAATTTGACGAATAAGTTCCCGGAGTCGATCCGCGACAAGTCCAGTCAATAATTGCTTGGGATATTTCTTTATCCATACCAGATGGTATTTCAAATCATATACGTCATGCGAGGTCTTCCGTTAGTTTTGCATTGCACTAAGTTAGTCAATCTAAAGACTTCGCCTAAAGGCGAGGGATTTTCTCCCATTCCCCGAAATGTATATTAATTTCATTTTAAAATTTAAACCCTGCTTCAACTGAATCCTTAAAAAACATTTTCACCGTTTCTAGAGAGTATTCATTTAAGTCATGTTCGACTAACGAAAGCTTCTTTAAAATATCATTTGTCACAGTAATAACCTGACATCCGATTGCATCTGCTTGAAAAATATTCAACAATTCGCGTGGACTTGCCCATATTAGTTCTGATTTGGGATTATCAGAAAGCAACTCAACAGCAGCAGACATTAATGGAACAGGATCACGACCAGTATCAGCGATTCGTCCGGCAAAAACAGAAACGTAGCTCGGAACATCGGGATCAAGCGCTGCTACCACATCGCGAACTTGCTTCAGTGTCATAATTGCTGTGACATTTAGCTTGACTTTTCGTACTGCTAACTTCTCAACAAGTGCATAGCAAGTTTCTCGTTTCGTATTTGTGACGGGTATTTTAACATACACGTTTTCACCCCATGAACTAATCTCCAATGCCTGGCGTTCCATTTCAGTAAAGTCGTCAGAAAAAACCTCGAAGGATATCGGCTTATCAGTGATTGATTTCAGTATATCTATGGCAAAGGCTTTGTAATCCTTTATTCCTGCCTTATTCATCAAGGTCGGATTTGTTGTGAGTCCCTTTATAAAAGGTTTGCTATACATCTCAAGCATACCAGCTTTATCTGCTCCATCAGCAAATATTTTTATCTGTAAATCAGCAATTGTTTTCATAAGCAAATTCTATTTGGTTTTATTTGTTTGAATGATAAATTTTGCTGCTTCAAGCAGTGATTTGGTTTGAAAATTAAATGAAACAGGTCTTTTTTCAGAATATTTATAATCAATATAAATGGTCTTACACCCTGCTGCAATGCCTGCATCCATATCGCGCCAACGATCACCAATCATAAAACTCGAAGTAAGGTCAATATCAAATTCCCTGGCACCAGCGTATAACATTCCCGGACGTGGCTTACGGCACTCTGAATCGTCTCCATCTTCATAACACATAATAAACCGATCAATAGGGAGATTCTTTGAAAGATAAGCATTAATTGCCTCTACTGCTTCTTTAGATGTTGTTCCTCGTGCGACATCGGGTTGATTGGAAACGACAATCAATACGTATCCAGCATCCTTCAATAGTTGTAAGGCTTCAAAAACACCAGGAAGTATTTCTAATTCTGCAATATTCACAGGCGGATATGGCTTTCCGTCACGCACAATAGCTCGATTCAACACGCCATCGCGATCAAGGAAAACCGCTTTACGTTTCATGTTTATTTGGCTTACCTTACCGTTGATTCCCATTTGGTTTGATGGGCTTTGAGCTTTGGATGAGATACCAACAAATGCCATATTACTGCCTGAAATGCTTCGGAATGAGGGGTAATGGTTTCGCTGTTAACTGTAGGTACAATTACACATGCATCTGCAACTTGCGCAGTATAACCCCCATCGCGACCAACGATACCCGTAATTTTAGCGCCGATCTCTTTTGCGTATTGAATGGCCGTAACTAAATTCGGGCTGATGTTTTTCTCAAGATTTCCACCGCCTACTGACAAGATAAATAAAATGTCGTTTGCACAAAGTTTACTGATTTTTAACCATTCAACAAAAACAGATGCCCAGCCCTCGTCATTGGTCCGAGCGGTTAATTCAGAAACATTGTCTGTAGGGGCATAAGATTCGATTCCGACAATTTTTCGGAAATCATTCACTGCATGAGAACAATTTCCAGCACTACCCCCAACACCAAGAAAAAAAATCCGGCCACTGCTTTGTTTTGTTAACAAAAGCAGGTCAGCCATCTTCTCAATTGCATCAACATCTATTTTATTGAGGATTTCGGTAGCCTCTTTTAAGTGTTTTTGTGTATAATTCATAATTTGTCAGTTTGTTTAAAATAGATTATTGTATCTTCGAGTCCTTTGTGAGATCCTATTTCATAAAACCGCTCAAAAACCTCTTGCCCTGCCAATGACCCCAACAGGGAAAGTTCGTGATAAATATCAGCCAGGTCAAAAGGTTTATTACTTGGCACTTTTTCAAAAACAGAAGCCGATAATACCCCAAGTCCATAATCGATGTATGCCATTTCATATTTGGGCGAGTGCTTATTGTATTCGAGTAGACAGCCCTCTTTAAATAACACATTACTCTTGTCCCATTGCCCATCATTTTTCATTACAGTCATCAATGCCTTTTTACCACTATGGAGGAAGTTTCGTTCAACTTTGCGAAAATCGATTGGCAGATATGAGTCGCCATAAAAAACAAAGAACTCCTCTCCCAGTTGAGGTAAAGCTTGTTTCAAGGCGCCACCTGTACCAAGTAAGCGCGGCCCATCGTAGGAATAACTTACCGAAATGCCAAAATCAGAGCCATCACCCACAATCGCTTCAATTTGATTGCCCAAGTAGCCCAAACACAAAACGACCTTTTTAATCCCCTGACTTTGTAAATATTCTAATTGCCTTATTATGAATGGTCTTCCTCCGATATCTACCAGCGATTTGGGTATTTTTTCGGTAATTGGTCTTAACCGCGTTGCCAAACCGCCAGCTAATATTGCAACAGGCATACTCATGAAAGAACAACTTTGGTACCTTCAAAGTCAAAGCCAAAACGGACTTCTTCCAACCCGGCCTTTTTCATTACGTGACGGAGTTTATTGCGATCAGCAGCATAGAACATTAAGAATCCTCCACCACCTGCGCCAACCAATTTACCACCAACTGCTCCGTTTTTCATGCCAAGATCGTACCACTCATCAATTTTTTGATTACTCATTCCTCCCGATCGTTGCTTCTTATGTTCCCAGTGTTCATGCATTAATTTTCCAAACAGTTCAACATTACCAGCCTCCAATGCTTCTTTGCTCCGGTAGCCAAGTTCTTTAACAAAATGCAGGTTCTTCAACATTTCGTCATCACTGCTTTTTGTCCGCGTATTTTGATCTTTTAAAATGCTACTGGCGCTGCGTGAATAGCCGGTAAAGAACAGCAAAATGTTATCCTCCATATCAAACAAAGTGTCCATGGATATTTTGAGTGGTTCTGCCGTAACGCGATTGTTTTTATGGAAAGTAAAACATGTTAATCCACCATAGGCAGCAATGTATTGGTCCTGTTTCCCGATGGGCTCACAGAGCCGGTCAATTTCAATCTGGCAAGCCATTTCTGCCAATTCCCGGGGTTGAATCAGTTGTTTGCGATGTGCATAAATTGCCTGAATTAAAGCTGTTGTAAAACTACCCGATGAACCAAGACCTGTTCCAGCCGGGATATCAGCAAGGGTAGTCACCTCAATCTGCGGCGTACGTAAATTTTGCATTCGTAATGCTTCGCGGATGATCCGGTGTTTAACTTCTTCGACATTCGTAACATGCTCCAATTCAGAATACTTGAGATAAATTCCTTCAGTAAATGGGCGCATGACAGTCACATAAACGTACTTATTGATGGCGGCTGCGACAAGGAAGCCCTCATAATCGCGATAATATGAAGGCAGATCGGTGCCACCACCACCCAGCGTGATTCGTAACGGACTACGTGTGATGATCATAACCGGAATTTTTGTAAATTTTTTCAATTACTGTTAATGCCTGATAAGCATCTTTCAGACCTGCTGATGGTTCCCGGTTCAAGCGGATGTCCTCATAGAACTCATCCAGTTCAACAGCCCAGGAGTCATCGCCCATGGGGTATTCCCAGGTCGTAGTCTCAGGTGGACCCATCCCGGGTAACATCTTATAACAGGTTAACCGCTCAACCCCATAACTGCCACCTAATCCGGAAATTTCCAATTTCGCATCGCGGCCATATATTTCCATGGAAAAAAGATTCTTCCACTCCGTACAACTGGCATGAAGAAAGGCTACCTGTTGTTTTGCGGTTTTTAGTAACATAAACCCATTGTCATCTACAGGCATATTCCAGAAATACGTATGGGCGAATCCTTGAATATCTTCGAATTCTCCCAGAAACCAGCGCGATAGGTCAATCAGATGTGGTCCCTGATCGACCAATTCACCTCCTCCCGAAAGCTCGGGTTTGGCCCGCCATTCTTTGTCATACCCAATCCGCCCACCATGTCCATATCGCGCACGTATGAACATTAACTCACCTAAGACTCCGGCCTTAAACAGTTCACGTGCTTTGCGAAATGCCCGATGATATCTGTGGTTGAAACCAACATGTACTTTAACCCCCATCTTTTCAGCAGCTGCTATCACTGGTTTAAGTTCTGTAGTATTACGAGCCGCAGGCTTTTCTACCAAAACATGTTTACCTGCTTCAATTGCTGCCAGGGTAATTTCAGCAAGAGAATCATGCAATGTGGCAACAATGAAAATATCTATCTCCTCCGCTGCCAATAAATCGCGATAGTTGCTAAATAACTTCACATCGCTGTTGCCTGCCATTTCTTTTGCCCTTGCTTCATTTACATCTGCACAAGCAACTAAAAGTCCCCTGCTGCCTAAAGCTTTAGCTCGCTTCTGGCCTATAAGTCCGCAACCAATAATTCCGATTTTAAAAGTCATTTGTCTCCCCAATTAAAATTTCGATCCTTTCCAACAATTCGCCGCAGGGTATAAACATCACTGGTTTGCAATTCGTCAATGTGATTGTACCAATTCTCCCAGTTATCCCATATTGCGCTGATTAGTTTGCCAGTTATACCATTACTAGAATCGGATGCCAAAAAAACAGCAAGAGCAGTGCCCTGATCGAAGCCAGCGCCACCTGATTCATGCTGCTTTAGCGCTTTATCGTAGAACAATCGGCCTACCTTTTCAGGTCCGGCTGCTATCACTTCATCTAGCATTCTTGTATTTAATGCTCCGGGAGCAATTGCATTTACATCGATATTGAACTCTCGAACCTCTTCAGCAAGCGTTTCAACAAAACGTACAATCGCGGTTTTTGATACAGCATATGCGCTTATTTTTGGCATTGGATTGGTTGCTCCACCACCTGAAAGCTGAATGATTTTGCCATACCCTTGTATCTTGAAAAATGGCAATACAGCTCGACACATGAGGATTGAGCCTAGTAGATTAATTTCAATGGCATGAACCCAACTAACCCAGTCCACCTCTTCAATGGTTCCTTTTGGTCCATAAACTCCTGCATTATTTACCAGAATATCGATTTGTCCTAACTCCTCTATTGTTTTCTCTACGAAATTGTGCACATCATTTACCTTAGAGACGTCTACCTTAATAGTTAAAATCTTTTGATTTGCAGATATTAATAAATGAAGATCCTCAGAAACCTTTGACAAAAGTTGCTCATTGCGTGCACAAATAGAAATACTTGCACCTGCTTCTAAATATTCTTTGGCAACTTCAAGACCAAATCCCTGATTACCGCCGGTAATTATAGCTACTTTGTTTTTTAAGATTAAATCCATGATTATTGATTTGGCACACCCACTGCTAAATATTTAAATCGATTATCGGTTGCAAATTGTGTTAAAAACCTGTTAGCATCAATAATTGTCAAGCCGGAATTAATTTTAGCAACTTCGTCTTGAAGAATTTCCCTGTAAAACGGCCATTCTGTAGCAATCACCAGGATCTGCGCATTAACCAAAACATCCAAAGGGTCATCGAATTTTTTGATCCTTTCTGATAAATTATCAGGTAATTCTGTAACAATAGGATCATGCACCTGAACAATTGCCCCATTGTCAATAAGCCAATGGCAAAGCTCAACTGCCAATGAGCGCCGCAATGTGTCAGTTCCGGGTTTATAAGTAAGACCCCAAATTGCAATCGTACATTGCGACAACTCTGAGCATACTGCTTTTATCTTTCTTTTTACCCAGTTCTTATGTTCCTCATTGCTTTGCAATATGGATGAAAGGAGAGGTGTCGATAATTTGTTTTCAATTCCGGTATTATTTAAAAACACCACATCCCGGGCCAAAGTACCGCCCGCAAAAGGTCCCCCTGGAGATAGATACGCCTTTGGGCCAATACGACTTTCTGATTTTAATGCCCGCTCAACTTCTTTTGCATCTGCGCCAACCAATTCGCAAATTGAAGCAATTTCGTTCGCAAATACGACTGATGTTGCAAGAAAGGCATTTATAGCATGTTTGGTCATTTCAGCCGATTCGATTGACATCCATTCTATGTTTTTAGTAATTGGATAAAGTAATTTTTCAAGACGTAGTTTATCCCGGGTTCCTCTCACCCCAACAACGATACGGTCAGGATTTAAAAACACGTTTAATGCTTTCCCAAGTCTCAGATTTTCAGGTGAATATGCAAATCCGAAGTGTTTATCAGAGAAGCGCTGTTCAACTGTCATTTCCAACTTTTTAATCGAACCAACAGGCATTTGCGATGAAATAATGATTGTTGTTTCTGGCGGCAAGAACTTAAGCGTTTTTACTATCTGATCGAAAACGAAACCTACATCAGCAATATCATCTTCATCAACTGGCGTATCGTATGCAATCCAGAGTACTTCAATATCACTGAGATCAAGGTCGTACCCATTGGAAAATTTAAGTAAATCACTTGTTGTTCCTATTTTAATTAAATCATCAAGCCCAGGCTCAAAAATGGGAGGAATGCCATTTTTCAAATTTTCAATTATTTTTTGATCATAGTCTAACCCTGTGGTTTTATTCCCAAGCGATGCAATACAGGATGCTGTTACGCAACCTAAGTGCCATAGCCCTTGTACACATACTTTCATATTGCTTAAATAATTTGAAATTATCTTATTGTCAAAAAATACAATATTAGACCCGTCTCCGGAACACCCATTCATTTTCTTTCAAATATCGAACTGTTTGAATGACTCCTTCGTGAATACTAAGTTTCGGTTTCCAACCCAATGAACGAATTTTTGAAGTGTCGAGAAAAATAAAAGGGTTATCTCCAATCCAACCTCTATCACCTCCAGTGTAATCCAATCTTGGATTTACTCCTAATTCCTCACATATCCAACCAATAGAATCGTTCAACTCACAATAAGAATCAACTCCAAGATTAAAAATGTTAACCTTATCTTTTGACCCTTTTAAAGCAATCTCTATAGCATCTAAACAGTCTTTGATATAGAGGTAAGATTTGCGCTGCTTGCCATTTCCTAAAACTCTTAACTGATTTGAGTCTTCTTTTAATTTGTGATAAAAATCGAATACATGGCCATGGGTATAACGCTCTCCGAGAATGGAAACGAAACGAAAAATCCAGGACTGAAAACCAAATCCTTCGCAATATGAAGCTATCAAACCTTCACACGCAAGTTTTGAGGCACCATATAAGGATGTTTGGATTGGGAAGGCTGCATCCTCAGGCGTGGGGAACACTGTTGCCTCACCATAGACCGAACCTGTTGAAGAAAAAGCAATTCGTTTTATTCCATTGGTACGCATTGCTTCGAGAACGTTATAAGTGGCTATAGTGTTTTGCTCTAAATCTTTTCTGGGATGTTCAGTGCCGAAACGTACATCTGCATTTGCGGCCAGATGAAACACAAAATCAGATCCTTCCATTGCTTTTTTCAAGAGGTCGGAATTGAGCAAATCACCATGTATTATCGATAATTTTGCAGATTGTTTTACCTTTTCAAGAAAACGTTCATTCCCTGTGGAAAAATTATCATATACAACAACATTATGTCCATTCTCAAGCAATCTATCAACCAAATTGCTGCCAATAAAACCGGCGCCACCAGTAGTAAAATATTTCATGCTATAAAATCATCCATTTCTTTGTTTACAATAAATTGGGCAACATGCTCAGGGGTGTCAGCATATTTCCACCAGTATTTTGTAATACAATTACTTATTTTCCATATCCTTTGCAGAATAGCTTTCATAATTATCTTCAATGATGCTATGTCCAGGTCATTATGGTTTTTTAGTACAGTGTGAAATGCCCATCGGCATAATATTCCCTCAATGCATTTCAATCCAATATCGTCAAGCCATTTCTCGATTTTGCAATGTGTCAGTTTAAACCTGTTACTGTTAGATGAACTTAAAATTATTGCTAAAATAGAATAATAATCTACGTTTCTACCCTTTGGTTTATGTCTATTGGTATGGCTGTCTTTCCTTAACGAATAAATAACAAGCGGTTCCTGAATCGAAGTGAGATAGCCTACCCGCTCAAGTCTAAGGAGAAAATCAAAATCTTCGGATTTTTCCATTACCTCAGAATAGCCACCTACCTCTTCGTAAGATTTTTTCCTAAACATGAGAGTAGAGTGAGGCAGAGGGTTAATGCCCATACGAATCAGATAGATAATATTTTTGTGGTCATTAGGATAAGTATAAGCTTTTCTTCTTCCAGAATTTTCATTGACTCTTATAATTCCACCACCAACAGCAACAGTTGAAGGATTCATATTGAGAACCTCAACTTGTTTTATTAAGCGTTGCGGCAATGCAAAATCATCTGCATCAAGAATAGCAATTATTTCTCCCTGAGCCTGCCGTATTCCAATATCTCTACCCTTGGATACTCCACAAAAAGGGATTTGAATTAATCGCAATTTATTGTGGGCATTAGACTTTATTATATTAATTGATTCATCAGTAGAGCCGCAATCTACAATAATATGCTCCCAGTTGTCGTAGTCCTGAGAGAGAATTGAATCGATATTGGTCCGTAGATACTTTCCGCAATTGTAATTATTTGTTATGACCGAAATTATAGGATTTTCCATAATATCAATACTCCGTTAAAAATTCATACAGCTAACCTCCCGATATTCAGGCACTCCTCATAAAGGCTCCTGTATTTTTCGCAACTCAGGTCGAGAGCTAACTTTGAAAAAATAAAATCTATTATAAACTGGTTGAAATACAAGACCTTAAAATCGGTCATCGAAAATGAATCCCTTTCTTCCTTCGTAATATTCAGGTAATGCAGCAACTTCGCTAGCGATACCATACTTCTTACAGATCAGGCCTTGCATACTTCGCATATCACTATAATGTTCTTTGCATGCAGTTTCATCGAGGACCCGCTGAGTAAAAACCAAAGAATTCATGCCTTCTTTCATACAAAGGAACATTATGAGTGCGCTAAACTATGTCGTGTCGTACGATTGTGATAAATCAAGATAAAGTAACTGGGAAAGTAGATTTGCTATAAAAATAAAACCACTTATAATCACGCAAAAGTCATCAGATGCGGATCCACTTTTGAGGTATCTGACCATCAAATCCCCATGAAGTAGTAAGGCCCTTAAAAGTTAAAGCTGGTGTAATAATCATACTGGTATTTATTCCTCCAAGCCAAGCACCCCACCAACTGAATGTGCTATTGGCAGTTATAAAGTGGCGACATTGTGTCATCAACCAAAGATCGAAACAATCGTTCGAATCACGATGATTATGATCTACGTATGTAATATTTTCCTCAGGGATATTCATTAGAAACTTGGTCGCAACTAAATCGTCCGAAAAAAGAAAGTAATGTGGTTTGTAAATACTTTGTTGAATTTTTGATATAGCTTGCCTATAATATTCTGCAGAGACATTATATAACGAAGTTTCCCTTTCCGCTCCTTCAAACCAGCGAACGTGCACCGCCACGGCATTGCAATTGTGAATTTTTTCGGATAATTTCTTGTTAACCTCATCCGTAGGAGGGATGAACTGAAGATCTTCGCGGATGGTCTGCTCGACATCTTTAAAATAGTCCTCACTTTGCCATAATCCATCCAAATAAAGTGTCCCCCTAATTTTCAAATCCAGAATCCTTTTATCAAAATCCACCCCTTCCTGCTGAAGATAATGTCTTTCGGAAAATATTTTTCTCTGAGACAATAATTTCATAATACCGCGTCTGTAGCGCTCAAAAGGTTCTAAACGCTCTGTTGGTGTTGCCTTTCGAACGGGAATTTTGAAATTATCCAGCATATAACTTCGTCGATACTTGCGATCTCGTTTAAATCCGGTTACATCGTCTATGATCAACTCGACATTGTTGATCAACGCTAAACGACGGGCAGCGGAGTAACTGAACAACTGGTTACCAAGACCGCCTTTTATTCGAGTGATTATTTTATTCAAGAAGTGTTGTATTTTTGTAACTATTTACCCCTTAAAGATACAGGGTGCTGTGTTGATTGCAGATAGCGAATACCCAAGATTCGGATTGTTCTTTATCACGATGTTTATAACAGATCGAAGGAAAGCGAAGTCTTGGGCTCTCTTGATTGATTTAAATGGTTCTTTATCACTTTGAGTGGGTAACATAATGAGGATTGATTTTAGAAAAGTCGAGTTTTCCGGTGAGCAGATAGATAATTGCTTTGATGGTGTCATATCTTCGATAACCCCGGGCTTTCGCTT
>Ga0247841_10004828_pt1 | contig 22581 bp, 16 predicted proteins | sample LaCruzMarch2015__2_FD_192410 | JGI IMG/M metagenome (GOLD analysis project Ga0247841, IMG submission 192410) | Freshwater microbial communities from meromictic Lake La Cruz, Castile-La Mancha, Spain - LaCruzMarch2015_18m | ecosystem: Environmental > Aquatic > Freshwater > Lake | place: Spain... | reverse complement strand
CGGTACTTTATATAGCTGGATAAATGATGATATAAGTATTGGCCTTGCAGCCAGCGGTACAGGAGATATCAGTTCATTCACAGCGTCTAATTCAGGAACTTCGCCAGTTACAGCAACAATAACCATAACACCGTCATTTACCAATGGAGGAGTGACCTGTGCAGGCACAGCCCAGAGTTTCACCATCACGGTAAACCCGACCCCAACAGTAACACAGCCTGTTAACCAGGTTGTATGCGACAATGCATCAACAACTACAGTTTCCTTTACAGGCACAGTTCCCGGTACGGTATATAGCTGGATAAATGATGATATAAGTATTGGCCTTGCAGCCAGCGGTACAGGAGATATCAGTTCATTCACAGCGTCTAATTCAGGAACTTCGCCAGTAACAGCAACAATAACCATAACACCGTCATTTACCAATGGAGGAGTGACATGTGCAGGCACAGCCCAGAGTTTCACCATCACAGTAAACCCAACCCCAACAGTAACACAGCCTGTTAACCAGGTTGTATGCGACAATGCATCAACAACTACAGTTTCTTTCACAGGTACAGTTCCCGGCACAGTATATAGCTGGATAAATGATGATATTAGCATTGGCCTTGCAGCCAGCGGTACAGGAGATATCAGTTCCTTTACAGCGACCAATGCAGGAACTTCGACAGTAACAGCTACAATAACTATAACACCTTCATTTACCAATGGAGGCGTGACCTGTGCAGGCACAGCCCAGAGTTTCACCATCACAGTAAACCCGACACCAACAGTAACACAGCCTGTTAACCAGGTTGTATGCGACAATGCATCAACTACTACAGTTACATTTGCGGGAGCGGTTCCCGGCACGGTATATAGCTGGACAAATGATGATATAAGTATTGGCCTTTCAGCCAGCGGAACAGGAGATATCAGTTCATTCACAGCGGCCAATTCAGGAACTTCGCCAGTAATAGCAACAATAACCATAACACCGTCATTTACCAATGGAGGAGTGACCTGTGCAGGCACAGCCCAGAGTTTCACCATCACAGTAAACCCGACACCAACAGTAACACAGCCTGTTAACCAGGTTGTATGCGACAATGCATCAACTACTACAGTTACATTTGCGGGAGCAGTTCCCGGCACAGTATATAGCTGGACAAATGATGATATTAGTATTGGCCTTGCAGCCAGCGGTACAGGGGATATCAGTTCATTTACAGCGACTAATGCAGGAACTTCGCCAGCAACAGCTACAATAACCATAACACCGTCATTTACCAATGGAGGTGTGACCTGTGCAGGCACAGCCCAGAGTTTTACCATCACTGTAAACCCGACACCAACAGTAACACAGCCTGTTAACCAGGTTGTATGCGACAATGCATCAACTACTACAGTTACATTTGCGGGAGCAGTTCCCGGCACGGTATATAGCTGGACAAATGATGATATAAGTATTGGCCTTGCAGCCAGCGGTACAGGGGATATCAGTTCATTCACAGCGACCAATGCAGGAACTTCGATAGTAACAGCTACAATAACTATAACACCTTCATTTACCAATGGAGGTGTGACCTGTGCGGGCACAGCCCAGAGTTTTACCATCACGGTAAACCCAACCCCAACAGTAACACAGCCGGTTGACCAGGTTGTATGCGACAATGCATCAACAACAACAGTTACTTTCACAGGCACAGTTCCCGGTACTTTATATAGCTGGTCAAACGACAATACGACAATAGGATTGGGTGCCGGCAGCACGGGCAACATTCTATCGTTTACAGCAATAAACACTGGGCTGACAGTTCAGGTTGCCACAATTACGGTTACACCCACATTTACCAATGGTGGTTCAACATGTACAGGATCAACAACAAGCTTTACTATAACTGTAAACCCGATGCCTTTTGCTGATACCGGTTTGGCTTCAGATATTTTATGTGCTCAGGAAGGATCTCCTTATCCAATTATTGGTGATACTGCTATTAATGCGACTTCAATTAGCTGGTCATCAACAGGCGATGGTAGTTTTGATTTCACAAATGCTTTACATCCGACATATAGCATTGGTCCGACAGATGTTATCAATAGTCCTGTACAGTTAATAATGGTCGCTTCAAATAGTTGTGGTACCGATACATCCATAATATCACTCAGCATCAGCGAGGCACCTGAAGTTACAATAACATCCAATGATACCATTGTTTGCGAGGGCTCACAGGTTGTTCTAACTGCAACAAGCTTTGCTCCAGGCAGCGGACCAAATTATGCATGGTTCTATTTGCCAGGTACAAACTTAAACAATAGCACTAATGTATATACAATTCCAGGTGCTGTTCCGGCTGATTCAGGGGTATATGAAGTCCAGGTCACTTTCAGCAACGGATGTCCGTCAACAACTGATACAATTAATGTTACTGTAAATCCGACACCTGCTACATCACCTATCTATCATGGAAATTAATATTGGTTTTACAGGTTGTCAAATATGCCTGGCAAGAATTTATTTTAATAATATAAAAATAAGAATTAAAAAAATACAAAGGAGGATATTATTAGTATAACAGGCAGATTCTGAATCATATATTGCTTGTATTTCGCATATTTATGCGGAAGTTGTTAATAATTAAATTGTTATTACATAGTTGAAACGATTATATAACATATTGGTGTTTATGACTATCCTGCTTGCCGGATGGCAGGTCAAGGCACAGACCATTGTTGACACGGTTTGTGCCGGAGAGTCAGGTAAGGTATACTGGGTTACCGGTAGCCCCGGTTCAATATTTGACTGGAATGTAATTGGTGCGGATAATATTCTGTATCAGAATGATTCCATACAAGTTGACTGGGGTATTGTTCCTGGTATATTTCCGATGTCGGTCGTCGAAACCTCTGTCCAGGGTTGTCCCGGGGACGTTGTATCTGGTAATATTCTTGTTTTACCTGTACCATGGGTGTATTTGGGTGCTGATACCGCTGTCTGTGAAAATACAGGGTATATTCTCGATGCTGGCACTGCCGGGAACAGTTACCTGTGGCAGGATGGCAGTACTGGCCAGTTTATGCCTGTTACTTCATCAGGCTTGTACTGGGTACAGGTAAGCAATAGCGTGGGTTGTTCTGATGTTGATTCCATCATGGTCAATGTGATGCCATTACCAGATATCAATCTGGGACAGGATACTACTTTATGCAATGGTACGCCATTATTGCTTGATGCCGGATCCGGCCTGAGTTATTACAACTGGTCTGACGGGTCAACACTTCAGACATTACTGGTAATATCGTCAGGAACATATTCAGTGACAGTTACTGATGCCAACGGATGTAATAATGCCGACACTGTGAATATCACTATCTCACCATATAGTTCATTTTCTGCTGTTATTACTAATATTACATGTAACTCAGGGAATAACGGAACAATCGATCTTTCTGTCACCGGAGGAACTTCTCCTTTCGGATATAACTGGTCGACGGGTTCAACTGCTCAGGACCTGGCCGGGTTAGGAGAGGGGATTTATTCTGTTACAGTTACTGATGCTGAAGGATGTAGTACAACAGGAAACTGGACTGTTATTCAGTCTGATGCAATAATAATAAGTTCAACAGTAATAAATGTAAGTTGTAATAATTTAAGTAATGGTTCAATTGATATAACAGTCACAGGAGGGTCCAGTCCATATACCTGCCTCTGGTCTAACAATTCAACCAATCAGGATATTTCAGGACTGACAGGTGGTACATACGTCATTTCTGTCACTGATAGCCATGGATGTTTACAGACCGACTCTATTAATGTGATAAATCCTGCTGAGGTAAGTTCAACTATTATTGCTGCAAATCTTACATGTTATGGTTCAGCCGATGGACAGGCAAACCTTACCGTATCGGGTGGAACATCGCCATACCTGTTTATATGGTCGCAGGGATATACGACAGAAGACTTATCAGGAATTCAGGCAGGCCTTTATTTTGTTCTTATTTTCGACAGCAACAGTTGTACTGATAATAACTTTATTAATGTTACACAACCTTCAGATATTTATACAACACTCACGAATGTGAACGTTTCCTGCGCTGGTAATTCGGATGGTTCAATTAACCTGAACATTTCAGGAGGTACACCTCCATTTAGTTACCAGTGGTCAGACAATTCTACGACAGAGGATATAATCAGCCTGGCAGGTGGACAATACATAGTAACTGTTACTGATTCGCATAATTGTCTGCATTCCGACAGTGTTACCATCAATGTGCCTTTACCGCTTAGTGCATCTTTGATTGCTGTTCCGGTTCAGTGTTATGGATGGTCGAATGGTAGTATAAATCTCACACCTGACGGAGGAACTGTACCTTATCAATACCTATGGTCATACGGACAAACAACAGAAGACATATCAGGACTGGCATCAGCAACATATTTTGTTACTGTTACCGATAATAATTCATGTTCTGTTACTGATTCAGCCCAGGTTGTACAACCACCTTCGTCAATAGACGTATCATCAGTTACTGCACCTGTTGTTTGTTATGGCGGAAACAACGGATCAGTAAATATAACTGTTTCAGGGGGCATCAGTCCTTATGCTTATATATGGTCGGACAGCTCAACTAATGAGGATGCAACAGGGCTGGCCTCAGGGATATATACTGTTACTATTAGTGATAATAATCTTTGTAATCTGACATTTTCTGAAACTGTTTCAGGTCCATTGGCCCCTGTAAGTGCTTACAGTTCAGTGACCAATGTCAATTGCAATGGTAATTCGACAGGCGCAATAGATATACTGGTAACCGGTGGCACTTCTCCTTATTCATATATATGGTCGAATGCTGAAACCAGCGAAGATATAAGCAGTCTTGCCGCAGGTAATTATTTTTTGACTATCACAGACCAGTATGATTGCGTTACCACCACTGTTTTTACCGTTATCGAGCCTAATCCTGTTACATTGTATTTTACACAGGTGAATGTGAATTGTTATGGAGACTTAACAGGTTCAGCGAATCTTACTGTTGTTGGCGGCACAATGCCTTATACTTATCAATGGTCAAACGGTGTCACTACCCAGGATGTTTTCAATCTTCAGGCAGATCAGTATTTTGTAACAGTTACCGATGCAAATGGCTGTCCTTCTTCTTTCGACTCTTTAACCATTACGCAACCATCGAGTGCATTGAGCATCCAGATGACAGTAACTGACGTAAGTTGCTATTCCGGTAGTGATGGAATTATTGATATTAGTGTAACCGGGGGAATTCAACCATATGCTTTCTTATGGTCGGGTGGAGAAATTACAGAAGATATTTCGGGCATCCAGTCAGGTACATTTTCCGTATCAGTAACTGATTACAATAACTGTTTTATCAGCGGATTAACCCAGGTATCACAACCCTCCGCACCTCTTAATCTAACCTTTACAACAGGGCCGATAAGCTGTCATGGAGATGCTGATGGGTACATTGATCTGACCTTGACTGGTGGCACATCACCATATTCATTCATCTGGTCGGATAACCAAACTACTGAAGATTTGCTGAATATAGTTGCCGGAAATTATTTTGTTACAATCAGCGACCTTAACAGTTGTTATATTTCACAGGCTTTTACTATAGTGCAACCATTATTACTGGTAATTGATGCACAGGTTATTAATATCGCCTGTATGTCTGATTCAACAGGTTCAATTAATCTTACTGTTTCAGGCGGAACAAGTCCTTATGAATTTTTATGGTCTGATGGTATTACTGACGGGGATATTTCCGGATTAATCCCGGGTAATTATTCTGTATCGGTGACCGATGGAAATAATTGCCTTGGAACTGCAGTTTATTTTATCACCTCACCCTCATCTTTACTCACATTGAACATTGTTGCAACAAACCTTGACTGTCTGTCTGATACAAGTGGTTCCATTGACCTTACTGTGACAGGAGGAAGTATACCGTACTTCTATTCCTGGTCAAATGGTTCAACAACTCAGGATTTAACCGGGTTGCAGCTGGGTAGTTATTTTGTTACGGTCACTGATGCTGATTTATGCTCGGTTACTTCCGGCGCAACTGTTGGTGAAGCAAATCATGTAGTAATCGAATCAATGAGTATTTCAGATTTTAATGGATTTGGTATAAGTTGTTTTGACGGAGCTGATGGTTATATCGGACTATCAGTTAACGGAGGTAATCCTCCTTATTCCTTTATTTGGAATAATGGCCTTATAAACCAAAACCTGTATGATATCCATGCCGGTTACTACCAGGTGACAGTTACTGATCTAACAGGTTGTAATGATATTGAAACTGTTGTATTGACCCAACCTCCTTCTTTATCAATAACTGAAAGTATCATATACCCCACATGCCATGACTTCGCTGATGGTTCAGTATCTGCCACAGTTACCGGCGGACTTCCGCCCTACAACTATAATTGGTCGAATTTACAGGTTATTCCATCTATAACAAGCATACCTTCAGGAATTTATACATTAACAGTAACTGATGCAAATAACTGCTTCATTATTGATGAATTGAATTTACCTGACCTGTATGATGAGTGTATATTTATTCCATCAGCTTTCACTCCTAACAGCGACGGCTTTAACGATGTCTGGAATATCAGGGGTATTGAACTGTATCCTAAAACAGTAATTGAGGTTTACAATCGTTGGGGTCAGTTACTTTTCAGGTCTGATATAGGATATCATGAAAAATGGGATGGCAAATACAACGGAAACGATTTGCCGAGTGATACATATCATTATGTGGTAAACCTTGAAGAAGGTCTTGAGCCAATTATTGGCACTGTTACGATAATCAGATAATGTTCTTATTATTTAAAATATTTTTATCATGAAGAAACTGGTTTTAAAATTCATAATTATCCTGATCTGGATGGATACAGGAGCACAGCAGGTACCAATGTACAGCCAGTATGTCTCCAATTACTTTTTACTTAATCCTGCAATCGCCGGTTCCAATAACTATACCTCCCTCAGGTTTTGTTCAAGGCAGCAATGGGCAGGGATAAAAGGAGCCCCAAGTACACAGGTGCTGAGTATGCATGCCAGGATCGGGAAAACAGATTTTTACGATCGTAAAGGACGTGTTGCAACCGAAACACAAATAAAAGGTTCTGATGTCGTAACGAAAAAAAGCTTTATCCTTAGCGGAAAAGAAGCAATCGGAGGATTTATTTTTAATGATAAAAACGGTCCCATCACCAAAACCGGTGCACAGTTTGCATATGCATATCATTTGCCTTTTTACCAGTTTATGAACAGATTCAATAAACCTGCACAACTGTCAATTGGTGTATCAACATCACTTTTCCAGCTTGTTGTCGACGAATCAGAATTGACACTGTACGACGAAAATGATCCTGTTATTAACCATGCCAAACAAACAGTATTTATCCCCGATGCAAATTTTGGTATATATTTTTATAATACTAATTATTATGCCGGCTTTTCAGTATGCGATATTTTCCAGGCTAAGATAAGGCTAAGGGATGCAAGTACGGGAGAAAATAAAATGGTACGTCACTATTTTGTTATGGCAGGATATATATATGAATGGATGAGAGAATTCGAGTTAGAACCGTCAATATTGTTGAAAACTACTGAAATCACCCCGGTTCAGATTGAACTAACCACAAAATTGCGTATGAAAAACCTGTCGTTCGGACTTTCATACCGTACTAACAATGATTTTGTGGGCATATTTGACATTAAACTGGGGAGGTACTATTTTGGTTATTCTTTCGATTATTCCTTCGGAAATATTATTACATACAGTAATGGTTCTCATGAGGTCATTCTTGGTATCAATATCGGCGAAAACGTTCTTGCGGGGGTCAGAGATAAAAAGTAGGAAGCAGTGAAAAGTGAATAATGAACCGCAACGTAGGAGTTCACAGTAATTATCAACGTTAAATACCAAAACATCAAATCACTTAATCACTTAATCACTTAATCACTTAATCACTTAATCACTTAACACTTAAATACTTTATCACTTTAACACTTTATCACATAAACTATTCACCATTAAAGCAACATTGCATTGAATAAGATTATAATTTTAATTACATGCATTATTTCAGTATATGCTTTTTACCGGCCTCCTGTTAGTTCAAAGTTACTGTTTAATGCTTATCAGATATTTCACAGGAGGGAATGGTACAGGATGTTTACACATGGGTTTATTCATGCTGACTGGTTACATCTGATAATTAATATGTTTGTTCTGTTTTCTTTTGGTGAGGCGGTCGAATATAAATTCAAAGAACTTGCAAATCAGGATATTATCAGGTTTCCTCAGCTTACATTTTTGCTTTTCTATTGTGGTGGAATTATTGTTTCATCAACCACAACCCTTTGGAAGCAAAGGGATAATGCAATGTACGAATCTGTTGGAGCTTCAGGTGCTGTATCTGCCATTGTTTTTGCAGGTATTTTTTTCGAACCCTTAAGAAAAATTTATGTTTACGGATTGATCGGATTTCCGGGAATTCTGATAGGAGTGTTATATTTGATTTATTCTTATTACATGAGCAGAAAAGGCAAGGATAATATAAATCATGATGCTCACTTCATCGGGGCTGTTTATGGTTTTTTGTTTCCATTGCTGGTTGATCACCGGCTTTTAAAACTATTTCTTAATCAGCTATTATAATTCAGATGAAAAAAAAAGCATTATTTCTTGACCGTGATGGAGTGATCCTTAACGATGAAAACTGTTACTATATATATAAACCGGAACATTACAAGATCAATAAAGAGATAATTGAGAACCTGGCTTTGATTTCAGGCAAAGGGTATATTTTTATAGTTATTTCAAATCAAAGCGGCATCGCAAAGGGTTTATACTCAAAATGTGACACTGATCAAATTAACAAGATGTTACAAAATGATTTACAAAAGCATGGGATTTCAGTCACTGAATTTTATTACTGTACCCATCATCCTGATATTGAGAATTGTTTTTGTCGCAAACCCGGCTCATTACTTATAGAAAAAGCAATTGCACGTTTCGGGATCGATCGTACAAAGTCCTTTTTTATAGGCGACAATAACAGTGATATTGAGGCAGCAGCTGCAGCAGGTCTGAGCCCATACAGGATAAGGTCTAATGAAGATATCACATCTGTCTGCAGGCAAATCATTCAGATCAGTTCATAGCAGGATTGTCAGGGAAATTTGCCCAGGAACGGTATTTTTCGCCAAGTTTTTCGAGGGTTTGATTCCAATCACCTTTTATCTGGCAATTCATGATTTCCGATGAGGATAATTCCACAACAACCCATGAGTTTTGCGCAATTTCATTATCGAGTTGTTTTGGCATCCAGCCGGAATAACCTATAAAAAAACGAACCTGATCAGCAGTAATTACTCCTGATTTTACCATATCCTTTAATTCGTCCATATTTCCGCCCCAGTATATATTGTCTAATACATGAATACTGTCAGTAATTGCCTTTCCTAATGTGTGTATAAAGTGGATTGTGTTATTACTTACCGGCCCGCCAATAGAAACGGCTGCGTCAAATTTTGGAAAATCATTCATAACATCACAGATATTTAGCTCGATACGGTTGTTAATTACAAATCCTATTGTTCCCTCGTCATTATGTTCTGTAAGGAAAACAACAGAATGTTTAAAATAGACATCACTGAGAAAAGGCTCTGAAATAAGCACTCTTCCCTTCAGTGGTTTGATGATGTTTTTAATTTTGAAAATGTCGTTTTCACCTGCCATATTCCAGTTTTATGCAAAGGCTAAAAATAATTAATTTTAACGGTAGTGCTAAGGCTGTATGGATTTTTTTTTATTTTTGTCAGAATTTAAATTATTTCAATGACAAAACGACTAATTTATTTTATTTTTATTTTAACTATATTTGCTTCATGCAGACAAAATAAAGACCTTGTATATCTGCAGAATATCGATCCGCTATTGACAAATATTCAGGCAAAAGAAAGGGAATATAAGATTCAGGCTAATGATATTCTTTACATTCAGGTATTAAGTTTGAATAAAGAAATTGTTGATGTATTTAATACAAATATGTCAACATCACAAGTCAGCCAATACTACAATGAATCCACTATGTATTTTCAGGGATTTTCGGTTAGTGATTCAGGATTCGTAAGAATCCCGGTAATAGGAAAGGTTTTGGTAAAAGGAGTATCAGTGAGGGAAGCAGAATTGCTAATACAATCAAAAGCAGATGAGTACATTAAAGATGCCACAGTTATTGTAAAACTTGCCAATTTCAAGGTTACAGTTATTGGAGAGGTGAAAAGTCCGGGTATTTATTATTTATATAACAACCAGGTCAATATTCTTGAAGTACTTGGTAAAGCAGGCGATCTTACCGATTATGGAAACAGAAAAAACGTTCTGGTTGTACGGCATGCAAAAGATGTTACAAAAACATTCAGGATTGATCTTACTGACAAAAATATTGTTTTATCAGATTCGTATTACCTGCTGCCCAACGACATAATTTATGTTGAACCATATAAGACAAAATCTGTCCGCTTGGCTACTTCCGATTATGCTCTCATTGTTACAACCTTTACCTCAACCCTTACTACTTTAATACTATTATTGAATTTATTAAAATAAATTTAACCGTGAATACAAATAATCCTAATATCCCTCAGGAAGAAAACATTGATTATAAAAAATATATATTTAAGGTAATAAGCCATTGGTACCTTTTTGTTATTTTTATTTTCATAGCTTTTTCGATTGCTTATTATATCAACCGTTATACTTCTCCGGTTTATAAAGTAAAATCATCGATCCTCATCAAATCTGATAAACAAATGTCAACAGGGGCAGAGAACCTGTTGGCAGGATTAAGTATTTTTAAAAATGTTAAAAATGTTCAGAATGAAATAGGAATATTGCATTCCTATTATCTCACACGCAAAACTATTGAAGAACTGGATTTTAATGTTTCATACTTTACAATGGGCAGGGTAAAAACAAAGGAAATATACAATAAATGTCCTTTCATTGTTAACCTTACCGATACCTCCCGCAACCCCCTGAAAGGATATCCGGTATATATCACGATTTTATCGGACAACGAGTACCAGATGGAAATTGAAGATGCTCTTATTAAAAATGAAGAAGTTTTAAATATCAGCAAGACATATAAATTCGGGGAACAGGTCATAATAAATGATGCTATCGACCTTAATATTGTTCGCCGTGCCGAAGTAAAATACAATCCGCAGGATCCTGCGAATAAGGAGATGCAGTATTATTTCATAATCAATGACATTAATGAATTGACCAATGAATACCAGGCTAAACTTACCATTGAACTATCGGAAAAGGAAAGTACAATTTTAAGCCTGGTAACCCAGGGACAGGTGACAAAAAAAGAAGTTAACTTTCTTAATAAGCTTGGTGATGTCTACATACTTACCGGCCTTGAGGAAAAGAACCAGATTGCAGTAAATACAATAAATTTTATAGATAACCAATTAGGTGAAATTGTTGATTCCCTTAACAGAGCAGAGGATAATCTTCAGAACTTCAGGTTAAGCAACAGGATAATTAATTTAAGCGAAGAGGGATCTGCCATAGCATCAAAATTTGAAGACCTGCAGAATGAAGAGGCATTGATCAAGATAAAACTGAAATATTATAGTTATCTGCAACAATACATTTCTAACAAAACAAATTTTAAAGATGTAATTTCTCCATCGATCATGGGCATTGAGGATCCGGTTTTAGTATCATTGATACAGAAACTTGGAGAATTATACGACCGGAGAAGCACATTATTATACAGTGCCAGGGAAAATAATCCTGCTCTTAAAGTTCTTGATGTCAACATTCAGGATACACGTAACGCATTGCTTGAAAACATCCAGAACATTATTAATTCAACCGAACTTTCATCCAGAGAAGTAAACAAAAGGGTTAATAAAGTAAATGCCGAGATAACCAGGTTGCCTGTTACCGAACGGCAATTAATTAATATCCAGCGTAAGTACACTTTAAGTGATAAAATTTATACCTACCTGCTTGAAAAAAAGGCCGAGGCAGGAATAGCACAGGCATCAAATATACCCGATAATAAGGTTCTTGATCCGGCTAGCATTGATAACGTCGTACAGGTGTCACCAAAAAATTCGCTGAATTACACCATAGCATTGATCCTGGGTTTGATCATCCCGTTTCTGTATCTCGTAGTTAAAGAAAATTTTAATGACAGGATCGTCGATAAAAAAGACATTGAAAAAAATACACAAGTTCCTATTCTCGGTGCAGTTGGTAATAATTACAGGAAATCGGAAATGCCGGTTTTCGATAAACCCAAATCTTCTCTCTCCGAATCATTCCGTCATCTCCGTACAAACCTGCAATATCTTTCGGTAAATTCTGACAAGCGTGTGATTTCAGTGACCTCCACCGTAAGTGGTGAAGGGAAAACCTTTATTGCTACCAATCTTGCTTCAATCATAGCAATGTCTAACAAAAAAGTTGTTGTGGTGGGACTTGATTTACGTAAACCAAAAATGCATAAAGTGTTTGAAAATATAAATAACGACATTGGAGTAAGTACTTTCCTGATAAATAAAAATACACTGGATCAGATTATAAATCCCACACCGGTTGCAAACCTTTTTGTCATTCCTTCAGGCCCTGTACCCCCTAATCCGGCTGAGCTTATCGAGTCTGACCAAATGAGACAGTTCATGGAACAGTTAAAAGAACGTTTCGATTATGTAATATTCGATACACCCCCTGTTGCGTTGGTTACTGACGCTTTACTTATCGGGCAGAAAGTTGATATTAATATATATGTTATACGCCAGAATTATTCACGTAAATATGTTCTCGATCTTGTGAATGATTTTTATAATAAGAAGAGTTTTAACAACCTGGGACTGGTAATTAATGATATTAAAATGCCCAGCTATTATGGCTATGGTTATGGTTACGGCTATGGTTATGGCTATGGCTACGGTTATGGCTATGGTTACGGAAATAAATATGGTTATGGTAACTATGGCGGATATAGTAATTATGGCAGTTACGGTTATGGCTATTACGAGGAAGATACCAAACCAATGTCAATGATGGACAGGATTAAACAATTCTTTAACCTTAATGAAAGCAGTTCGGAAAGCTAACAAACAGTTGAACTTCTTAAAATTTTGAAAAAAGAGGTAATTTTACAACATTAATCAATAACCTCAATTTATGAATGATCTGGGAATACAGCGTTATCTGAAGGCTGCAAAACAAGCCTCCGAATGGCATAGGGAGAACATAAGGCGAATGAAGAAATGCCGGTTCGATACAGTTGCCGTTCATGGAATCTACTCGATGCAGGAAGCACTTGATTTTAACCAGGGTTCAATCATCGAACCAATTTATATGTCTACATCTCAATGTTACCGGGACTCCGATGAGATGGAAGCAGCACTTGGTTATCAGATCCCGACATGGTGTTATTCAAGGATAGCAAATCCAAGTATGTATTATCTCGAAGGAGTGCTTGCACTTTTGGAAGGTTATGGTACTGATATAGAAACATCGTGTATTGCGACTTCCTCGGGTATGTCTGCAATTCAAAGTGCTGTTGATCCTTTTCTGGCTGTTGATCCTGATAAACCTGACCGGAAATTTAATTTTGTTGCTACCTGCCAGTTGTATGGAGGAACATTTCAGCAATTTGCCGTTAGAAAACACCAGGAAAAAAATATTGAGTGGCGTAAAGTCATAAATTCAAATGATATTTCCGAATGGGAATCAAAGATTGATGAAAATACACGATTCTTATATGGTGAGCTGCCAAGCAATCCATCATTGTCATTTTTTGATATAAAAAAGGTAATTGATCTTGCTCATAAATATGGCATCCCTGCAATATTCGATTCAACGGTCGCTACTCCTGCTTTGCTCCGGCCTATTGAACTTGGTGCAGACATTGTTGTCCAATCTGTAACAAAATCCTTGTTTACAAGTGGATTTGGCATTTGCGGAGCGGTTATCTCCCGTAAGAATATTATATCCAGATTTGGTTCAGATGATATGAAAGCAGATTTCTCTACATATCTTAAACTTTTACCCAACAGGGACAATGGCCCGAATATTTCACCAATGAATGCAGTACTTGCACTAAATGATATCCGTACTATTCGTTCACGTATGGATATTCTAAGCCGTAACACTCTTACTGTTGCCCGATATCTCGAACAACATAAGCATATTGAAAGAGTTGATTACCTTGGTCTTGATTCCAACAACCTGCATGAACTGGCTTCCAGGTATATGTTCCTGGTCGATTCACAGTACGATGAAATGTACCGTAAACCGGTCAACCGGTTCGGTCATCTTATGTCGTTCCGGATTAAAGGTTCTGCTGCCGATACACGTAAAGTTTTCGATGGCTTACAGAGAATTTGCAGGGCAACAGACCTGGGAAGGATAAAATCAATTGCCACCATTCCTGCAATATCAACTCACCAGCAACAAGGCGAGGAAGGAAGAAAAATTGCTGATATACCTGCAAACCTCATACGTTTATGTGTCGGGGCAGAACATCCCGACGATATCATCGACGATATTAACAGAGCACTCGACGTTCTTGACGGTAAGAAATATTATGTTACATCACCCGACTACTCTGCCGGTGGTGCATCTTCTGCGAGATTGAGAAATTGATTATCATGCCCGGACAGCTATTGTACTATTCCACTAATTTAAAAGCCGAGAAAGTTCCATTCGGTGAAGCTTTGCTAAAAGGTATAGCACCCGACAGGGGTTTGTATATGCCTGAATTTATTCCACAGTTTTCGAAGCAGGATATTTCAGGAATGACAGAAAAACCATACTATCAGATTGCTTTTGAAGTGATCAGGCAGTTCCTGGTAAATCAGATTGAAGATGATGAATTGCTCAGCCTGGTTAAAGATGCGTATAATTTTCCGGTGCCTTTGGAACATGTGTTTGAACGCAAATATGTTATGAGGCTCGATCAGGGACCAACAGCATCATTTAAGGATTTTGCTGCCAGAATGATGGGACGGCTTATTCAATATTACCTCAGAAAAAAAAATCATAACCTTCTTATTCTCACTGCTACATCGGGTGATACTGGCAGCGCTATTGCCAATGCGTTTTATGGTTTGGAAAATATCCGTGTAGTGGTACTGTTTCCTGAAAATGAAGTTACTCCCCGGCAACGTAAACAAATGACCACTTTAGGAGGAAATGTGCAGATAATTTCCCTTGATGCAAAATTCGACGATTGCCAGGCAATGGTAAAACAGGCTTTTGCCGATATGAAACTTGATTATCTTAACCTTTCATCGGCAAATTCAATAAATATTGGCAGGCTTGTACCCCAGATAGTTTATTACTTCTTTGCTTATGTAAAATTAAAAAGAAAAGAAAACGAGGAGGTGATTTTTTCCGTTCCTTCCGGTAATTTCGGCGATATGATGGGAGGCGTTTTAGCCCGTAAAATGGGACTTCCTGTTAAAAAGTACGTGATTGCAACCAATGAAAATGATGAATTTCCCAGGCTGATGCAAACCGGAACATACGAAATGATTGTTCCTTCAAAAAATTGTATTTCAAGTGCCATGAATGTGGGGCATCCCAGCAATCTGGCAAGGTTAGTGGCTTTGTACCAGGGGTTTATGGATGAAAAAGGAAATATTTTTAAAGCCCCTGATATTGAAGCAATGCGCAAAGATATGTATGCAGTCAGCATCAATGATAAGAATACCAGACAAACAATTATTGATTCGTGGTCAAAATATAAACTCCTGTTAGAACCTCATGGATCAGTTGGCTGGGCAGGTCTGATCGATTATTTAAAACATAACCCTTCTGATAATAATGCTGATCAGCTATGCATTTCTCTTGAAACCGCCCATCCTGCTAAATTTCCTGAACATATTCGTGAGTTGATTAATATTGATCCTGATTTGCCCGAAAGCCTTAATGGTATTGAATCAAAACCTGAATCTTTTATTCATCTGAATAACAACTACGATGAGTTCAAACAGTACCTTATCAGTAATTATTGATGATTAGTAAAGGTTAATAAGTTTTCCCCTAATACTATCGTGTTGGTTTTATCTGCTTTATCCTGCGATTATTAATTCTCACTTTAACAGGCTGAAAAACAATATGTACCGATGAGTCATTACACTCATTTTTCACATCGAATTATTAAGCACTCAGACCATATTTTAAATCATCGGTGTATCCTGTCGTTTAGCTGAACAATCAGTTGCTTTTATTGACTCAGCATAAATTCCGGTACGAAACTTGCTTTGCAAAATATTAAGTCTGTATTTTAAACAGTGAAATATTTGTATAAAAACTTAATAATTATATCAATGAAAAAAATAAGTCTCATAATTTCAGTATTGCTCATTACATCCAGTATGTTTTCACAGTCGAATTTAAAGACATCGGCATTGAATATTTTTAAGAACGGTACCTATTTTATAGTGAAAGAAGGCACTGTGCCTTTGAAGGATAAGAAAGCAAAACTTGAAATACCTAAAGGAGTATTGCTAAGCACATTCTGGCTCACCACAACCAAAGACAATACTATTGATAAGGTTATTTTTATTAACGACACAATCAAAAAAAACAGGGTGGCCGCTTCAATACCTGATCTGCTCAGCGTAAACAAAGGTAAACGAGTGAAGCTTTATTTCAGGCTTGAGAATAACAACTATTTAGATATTACTGGTGTATTACAGGAATACTCACGCACAAATAACCTGATAAAATTAAAGACGGACGATGGAAAAACATCATATTTACAAATGAGTGATATTAAACAACTCATCATTGATGAAAAACCAAACGAAAATGTTAAGGCCGACTCATTGGCTTACCTTGCAAATATTGAATTCTTAAAAAATTCTGAAAATGCAAACATGAAAATGGTTTATATGCAAACAGGTATACAATGGATACCTTCTTACAATATTAAGCTGGTAAATGAAAAAGAATTGCAATTGGAAATGAGGGCATTAGTAGAGAATTACATGGAAAAGATCGATAATGCTGACCTTACTCTAACAGTTGGAGATCCATACTTCAGATATGGCCGTGCAACTGAACCTTTCATCAATAATTACTTAACGGCACTTACCGGAGGGATGATGTCACCGGTTAACAGGTATGCTTTTCAGAATATGGCCAGTCCTTCTTATGCAGGTGCGGCAATTCCTGCTGCAGAAGAAGCAAATGCAATCCAATATAATGACTATACTACCTATTCAACTGAAGGTGAAAAGACTAACGACCTGTATATGTACAATCTTGGTAAAGTTTCAATTCCAAGGAACAGTAAGGCAAGTTTTCTGATATTTTCCCAGAAAATACCATATAAGGATGTATATACTGTAAATATTGGTGATGTGATAAATTACTACAGCACTAACTATATAAATAATGATCCTAACAGAAAGTTCGATGTTTTCCATTCACTTAAACTGGAAAACACTGCCAAAAACCCGCTTACCACTGCACCGGTTTTTATTATGGATGAAAAGCTTCAGCCCCTTGCACAGGATGAAATTAAATATACTCCTGTTGGAGGAGATGTTTCAGTACAACTTTCTAACGCCGTTGATGTAAGAATAAAAAATACTGAGGAAGAGATAAAAGTACAGGAAAAGGCTAAGGTTGAAGGTAAAGCTGTTTATAATAAAGTGACCATCAAAGGAACCATCGAAGTTAATAACCTGCAGGATAAAAAAATTAACCTGAATCTTTACAAATCTGTTAACGCAAGGGTGACTGAAGCCAGTCATAACGGAGTAGTAAAAAAATCGGGAAGATACTCAGGATTAAATCCCTTCACACAGGTAAATTGGGAAATTCCGCTTGAGCAAAATGCTAAGGTGGAAATCACATACCAGTACGATGTGTTCGTTTACGGGAAATAACAGAAAAGAAATCCAACCGGGGCAGGCTGTTTGGCATCTGCCTCTTTATGGTGAGGTAGTGTCTATGCTTCATCAATAATTTTATTTTACAGTTTTAACTGTAGAATCCATTGTGATTATTATTTCCGGGTATATTTGCAATAAATTTTTCAGCTTGACAAATATGCTGCGGATATAGCTATGATACAATTTTCAGAAAGGCTGGACACTCTTGCCGGGTCGGGCAAGATTCTGCATAATATGCTTAGAGCATATAAGACAGGGGATAGCAAAAAAAACATTATTGATGGAATTATTGAGAAGGCAGCAATCGAGAATCCATGGTTTTCGCAGGAAAATATTGTTTATGCATTTGCTAACATCGTAACTGACCTTGAAAAAAATAACCTCGATCAATGGATAGAAAAATATAAGGGGATTGATTCTTTTCGGGATGAAAAAAAAGTCGGGGTTATAATGGCCGGAAACATACCGTTTGTTGGTTGGAGAGATATGCTTGCAGTTTTGTTATCAGGTAACCGGCTTGTTGCAAAATTATCTGCCAGGGACAAAGTTCTGATAAAATTTATTGCTGAGGTTATTGTTTCTGTCAACCCCGCATTTGCAAAGTATATTCAATTTGAGGAAGGGGGATTAGGAAATTTCGATGCTATTATTGCCACAGGAAGTAATAACAGTTCCAGGTATTTTGATTATTATTTCGGTAAATATCCTAACATAATAAGGAAAAACAGGAACTCTGTGGCCGTGATTTCTCAAAATGAAAAAGATGAAAATCTGAAACTTCTGGCTGATGATGTTTTTATATATTTTGGATTGGGATGCAGGAATGTTTCCAAAATATTTGTACCTGTTAATTTTAATTTCGAAAGGTTATTCGAAGCATTTGCAAAATACAGAGATATAATCAATCATAATAAATATGCCAGCAATTACGTGTACAACAGGGCTGTTTTCCTGGTTAACAGGCACGACCACCTCGACAATGGGTTCCTTTTAGTTAAGGAAGACACAGAAATTGCTTCGCCTGTGGGTGTACTTTATTATGAAATCTATAATGATATTGATAATGTAAAAGAAAAAATATTTAATAACAAAAATAATATTCAATGTGTGGTTTCTGCCAGTTTATATTCAAATAAAACCATTAAATTTGGCAGTTCACAAAAACCTGAGTTATGTGATTATGCGGACGATATTGATGTTCTTAAATTTTTAATTAATTTGTAGGATATCAACCATTTGTAAATATTACCTAATATGAAGAAAAATTCAGAAAATTCGGGCCAGGTATTTAAATTTAAAGTCTACTCAAATGAAGAGGAGAATTTCCTGAGGGAAATTGAAGTAAAGTCGAATCAGACTTTCTTGGATTTTCATAAGACGATTCAGACTTCAGTAAATTATGAGCAGGGACAGATGGCTTCGTTTTTTATTTCTGATGATAATTGGGAAAAGGGACGGGAAATTACTCTTTTCGAAATGTCAGACGATGAAGACACAGACATTCTTGTTATGGATGTTGCAACTTTATCTGAATTTATCAATTCAAAGAATTCAAAGTTGATTTATGTTTTCGACTTTTTTTCTGAAAGAGCATTCTTTATTGAACTTATCGATGTAAAGAATGAAAAGAATGGGGACAATTATCCTAAATGCATTCGTTCAGTGGGCTCTCCACCTCCCCAGATCGTATACGGGGAAAAAGAAAATGAAGAATTCGACAATATCTTTGAGGAAGACTTTGAAGATGATGAATTATTCGACAATGATTCTTTCGCTAACTACGACGATTACGACCAGTACCGGTAGTGCACAGGATTATTTCCCGGTAAAAAATCACCTGTTTAAAATTATCAGATAAAGGCTAAATATTGAGGCTGCCATTTATGGATCAATGATTCATTAAGGCCGGACTGTAATATCCGGGTATATTAACTTCTACATGTGGGCTAAATTACCAATCAGTTTTCGGTTAAATATTTATTGTAATATTTGCAGATCGAATATCAGATTAAAAAATTTTATCTTTCGGAAATAAAATCCGAAAAAGAAAGTTAATTATGAAATTTACCAAATATATTTTTTAGATCTAATTATATCCAGCCTATTGAAAATTGTTACAATTATTGATTGTTAGCTGTTTTTTAATTTATTCTGGTTAAAAATAAAACCAAATGGCAAAAAAGAAAATAATTGTGAATCATAGGGATGCTTCAGCCGAGGTTCTGGAAGCAATTCAAAAGCAGTACCCAACGGGTTGGTCAGAGCGCATTATCAGAGTTGATCTTGCACCTGATAAATTCTTCAATGCTATTATTGTTGAAACTGATGATGTTACATACCTTGTAAAAGTTCCGGTAAAAAAAGATAAAAAAATCGAAAAAATTGAAGAAGAACTCGAATCCGGTATGGACGAAATGAAGGAAGAACAGGAAGAAATGGAAAATTTCGATAAGTATGAGGACAGTTATGGAGAGCAAAACCGGCACGAAGATGAATAAAGATTTTATGGTCTTTAAATTAACAGTATGAAAATGTATATGTTATTTTCTATTCAATAATTTAAAATTTCTATTATGCTTAATAAAAATATTGAGAACATATTAAATGCCCAGATTGAGAAAGAGGCTTATTCTTCAAATCTGTACCTGGCAATGGCATCATGGGCTGAATCAAATGGCTTTGAAGGAACAGCAGGCTGGTTGTACGTACAGACTGATGAAGAACGTCTTCATATGCTGAAATTCATAAAATATGTGAATGAAAGAGGAGGAAAAGCTTTTATTCCTGAAATAAAAAAGCCGCCTGTAGAATTTAAGAATGTCAAAGAACTGTTTCAAAATGTCCTTGCTCACGAGAATTATATCACCGGGTCGATAAACGATATCGTTGGAATGTGTATTACAGAAAAGGACTTTTCCACACATAACTGGATTCAATGGTTTGTTACAGAGCAGATAGAAGAAGAAGCCACTGTGAAATCAATAATTGATAAACTCAACATACTTGATGAAAAGAATTTTTACCTTTTTGATAAAGATGTTGTTACTATGAGGCCCACTGCTGCTAAACCTGTATGAAAGTCAAAAAATAAAAAATCCCGGTTTTGCTCCGGGATTTTTTATTGTTAGCTGAAGAAAATTTGTCAGATAATTTCCATATGTTCCTGATCGGTGATTTTTTCACAGTAGTGGCATTTCAGGGCAACATTTTTCTTTGAAATCACAGTAAACCTGGTTATAACTCTTTCAGCATTTGTAATACATTTTGGATTGAAGCATTTTGCAATACCTGTTATATAATCAGGTACCTCCACAACTTTTTTTTCGACTACTTCATAATCTTTAATGATATTAAGTTTTGCATCAGGAGCGACAAGTGCTATTTTATTTATCTCGTCGTCTTTAAAGAACTTACCTGAGATTTTTATTATTGATATACGGCCTAACTTTTTACTTTCGAGGTTTGTGCCAAAAGTGAGATGGTTACTTATTTTATCGAGGCCAAGAATTGAAATTACCTTGAAAAGGCTGGTGGCCGGAATATGATCGATAACAGTACCGTTTCTGATTGCACTGACTTTTAATTCGCGTAAGTCTTTCATATTAAAGTTTTATTTTATTCCAAGAATTGAAGTGATGATAGCCTGCCTGGTGTAAACACCATTTAAAGCCTGGGTAAAATAATAGGCTTTGATATTCTCATCCACATCTTCGTGTATCTCGTTAACCCTTGGTAATGGGTGTAGGATTTTCATAGAAGCTTTGGTATTTTCGAGCATATAATTACGCAATACATATACATTTTTAACTTTTTCGTATTCAATAGGGTCGGAAAAACGTTCACGTTGTACACGTGTCATGTAAACGATATCTGCATCTGAAATGTGGGTTGTGAAATCAGTATGTTCGTAATATTTAAGACCGAGTGTATCAAGGTGAAGCTTATATTCATCGGGAATTTTTAATTCAACTGGTGAAACAAAATTGAAGGTGGTATTGAACTGTGACATTGCCATAAGCAGTGAATGAACAGTTCTTCCGTATTTGAGATCTCCAACAAGGAAAATATTTATATTGTCGAGTTTTCCCTGTGTTTTCTTTATTGAGTACAGATCAAGCAGGGTTTGGGTAGGATGTTGATTTGCGCCATCTCCTGCGTTAATTATCGGTACATTCGAGACCTCACTGGCATAACGTGCACTCCCTTCAATTGGATGTCGCATTACTATAAGGTCGCAATAGTTCATTACTGTTTTAATTGTATCCTTAAGTGATTCTCCTTTTGAAACGCTGGAAGATGAAGCATCTGTAAAACCAATTATCTTTCCGCCAAGCCGGTTTACTGCACTCTCAAAACTCAACCTTGTCCGGGTTGATGGTTCAAAAAATAAAGTTGCAATAACCTTGCCTTTAAGTATGTCGTGAATAGGATTTTTTTCAAATTCACCGGCTAAATCAAGTATCTTTAAGTAATCTGCCTTACTGAAATCGTTGATGGATACTAAACTTTTATTTTTTATCATCAGAAGAAATTTTGGCAAAAATAATCAATTTGAAACTTTGATAATTCTGTTTTTTTGAAAATTTATCAACATAAATATATGAGGTATCAAACTATTAATTTT
>Ga0247841_10004827_pt1 | contig 22581 bp, 23 predicted proteins | sample LaCruzMarch2015__2_FD_192410 | JGI IMG/M metagenome (GOLD analysis project Ga0247841, IMG submission 192410) | Freshwater microbial communities from meromictic Lake La Cruz, Castile-La Mancha, Spain - LaCruzMarch2015_18m | ecosystem: Environmental > Aquatic > Freshwater > Lake | place: Spain... | reverse complement strand
GGCCTGGTGCTGACCAGACGGTCCGCCTCCGAGCCGTTGGTAGTCGCTGCAGGTGGCCTGCGAGACAAACAATAGGCGCCCGCTGTGGCGAAGGCCGGCCATGATCAGAGCCTGGAGCCAGGGCCCGAAGGCGGATGCGCTGCAGGCCGCATCTCGATCTCCCCTCGCAGCGCGCACAGCAAGTAGATCGTGGCAGGTGACGAGGCAACGCTGCCGCGGACAGCAGAAGCTGTAGAAGGCGTTGCCGTGATCGGCGATGTGCACCAGATCAAAAGCCCTGGCCCGCAGTATGAGCCAGAGGGGGAACAGCAGCAGCTTGTCGATGTAAGCCAAATACTTGCGGGCCAGGGGCGGGAGTCCTGGCAGCCGGGGGAAGATCACTGGCGGCCGGATCACCAGCACCTGGCACTGGGGTCGATAGAGACGCACGAGCAGATCGGCATAGCGATCCATGCTCTGCAGCCGATCGGCGGGGTAGTTGCCCACTAACAGGATGCGTCGTCGACGAGGTGCTGCTGAATTGTTCAAGCGCTGACCTGCTCAAGAATGGAGAGGTAGCGGTTGCACACCACCTCCTGCTGGAAGGCCCGCAGGTGTCCGCTGGCATGGGCGCGGAGCTGTTCACGCAGGCTGGAATCGCTGAGCAGGCGCCCGAGCTGGGCCTGGAGATCGGCATGATCGCCGCGGCGGAAGAGCAGGCCGGCGGTGCCAACGGCATCGGGCAGGCCGCCGCCATCGGAGGCCAGCACCACGCAGCCGCAGGCCAAGCCCTCAAGCGCCACCACCCCGAAGGGCTCACGCCAGCGCGAGGGCACCACCATGATTTCGTGCTGGTTGAGGGCCTGCACCAGAGCCTCCCCCTGCAGGGCGCCCCGAAAATCAACGGAGTCGCTGACCCCCAGCTCGGCGCAGAGGCGCTCAAGCGCGGCACGCTCGGGCCCGTCGCCGATCAGGCTCAAGCGCCAATCGGTTGGCTGCAGGGCAGCAAAGGCCTGCAAGAGCAGATCGGCCCCCTTGTCGCTCACCAGCCGACCCAAAAAGGCGATCGCACGCTGGCGTGGAACGCCTTGGACAATTCGAAACAGTGAGGTTTTGTAGGGGTTGCCGACCACCGAGGCCCGGGGGCTGCAATCGAGCCTCACGGCGTTGCTGCAGGCGATCAGCTGATCTGCCGAACTCAGCGCAAGCCGCTTCAGGCGCTGCAGGCTGCCACGCTCACCGCTCGCCGTACGAATCCAAGTGTGCAGGGCGATCACTAGGGGCCTTCTGCAGAGCAGCAGGGGCCAGAGCTGGCGCACTTCGAGATTGTTCTGCAGCACCACATCAGCCCAGCGCACGCTGGCTAGCAGTTGTATGGCCGACGGGCGGCGCAACACAGCAAACGGAAATTGCTGATCGGTGGTTATGTCTCTACACGACTTAGTGATCACTCGTACGGCATGGCCGGCGGCCGTGAAATGGTGAGCCAGGATCTCCGAGACCGTCTCAATGCCGCCGATGTCTGGATGGAATCGGTGAGAGGTGAGCAGGATGTTCATGTTCCACTAGTCACGTGGCTGCCAATCAGTGCCTGAAGAAATTGCTCAGTGGTGGCGCCGAGTTGATTGTCAGCACCATTCGTAAGGTGAACTTGTCTGCGTCGCTGGATTAATCGTTCGCCGAGACTGGAATTCAGCAGCAGAAATCGATCATCGGCTAACAACTTTTCATGCCATGGACCGCTTGTCTTTTCAACACGTGGAACAATCACAGATAAGCCGTGGGCGAGCATGGCTGCAACTGAAGCACTTTTGCCCAAAAGGTGAGAAGGAGTGGTGGTGATACCAAAGTCGGCCTGTTGTAATCGAATAGATATCTCGGTGCTGGGCAGCAATCCAAGCTGGCTGAATTGCATCCAAGGCGGTGTGGTGCGCGCAAGCTTTTTCCATAGGGCTTTGCCGTTCTCGCCTGCACCACCTAAGGAAATGAAAGAAATCGAAGACAGGGCTCCGTTCCGTGCGGCACGCTCAAGCTGTTCAAGAATTGATTGGGGATCCCATTCGGGATGGATACTGCCGAAGAAAACAAATGTCCAGTCAACAAGGCTTGAAGGCTTCGCGGCTAGCTGAGGCTGAATCGGGATGCTACTGAACAATGGCAAAATAGAAGCCTGCTTGCCAATAGATGCGAATAAATGCGTGTAATAAGAGTTGCTTGTGTGCACTAACGAAGGTTTGAGGTAAGTCAGGAGCCATCGCAGTACTTGAGCTTGTGTGGCTGCCAACAACCGGTTTTTTAGGCTGACATCAGGATCTACCCAGAGTTCATGGGCCATCACATGCCACTTGGCCAAGGGGCGCACAGCCCTCAGGCAGGCAAACAGGGGCCATGGCAAGCCCTTTTTGTTGAAGGCAAAGGGAACATATTGAAGACTGATCCAATCAGGCTTGAAGTGCTCCAGTTCGGCCGCCAGAATTTTGGCTCTAGCCCGCCACGTTGACGAAGCGGGCAAGCGCAGGCAGGGAAGGGAACACTCAGGATTCGATTCGATCCAGGAATGGTGGGGTTGATCCACATACCGATCATTCAGGGCGATCACGAAGCAGATATGCCCGCGCGCAACAAGAGCCTGAGCCAGGCTGAGGGTGTAGTCGCCAACGCCGTCGGCGCCCGGCTCGCATGAGCCACACAGAAAAGCAATCTTCATTTAGCTCTTCACCCGACCTGAGATCTGACGTCCCCACGACTTCCAGAACTGATAGTGGGGGCTGAACAGGCTGAGCGGCACTGCCAGTAGATCGCCGTCGGCGATGTCGCGGATGACCAGCACTCTTAGGGAATACCACACCTGCCTGATGTAGCTGCTGAGGCTCACCTGTTCACGCTCACCTGCATGCCAGCGCCAATAACGTTGAAGCACGCCAAGGTTTGTGTTGGAAACACCTGAGATGACCTGAAGCGAAGGATCAAAAATCACATCAACGCCCAGTTCAAGGGCGATGGCGGCGGATCCATCGATCGAGCCGTCGTCGATCAGGAAAAGGTCGGTCGTCGGGAGCGACTGCCTTTGCAACGACGACAGCGCCTGACTGATCGTCTTTGCGTTGTTGTAGCAGGGCACATAGGCGCTGAAGGGGGTCATGGGTCGGAGTGTTGAATCAACCCAAGCTCTTCAGCGTTGAATTGGATAACCGGCAAACTTCAACCAGCCGATGCTGCGCTGCATCCCCTCGGCAAAGCTCATCTTGGGCTGATAGCCGAGGATACGTTCCGCCTTGGTGCAGGGCAACCTCACGGAACACAGTTGCAGCTGGGTGATTTCCTCGCTCACCACTGGCCCGATGGCTTTGCGCAACTGCCAACGGGATGGATTCGGGGCTGCCGTGGCGGCCTTGATGGCTCCCTTCACCGCCTGCTTGAGGGTTGCGGGCACCAGCGGCAATAGGGCCTGCACGGGCTTACTGCCGCGACAGCTGCTGAGGGTGTGCTTCAACCCACGCGGGAACTGGGGTGGATCGAGGTGGGTGATGCGGGTGAGGTCACGGCCCAGGGCCCGGGCAATGGTGGCGTAGAGATCGCACCAAGTGACACGTTCACGGTCGCCCACGAGAAACACCTGGCGATCGGCGGCAGGTGCGGTGAGGGATTGCTGAATCGCATCAATCAGGTTGTCCACGTAAATCGCGTTGCATATCCCAGCCCCCCCATTGATCAAAAAGCCGCGATCGGCAAGCAGTTGATTGGCGATGTCGCTCACCCAGCGCGAGCGGGGGCCGTAGACGATGCCCGCTCGAAGGATTACCAGCTCCACGGAGCCACTGTCGCGGAGCTGGGTGAGCGCCCGTTCGGCGAGCACCTTGGCGTTGTTGTAAGCAAAGCGATGGTGGGTGTGGAGCGGGCTGGTTTCATTGGTGCCCGGCGCAGGCGCCTGACCATGCACTGAAGCGCTACTCATGAACACCATCCGCTTGACGCCGGCGGCCTGGGCAGCCCGGTAGGAGGCGGTGGCGTTGGCCAGAATCACGTCGGGGTTGCCGACGATCAGGTTGACCACGGCATCGCACCCCTGGAATGCGGCGGTCAAGGCGGCCTGATCGCTGGCATCGGCCAGGCGCCAGTCCAGATCGAAGCGGGCCAGCCGGGCGAGACTGCCCACTTTGCGGACCACAGGCCGCACGCTTGCCCAGCCGGTGAGATGCCACAGCTCCACCAGACGGCTGCCAACGAAGCCACTGGCACCAAGAACAGCGATACGAGGCGCCATCAGAGAGACGTTGAAGGAGTGAGTGCTGAGTTGGTTGCAAGCGCCTGGGCCCGTTCCAGCTCAGCTGGACTGAGCCAGGGCATGGGGATCAGTTGCCGGTTCGCGTAGCAGTGCTCGATTAAACGCAAACTGCTGATCGCTTCTGCTGCTGGCACCCGCAGAGGCTCAAGCCCCCGAGCTGCGGCGACAACGTTGAGAATCTGTCTCACAAAGGACTGGTGGTAGGAGTCGGCCACTTGATCCTGCCCAGCAGATTGCTCACGAAGCTCTCCAGAGAGAGAGAACGAGCTGCCTTTGAAGCTCACATCGAGGTGATTGGCATCGCCCACATGCCACACAACTTTGCCCTGCTCAAACTCGATCACATAGCGGTTGGAGCAGGGAGTATCTCGACTGAGGCGCACCTCGCCTGTGAGGCCGCTGGTATAGGTGAGCTGAAGGTGACTGTTGGCCTCTAGGTTGCCCATTGCATCATCGGCGTAGGTGATCGATGCGGGCGCTCCGAACCACCAGCAGCTCAGATCGAGGAGGTGCACTCCTAGATCGAGCAGCACACCGCCCTGGCTGTGCTGCTTCTGAAAGAAGGATGCGGATGCAGCTGGCCAATTGAACGCGCCGCCCTCGGCAAAGTGAAAGGAAGTGGGGGCACCCAGGGCGCCGCCTGCCACCAACGCCTTGATGGTCTGGAGGGCGGGGAAGAAGCGGCGGAACAGCCCAACCGCCAGCAGCCGATCGGCTGTTTGGGCTGCAGCCACCATTTGATTGGCCTCGGCAAGGGTGCAGGCCAGCGGTTTTTCGCAGAGCACGTGCACGCCGGCATTTAGCAAGGCGATGGTCTGCGCCGCGTGAAACTTCGGCGGTGACGCCACGATGGCCAGGTGCGGCCGGGCCGCGATCAAGGCCTCAAATTCGATCAAAGGGGTGGCGCCAGGAAACGAAGGCTCCACGGCATTGAGGCGCTGTTGGGCGGGGTCAAACAATGCCGTCACTTCAAGCGACGTGTGCTTGCCGGCCTCCTTAAGAGCGGGGGCGTAGTACTGCTCAGTTATCGCACCACAGCCGATTAGGGCGATCCGCAGGGGGGTGGACTGATTTGGCTGCTGTTCAGTCATAGCCACACCATCGCCTGCCAGGCGGCAAAGGCTGGATGAATGTCGATTGACACGGCAGTGGTGAATGTGGACTTCAGGGATCGGAGCACGTTGAGGATTTGAACAGGCGAGGAAAACGACTGGGCCGTTTCGGGATGCAGGCTCACATAGGTGGCAATGCTATGGGCCTTGGTGCGCACAAAACTGCGACCCATGCGGCTGCGCCAGCGTTGATCCGCCGGTTTCGTTGATCGGACATTCCTCATCCCCGCGGATGCGGGTGCCGGCTGCTGAGGTTCGACCCTCCATCACATCGTAGTGAGCGGTAATGCGGGCAAAGCTTTCGATCCAGCCCGGCCTAGGCAGGCAGTAATCGTCGGTGAACACAAGCTGAACGTTCCTCGCCTGAGGCGCACCATGGTTGCTGTTGGCAGCTAAGCCGTGAGTCTTCGTTGAACGTAGCAGCACCAAGGAAAGCGCTGTTGCAAGAGCAGGCGCAGCTCCTCGTTGTTGACGTCGTCGCTGAAGATCACCTCAATCGCCCTGATGGGTGGCCGCTGGCCCAAGGCTGATTCAAAGTTCTTCACAGCCTTTCTTGCCGGGGCTGCGAGCATGGGTTGAGGTCGGCGGGGATGCCTTCTCTCTGTGCTCCAAAGCATATCTGCCGCAACCGTTCTCGATCTGACCAGCTACCTCAAGACGATTCTGGATGCCCGCATGCGGTGGGCGTCCGCATCCCGGCTTGATTTCTGCAATTTGCTGCCGTGCTCGGTATGCTGAGCAAGTGCGAGAGCTTGCGGGATTTGAAGGGTTTTGCCCGACGGCACCACGGAGTCCTCTCCGAGGCGCTTCCATTGTCTTGGGTGGACTTGGCTAGGCTTTTTGTAGATATTGGCTCGATGCTGGCTAATTGCGCTGGCGATGCCAGTGGGTTGTGCAAGTAAACCAGCTAGATCCAGCGAAGATCATCTTGGCGAAGAATCTTCAGCGCCGACAAGTGCATACTGGATGGGGGTGTCTAAATCACTCCTGCAATATTGCAAAACCAACTGGTCTCTAATTTTAAAGTGCGTCAAACTCCTCAAGTGAGATCCGAGGAAGTGCATCTAAGCGTGTTTTAGTTGAGCAGTTTACTAGCAATCTGCCGTGGTCTGAATAAAGATATTGTAGGTTTCTCAGGTTGTATGCAACTCGCATAAGGTCTGGAGCTTGAACAGTCTGTCCACTAGGTGAATTGCCCTTGTCTGCATACTTTGTGGATAGTTTATCAGCAGGCAAAAGGCTTAAGGGGCGAATATCGCCATAGTCGTGGTCAAGTCCAATTACTGCCACTTTAGAAATACCAGAATAAAATAGTATTTGAGCCGCTATGCTTGTGCTGTTGCCAAACGATGGGACAAGAGAAGACGGCCTGGAATACGGTAGAAAATCGGGAGCGGCACCGTAGAAATAGCGAGCTGGTTGAGAAGTAAGCTCTTTTTTCAGAGAAAAATGACCAAATGTCATCCCTTTGAGTTGGGCGACTTTTGATTTGTTTTGAAGGATAACGAGATTATCCGCTAAGATATTGCAAATATAGTTTGCTGAAGTGCAGGTATTCATCAGAGCGCCTAGGTTTAGGCCAATCAATGGGTACTTGCAGTAAATTTCACTGTTAGAGTCATTGAGAGAGGGCCCATTGCAGACAATAATGGCCTTTCCTTCTGTACATTTATCCCTAAGCTGCTTGTATCCTTCAAATATCCGCTGGCTCTCTCCAGTAGATAGGAATTTTGCATACTCAACAAGTCTTCTTTGAGATGATCTCCAGATGTCTCCTGCAAAACTTTTGTAAGGAGCTTTGGGATTAGTGTAAAGCATAGTTTCAAGTAATCAGAGAGCTGCCTGCAGGAAATACGATAAAGAGCAAAGCATATATGTCGTGCATACGGGGCTATCCCTGTGTGTGCCTGTATTCTGTACACAGAAATGGGAGGGGTATATAGCCGAAATCACCTAACTCTGTTCGATGTTGACCTGGCATGACTTCCACCAGTTCAGACTTCTGATTGGTCGGTGATCTCACTTATGCATTCTGCGAGATCAGGCTCGGCGGCGGCAGACTGTGGTGATGATGCGTCTACCAAGCATTCACTGAAAGGCCAATACATTTCGGACCTGTAAACGAGAAGACGCAGATCAAGGCTCTAGAGAAGCTGCAGCGACTTTGCTAGCAAATCTCTGGGACGGTTAAGTAGTAGAGCGCTGAAAAAAAAACTATTATAGGAGTATCTGGGTTGATCTAGGGGAGGGGAATGGAGAGAATTTATCTTTATGATGGCGTTCCATTATCGCTCCCGATCACTGAATTTGGCGGAAGCAACAAGTCCCGGAGATGCGAGACTGAGACTATTGAATGATTGCTGATATATGACTCCCATTCTGAGAAATCAGTCCAGGACGAGACAAAGACAAAGTCCAAACCATGTCTACTAGCAACTTCATGATCTAAACGACTGTCACCCAGGAAAAGTGCTGGAAAAAGAATGTTACCCTTCTTGATTTCACGCGCTACGATTTGATCTTTAGCCTCGGGACTGCCAAAAATTCCGCCATCGAACAGTGGCCTAATTTCACGCAGCATGAATACGTCAGACAACTCTTCTTGATCGCCTCCAGAGATAATCATCCAGCGAGTGGGCTTAGTTGCTGATCTTAGTTCGAATAAACCTTCTGCTACTGAACAAGACATAAGCCCTTCTCGGACCTCCTGAGAATAGGCTGCTAATAGTTCGTCAAGACTAGGTGCATCAATCCCGGGGACAACTCCAGGACACATTTTGGTAACAATGTTTGCAAGAAAATGTTCAAACTTCAAGTATCTGGAAACGCCGCCGTTGGCAACATTGTGCTGAACCAAAGCTTCGGCAGCTGACATTCCATAGGGCATGGCGGCAGACCGAAAAGCATCGGTTTTAATGCGATTTGAGTTAAGAACAACGCCATCACAATCAAAGACAATTGTGGAATAAACAGAAAGGTCTAAAGTCATACTGCTACTAAACCTTTTAGCAAAAGTTGCTCGGCGATAATGAAGTCTTCTATCCAATCAATATCAAAGGCAACAAGACGATTGATGGGATGCAGCCATGGACGCGAACCAATCCGGTCATGGCATTCTGCATAAGTTGACAGAGGCGCAAGAAAGGCAGAGCTATTCACTTCGTAGACAGGTTGAAGCGTTTGAGTCCGTGGCCATTTCTCGATATTTCGATCATAGTTGAGGGGACCAGCCTCTGACCAAAGAAAAGTATGTACTGGAGTTGTCCCCATAAGCGAATCATAGCCGGCAGTCAATGCTTTATAGTACTCAGTGATGATTTCTGTGTAATGCGCAGAAGTCAGGAAAGGTGATGTAACATGTGTCCATAGAACATGGCTATTCGATCCATATGGCTTAATTAAGTCAAAGGCGTGGGCAACCAGTGCATCGGTGCTCGTCTTGCTGGATGCCAGTGACTCGCATCGGCGATGGATGACTAGACGATCTCCAGCGCCAAGCATATGTGCCATCGAAAGTATAAGCTCGTCATTAGTCGATAACACTATTCTTTCAATTGAAGTGCAAGATAAAAGCTGATTGAGCTTAATCCCCACAAGCCCTTCACGAAACTCTCCGAAGGGCCGAGTGTTTTTGAAAGGTACCCTCTCACTCCCTGATCGGCAGGGTAGAAAGGCGATGATAGGTCCTTCCGGGAAACTAGACATGTTTAGAAGCCTGTTGCGTAAATACTTACAGCAGGAATGCGATGGCGCGTGGGTGTAATGGCCAAGATATCAATAGCTTGGGGATGGGCTTGGTATATATCGAGAATGGATGCTGTTTCATCATGACGCGGGTCACCAGCTGGATATCCATCAAAGCCTGCCATTAGGATTCGTGAAGCATCCCCACTAGTGGCGACAGCTAGTGAATAAGCAAGAACTAATGAAGCTGGCGCGACGCAATGTGAAGGATGAAATTCGAAACGTTGATTTTCAACGACTATTCCATAGTCGAGAAGGTGTTTTCCCTTTAGCTCCATTCGAAGTGATTCTGGTAACATAGATGCAGGCGTAATTAGGGGTTGAGGCAAGGCAGCATGATCAGTTACGTCAGCTAAGAGTCGTACTGGGTGGCAAGCTATGCGTAACGAAATTAAGTGAGGGTCGATTGCCGACTGGGTGTTGAGAGCAAGCACGACTGGATTTGATCGTCTGACGTAAGCCTCTATGGCTGCGCGGTGATCTAGGACCCCGGGGCCTGTGCCAAGTATTAACACGTCTCGCCCTTTCATTAAGAGCGAAGGGCACCAGGAGCCTTTAACATCTTGCTTGTAATAGTTTCGCGCAATATCAAGTGCGCCTAAGCTATACTTTGCACCACCTTCGCTCCTGAGGTGATCAAGAACAGCAATAATATCAGCGTCGTCATACCTGGAGTCCCCCTGCATCTTCTGGACGTAACTGGGATGAATTCCATATTTGCCTGCATAATAATAGTAAGCGTTGGTTCCCCATCCGTACATGGCCTTCATTGGGCCAAAGTATTTACGAATTAGTGTCATCAGAGGGACTAAATTGGATTTCCGGCCAAGGAGTTCTTCCACTTCAAGCACTAAATCCTCGGTTCGTGCATTACCTGCCCCTCGGCCCATGCCGGTCACAGTTGCGTCGACCCAGGACACCCCTTGTGACTGGGCACTCAGGGTGTTGGTCAATGCCATCCCCATGTTGTCGTGTGTATGGATGCCAAGCGAACCTCTCCAGCCTTCTCGCAGCCAACCTGTAATGCGGACAATGTCATCGGGCTTCATGCTGCCCATGCTATCTGCAAAATACAGAACCTTGATCGGCCATACACTTGCCATTCGGGTGAACTCGATGACCTCATCGCGAGTGCGATCGCCAATCTGCATCAAATTGAAGCCAACGCTGTAGCCGCGCTCAGTAAGCCACTTAGTTGCTGGGAGAGCCATAGGCAGCTCATGAAAATGGCAGGCGATGCGAACTAGTTTCACCGGCGTTTTTGACGCGGGCCTAGGAAATAGACGCTCGAGCGCCTCAACGCAACCAAAATCTTTGCAGAGATCAGAGCCGTTCACCATCACCCCTATCTCAAGGCCCGGTGGAATGGCAAGCTCATCGAGAAAGTCATCGGTGGTGAAGGCACAAGGGCCTTTGAACCCTTCATTCTTCAGAAATCGAAAGCCCAGCTCTACGACGTCTACATTTGCAGCCTTCATGGCGACAAGATACTCTTCAATCAAAGCAGGCGAGAAATTCCAAGCGTTGTAGTAGCCACCATCGCGCAAGGTGCAATCGAGTAGTTTTAGTCGCGTGTCTGATTTCATGGCCTACTTGGAAATGTTAGATGTTGCAAATCGTTAGGTCTGAGTTGTTTAAGAGCATTGATCGTTGCCGCAATCAAGTACCCTACAATGCATTGATAAAAAAGGTTTGATGAAACAGGATCTTTGCATGGAAACATCGACAATAAAATTCGATTGGCGATGACGTGGTTGGTGCAAATATGTGCAAGCTCTTCGTTGAATATTTCATGATAAGTATCGCGGTTTTAAATGTCTTGAGTATCTGTTGCTTGGATTGTCTTCAAGCCGTGTACTTCCGCGATTGAGCAAGCGATAAATCGATGTCCGTTAAATGATTTGGCAGTGATTTGCTTAGTAAATTATATACATTGCCAAATCTTATCTTGATCAAGTGGCAATCTTCATAGATTTAGATTTGGCTGCGAATCGATAGGCAAAGAGACTAGATCTAGGCTTTTATAGATATTCAATAGATATCTCTTAAAGTTTACCGCGTAATTAAGAGCCGCATTGAGGATTTTTAGCGTTTTAAATCACACCATTGGGAAACTAGCCACTGTGGTAAACACTGTATCGGATGCCTGCATCAACTCATGTCTATATTCATATATGACAATCGAGGAGCGTTCTTGATAGACTAAGCTCAAGGGTAAGGAGTCTGTTGCGCATGGATCTCGCCCCGAGTAACACCAATATGTTCAGCCCCTGGTGCATCTGCAGACCTGGCAGTTGCTGCACCCGCCGATTGATTGGCAATTCATGGACTATCTGATGTCTTTTCAGCTGTATCTAATCGATCAGTTCGATTTCAATAACATCATTCATTTCAATTGGCAGAAGGGCGCCCGTGGCGAGAAGATCTATGACGCAAGGATGATTGTTGCGCTGTTTTGATCAAGTGTCGCTCATTCGTGACCTGCGTCTTCTGATACGTGGAATCCAAAACCCGTAGTGTGGGCAGATTAGGCTGATGCATGATGCTGCCAAGTCTCCATTTTTAATATCTTCTCTTGCCATGACTTTGACGGAGTACACTATGTTTTTAAGGTAGGATCTCCATGATCTAATCTTCCAGTTAATCTCATCTGAGCCTGCATTCCAGCGCCAATAGCGTTCCAAAACCTGAGTGAGAGTATTGCGCACGTTGCAGATATAAGTCGCCGACGGATCAAACACGATGTCATAGCCTGCGGCTAGAAGCCGCTCTCCCAATTCTTCATCCTCACTGTGGCGTAGTAATGGATTGAAATTTCCTACAGCCAACACAGCCGATTTGCGAATTAGACCACAGCCACCAGCACCCAGGGAGGCGTTGTGCTTAACAACCATGCATTGATTCGCCTTGAAAAGATGCCTTGAGCGCCAACGGCCAACAACCCCACGTGGTAGCGGGTCCTGAATCCAGCCGGCAACGGCTGCTACATTTGGATCATCAAACCAAGGCAGTAGCTGACTTACGAAGTCTACCGGTAAGACATTAGTTGCATCGCAGCCAACGACAAAATCACCTTCTGCCTCCAGGATTGCTCGGTGACGTGCAGCTCCTCGCCCTTGATTGCTAGGTTGGTGAAGACAGCGAAAACCACTTGATTCAAGAAGTTCTTGACCGCCATCTGTAGAGCCATCATCTAATGCAAAAATCTCAATCAACTCCAAGTCTTGATTGGCTACAGATTGCATAGCAGCCAATACAGTGGTTCTGTTGTTGTAAAAGGGGACGTAACCAGAGATTTTTGTATGCATTTCTGTATAGCAGTTTCTAAGATCAAGCTCCTTCTTGGCATAATGAAAAAAGTTTCCAAGCCAAGAGAATCACGTAAATTACGAAAAACAGTCGTTTTTAACGTTAATTGAATTAGAATCAGGTCGTTAAGGTTGAGTCTGTTGATGTGTCAATGTGGTAATTGGGCAAACAGCAAAACCTTGTACAATCAAATCGAAGAAGCCAGGCCTAAAGTGCTTACAGCAATCTATTCCGCTGTAGTCTTTACGAGCACTTCTTGATGAGGGCTACAGACAAGATCGTAAGAGCCATGCTGGCGGCAAAAGAATTGGTCAGCGTTCAGGGTTGTATTAAGCTTAATCTGAGCGGGTAGCCTTAAAATATCGCCGCTATCCGGTTGGATCTCAGGCAAGGCTCGCTTGATATGAACTCCGCTCCCACTGGCCTCGCATGCAGTGATTAGGAAGCGTCAACGCCGAGGCATCGGTAGAGCTGCTGGTTGCGCCGATAGGTGCGAATCATCACTGAACAACTCGGCCAGCTCACATCAGCCATAGGGGGATTGATCACTCAGGACTTGGCAGTGGTGAGCGGCAATAGGGCTTTCGCCCAGGCCGCCTGGAGCACTTCGGGGTTAAAAGTGGCTTCTGCCCAGCAGCGATTGGCGGTGGAAATGGCGCTCAAGTCTGTGGATGCGGCCCAATCCATCCGTCGGGACAAATCGCGGATGCTTGGGAGCTTGAGATGGGCATGGCGGATCCACTGGCTGGCGTATGCTTTGCGCTTGCGCCAGCGCGCACGACAGCGGAGCTCCGGCTGCTGGATGTATTCACTCATGGGCGGGTAATCGGTGGTGATCACCGGGATGCCTGCGCAGGCGGGTTCGAGCACCATGAAGCCTATGCCTTCCATTTTAGAAGGCTGCACACAGATGTCGCCTGTGGCATATAAATCAGCAACGCTATGCAGGTTGCCAACCACAATCTCCACCCGCTCATCAATAGGCGGCAGGGTGACTTCCTTCTGCATACGCACAGTTAAGCGAATATCCTTATTAGACAGGCGAGTGAAGGCCTGAATTGTGTCTCGAGTGCCCTTGCGATCATCACGGTCGACTAAGCCGGCATTGTGCACGAAATGGCGCGCTGGGCCGCTCACCTGGCGGAGTGGAAGCTTGGCTAGATCGATGGGCCATGGCTGATAAACGGTGTTGCTGAAGCCGTAGGAGCGAACAATCTTTTCTGTGAATCGTGACGGGCAGACGAACAGGTCGCAGTATTGCCATTCTGGAGCATTGCCTTTAAACCATTCCCACATTGGCACGCAGACCGTGGCAACCCCCATTTCCCGTGCGATGCGGAGGATCTGGGGATGCCAGGCATGGCGCTCAAAAAAGAGGATGCCATCCAGGCCAGAAAGCAGCGATTGAATTGAATCAATTGATGCGTTCGCTGGAAGCCAGTGTTCGCTTAGTCCGTCCACATGGTGGTCTGTAAGCCGTTCCGACGGAATCACCAGATGAACACCAAAGCCAAGTACTGAACGAATATCCTGAGCCATCCGCCCAAACCCAGTGGCGTCCTTGTGGGCATAGACTGCCCAATTGCTGAAAGATGAGGGAAGCAAAGTTATGGGGCAATTCAATTGTGTATGTACCCCAATCAGAAGGGTATAAAAGGGAAACGAACCATGATTTGCCTATCTAATCATCTGCTTGATATCCCTAACCTTTTTGCCAAGCCGGAGCCAAATGCCTCTTGGTGTATGCCATTTGATTTTACAGATCAAAGCATCTAAATAAATATCCGATTTGTCAAATGCAAATCTCTGGGATTCGCCTTGCTGCTCAATGTGTTCGTTTACAGAATCATAGAACCGTTTGATTCGATAGATGATAGACCACCATGTCTGGTTTCGCGTTGCATTTGTAGTGTGCACACGATAGTGAGTTAACGGCTCGTTTAAAAAATAGACCTGACCAAGGACAGAGAGTCCGGCCAAAAGAGGTGTGTCGGCATCAATACGCCATTCCTCAGGGTGCAGCGATAAGCGTTTGCAAGCCATGGTTGATCCCACAATGCAACTAGTGGGTCGAAACGGCAACTCGTGATTTAAATTTTTGTAGTCAGAAATGGGATCGTAAAATCCTGAGTGATTCTTGGGAATGCTATTGTTGCCTATACTTTGTCCATCAGTTGTGATTTGCAAAAGCGAGTTTTGCAATAAAATAATCTCCGGGTATGAGGTCAGAATTCGAGAAATGTGTTCAAGCTTGTTACATGTCCATATGTCATCACTATCAAGAAAAGCGATATATTCACCACACGCTAGATCAATGCCGGCTTGAAACGCTGATCCTTGTCCGCCGTTCGGCTTGAAAATGGTCTTGATCCGAGGGTCTGTAAATAATCTGATAACCTCACGGGACATGTCGGTTGAACCGTCATCAACAATGATGAGTTCAAAGTCTGCAAACGTTTGATCGAGGACCGACTGGATTGACTCGGCTATGTACTGTGAATAGTTGAAGTTATTTATTAATACTGTGAATAACATTGCTCTTTACGTTGGGTAGTCTTTCGGTAGCGAGGTGCTAAGCGGTTTGCCTTGGTTCGGAAGTGGACTCCAATTCAATCAAGATGGTTGGCTTTATGCATAGCTGTATCTGTACGATTCAGTGGAGGCGGGTGCACCTAATATGTGAGCAATTGATAGCCAGGAATCCGCGAGTTCAGTGGATGCTTACATTATATACAGCTAACTTATGGATATCTCGAAAAGTTTATTTAAGCTATTTCTTAAGTTGGTGCAAAACTATAATTTAGCAAGCTAATTGCGCGCCTTCTATGGGCTAGTGTTGCTTCCTGGCCATGCAGTAGAGAGTTGTAAACTCATAAGAAGCTTGCTTCTTTGCAACGCCTTGAATCGATTCCATGGGAACTATTTTGCTAATTGCTTGATATGGGTTATGTTCAGGATTGCAAAAGCAATGCTGGTGAACTGAATATTAAGACGATGATTTTGAGCAAGATGCTGGTGCTTCAATAGCTTTACGACTTCAGCTATGGTATATTTTTTTACTTACAGCTGACGATAGTAAATCTTAGGTTTATTGCCGTTCTTTTTAACAATATTGGCGTGATAGTAAATAACCATGTTCTCGATGCAACAACTCTCGCCTTTTCAAGAGAAATGCTTCGCAAGGTCGTATTGATCGAAGAGGTCTTTGAAATTTTAAGTCTTATCTTCGGGCCCATACCATACAAAGCTAGTGGCGGGCAGATCGTTGAGGCGACTCTAGCTAGTTCCAGATTCCTAGTCAAGGGCTTCTGCGAAACATTGGTATTACAATAACAGAGAAGATAACAAGGAGATCAAAGGGGATCTCATGTCTGAAGTTTGGATGAGAACATAAATCAGTTGCATTACTACGATTGTGATGCATGCCGAACTCAAAAGAAGGAGGAAAACACTATAGGTACATGAGCGATATCTGTATTGATGTGGAAAATGGATTTAACTGATGGTCTACCGTGTTACTAGCCAATATCCTGACAGGCGGAAGCTGTCTATGCAGTCGAGTGCTTTGTTACCTACTGAATCTTGGGGCTTTGCAAATTGCATTCACGAAAAGGAAAGCTGCAATCACCAACTTTCCAAAGTAGCCAAAGAGCATATTAGTGTTATATTAGCAATGAGAGTGCGTGTCGAACACTATTTTTTGATGCATGACCATATTCATGGGTGGCAAGATGACTGGAGAGATTGGGGCCGAGAGAAACGAAGCATGCTAGGCCTCATGAACCTGACATTTTACTTCTTAATAAATCTGCTAAGAGCTGAGCCCGCTATTTAAATTGTACTCGATAAATTTAGCTGAGATCATTTTGCACGTGCCTGGAAGTTTGAAATTCATTGTTTTTCGAGGTTCCCTTATGCAATTGACACAATCTCATGCATCACTCGTTTTAACCGATCTAACGAATGCAATTGACGGTAGTCTTCCCAGCGGGCGCGTTGATGCAGCTCTTCACGGTATCCGGGTGTAAGGGTACGCCGTATAGCTGCGGCCAACGCCTCGCTATCACCTTCAGGCACAACTTCACCAAGCTCAAACTCTCTTACACGCTCGGCCATTAAATAGCCATCGCTTACGACTATTGGCTTCTCGAAGAACGCAGCCTTGGTGAGTATGTTGCTGCTGTTTGGGAAGGAAATATACGAAGCCGCAATTACATCGGAGCCATCTATAATCGAATTTAGCGCTGATTCAGTGGTAATTCGCTGAAAGTAGGTTAATATATTTGGTGCTGTTTCCCAGGTATGCTGAAGCTGATGTTGTATATATTTTTCAGTGTCCGCCCAACTGAGATCTCCTCCTAAAAAGAAAAAGCAATCGTTTAATGAAGGGTGGCGAGCTGCTTCCGTGAATACACTAAGTCCCTTTGTCCAATGCAGGTGCCCAATTAAAGATATGACAGGTCGACCAGAGGCGAATGTGTGAATCTTTTGTATGAGTCCATCCTCGCTTTTATTTGCTGGCAACGTGTCCTCAGTGAAGTCTGGAAAAACTAGAACCGGTTTACCATCTGTAATTTTTTGCATGGGCTCCACTGCCCCTTCATCCAGTACGCCTACAGCTCGCAATGAGGATGAGGAGAAAATCTTTTCTGGACATGGCATACGCCCCGTGTGGGGGATAGGACTTCCGGGCAAACGGAATGAGCGTGCATGCAAATAAAGCCCAGACCATTGATACCCAAAAAAGCGGTCAACCTTTCGAAAATACTCGAATTGTTGATCATAAATACAAGCAAAAAAAACAAGATCAATTCGCTTCTTCCACCGCCACTCCCAGGCACGAAGTTGTTTACCTAAATCACGAAAGAACCTGAAGCCATCATAGATTCCACGCCAGCGAGCAGGTCGAAAATTAGAGGGCCATGGTCCCCCTACCCACTCAGCGGGTGCAATGCGAGAGGAGACTGCTGCTGCAAGATCGAATTCGCTAAGCCTAATGCTAAATTCATTCGTATCAGCACAAAATGGTATTACATCTGCGCCAGCCTCTGCTATGGCCGCTGTAAAATGAGTAAAATAAACAGGATGGTGCCCACCCGCGTTCCAATCAATTATCGCAATAGTCTTGTTCAAAGCTCTCATGTTATACTTCTAAATAACATAGTACCGTGGCAAATTTGGAAAGCTGCGTCAAGTTAGTTCCGTCGCAATATCAATGTCCTTGATAAAAAGTATTTTATGAACACAACGGGTTGAATGCTGTTTTATAAAAAAGTTTAGTGGAGTGAGCTATGTTGAGCTATTTTAGATACCCTGGATCAGATAGTGCAATAGATGCTGAGTGAAGAAGTCTGCATTTTAAAATTATTTCGCAAGAAGCTGTTCAACAAAGAGACGATCGTAACGCGCCCAAGCATGAATACCGAAAGGTAACATTGCACGATTTAACTTATAGCATGTCTTGGGATTGACTTCCCAGGAAAAGGCTATTGCAATCTCAGGAGGAGCAATGGCAAAGGTGGGGTCTGCATAAGGGATATGACGACATAAAAAGAGATCAAAATTTTCTTCTAATACTAGGTGCGCGCCACGCATCTGTCCTGCAACTCCTAAAGTTTTCAACAGAAAAGAGGATCTTAAGTTATTCGGTCTCCATAACGCCTTCTTTTTGAGCTCTCGTGCTATCAGGGAAATGGGTATCCAGCGATATCCAGATCTAAGAATATTTCTGATGGCTGCAATCCGAATTAAGCTAAAGCCTGAATTGCCACCTGGAATAATGGGGCTTTCTGGGTTAGCCTGATGAAAGCCATCAAACCAAGGAGCCCCAATATAATCGTAAGGCTGCCTGCACCAATCAAGAAGTTTGTCGCTCAAGACTATCGCATCAGGCTCGTGAATTAGCAGGTGAGTGAAGCAATCCAGCTTTCTGAAGAAGGCAGGGTTAATCATCATTCGATTGTAATCTTGGATTGAAGCCATCCAAGAATTAGGAACTGGCAGCGACTTTGCACTTGGAAGCAACCTGTGATATTCAGAAAGCTCTAGGCCTTCGGGATGCACGATGCGAATAGGATAGTGACCAAGAAGTCTGTGACATTGGCGCAGACTTAACTGCTCGTCAGCTGTAGGTTTTTGGCGATGAACTGGAACCACAACCACGGGGTTCGGAGTAATCAGCCTATTCATCACTGAACCAGCTCGAGAATTTCACTTGCAAGTTGTTCGGCTGGTGGAACTTTTCCGCGGGCAGCCGCATCAATGTGAGCGGTTTGTCCAATAGCACACCAATTGAAGCGTTGCTGCCATGCTTCCTCGAGACACAGCTGAAGATGCGTAATAGTGGCGGCCTCAGCAAGGAACCCATTGACACCATGGGAAATCAACTCAGGAGCACCAGCCACCGCTGTCGTAATCACAGGCCGACCAGCCAGCATTGCTTCCATCATGACCAGTGGCATTCCCTCATAGCGTGATGGCAGAATTAGAGCATGGTGTGTCTCCCAGATTGACGCCGGTGTTTTGGTGTGACCCATAAACTGCACGCGATCGCTGATCCCGAGAAGTGACGCAAGCCTGCGTAAGCATTGCTCTTGATCACCTGTGCCGTAGAGGGATACGCTTAATTCACGCTCCTGCCAGCGTGGACTAGCAAGCACATTGAAGAGGATGTCTTGTCCTTTGGATGCAGGGTGAAGACGACCTACGCAGGCTAGCCGTAGATGCTGATTTGGAGTATTAGGCCAAGGAAGCGGACCTTTGGTGCTGAGATGAAAAGAATGATTAGCGATCAAGCGAGCGTTACCAAAGCGCCATCCAAGTTGGCTTTCTACCATCTCTTGATTGGCTTTTGATACGAAGTAATTAAGTTTAGCTGCTGAGAATGCCTCGATCAGCTTGAGTGCTTCCCTATCACCAGGACTGAGAAAATCAGCATGAGCCTGAGCAATCGTAATGAATGGAACATTCTCAGCTATGGCTGCCTCCATCCATACAAGCCCCTGAAATGCATTGCCATTTGAAATGCAGAGAAGCCTTGGTCGGTGGCGACGGAGCCAGTTGCGATGAAAGTCTAGAGATTGTAGACGAAGTAATCGGTTGGTGGCGCGTCGGAATAGTGATTTCTTTTTAATAAGAACAAAGCTGTGATGAGCACCCAATTCGGTCTTCGCCTTAGCAATTGGGTCAGGCAAGTCTTGCCAGTAAGGTGTCGCTAGTGCTAAATTGTGACCTTGCTTCGCTAGTATATTTGCGGTTTCATGCCAGAGTATTTCAGAGCCTCCCCATGGCACGCTATTCATGGAAGAGGCAAATGCAATCGTCACAGGGATTAATGCGAGAGAGCTAGGGATTTGTTCCTATGCATTTTTAGGGCATGCAAGCATTGCCTCGAGTTGGCTCTTGTAACATGATCAATGCTGCGACCCAAAAAGAGCTTGTAGCATTTTTTATCGGCGTTCAACATGTATGTAGGCATGAGAGTAAGTTTATTTCTGATGACAAGCCTGAGTCAGGAACCTTGTTTTCCTCCAATGTGCGGTCTAGAAGAGGTTCAACACTGGTGCTTAGTGGCGGCAGAGAGGGGAAATATTTCGATCACTTATCACTCGATATAAATAGCTACTGCAGAGAGGGATCTTAATTGGCAGAGTAAATGTGTCTCAACCTGGCCGCACCAGCATAGTTCCACGGTATGCGGCTGCAAGTAGAGGCCTCTAAAATTAGGACTGCCTAAAAGTGTGATCAGGTGCTTGGTTTCGTTGCCACTCTTCCGAGCGCTAGTACCTCTTTGATGTCGTAGTCCAGCTCTCGGAAGCCCCTACGAATCGAGCGGTAGCTGCCACTTCGCAGCAGGTTGCTCAAAATGGTCCGTAGGAAGTATAACACCGGTGCCCCAATAGCTTCTGGCGTTGTGCGCAGGCTGGTGAGGAACAGATGACGTGTGTCCCCTCACTTTACCTTCCGGGTCGTCGTCGGGGTGATCATCTCCACGATCCAGTCGCTTCTGGGCTAGTTGGCCTTGATGTACTCAGGTGCTTCACTCGTCCGTAGATCCCAGAGCAGGGTGCCCCCGTGCCGCTTCTGGTGATTCGCTGCAGTGAAAGGGATCTTGCGCTTGCTGTCTTGAAACTGACAACCGACCTGGCGGTAGACAGTTTTATGGTTGGATTGGACAGTCAGCAGGACGTCGACTCCCTACTCCAGGCACCATCGAAAAACCCTTGTGTCGTATGAAGTGCATCCGCCTGGGTCAGGACGCCGTTCAGATTCAGGCTGCTTAGCAGCTCCTTGAGGTCTGTTCATTTACTCGATTAATGGTTGTCGTAGGTCTTCTGGGCCAGACCGAAACCCAGCGCTCAGGCATAAACCGTTACCTGGGCGACGAATCTGTGGCGGACGTTCTTGGTCTCGATTGCTTAGCTTCGCAGAGTCTTGGCTTCGCACACTAGCTGATCCAGCTCCTCTGCTGCTCCAGGGATCTTACTGATCATTCAGGCCTGGATCACTTAACCAAACCCTTACGTGTGAGCCTTGTTGTAGCCCTCAGGCTTCCGGGAAGCGGTACGGGTAGAGGAAGGTGGCATAGAGGGCCAGCGCTTGAAATCCAGGCCAAGCGCCTCGTTCAGATGCTCCCGGTGAAGCATGGTGAAAGCCTTCAAATCACGGGAGTGCGGTAGTCACGCAGGATCCCCGGCACCGCCACGAGGAGCAGGAACCACTGCGGCTGAAGCACCCCACGCCGATAGCGCCCATCCGGGCGGCACAGTCGTTTTTGAACACATGGAGGAGGCGATTCCGCCGACCTCAATTTATGCTGACATAACCAGTAAGGAAGCTTGGGGCGTGATTGAATATAAAACTAATTCTGCTCGATATCGAGGCGTGTGGAGTGGTTGGGGAAGGTTTGCGCACCACGGTGACGCTGCCAGTGAAGAGGAAGGGGCAATCAATCAGGCGGGCGAGCTGGGTTTTGACAGTGCGGTTTGGGTAGGTGGGCGGGCCTTCGGCTTCTTGGAACAACTGGCTTCCGCTGGCCCCAAGACTTACGAACGGAAGACCATCCGACGAAGCCGACCCAGCACTCGCCGTGGGTGAAATTTGCTCAAGGAAGGCGGCGAAGAGGGGTACTGAGTCTGAAAACGCGAGTCATGGAGGGGGAGTGTGCCTTCTAGGCCGCTCGTGCTGAGTGGAAAACTGTCGCGCTTGCGAGCTTTGTATTCTGAGATCAAGCTGAGCCAGCTTTGATAGCAATGGTCAGCGCTGTAGGAATCCCTAACGAGTGACCTGGCATTGTCCGAACAGTGATGCCAGAGGGCAGGATTAGTGGCCAGGCGAAGAAGAGAGGCAGCGCCTGCATCAGCATCATTAGCTACAAGCAAGCCTGTCTTCTCGTGGTGCACAAGCTCGGGGATGCCGCTGGGAATGGAGCGCACCACGGGCACGACGCCGCACGCCATCGCTTCAAGCAGGGCTACGGGGAGGCCTTCAAAGTCGGACATCAGCAGGATCGCCTGGCTGCGAGCGAGCAGCGGCGGCACCTGCTCAGGTGGAACACGGCCGAGGAAGTTGATGCGATCAGCGAGACCGGCCTCGCGCACCAGCTGCTGGCATGCTTCACGCTCGGGGCCATCGCCGATCACGTCGGCTTCAATCTGGCTAGATGAACGGCAGGTGCTGATGAGGGTGCGCACCACCTGATGGATGCATTTCTGCTGCTCTACCAGGCGTCCGCAATACACAACACGAAAGGGTTGATCCGAGAAGGTGGCGTGGGTAGATGGCATTGGGATGCCGTATGGAATCACTTGCGGGGTGGTAGCAGGCACCTTGTGGTGCAGTTCCTGGGCCAGGAATTGGGACACGCAGACACTGCTGCCGCCATAGACTTCCGGGGTGAGGCTTTCGGCGACACACCAGTAATCGGGGTCGTCGGAATGCATGGTGAAGATCCAGGGCAAGCCCTGCCGGCCAGCATGGGCGGCGGCACAGTAGTGCGCTTGCAGGCACTGGGGCAGGAACAGATCCGGCTGCACCTCGATGAGAAACTTGAGAGTTTGGCGGGTATCGGCCTCCAGCGACCCGGTGTGGCAAACGGCATGGGTTGCGATTCCGAGCCGACGGAGGATTGGAAGAATCGAGCCCTGTTGGGCA
>Ga0247841_10004825_pt1 | contig 22593 bp, 15 predicted proteins | sample LaCruzMarch2015__2_FD_192410 | JGI IMG/M metagenome (GOLD analysis project Ga0247841, IMG submission 192410) | Freshwater microbial communities from meromictic Lake La Cruz, Castile-La Mancha, Spain - LaCruzMarch2015_18m | ecosystem: Environmental > Aquatic > Freshwater > Lake | place: Spain... | reverse complement strand
TTTGATTTATTGAGAAAACTGAGAAAAAGTGTAAGTGCGGTAGCAATTATGTAACTTAAAGATTTTAAATAATAATAAATAAAAAAAGGATGTCCCTTATTTTTGCTATTGGATTTTAACATAGCAGATAGAGGGGAAGACAGAAGACGGAGGACGGAAGTCAGAAAACAGGAAGGTTGGAAAATTGGAAGGTTGGAAATCCGACACGGTATTTATCCCCTAAGCGTATATATTTGATGACAATGGCAGGATTGGTTTTTAATGGGTCTTCAATGGGTTTACAATGGGTTTTGGGAAAAATGAAAAGTGCCGGAAGGATGAACGCCTGATGAATATGAATCCGAATTTTTTAGTGCAAAACCAAGAGATAAATGAATGTTAAATCTTGAAAATTGACATTGCAATATAAGCAAAATCACCGGTAAAAACAAGATCATACTATGATCTTTTTTTTGAGTATATCACTGATGTCCAAAACAAGTAACTTTATAAGTTAATTTGGACAGCAGTGGAAAACTGAGGAATATTTGCCTTTTCGACGGGGATATTTTAGCTTATATTTGTATTTAGTGATAATTAGTAATTTTTCAGGAAAGCAAAAATGGCAGATAATGTAAAGGGAAGAGCTCTAAAAATTGTACAGGTTTTGAAGAAATCATACCCGGATGTCAAAATAGCGCTTGATTTTGAGACTCCTTTTCAATTACTTGTTGCGACTATACTCTCGGCGCAGTGTACTGATGCAAGAGTTAATATTGTCACTAAAGATTTATTCAAGAAATACAAGTCTCCAGTGGATTTTGCAAGAGTTTCAACGGAGGAATTAGAAAAGGACGTCTTTTCAACAGGATTTTACCGGCAAAAAGCGAAAAGTATAAAGTCTTGCTGCCTGGCATTAATTGAAAACCACGAGAGTATGGTTCCAAAGGATTTTGATCTTCTGACAAAATTACCAGGCGTGGGGAGGAAAACAGCCTCGGTAATTGCAGGCAATGCATTTGGAATTCCGGCTATTGCAGTTGATACACACGTAAAAAGGATCTCCAATTTACTGAATTTTGTTGATTCAGAGGATCCTGAAAAAATAGAATTCAGGTTAAAAGAGCTTTTGCCTGAGAAAGAGTGGACTATTTTCTCCCATTTAATAGCAACTCACGGAAGGAATGTTTGTTTTGCAAGAAAACCCAAATGCGATATTTGCAGTATCGCGGATTTATGCCCGAGCAGGAGGGAAGATTTATGAAGGATCGCAACTATTGCCTAAATTTACTTAAGGAGTATACCAAATCTGACAGTTTATTAAAGCATGCATATTCTGTGGAGTGCTGTGTCAGAGCTTATGCTGAAAAATTCGATGAAGATGCCGAATTTTGGGGGAATGTAGGGCTTTTGCATGATTTTGATTATGAGATGTTCCCGGGAGCGGATCAGCATCCGTTTGAGGGGGCAAAAATATTAAAAGAAAAGGGATTTTCGGAGGAATTCACTGATTCTGTTTTATCGCATGCAGATTATGCTAATGTTCCGCGAGATACAACGTTAAAGAAAGTACTTTTTGCATGTGATGAACTTGCAGGGTTAATTACAGCGGTTGCATACGTGAGACCATCCAGATCGGTGGAAGAGGTTGAAGTTAAGAGTGTGCTGAAAAAAATGAAGGATAAGGCATTTGCAAAGAATGTAAGCCGTGAGGATATTAAGAAAGGAGCAGAGGAGCTTGGAATCGCATTGGAGGGACACATTGCTTTTTGCATAGAGGCCATGAGGAAACGTAAAACAATTTTAGGATTATAGAGTGGTAGTGAATTTGGGGGGGATTGCTCCAAAAGGGGGAATTAAATTTGCATTATTATATTTGCAAATATTTTTGATTAAATAGATTAATTTTATTAAATTTACAACTAATTCTTTTGAAGTTTTGAAAAAGAATCAGTTTAAGTTTTTTTTAACTTGTCAGTCAGTGGACTGATTAGTAAATTTTAGAGTTAGGAGAATTTTTTTAGAGAAATTGCTACACAATAATATTTATTTTTTTTAACTAAATAGCCGTATTCATTTACTTATTTTGATGAGAAGCAATTTCTTTCTTGTGGTTCTATTATTGACCATGTCAATATTTCCTCAGAGTGATGTTAAAGTCACTTCTTCAGGTTCAAACTATACGATTGTTGAATTCCGCCCAATATATTCGGACACTTCTATTCAAAATATTAATAACATTGATTACAGAAATACTGCATTCAGAGGGGGAGTCTTTAAGAATGTATTAGATTTTGGAGCACCTTTGATACCGGTAGGGATAGTCAATCTGGGTGTACCGAGCGGTGATATTATTACAATTCAAGTGATTAATTATAAATTCAATGAAATTAACGGAAGAGTTAAACCTATTCCATATCCAAGAAAAAAAGACGGCCAGATAATATATGAGTATAATGAAGGCCCAGGATATTATCAGACGAGTCCAACGCCAGGAGAGGATAATATAGTTACATTCGGAGAGTATGGCATATCGAGAGGGCTTGGGGTTCAGTCGTTTTTAATTAATGCAGTACAATTTAAATCTTTGGAGAACAGGATAAAACTTCTTGAGAGTGTTACTTTCAGAGTAAATTATTCCGGTAGTATCAGAACAAATTCAGCAACTGAGGATGAACTTCTTGACGGAGCAGTAATTAATTATTCTCAGGCAAAATACTGGATTTCAAAGCAAAGTCCGAAACTGAATAAAGTAAACATTGAGAGCAGCAAACTTGCGACTGGAAAGTGGTTCCGTTTTGAAGCACCCGAAGAAGGGATATATAAAATAACGAAATCACAACTTTCATCAATAGGTCTGGATCCGACTACTTTTGATCCGAGGACAATAAAGATTTATAATAATGGCGGATTTATTGTGCCGGAAAAGGTTTCAGCTAAGAGGCCTAAGGACCTTGTTGAAAATGCCATACTGGTGGTTGGTGAAGAAGACGGAGTGTTTAATGACGCTGACTATGTCATTTTTTACGGGAGAGGAGTGAATTTCTGGTATCATGATACAGTAAGCAAAAAGATTACGCGAGCATCAAATCCATACTCGTTTGAAAATTATTACTGGATTACCGCGGGCGGTACAAACGGAAAGCGGATCGAAAAATCAAGTAGTGAGAATATCAGTAATCCAACAATCAAAACCACATCCTTCTCATACACTCATTGGGACGTTGACAAGATAAATATCGGGAAAAGCGGAAGATTGTTTTTAGGAGATGATTTTTCCTCGAATGTGAAAACCAGAACTTATACTACAAAGCTTGACGGGTATATTCCCACTCAACCTATAAAGTATAATTTAAGATTTGTTAATAATTCATCCAAGAGTGTCCCATTACTTATTGAGGAGAGCAGTACGAGTTTATTGAGTGTTACGCTTCCGGGATACGGAAACGATAATTATACTTTCGGAGAGGTTTTTGAGACTGCAGTTCAGTACAACGATCAATTGACTGACGGCAGGAGTGTATTAAAATTTACTTATTCACCGACTTCGGCATCGTCATACGGATATTTAGATTATTTTGAGATTTTATATAAACGAGAACTAAAAGCAGATAATCAACCGATAAGTTTTTATTCCGACGGGGAAAGCGGAACACTTGAATACAGACTTTATAATTTTGCAAACAGCGACATATATGTATATAATGTTTCTGACTTTGCAAATGTAAAATTAATTTCCAATCCAGTGCTTCTAAGCGGAGGGGAATACAGATTCCAAGTAACCGAGACTACAGGAAATAATTCCAAATATATTGCTCTCTTAGGTTCGGAATACAAGACTCCAAAAAATTATACAGAAATAAAGAATCAGGATATACGCGGTTTTGCACAGGGAAGCAAGTTTATAATAATAACACACAAAGATTTTTTTGAGCAAGCTGAGAGATTAAAGAAATACAGAGAGACTCAGTCCAAAGTGCCTTTTACAACAACCATATATACTCCAGATGAAATATATAATGAGTTTTCGGGGGGAAACAGGGACATATCGGGCATAAGAGATTTTATTAAATATGCTTATGATAACTGGGAAACCAGACCGGGATATGTGCTATTCTTTGGTGACGGTGATTATGATTACAGAAACATAGAAGGAATAGGAAAGAATTTTGTGCCAACTTACGAGACTGTAAACTCGGATTATGAATTAACATCTTTTTGTATGGATGATTTCTTTGGTTATGTGGACGGTGATGACATACGCCTGGATCTTGCTCTTGGAAGACTGAATATACAGACATTAACGGAAGCGAGTAATGTAGTAAATAAGATAATCGATTATGAGCAGAACTCGGAATTTGGGACCTGGAGAAATTTAATTACATTAGTTGCAGATGATCAAACTATTTCGAGCGGTTATGACGGAGCAGAAAATAACGAACAGTCAGAGGATCTGGCAAATTATTATATTCCCAAATCTTTCGATATGAGTAAAATATATCTGGTTAATTATCCTACCGTGCAGACAAGCCTTGGGAGAAGAAAACCAGCCGTGAATCAAGCCATAATTGATGCCGTGAATAACGGGACACTGTTATTGAATTTCATAGGTCACGGAAGCCCGGAAGTGTGGACGCATGAGCAGGTGTTTGTAAGAAGCACAACGATCCCTCAGTTTACTAACATAAATTACTTTTTCCTTACTGCAGCTACATGCGATTTTGGATATTTTGACAATCCGAACTCCCAGAGCGCAACTGAGGAGTTGATGCTAAAAGCAAATTCAGGATCAATCGGAGCGTTTACTTCGACGAGACCCGTTTTCTCATATCAGAATGCAGTTTTGAATCAAGAGTTTTATTCAAAGTTACTTACGAGTTCCAGAGATACGATGAACTTCCCGTTTCCGGTGGGGAGAGCATATTTCCAGACTAAATATGTTTTGTTTACTGATAACGATCAGAAATACACTTTGTTCGGGGATCCGACTCTGCGGCTTAACATTCCGCATTACCAGGCATCTATTGATACAATAAACGGGCAGTCAGCCACAATTAATACTCAGTTAAAAGCCTTAAGCAAAGCGACTCTTAAAGGGACAGTAAGAAATCCGGACAATACAGTGTGGCAAGATTTTAGCGGAGAGGGATTAATAACGGTTTTTGATTCGGAAAGGAAAGTGCCAGCTCCTGAAGTCGGTCCTGATTTTAAGATCACGATGATGGGGGGAATTATTTTCAAGGGAAGAATTTCGATTTCCAACGGGATATTTTCATCTGATTTTGTGATACCAAAGGATATTTCTTACGAAAACAAAAACGGCAAGATTGTACTTTATATTTTTAATAACAACACAGACGGAGTGGGTTATAATTCCAACGTAATTATCGGTGGGAGCGATTCGACGAACAGCGATGACGGGAAAGGTCCAGTTATTGAGATTGCCTTTGATGATGCTTCGAACATAAGCGGTTATTTAATTAATCCGAACTCGAAGCTTATTGTAAAATTATCTGATGAAACGGGGTTAAATACGACCGGTGCAGGTGTAGGGCACAAGCTTCAAGGGATATTGAATGAAGACGACGCAAATCCGATTGATTTAACCGGCTATTTCTCAGGAGATCTTGATGCCGGCGGAAAGACAGGAATGGTAAATTACAGATTCAGCAATTTGCCGACAGGGAATCATCAAATTTCAGTTAAAGCATGGGACGTATTTAATAATTTTTCGACAGAGTCTGCTTATTTCAAGGTTGTAGCCGGAAACAGTTTAGTGATTGACAATGTATATAATTATCCGAATCCTTTCAAGTCCAATACAACTTTTACGTTTCAGCATAACATTCCGACAGCAATCAGGATAAAGGTCAAAATTTACACAATAAGCGGGCGACTGATAAATGATATAGAAAACCAGGATACCGGAGAGAACAGATTTGTGAAGATAGACTGGGACGGAAGAGATAAAGACGGTTCGGAATTAGCAAACGGAACTTATCTGTATAAACTAATCGTCGAATCTGACGATGGTAAGTTCAGAGAGACAGTTCTCGGAAAACTTGTAAAAATGAATTAAATGAAACTTTCAAATGTTAAACAAAGAGGTTGTCAGTAAAAAGTTGTTACTTTCAGTCAGAGGACTGATTTTCAATTTCACTGAACAATTATTTATAAATATATCGGAGGATATTAAATGAAGTCATATTTTGGCTTAATAGCAATCTTAATAATCTTATTCAGTATAAACAAGGATGTCTACGGACAAGGAGAAGCCGCAGTTCCATTTCTATTACTTGCTCCGGATTCACGCGGTGGTGCACTTGGGGAGACAGGAACCGGATTAGCTGATAATTCAGCAGCCATTTTCTGGAATCCGTCAGGAATTGCATTCCTTACAGGCCCGGAAGTAAGTATAACCCACAGTAACTGGTTACCGCAGTTCAAGTTAGACTTGTTCTACGATTACTTAACATACAGGAACTACATAGAGGAGATTAACGGAAGCGTACTTGCGAGTATCACGTATATGAATTACGGTGAGTTTGTAAGGACAGGCCCAGATTCTCCGGATCCTATCGGTACATTCAGGTCGTTTGATGCTGCCTTGACATTAGGATATGCAACGAAACTGCATTCAGACTGGGGAGTTGGTTTTAACTTCAGGATAATTCACAGTAATTTATCAGATAAACCAACAGCCGAAGAACAAGGAACAGGGAAAGCAACGACAGTCAGTTTTGACTTAAGTGCAATGTGGAGACCAGAACGCCTTGTTATACCTTTAGTAGATGAAGATATCGGGAAAAATCTGAGTATTGGATTTAACTTAAGCAATCTTGGGCCAAAGATATTTTATATTGATCAAGCTCAGGCAGATCCAATTCCAACAAACCTAAGGTTAGGTTTTGCATACAGAGTTTTCACGGATGATTATAACTCACTGACAGCTACTGTTGATTTCAGTAAATTGCTTGTCTCGAAGGATACAACCGGACAGAGTGATGAATTTTACAAAGCACTATTCACAAGCTGGACGAACAGACCTTTCAGCGAAGAGTTACGTGATATAGTAACCTCAATTGGTTTAGAGTATTGGTATGGTCAACCCGGAGATTTTCTTTTTGCAATCAGAGGCGGCTTTTTCTATGAAGATCCTTCATTTGGTAACAGAAAATTCATAACTCTCGGTGCAGGAATCAGATATGATATTTATGGATTTGACTTCGGATACATTTCAACATCTGTTTTCAAAGACAAAGAAAAACACCCGCTTGATGATACTTTAAGATTTACCTTCCTTGTGGGCTGGGGAGGACAGGTAGATAATACTAAAGGTCTTCCGAGAGGAATCTAAATTCAGATCAATTATTTTAATTTGGGATCAGAAGATATTTCTGATTCCAAATTCTTTTTATTAATTAACCGAACCTAATAATGAAAAAAGCCGGAAATTGGATCATAGTTTTTTTACTTTTTGTGTTTACCACATTTGGCCAAAAAGTCAATAATAATTCACAATTCACAACAAATATTCCTCATATTCCGAAGAACTCCACAGCAGAGTTTACAAATGACACGCTGAATATTTTAGCCGTAATGGTGGAATTTCAAACTGATTCAGATCAAAACACCGTTGGTGACGGGAAATTCAATTCCATTTATACCCAGCCATATACAAACATACTGGATCCACTTCCGCATGATATAAATCATTTTTCCGCGCATCTCGATTTCGCGAAGAGTTATTATAAAAAGGGAACTAAAGATAATTTATTAATAAGTTATCATGTTCTTCCGGGAATAGTAACAGTATTAAAAACGATGAAAAGTTATTCTCCTCCAATAAATTCAACAGATTTTACGGGTATGGCAGAATTTTCCAAAGAAGTATGGGAATCAGCAGTTGCACAAAATCCGACATTTGATTTTTCAAAATATAATTTATTTACAATTTTTCACGCCGGAGTCGGGAGGGATATATCATTACCGGGGAGTTTAGGAAATGAAAAGGACCTGCCATCAATATACATGGGATTACCTTTGCTTCAGAAATCATTAGGCAATAGTTTTGAAGGAATTCCTGCCGGGAATAATTTTAAGATTACGAACAGCATGATTCTCCCGCAAACCAACAACCGTGAAGTTGAATCCTACGGCGGGAAATATCTTTTTGAAGTAACCATAAACGGATTATTGGTTGCGAATATAGCGAGTTATTTAGGATTACCAGATCTTTTTGATACCGAGACAGGATTAAGCGCAATTGGGCGTTTTGGACTTATGGACGGGCAATCGATTTTTGCTTTCAACGGTACTTTCCCTCCTCAATTTTCTGCGTGGGAGCTTCTTTTCCTAAGTAAAAAATACGACTGGAATATTCCGGTTAAAATTTTATCCGGGAATTCGGCCGTTTCATTAAAAACTGAGGATATAAATTTTCCTCATGATACAACCATAATAAAGATACCGATAAATTCGACTGAGTATTATCTAATAGAAAATAAACAAAGGGATCCAGAGAGGGACGGCATAATTATAGATTTGTATAACAGCGGAACCAGTTATCAGAAAAGATTCGCAAAGGATACAACGGGTTTTTACAGTTATAATGTAGATTCGCTTGAAGGTATAGTGACTAATGTTGACAACTTTGACTGGGCTTTGCCCGGAAGCGGAATTCTTATCTGGCATATTGACGAAAGCGTAATAGATAAGAATATTGCCGAAAATAAAATCAATACCGATAAATACAACCGAGGAGTAAGAGTTATTGAAGCGGACGGAATAAACGATATCGGTGAACAGTTTGAAACCATTTTTGGTGACATATTAATTGGCGAGGGGAGCCAGGATGATTTCTTTTTTGCTTCAAACTCATCCGATCTTTATAAAAAGAACAAAAATAAGTTTAACGGAGAGACCAGACCCGCAACAGTTACAAGTCTGGGGGCTTTTACACTGATAAATTTTGCCGATTTTTCGGATACGAGCAACACAATGACCTTCAATTTAAGCTTTGGAGATTCAATAGTAAAGCCGATTTTCAGTTCAAAGCTTAAATATTCTCCTGATGAATTTTTAACAATTCAAAAGAATGGTACTAACAACAATTTTTATCTGAATAATCATTCAATTTATAAAATTGACGACAACGGTACTATTACTGATTCGGTCAGCATGTTTTCCAAGACCAAACCATTTACAGCAGTTGCAAACTCCACTGAATATATTGCCGGTACGTTTGATACGAAACTCAATATATTATCCTACGGTGAAGGCACCCGAAATTATAACAGTGTCGAGGTTAGTGATACGATATCTACCTCTGCAGTACTTTCAACAAGTCCTATAGAGCAGAACAGGATTCTGTTCGGTACAAAAAATGGTAAATTTTACAATTATTCATTAGGTGTCACTCCTGGATTTCTTTCGGTAGACAGCCAATATGTAAATGAAGGGTCTGTTGATTATGTACTGACGAATGATTTATACTCAGCATATCTGATTAATAATATTCCTCTCATACATACGATGGTAAACTCTCAGTTCCCGGATTACGGATGCAGATACACAGACAACAACTCCTCAGTTCTTATACCAGATACCTGCAAGACAATTGCACTCACCAAATCCAAGGATGGTAAGTATTTGGCTATTTTATTAGGCGGAAACAATAAGCTGTATTTTATAAGTGAAGGAAAAATAATCAACGAGATAAAAATCAGCGGAAATGAAACTGTTTCAAAGTTCATCCTTTCTGACATAAAGAATGACGGTGAGAATTATATTGTGTTTTCACAGGGAAATAATATTGACGCAATTAATATAAGCGGTTCCAGAGGAGATAATTTTCCGTTCTCAGATCCTGCAGGGACGGGGTTTACAAATATGATAGTATCAGCTGATATTGCCGGAGATAAAAAGGGGGATATAATAGCCATTACAAAAGACGGAAGGATATATGCAATAGAGGGAGGAAGTGCAAAAGTAATTCCAAGCTTCCCTCTGGACTTAGGTAAAGAGAGTAAAGACTATCTGTCATTATTCACAGCAGACAACAAAACATCACTCGCTGCTTTCGATAAGTACAACAATCTATACGGATGGAATCTTAGTCCTACAACCGGAAATATTTACTGGCAGGGAAGTTTGGCAAATGAGAAGAATAATAATTTTGTAGGTACAGCATCAAAGTCAGCAATGATAACCGACAGTTTTTTACCCAAAGAGAGAGTTTACAATTATCCTAATCCTGTTTATAGCAGCACAACGAATATCAGATATTATGTAACTGAAAATTCCAAGATAAACATAAAAATATTTGATTTAGCCGGGGATTATGTTGCAGAATTAACCGATATTGCCGATGGAGGTATGGATAATGAAACAATCTGGGATGTAGCTGACATACAGAGCGGTATTTATCTTGCAAGAGTAGAAGCAGTTTCTGAGACAGGTAAGAGTGAATCAGCAGTAATTAAAATAGCGATTGTAAAGTAAAGAGTTTATTAGTTGAAGGTCGAAGGTCGAAAGTTTCCAACACGTCTGATAGTTTATAAGTTGAAAAGATTATAATGAAGAAGTTTTTTATTCTTATTTCAGTATTAGTGATTAACGGGTATTCCCAGTTTAACGATTTTCATCCTGAATTGAACTGGTACACAATAAAAGGTGAGCATGTTGTAGTCCATTACCATGAAGGAGCAGAGCGTACTGCAAGGGTGGTATGCAAAATAGGTGATGAAGTATGGGGCCCAATCACTTCTCTTTATGAATATGAACCGGATGTTGTTCATTATGTAATAAAAGACATTGATGATTACTCAAACGGTGCGACATATTTTTTTGACAATAAAATTGAAATCTGGACAAGTGCACTTGATTTTGAGTTACGGGGTACACATAACTGGTTAAGGAATGTAATCTCGCATGAATTTACGCACATGGTTCAAATCCAGGCATCACTAAAAACAAGCAGACGAATTCCGGCTTTATATCTGCAATGGTTAAATTATGAAGACGAAAGAAGACCTGATATTCTTTACGGGTTCCCCAACATTATTGTTTCGTATCCGTTAGCATCCTTAAACATGCCGGCGTGGTTAGCCGAGGGAACTGCTCAGTATATGCGAAAAGAATTTAATTATGATAATTGGGATACACACCGTGACATGATTCTTCGTTCATACGTATTAGACGGCAATATGCTTACATGGAATCAGATGGGAGTATTCGGGAAAAACAGCCTTGGAAATGAATCGGTATATAACAGCGGATTTGCTTTAACGAGATACATTTCTCAAAAATACGGTGAAGATAAGCTAAGAAAAATCACCAAATCACTTGGCAAGCTAACCAACTTTACGGTAGATGCAGCCATAAAAGATGAATTAGGAATTGATGGTGAGCAGCTATATGATGAATGGAAAAAATATTTAGAGAAGGACTATACAGATCGTTTATCCTCAGTACTGAAAAATCTTGTAACGGGGGACACAATAGTTAAGGAAGGAACCGGAAATTTCCACGCGACATTTTCGCCTGACGGTAAGTCGATTTATTTTACATCCAATAAGGGACAAGATTATTTAAGCCTACTTTCACTTTATAAATACACATTAGAGACAGGGAAAGTTGAAATAATAAAAAGCGGAATAAAGTCTCAGTTTAGTTTCATACCCAATACAAATAAAATCATCTATTCGAAATTATCGGATGACAATAAGGATTGGTATAACGTTCATGATTTATACATATATGACCTTGACAGTGAAGATGAAGAGAGATTAACGGAAAATCTAAGAGCAGATCAGCCGAATGTTTCAAATGACGGAAAGGATATTGTGTTTCTTTTTCAAAAAGACGGGACAACTAATATTGGTGTGGTGGATATCAGCGGAAAAGAGTTCAGACAATTAACGTTTTTTAATAATGGAGAGCAAGTATATAATCCAAAATTTTACTCAGATAATTCCAAGATTATATTTGATTATTCATATCATCAGACGCGTGATATTGCTTCAATTAACCGGGACGGTTCTGACTTTAAGTACATTATTCAAACAAGCAAGGATGAACGAAATCCATATATAGACAAAAGCAATAACTTGTTTTACTCATCGGATAAATCGGGAATATTTAATATTTATAAATATAATTTAATTTCTAATGAAGAAATTCAGATAACAAATGTGACAGGCGGAGCATTTATGCCATCCGTTAATTTAAGCGGTGATCTTGTTTACTCCGGATACACTTCAAAGGGATATCAACTTTTCAGAATCAGTTCAGGTACCAGCCAACCTATTCCGGCTAACAGCAGTTATGTCCGGTTAAATAATCCTCCTTTGGAAGTATCTAACCCAAACGGTGATATTGGAAAATTCAATCAGGACAAGCTATTAAACTTCAATGACTATGAAACTCCAGATTACACACCCGAAAAGTACTCAGGATATTTCAGTAAACTAATGTTTTTCCCCTTTCTAAGGTTAGATAATTACAATACGTCAAATAAGATTGCAGAAAAAATCAAACCGGGAGTTTATCTTACTTCTTCGGATATGCTTAACCGTTATTCTATTTTTGCAGGAGCTTCAATCAATACAAGAATGGAGAGGGATTTATTCTTACAATTCGAATACAGAAATAAACTACCGCTTTTATACAGTCTTGGAATTAAACCCGAAGTGTTTCTTGAGTTGTATAACATCTCAAGGAAAGCCGATGTTGATATTCTAATTGACGAATATGATCCTATCAAGACAGATGTTACATACAGTCTTTTTGAATTTGATTTAGCAGCAAAGCATAAGTTTATAAGCCGAGCGCAGAGTTTAGAATTCCGTTATATTTTCAGCAGTTACACAGCAACGATAGGCAGTTTTATATTTCCTAATTCATCAATGTTATATCCTACAAACTATGATACTTATTTCATAGGAAGTAATTTTCAGGTCAAGTATGATTTCAAATCGGAACTTCCATACGTTGACGGGGATATCAGTCCTTTAGGCGCGGATATAGAATTGCAATACAATTATGAAATAAACAGATACAATCCGGACGGGGATTATACAGTTGAGGACGGAATGCTCGTCCCACAATATAAAAACTTTAAGTTTCATAAACTTGAATTAAACACGAAATTCGGGTTGCCATTATGGTATTCGCATTCGTTATATACTAAAATCCGGGCAAACACAATTTTTGGTCCACAGGTACCAGATTTCTTCGACTCGTATCTGGGTGGTTTAATAGGAATGAAAGCTTATCCTTTTTACGCCGTAAGCGGAAACGAACTTTTCTGGATAAACCTTGCATATAGAATGCCAATTTACAGAAATATTGACAAGCAGATAGGGCATTTTTATATAGATAAGATTTATTTATCAGTATACGGTGATTTTGGAAATGTATGGAATGAAAAAATTCCGGCTATAAAGGATTTCAAAAAGGGTGCCGGTGCAGAACTCAGATTTGCATTAAATTCGTTTTATCTTTTCCCGACAAGTATTTTTGTTAATGCTTCTTACGGTTTTGACAGTGTTGAGAGAATAGTACGCAGCGAAAAAATCACTTACGGTAAAGAATGGCGTTTTTACGGTGGTATCTTATTTGGGTTTGATTATTAGTAGCGTCAGTCAGTAGACTGATTTTGAATATAAATTTATATATCAAGAAGATAAATGAAAAACATTTTTATTTCAGTTGCTTTCCGTCCGTCCGTCCGTCAGGGGTTCGGATTTCCAATCAGGGGTTCGGATTTTCAATCAGGGGTTCGGATTTTCAATCAGGGGATCGGATTTACAATTTCCCTTTTTCTAATTTTAGCTTTGACTCCCAATATATCAGGACAGAACATCATCCGTCAGGGGATCGGATTTTCAATCCGTCAGGGGATCGGATTTACAATAAAGAATGAAATAATGTTCAGCGGAAATTTAAAAGAGGATTCCAAGTGTATCACAAAATTAGAGAGTGTGAATGCACAGAATTTTAGATATGCGGACGAGAAGAAAAAACCATTTCTTGCAGGAGTGCTTTCATTGATTCTTCCAGGTGCAGGTGAGTTTTATTCAGAAAGTTATATTAAATCAGGTATCTTTCTGGCATTAGAAGTAGCTGCTATAACGACAGCAATTATTAATGACAAAAAAGGGGATGATCAGACATCAGTTTATCAGAATTTTGCAGACAATAACTGGGACGTCTCCAAATATGCTGCATGGTTATGGAATAACAGGGAGGCATTAGGGATTCCAAATACGCATGGTATCACCTCGATAGATGAGGTTATCATAAATAATAATTCTTCACTTCCATACTGGGAGAGAGTTGATTTTTCAAAGCTTAATCTTCTTGAATCAAAGTTTTCACACCGTCTGCCGAAGCACGGTGATCAGCAATATTATGAAATGATTGGTAAATACCCGCAATTTAATCATGGCTGGGTTGACCAGACAAATGATAACACTCCTCAATATAACGAGATTATCACACCTATGTTTCATAATTATTCAACAATGCGAGGTGAGGCAAATGATTTTTATAATATTGCTTCCAAGGCAGTTGTGGTAGTTTATGTAAATCATTTTTTGAGTGCCTTGGATGCTGCATGGTCAGCAGTTTCATTTAACAACGATCTCACTGTTAAATTCAGGGTTTCGGAACAGTATTATGCAGATAAAGTTGAAATTATCCCAAAAATATACATTGCATATAGCTTTTGACAATAACATTAAACAAGTTGTAAAGTTCGTAAAGTTATAAAGTTATAAAGTTATAAAGTTGTAAAGTTGTAAAGTTGTAAAGGGAAGGCGACACGGTGGAGGAAAATAACCGTCTGAACCACAGATTAAACAGATTAAAGGATTTCACAGATTAAACAAGTTGTAAAGTTATAAAGTTCGTAAAGTTATAAAGGGAAGGCGACACGGAGGAGCAGAATAACCGTCTATTACATTTTTGTGTAAGCGGTATCATTAACCAACAGACTCATCTGTTGGAATTAGCATACGATAACACCCCCTAACCGTTTCAACGGTTTAATCATTTTCGCCATAGGCCATCAGCTTACGGACGCGTCGGATAAGACAATTTACCGGTGACTTGGATTTCCTTAAATTTTAACCTTAGTAACATCTCATATCTCGCAAAACCTTAACCTTATTACCTTATTTCATCTTTTCGCTTGGTAATAAGCTAATAAGGTTTCTGCTTGGGGTGATTTTTCCTTGTTACTAAGGTTAAAACCAAAACCACTATTACGTAGATTGCTTCTTAACCTCTTAGCAGTATCAAGACTTTCATATTTTAACCATAGCAGCATAATCACCTCTCTCAAATCTTAACCTTAGTAACAGCCACATATATCACAAAACTCTGACCTTATTACCTTATTTTTATTCACTTACTTCGATAAGATTAAAAGGTTAAAAGAGGAAGGCGACACGGAGGAGGAAAATTGGAATGGTGGAAGATTGGAAGGTTGGAAAAATGGAATGGTGGAAAAGTGGAATGATGGAATGTTGGAAAGTTGTCTGAACCGCTGATTACGCAGATTAAAGGATTTCGCAGATTGAACAAGTTATAAAGTTATAAAGTTGTAAAGGGAATCCGAGGCGGAGGAGGAATGAAACATGTGCCGGATTTCACTCATTGAAAAAAAAGAGAATATGGATTTCTCCCCGGTGCGTGTCCCGATGGAATCGGGAAGAGGGGGTAGGGGGTGTGTTGTTTTTCTCCGTCAATCCGTTTAGCTAACGGATCTTTGTTTTGAATCCCTTTAGGGATGACATATTTGTAGCCGGGGGTGTAAACCCCCGGTATATCGCCCCACCCCTCTCTCCCCCTCTCCTTTTTTGGAGAGGGGGTTGGGGGGTGAGGTTATTATTAAGTTGTGATTTGTTTTCAGTTTCTTATTTTTGGGTATTAGATTGAACCATTATCGAAGTTAGATCAGTGATTGACGGCAAACAGGTATTGATGGGAAATGATTTCCTTGCGGGTGTATTCGCAGCTATTTTAACAATAGCTATCAAAGAAAATATAATCCAATTTACAACTAATGATATTGACAATCCTTTGCGTGAACTTTAAGAGAGATTTCCTCAATAAGTGCAAAAAAAACAGGGGAATTGAACGAGTACTACTTGCATTTTGTTAAAATATTACATAATTTAAGTACCTCAATTCAAATAAATAGCTTATATGGAAATAAACAGAGACGAAAAACGATTAACCGATGTATCGGTTTCTATCGTTAATTTATTAGATAGTGTAGGCGTTTATAAGTTTAATAAGCTTACTTATCTCTTTGAATATTTCTTTATAAAGAATTTTGGACAAAGATATACTAAAGAATTATTTATAAAACTACCTCATGGACCTGTAATTAGTGCCTATAAATCCTTTATTACATCCCTTTATGAAAAAGAACTAATCGATACAGACATAACACAGTTAAAAAGCAAAAAGAAATTTGAAGACGATATAGAAATCACCACATGCATAATATCACGGAATCCCGGATATGTATATATTCATGAGAATATTGTATCGGGTTTGTTACGTCAAGTGGTTGTAAAATATGCCGGGTTGTCTGTCCCTGAGTTGGAAAAAATTGTTTATCAGACTGTACCGGTTAAGAAATATCTTGAAGATTCCTTTAAGAAGGACATTGGGGGATATGTATTGGATGGCGGTGGTATTAAAATGAAAGACTATAATACAACCGAGATTAATGGACGCAAATTATATCTCAAACATATATCTAAATTCCCCGATTATAATCCCGAACTTCATGCTCGCTTAGCCAATGAGTACGAAGACATGGAAAAACTTAGGCCCGCATGGGACAACAGTTAGCTGACGCTTTTAAAAAGGTTTTACCGCCACAGCCTATGGAAGTATGGATGCTTAAGGATTCTGAGATAAGGATGGATGACGAGAATAAAGAAGATAAACATTACAGGCCTTGTCTTGTGATCCAGTCAAGTGTTGTTCGTAGTCAAAAGATGATAAGCGTGATTCCTTTTAGCAGACAAAAAATTAAAGAAAAGGATACTCTTATTTTTCCAGTCGAAAGGGGATATGAGTGCAAAAACGATGAGTTTGATCCGGATCGGAATTCATGCGCAATAATTCCTTTATACCAGCCGATTTGTTTATCTCATTTTCGTGAAAAAGTTGGAAAATTAGATGCAATTTGTTACAATGCGATACTCTTTACCCTTTGCTATGATTATATCGGTTTAGAAAGGCACTTCGACTTAGCACCATAACCGGTTTTCGAAAGATAAGAAAAAGAATAAATTAAATGCAACAAAAAGGAGAGCCTTTGGCTTATAATAATCGCAATACTTCAATGAATTTTTGGGCTGCGCTACATGGTATTATTCTCGCTTCTATGAGCAAGGGGCAGCTACCACTAGTTATTTTGGGAGGTATAATAATCTTTATGCTTTTCAAGATGCCCGAAAAAGATGTATCAATTTTGGTATTCTTAGTGTTGGATAAAGTTTTTACGTTTCCTGTGTTAGGCTGGACACTTTTTGTATTAAGTGGAGCAGGTTGGTTCGTTACGGTTAAAATACAAAGAAGAATACATTATAAAGAGATGGAACGCGTTGTATCTGAAAAATCAAATGCACAGAAACAACTTTATGGGAAAAATCAAAAAACGAGTAGATAAAAATGGAATATGTTATATTATATTTTGGAGTTATGTGTTTCGTTTTATTCTTTTATCAAATGCTCATATTACCTGCCTTAAGGCTATCCTTAAGGTATGAGTTATTTTCTATTAGGGATAAGATAAGAAGCATCCGGCACAATAACAGAGAAAAAGATGTGCTCACACTGCTAGATTATATGGAAAGATCTGCCTGTCTATATATTAAGTATCTTCCGGTGATCGATGTTAGGTTGATTCGTAGTTCCGGTAAAATAGATGCCAAAGAAATTGAAAATAGAAAAAAGTTAATTGATAATTGTAAAAACCAGGATATTCTAAAGCTATTTAAAGATATGACCAATATTCTGGTTAAAGCTGTATCTTTTAATTCTGGAGGTCTTATTATTATTATGGCTCCATTTATAGTTATATTGTTGTTATATATTGTTTTGTGGAGCAGTCTTGATATAGCTAGTCACAAGTTATTAGAGAATATATTCCTTAACTCCAAGAAAATAGAAACCTATTGCGGCGATGACGATTTATCATTGGCCTAGATCACCCCAATAACCGCATATCAAAAGAAGGATGAATTGATTTAATGCGTGTTTTTTTATAATATTTCCAACTATCGGGACATTAATTTAACAAAACTTATGCCCTTTATGAAGTAAACTAATGTCCCGGTGTTCTTCAATAACCCTGACTGATTTTGGTAGTCTTTTCGACGGATTTATTTCGCTGTTTCCGGGATCTAAAGATAGAATAAGCAATCGCGGTAATTTACCTTTTTCATATCCGGAACTGATAAAGGCAGATTTCGGTCCGTAAAATTTATCATTATCCCCTTTACATACTTTTTTATAAGGACATCTGAAATGCGTTGATAAGATTCCTTTATCACTGTAATACTTTACTATTTTAGTAATCATTAGTGTAAGTTGTTTTTAATTTGTGGCGTTCCAATTTGCCGCGGCGAATCATTTCGCTTGGGCGGGACAACTTGTTTAATCTGAGAAATCCTTTAATCAGCGTAATCTGCGATTCAGACAATTTCAATCCTTCACACAACGAATACTATAACCGTTTTCCTTATATTCAAGCGGGAGGGAGATATAGCTATCATTGTAGATCAGGTAAAGGCTGCCTACGTAATGACTACTGGTCTCCGTAGAACTCCAAAAGTAAGAGTAGATACCTACTAAATCTTGAAAGAAACCATCGTCGCGGCGGCTGCCCCCCAACAGTGCGGAAAAACCAGAAGTATTGGTTCCTGCACCAGCACCTGTTCCCTGACCTACTGACTTTAGTGCGTTTCCATCATTGCTTAATGTAGCCTTCAGTGCTTCAAATTCGCCATAGGTGGGAATGTGCCATCCAGGTGGGCAGATTCCCTGTGCTCCTGCTGTAGTAATATATCCCATCGACTCATTCCAGTCATACAACCCGCCATAAGTGGCACAAGTCGGTTCATGATTCCAATAACAGTATTTTTCGATTATTCCGTTATTTGTCACATCTGAATGAGTTGATCCTGATCCTGTAGATATTACATATACTCCAACATCCAGATTCTCCTTTAACCAGCATTGTGATCCTACCTGTACTGTGTTGTATGTTTTACCGGAATATGTAATTGTCGGTGTACCAACACATGAAGACCCCCCAAAAGTTGTGAATGACCAAGGATTTGATGGGTTTGATATACCATAACTGTTACTTGCACTCACTCGCCAATAATATGTTGTCGAATTGCTCAACCCGCTCACCTGCTGACTTGTACTTGTCAATCCACTCTGATTATATACATAACTCGTAAACGTATTGCTTTCTGACACTTGTAATGTGTAACTCGTGGCTCCACTGCTCACATTCCATTTTAAAGTTGGTGATAGTGATTGCTTTGCCGCTCCGTCACTTGGGGATAAAAGTGTGGGGACACTTGGTCTACCATCATTTGTTGTAAACGACCAGGAGTTTGAAGGATTTGATGTTCCCATAGTATTACTCGCACTTACCCGCCAGTAATATGTTGTTAAGTCACTTAGACCGTTTACCTTCTTACTCGTACCTGTCAATCCACCTTGATTATAAACATAACTAGTAAATAAATTGCTTTCTGACACTTGAAGTGTGTAACTTGTTGCGCCAACACTTGCATTCCATGTTAGGGTTGGTGATGTATAATTACTTGCTGCTCCGTCACTTGGGGATAAAAGTGTTGGAACACCCGGTTTACCATCATTTGTTGTAAAAGACCAGGTGGGTGAAGGATTGGATGATCCAAAGGTATTGGTGGCAATTACCCGCCAGTAATATGTGGTTGTGGCACTTAATCCGCTAACCTGCCGGTTTGTGCCTGTTATTCCACTTTGATTATAAAAAATATTCGTAAATGTAACGCTCGTGGAAACTTGTAAAGTATAATCCTGTGCACCTGTACTTGCATTCCAGCTAAAAGTTACCGGAAAGGGGACATCCGTCCCTCCGTCGCCGGGTGATATCAAAGTCGGGACTGCCGGGGGTAAACCGGCTGTAGTAAAGCTCCATACACTTGACCAGTTTGATGAACCGTTATTATTGGTTCCGCTGACTCTCCAGTAATACTTAGTATTATTGCTTAATCCGCTTATCTGCCTGCTTGTTCCTGCGATACCGCTCTGGTTATAGAAAATAGTTGTAAATGAATTGCTCGTTGAGACCTGCAAATTATAGCTTGCTGCCCCGCTGCTTGCATTCCAGCTTAATGTAAGGGATACCGGTTGATTGTTTGAATTGTTAACCGGTGCTAAAAGTAATGGCGGATCGGGTACAGTGCCTCCTGTTGATGCTGTTTTGAAAGACCAGGTATTGGATGGTCCCGAACTATTATCTGAACTTACCCGCCAGTAATATGTTGTTGTATCACTTAATCCGGTTACTTGCCTGCTTGTGCTTGTCAGTCCAGTCTGATTATAAACATAACTTGCAAATGCCGAGCTTTCCGAAACCTGTAATGTATAACTTGTGGCTCCATTGGTTGCATTCCAGACGAATGTTACCGGAAGTGGAACATTTGTTGCACCATTGCCCGGAGAGGATAGGGTCGTAATGCCGGCAGGCGCATTAATTGTTCTGAACATCCACACACCTGACCAGTTGGATGAGCCGTTGTTATTTGTTCCGCTTACTCTCCAGTAATGCGAGGTTTGATAACTTAACCCGCTTACATTATGACTTGTCCCTGTGATGCCACTTGTGTCATATAAAATATTTGTGAATATACTGCTGTCTGAAATCTGTAAATTATAGCTTGTTGCTCCACTGCTGAAATTCCAGGATAGTGCTAAGGTAAGAGGCTGATCTGTTACACCATTATTTGGTGATAAAAGTGTGGGGACTCCGGGGGCAGAACCTCCTGAGGAGGCTGTTTTGAATGACCAGGTGTTGGATGGGCCTGAACTGTTATCTGAACTCACGCGCCAGTAATATTTTGTTGAGTCACTTAATCCGCTCATTTGTTGGGTGGTTGAGGTTAAACCACTTTGGTTATAAACAAAGCTCGTGAAAGCAGAGTCACCAGATACTTGTAATGTATAGCTTGCAGCTCCGGCAAATGCATTCCAGGTTAATGTTATTGGAAAGGGGACATCTGCAGCACCGTCACTTGGGGAGGATAATGTTGGAACTGTTGGAGTAGTCGGAGTAACCGGATTCCCGTCATCTTTATTACAAGAGTTAAAAATGAGAAGAGACAGGACTAATATTAATAATATTTTTTTCATAATTCACCTAGCATTTTAATAATAACTTATATAAGAATTCCGATAATCAGTAATCATAAAAACAAAAAAGGACGTAACTTTTGGTACGTCCTTTCCGAATTCTTAAAACTTCTTCCCTCCCCCTATCACACAATGCGCTTACTTCTTCATCAATTGCCAATCCCGATCATAATATCATCCGGAAGCACATAGCAAAAGCTACGTTATATTTCTTTGTTTTTATATAATCAAATATTTCCTGTTGTTAATAATTGAATTTATACGCTTGTGTAAGTTAGTGATATTAATGATAATAGCAAAATGAAATTATAAATTAAAAAACCCTCCCTAACCCTCCTCCGTCTGCTTCGGATCTTCGACATTTGGTAAAGGGAGGGAGGAACTCCACTCAATCCTCCCTCAGTCAAAGGACGGATTCGACTTGTTAATGAAAAACCCCCCTCGTTCCCTCCGTCTGCTTCGGATCTTCGACATTTGGTAAAGGGGGGAGGAACTCCACTTTTCGTTTCGTTCCGTCAGATAAATCTGACGGTAATAAAGCAAGTTGTCTGAACCGCTGATTACACAGATTGAAAGAAAAATAGAGGACAGAAGACGGAGGACAGAAAACGGAAAACGGTAAACGGTAAACAGAAAACAGAAGATCCCGCCGAAGCGGGTTGAAGCTTGGAACGCTTCGTAAAGTTATAAAGTTCGTAAAGTTTATCAAGTTATAAAGGAAATCCGACCTCTCTCCGTCAGATGACGGACTAAGGGACTGACGGTAATAAAATAATTCGTCTGAATTAGGATTCGTAGGATTAAAGGATTATAGGAAAAGAGGAATAGTGGAATGGTGGAAAATTGGAATATTGGGAAAGAGAATATTGCGTACCTAAAGGCACGCTGTTTTTTTTGTTTCGGTTTTTCTATAAATATTCTGTACCTAAAGGCACAAATGAATGTCAGTCATTTCGAATGTTGACGGAGACGGCGGGTTGCAGAAGGAAGGAAATAAATGGGGCTAAAGCCCGGTTGTTTGGGGTGCTCTCTTCCGTCAGCTGAAGAGCGTGTTGCACAACTCAGGGAGAAATAGAGGGGGATTATTTTTTTTGGCATAAGAATAGCTAATAAAACAGTAATCAAAAGTCAAAGAATAAAAGAAGAAGAAATAGATGTTAGGACAAAAAG
>Ga0247841_10004823_pt1 | contig 22616 bp, 20 predicted proteins | sample LaCruzMarch2015__2_FD_192410 | JGI IMG/M metagenome (GOLD analysis project Ga0247841, IMG submission 192410) | Freshwater microbial communities from meromictic Lake La Cruz, Castile-La Mancha, Spain - LaCruzMarch2015_18m | ecosystem: Environmental > Aquatic > Freshwater > Lake | place: Spain... | reverse complement strand
TTTTGCATACACACACAATTATATTTTGGGGGAAAGTTCCTGTTTCTTTTAACAGGACTTTCTTCTCAAAATAAAGTTTAATTGTGTTGCACTTCTATCTTGAACTTAGGAAAAAGAACAATGGCTGAACTGATAACATATCCGCTTAAAGTATCTGTTTGCATGATTTTGCTGTACGGACTCTATGAATTAGCACTAAAAAGAGAAACGCATTTTCGTTTCAACCGCGTTTATTTATTGTTTTCGTTAATCATTTCATTTATTATACCCTTACTGAACATTCCTCTTTATTCCGGCAATGCAGAAACTGGATTTGCTAACATTCTGCAAACAGTGCAGGTGGGTTCGGATACTGTTTTTATTGCGGAAAACGGCACATCTTCCGCTTATTACATTACCATAATTTACCTGACAGGGCTTATCATTTTATCGGTAAGATTTATGGCAAGATTTATTTCGCTCGTTTTAATCCGCAGACAATGCATGATTAAGGAAAAAAACGGGCTGTATATAGCGCTATGTAAAAAGCGGATTGCTCCTTTTTCATTTTTTCATACCATTTTTATTGATGAAAAAATGATAGACGATAAGCAATTGGATAAAATAATAATGCACGAAACCATTCATATACGCCAATTGCACAGCCTCGATATTATTTTTGCCGAAACAATTTGTTTACTGACATGGTTCAATCCTGTTAGCTGGATGATAAAAACTGCACTTAAAGAAACCCACGAATATTTGGTTGATTCCGGAGTGTCGGAGCAGGCACCTGGTTCTGCCGAATATTTTCTGCTCCTTATTAAAAATGCCATTGGCGTGCAGCCGGGTTTAGCCAATAATTTCAATAAATCATTAACCTTAAAACGACTTAACATGATGAAAAAACCTCGTTCCGGTCGGCTTTCCATGCTGAAAGCGCTGCCGGTATTACCCGTAGTGGTCTTGCTGTTAATGGCATTTTCATGCAGTAACAGCGCAGACGAATCGAAATCACAAAATACTTCTGTACCTCAGAAGAGTGAGAAAACAGACGCCGCAATTGACAAAATGCCTGAATTTCCGGGCGGACAAGCAGCTATGACAAAATTTATCATGGATAATGTAAAATATCCGGAAGCTGCTAAAAAGAGCGGAATAGAGGGAAAAGTACTTGTTGCTTTTGTTGTAACAAAAACAGGGAAAATAGATAAAATAAGCATTTCGCAAAAGGTAAATGACCTTCTTGATGCTGAAGCTGTCCGTGTTATATCTATTATGCCCGACTGGATTCCCGGAGAAAATAAAGGCGTTCCTGTTGATGTTGAAATGACATTGCCTATCAACTTCAAATTAGCATAAAATAATTTTTGGTTGTGTCATTGTCCGAAACCGCCGTTTATCATGTATAAACGGCGGTTTGCTTTTATAATGCTGTCGAAATATCCATTTCAATAATTTCAGAAAAGAAAATCCAATGCGCAAAATTGCCCTCCTGTTGCTATTCAGTAGTGGCAGTGCATACAGGCAAATCTGCCAATATTCCGTATAAATCTTGTGAAATTTCAGGACTTTTATACTTTTGCATCATGGCAAACATGGAAGATATTTTCAAAAAAGTAATTTCTCATGCAAAGGAGTATGGGTTTGTATTTCCGTCGAGTGAAATCTACGATGGGCTTGGCGCTGTGTATGATTACGGACAGTATGGTTCAGAACTGAAAAAGAACATACGCGATTACTGGTGGAAAGCGATGGTGCAATTCAACGAAAACATTGTTGGCATTGACGCAGCTATCTTCATGCACCCGACGGTCTGGAAGGCATCAGGTCATGTGGATGCATTCAACGATCCGCTTATTGATAATAAAGATTCCAAGAAACGTTATCGCGCAGATGTGCTGGTAGAAGACCATATAGCGAAGATAGAAGATAAGATCAATAAGGAAATAGAAAAAGCTGCAAAACGCTTTGGCGATGCATTTAATAAGGAGCAATTTGTTTCCACCAATCAAAGAGTTCTGGAATACAAATCAAAGATTGAAGATATCGGCAAACGCTTGTATTCTTCTCTCGAAAAAAATGATCTCGCCGCAGTAAAAAAACTTATTGAAGAGCTCGGGATCGCCTGCCCTGTCTCAGGTACAAAAAACTGGACAGATGTAAGACAATTCAACCTGATGTTTGCCACACAGATGGGTTCTACTGCCGAAGGCGCTGATACCATTTACCTCCGCCCCGAAACAGCGCAGGGAATTTTTGTGAATTTTGCGAATGTTATGAAAACCGGCAGGATGAAGATACCTTTCGGAATAGCACAAACCGGTAAAGCTTTCAGAAACGAAATAGTGGCACGACAGTTCATTTTCCGCATGAAAGAATTTGAACAAATGGAAATGCAATTTTTTGTAAAGCCGGGCGAAGAGATGAAATGGTATGAATACTGGAAAGAAGAACGCATCAAATGGCATCTTTCTTTTGGCATACCAAAAGAGAAATACCGTTTCCACGATCATGAAAAACTCTCGCATTATGCTAATGCAGCGACCGACATAGAGTTTGAATTTCCTTTTGGATTCAAAGAACTCGAAGGTATTCATTCCCGTACGGATTTCGACCTTAATGCACACCAGAAATATTCCGGGAAAAAGTTGCAATATTTTGACCCTGAAACCAACGAAAGCTATGTTCCTTACGTGGTAGAAACATCAATCGGCCTCGACAGAACATTCCTCGCAATTTTATGCTATGCTTATAACGAAGAAAAACTTGAAGATGGTTCTGAGCGCATAGTGCTAAAAATACCGCCAATACTGGCTCCTGTAAAAGCGGCTATTATGCCTCTGGTAAAAAAAGACGGATTACCCGAAAAAGCCCGCGAAATTATTGACAGACTCAAACAGGACTATATGTGTCAGTATGACGAAAAAGACGCTATTGGCAGGCGTTACCGCAGGCAGGATGCTATCGGAACACCGTTTTGTATTACCGTAGATTATGACACGCTAAATGATAATACTGTAACGATACGTGAACGCGATACCATGAAGCAGGAAAGAATCCCGATCGAAAAAATTTCGGAAGTGATTGGCAAAAAATTAAAACTACTTTAATGTGAATTGCGATTCGCCGATCAGATAACCATCTGTAAACACTGATACCACATAAGCCCCGGGAGTAAAGTCCTCAACTTTATCCCAATATAAGTTAATTTCCATTGCTTTATTCTGGTAGTCGATATCTTTTTTCACAGAGTACTGTATTTTCTCTCCTTTGTAATCAAACATATATGTGTCGTCATTACTGACAGCAAGGATTTTTTCGTCGGGGCGGGCAATTCTGACATAAATAGTCTTATTTCCGTTTGAAGCAATCAGGTTTTCGCTAAGAGTAAACGTAACTTTAATCTTCTCTGTCTTTTTAGCTTTGTCAGCAACTTCTTCTTTTGTCCCCCCTGATTTGAGTCTTACCGGAATACCTTTAATATTATAAGCTTTCAGGATAGAAGCAAGACTTACTTTTTCCGAAAGTTGTTCTTTATCTTTAGTCAGCTCTGTGGTTTTTACCTGTTCTTTTTCGAACTTACCCGTTATCTGAACATTTTCATCTTTCAATACTTTATTCACACGGTAAAGAGAATCAATCTGCGATACATAACCTTGTGTGATACCACGCAGATAATCCAATTTTCGTTTTATACTGTAATAATCTGCCTGGGATGCAATAAGCTTTTGTATTTCATCGGCTTTTGCCGTGATAACACTGTCTTTTTCAGTAAGCCTGTTTGAAAGATTTCCGTACTCCTTTTTTATCTTGTCGTGTTCAACAAGTAAAGAATCAAGTTGATGTTGCAACACCTGATTTTTATTTTGAGTATTTTCTTTTTCAACGACAACTTTGTATTCGGCTGTTTTGGTAAAAATCAGCAGCCCCACAAGAACAGCAATGATGATCCCTAAAACAATAATGATAATTTTATACGTCTTGTCGGTTGATTTTTTTTCGGTAGTTTCCATGAACTCTTTATTTTTGACTTAAAAATATTATTTATTTTCAGATATTTAATTAATTTTTATTTACTTCGTCAACATAATTCAGCTTTACCTCTGTAAGGAAAGAATCCAGCGCTCTGGTGAGTTCGGGCGTAAGGTTATTGGCGGTTTTTTCTTTCAGCATTTTCAGCATATCAATCGACTGCTTTGCTTGATCTAAGTTTTTCTCAATTTTTCCTGTGATGGGGTTTTTCAGTTTTCCCAATGCCTGCATAGCAGAAGAATGAAAAATATAAAGCAACTGAATAAATAGCTGATCGTCTTTTTCCATAAAATTACAAATTCTTATTTATGCAAAAATAGTTTATTTTTGAATTAATTTTCAAAAATTTGTTTATTCCTGTGTAATGGTGTTTAAATTGTCGTTGTTTGATGATTTCCTTTCGCTTATTTATCCGCGTATCTGCATGTCATGCGGGAAAAGCCTTTTCAAATATGAACATTGTATATGTACTTTTTGCATGTATCACTTACCCAGGACAAATTTTCATACGGAAGAAGATAATGTTGTAAACCGTTTATTCTGGGGAAAAGCGCCTGTTCATTCTGCTGCCGCTTTTTTCTTTTTTTACAAAGGGGGTCATGTTCAGCAGCTCATGCATCAGTTGAAATACAAAGGACAAAAAGATATCGGTGTTTTTTTAGGTAACCTTTACGGCAAAGAACTTCTGAAAGCGCCACTTTTTAATACAGTCGAATATATTGTTCCCGTGCCCATGCATCCTAAAAAAGAAAAAATCAGGGGATATAACCAGAGTGAAATATTTGCCTGCGGGCTCTCACAATCGATGAAAATACCGGTTGACACAAAAACGTTGATAAAGACAACAAAAACAGAAACGCAAACAAGAAAATCGCGTTTCAACCGCTGGGAAAACGTTAGGGAAGTATTCGAGGTGAAAGATTATGACCATTTTGTAAACAAGCATGTTTTACTTGTGGATGATGTAATTACCACAGGTTCCACATTAGAAAGCTGTATCCTTAATTTAATGAAAGCGCCGGGAATAAAAATAAGCGTGGCTTCTCTGGCATACGCTTATCGCTAACTTCAGGAATCAGCTACCGATTTTTTTGTATTGAAAAAATTTATACTTTTACGCTGACAAATGGGGAATTAGCTCAGTTGGCTAGAGCGTTTGACTGGCAGTCAAAAGGTCGACGGTTCGATTCCGTTATTCTCCACACTCAATAATTATAAAGCCCTATATTTTAAAACAATACAAGGCTTTTTTCTTTTTAACACCCCGAAACTACACCCGAAAAGTCGGGTTTACTATCATTTTTTTTATCCTTTCGTGTACTTTTTAATTGTTCCCTCATCCACTTTATTAAGTCTTATTTAAACCCTATTTGTTTGCGTTCCTTTTGTTCGGTTTCGTGCTTATCTTTTTGCAGTAAATAGTTTATTGTTTCGTAAACGTCTTTAAATTTTTTGTTGTACTTGTTTTCAAGTTCTTTAAGTTTTTCAGTTAATTCTTTATGTGTAAGAGCAAACTGTTTTAAAGCAATAAAAGCTCTTACTATTGCAATACTTATTTGCCTTGCTTTTTTACTTTTTAATACATTTGCAAGCATTGCTACTCCATGTTCGGTAAATGCTAAAGGTAAAGCTGTTTTTGGTCGTTTAATGGGGTATGTCATCACAATTTGTGATAACATAGTTTCCCATTCTTTTTTTGTAAGTTGAAACATAAAATCATCGGGAAATATATCAATGTTTCGTTTTACAGCTTGGTTTAAAATCCTTGTTTCCACTTCATACAATTCAGCAAGGTCAAAATCGAACATTACCTTTTGCCTTCTTACTTCATAAATTTTTGTTTCAATTTTTTGCAGTTCCATTTTGATATTTTTTTTGACGTATCAATTAAAAACAAATATACACAGTATAAAAAAATGCTTAATAGTATTTTATCGGTATAACAACAAATCGAATTAAAAGCCGTATCTTTGCAAAAATTCACTTACGGACACTTCCCTCCCTACAATAGTCAGGTTTTGGTTCATTAAAAATTCTACCTTATTAAGTTATGCCATTTCAGTCATTAAACATCATTGAGCCTATTCTTAAGTCATTGGAGCAAGAAGGCTACAAAATACCTACGCCTATTCAAAAAGAAGCCATTCCTATTGTGTTGCGTGGAACAGATTTGTTGGGCTGCGCCCAGACAGGTACGGGAAAAACTGCTGCATTTGCAATTCCTATCCTGCAGTTACTGCATGCTTCAAAAACCTACGACAGAAAAAGAAAAATCAGAAGTTTAATCGTTACGCCAACCCGCGAACTTGCCATTCAGATCAACGAAAGCTTTAAGGCGTATGGTCGGTTTACCGGATTAACCAGTACCGTCGTTTTTGGAGGTGTCAATCAAAACCCGCAAACGTCATCGTTGCAGCAAGGTGTGGATATTCTGGTTGCAACTCCCGGCAGGCTGCTCGATTTGATGAACCAGGGATTTATTTCATTGCGGGATATAGAGATTTTTGTATTGGATGAAGCCGATCGTATGCTCGATATGGGTTTTATACATGATGTAAAAAGAATAATAGCGGCGCTGCCACGCAAACGTCAATCGCTTTTTTTCTCGGCAACTATGCCTCCCGAAATTGTAAAGCTGTCAGGCACTATTTTACATCAACCTTCCAAAGTTGAGGTTACTCCTTCCGCTTCTACTGTTGATATCGTAAAACAATTTGTGTATTTTGTGGACAAAGGAAATAAAACTGCCTTGCTGATTGATGTCCTGAAAGATACAAATATTAAAACCGCATTGGTATTCACGCGGACCAAACATGGCGCCGACAAAGTGGTAAAAATACTGGCGAAAAACAAAATCAGTACCGAAGCCATACATGGCAATAAAGCCCAGAATGCCCGTCAGCGCGCTTTGGCAAATTTTAAAGCACAAACCACAAGAGTGTTGGTGGCAACAGATATTGCAGCACGCGGCCTTGACGTGGAAGACATGGAATTTGTCATCAATTTCGAACTTTCAAACATTGCCGAAACATACGTGCATCGTATTGGCCGTACCGGCAGGGCTGGAGCAAAAGGCACAGCGTATTCATTTTGTGACGCTGAAGAAAAAGCTTATTTGCGAGATATTGAAAAACTAATCGGTAAAAAGATTACGGTGATTGACGATCATCCTTTTCCATTAATAGATCATAATCCGGTGAAAGCCCTGAAACAGCAGCGAAATAATTCCAATCGTTCACGCCCAGCCTCGCCGGCTGGCAGGCGAACCACAACGGACTCACATTCCGCAGGAAACAATAATAAAAAGAAATGGTTCGGAAAATCAAGGTAATACCGATTATACTTTGCACGGGGTAAATTTGCACATTCTTTAAAAGTTCCAAGTTTCAAAAACTAAGATCTACGCTACAAGCCCCTTTGAATTTGGAGCTTGGAATTTGGGACTTGGAATTTTAAGGAATTATTCTGCCAGTACAATAATTTTATTTTTCAGCACTTCCACAACACCGCTTTTGATCTCGAAAAATTGTGTTTTTTTTTCTGCATCAACTATCTTTATTTTTCCTTTGGCAAGGGTGGAAATAATAGGTGCATGATTATTCAGGATTTCAAACAAGCCATTGGTTCCGGGCAATTGCACCAAACTCACTTCGCCTGAAAAAATCTTTTTATCGGGTGTAATTATTTCTATATACATTGTTTCAAATTAATTATTCATGTTGATTTCTTAAATTCCAAATATTAATTGATCTAACTTGAAGTATATTAAGCTGATTAATATTGTCAAGATGCATATAAAAATAATGAACATTTTTTTTAGTTTGAAGTTATCTGGAAACTTAAAGGTTTTGTAAAATCTGGTAATAATAAAAATGAAAAAAGTCAAAAGCAACAGCATTATAAGTTCTCTTATGAACACATTTTCAGTTATCCTTAATGCTATATTTCCTTCATCGCTTATTCCTTTTAGATTGTCAGTCTTTAATGAAGTTAGTATCCCTATTGTTGTCGGTAAGATTCTAAATGTTGCGTTGATAAGTCCGAATAACAATAACCAAATAGAATTTTTAAACCTTGTTAATAAAAGATAAGAAATTAAAGTAAGTAGAATAGTAACTATTGGCCCACCAAACAAGGAGTTTAAAAAAATATCTCCCGTTACTAATTGGTCAGGATTTACAAGGTTTGCCCTTTGTAAGCTCATCCAACTTTCTATACCATTTAATTCATAAATCATCCAGTGTCCTGCTTCATGAAGAAAAACTGAAACAGGAAAAAGTATTAAAAAGATAATGATTGATTTAATCCAAAAAAATTTCATCCATGTTAATGTTGCACTGTCTTTAAAAGGCTTACTGGTAACTTGTTTATATCTCCACCTTTCCCCTACTCAAAAGTATGGTCAAACTTTGAACTTTAAACTTTGAACTATTACTTAGCTTCTTCAACCATTTTCTTTCCCTTTTCAATGGCCTCTTCTATAGTTCCCACCATGCTGAATGCCATTTCGGGATATTCGTCAACTTCACCGTTCATAATCATTTTAAAGCCTTTTATAGTATCTTCAATGCCTACAAAAGCTCCCGGGGTTCCGGTGAACTGTGTAGCAACAAAGAAGGGTTGAGAAAGGAAACGCTGTACTCTCCGCGCCCTGTGAACTATCAATTTATCATCTTCGGAAAGTTCATCCATACCAAGAATGGCAATGATATCCTGAAGTTCTTTATACCGCTGTAAAATTTCTTTCACTTTTTGAGCAGTGGTGTAATGTTCATTACCCACAATGTCGGGCGATAGGATTCTGGATGTGGAATCAAGCGGGTCAACAGCAGGATAGATACCTAATTCGGAGATCTTACGGCTTAATACTGTTGTGGCGTCAAGGTGAGCAAATGTTGTTGCCGGCGCAGGGTCAGTCAGGTCATCAGCCGGCACATAAACAGCCTGAACAGAAGTTATAGAACCTCTTTTAGTGGAAGTGATGCGTTCCTGCATGATACCCATTTCGGTGGCAAGCGTAGGCTGATAACCCACGGCCGAAGGCATACGGCCAAGCAATGCCGACACTTCTGAACCCGCCTGTGTAAAACGGAAAATATTATCCATAAAGAATAAAATATCGCGGCCTCCGGTTTTTTCATCTCCATCGCGGAAATATTCAGCAAGAGACAAGCCTGATAACGCCACGCGTGCACGTGCGCCGGGAGGTTCGTTCATTTGTCCGAATACAAGTGTTGCCTGCGATTTTTTCAATTCTTCCATATCTACTTTGCTTAGATCCCATCCGCCTTTTTCCATCGATTTAATGAATTCTCCACCATATTTGATAACTTTTGATTCTATCATGTCGCGCAAAAGGTCGTTTCCTTCTCTTGTCCTTTCGCCAACTCCTGCAAAAACTGACATCCCTTCGTATCCCTTGGCAATATTATTAATAAGCTCCATAATGATAACAGTCTTGCCCACGCCGGCGCCGCCAAACAATCCGATTTTACCGCCTTTTGCATAAGGAATAATGAGGTCGATAACTTTTATTCCTGTATAAAGCACCTCTTTCTGAGTGGAAAGATCTTCAAATCTCGGCGGATCGTGGTGGATGCTATACAGTTTTTCCCTTGATACCGGACCTATGCCATCAATAGTATCGCCGATCACATTAAATAAGCGCCCCCTGATAAATTCGCCAACAGGCATGGCTATTGGAGCTCCAAGATGCACCACTTCCATTCCCCTTGACAAGCCATCGGTAGAATCCATGGCAATGGTACGTACGGTATCCTCACCAATATGTTGCTGACATTCCAAAACGACTTTCTGTCCGTCGGGCCTCGTTACTTCCATGGCATCATAAATGCCCGGAAGTTTTTCTTCCTGCTCGAAAACAACATCGATTACCGCCCCGATAATTTGTGCTATTTTTCCCGTATTTGCTGACATATACTATGTATTGATTCTGATAAACGTAAAATTTCCGCGAACGAAATTAGGATATTTATTTATATCGAACAATCTTTGCTGAACAATATTTTTGCTAATTTTGAAATCTATACCTGTTTGTTTTTCTGATAATCAATATATCCAGCAAATCGGCCGTGAAAGTTTATAGAAATATCGAAGATTACGTGCCTGTTCAAAATGCAGTTGTTACCATCGGTACCTTCGATGGTGTGCACACAGGGCACAAAGCGATTATTGCGCGGATAAAACAAATAGCCCGTGAAACTAGTGGCGAATCGGTTATTATCACATTTCACCCTCATCCGCAAATAGTATTGCACCCGAGTGAAAATATTTTTGTCCTTAATACCGATGAAGAAAAAATAAATTTGCTGAAAGGGATCGGAATAGACCATTTGATTATTATTCCTTTCACCGGCGAATTTGCTTCGGTTTCTTACCTTGACTTTATTAAAGAGGTTTTGATTGGCAAGTTACACGTACGAAAACTTGTAATCGGATACGATCACCATTTCGGAAAAAACAGGAAGGGCGATCTGCGGCATCTTGTTGATTACGGGAAACAATACCATTTTGGAGTAGACGAAATCAAAGCACAAAAGGTTGATGACGTTACAGTAAGTTCTACTAAAATTCGCAAAGCATTGATGGGCGGAGATATCAGAGCTGCCAATCATTTTTTAGGTTATCCGTATTTTTTGAGCGGACAGGTTGTGAAGGGCAACAATCTTGGGCGAAGCATGGGGTTTCCAACAGCAAACATTGATGCGAATGCCCCATATAAATTAATTCCTGCTAACGGAGCTTATGCCGTGGAGGTGGAAATTGAAAAAGAAAAATTTTGGGGAATGTTGAATATTGGAATGCGTCCGACAATAAACGGCAGTGAGCGGGTAATTGAAGTAAATATTTTTAATTTTAACAAAAATATCTATTCTGCCTTTTTGAACATTTCCTTAATAGAAAAACTCAGGGACGAAATTAAGTTTAATGGGCTTGAACAGTTAAAAGAACAGTTGTTTAAGGATAGAGAAAATGCCATTAAAATACTTAATGTGAAAGAATCATTATGAATGGCATTATATTTAATAACGATACAAAGTTCCTGTTACACAATTTGCAACTCCGCACAAGATAATCTGTAATTTTTTTTTGGTACGAGACAAATTATGCAGGATCAGATAATTTATTTGGATGTAATAATTGAATTGAGCAAATTGATAGTAGTTTAGATAATAGTATTTATAAGCACATGGATTGTATATCCGAGCGGAGTTTTGAAAAAATTATATGTCAAAACAAAAAAAATATAAATATCATCAGAAAAAAATCTCGCGGGAAAACAAATACACTGCTCATTACCTGATCATATCGGCTATCCTGCTCCTGACGACAATAGTATTCAGCAATTCACTGAACAATGCATTTACCGGTTGGGATGATCCGGAATATCTTACAAAGAATCCATTTATCAGGGAATTATCATATCTAAATATTAAATCATTTTTCACCCAAGTAATGGTGGATAATTACCAACCGCTTGTCATGTTATCTTATGCCATTGAATATAAATTTTTTGGATTATCATCTCCTGTTCCCTTCCATACAACTAACTTAATTTTTCATTTGCTCAACGTAATTCTTGTTTTTGTTTTTATCAGGAAACTCACCGAACAAGTTAAAATAGCAACTGTTGTAACTTTGATTTTTGCTATACATCCTTTGCATGTTGAGTCAGTAGCTTGGATCACAGAACGGAAGGATGTCCTGTATTCATTTTTTTTCCTGAGCGCTTTGATTTGTTATGTGCAGTATGTGAAAAATAATTATCAATTAAAATATCTTATTTTTACTTTTGTCCTTTTCGTCCTGTCTTTCATGGCAAAGCCTGCTGCAGTGTGCTTGTCACCGGTGCTGATCCTGATTGATTATTATTATTCAAGGAAGTTGTTCAGCACTCGGGTGATCTTAGAAAAATTGCCTTTTTTGTTATTGTCAATTGCGTTCGGTATCATTACGATTATCATACAAAAGGAAGTAACCGCATCAAATATTGAAACTGCGTTTTTAAATCCTTCCTATACAATTCTTGACAGATTTTTTCTTGTTTGTTATGCAATAGATTTTTATATCATAAAATTAATATGTCCGTGTGGACTTTGTGCTATCTATTATTTTCCGCAAAAGGTCAATGGTTTTTTGCCAATAGAGTATTATTTTACTCCGCTAATGATTTTTTTGATAATAGGTTTGATTTACAAGTCGGGTGCGCACAGAAAATATTTAATCTGGGGTTTCCTGTTTTATTTTTTCACCATCTTTGTTGTATTGCAGATCATACCTGTTGGCAGAGCTATTGCCTCCGACAGGTATAGTTATATTCCCTATATTGGACTGGGTTATATTGCCGGATATTTTTTTAATTATTTTAATAAACACCGTTTCCGGTTGAATATACTCATGTTTTGCTGTGTGCTTATTTTTTCTTTTTTGACCTGGAACAGAAACAAAATATGGGGTAACAACATAAACTTTTTCAAAGAGGTTGTTGAGAAGTATCCCTCTGAATCCGATGCATGGGCGGTACTGGCAGATGCACGGAATGACATAAAAGATTATCAGGGTGCACTGAAAGATTACAATCATTCTATTGCTCTGAAACAGACAGCCCACATATTCAATGAGCGCGGACTGGTGAAATGCAGTTTAAAGAATTATGAGGATGCCATTCTTGATTTTAACAAATGCGTTGATCTGGATTCATCTTTTGCGCAGGGTTATTATAATCGTGCTTTTGCCAGGGAAAAATTGGATCAGAATTACAAGTCTGCTATAAAAGATTATACCCTGGCGGCGAAATTCAGGCCGAAACATGCACCGATATACAATAACCGCGGTTATGCAAGATATCTCACCGGTGATTATTGGGGAGCGCTTGAAGATTGTAATCATGTTGTGGAACTTTTACCCGATTCCTCTGACTCCTATTTTCACAGGGGCATGGTGAGGACGGCATTAAAGCAATATCTTCAGGCAGTTGATGATTATAATAAGGCATTGCAACTGAATTCCGGTCTTGTTGAAATTTATACTGCACGCGGCGTGGCAAAACTGAAACTGAAATATACCCATAGCGCATGTGCCGACTGGCAAATCGCTGTTAAAAACGGAAGTTTAGAAGCACAAAAATATATTGAGATGTATTGTAAATGAATGTTAATTATAAACAGATGAACTTAACGCTAATCAAAATATTCTTTTTTTCCCTTATGTTCGCAGGTTTTGAAAGTCGGGCGCAGTTGCTCGATTCTATTGCGCTATCAAAAGAACATGAATATTCCGATCTTGTTGAAGCCATTAACAACCCTGATAAAGTTTACAAACTTAATCTCTGTAAAAAGAAACTAAAAAAAATTCCGAACGAAGTTTTTACTTTCACAAACTTACAGGCGCTTAACCTGAGCAAAAATAAACTCACGGAAATTCCTGACGATATTGGAAAATTAACTAACCTCCAGGTATTGAATGTTTCGGCAAATAATATTGATACCGTTTCCAAAAAAATAGGAAATCTTATCAACATAAAAAAATTGATCCTTAATCAGAATATCATTTCTTCGCTTCCTCCGGATATCGGCAACCTTACCAAGATGACCTTTCTTGATATGTGGGGCAACAATATTCAGGAACTGCCGAAAGAGATCGCTAAGTTGCAAAACACATTGAAAGTACTTGACCTGCGGGTAATTTCCATTAAAGACGCCAGGCAGGAAGAAATTGAGAAACAACTACCAAATACGAAGATATTTTTTTCGAAGGCTTGTAATTGTGATTAAAAAATCTTCACAGTTTATCATTCCTCCACCCAATCCCCATTTTCTTTTATCAGGTTTATCAAAGCATCCAGCGCATCTTTTTCGTCAATATTGCGCCTTACGAGTTCTTTGCCTTTATAAAGATTTATCTTTCCCGGGCTGCTGCCAACATAGCCATAATCCGCATCGGTCATTTCGCCAGGTCCATTCACTACGCAACCCATGATGGCTATCTTCAATCCTTTCAGATGACCGGTGAATTGCTTTACACGTTCAACTGTGTCCAATATGTTATACGATGTCCGTCCACAAGTAGGACAAGAGATGTATTCGGTTTTATAAATGCGGGCACCAGTTGCCTGAAGAATATCATAAGCCGTCTTTTCGATGACCTCTGATTTTATTCCTTCTGCCTCGAGCCAGAGTCCATCACACAGTCCGTCGGTTATCAGCAAAGCCGCATCGGAGGAAGCATATAGCCTGAATTCTTCAACAGAAATACCGGAATAATTTCTTTTGATGATCACAGGGGCTTTGCAGTGCGAGGCAATCAAACAGAAAATCTGTCTTCTCAGGTCCACCGCAGCATGAAGATTGTCGGATTCCAGAACTATAACTACAGTGGGATCGTCTTTAATTTTTTCAATAAAATCAATGGAAATATCTGTGTTAGTAAGGATGAAATTTGCCGTGGTTGATTTTTTCTTCGATTTAAAATAATCTTTTGCACTGAACAGAGGATGACTTTTTGTTATAACTACAGGACTATTATTTTTTCCTATATTCAATACTTCATTTGTATGGCGCCTGTGATATTTAAACGGATCAACAGGAGATTCTTCAATTTTACTCATTGGTGCAGGAGAACTTTTGCCGGCATACCTGTTGATTAAAATTTTTGCCACAGGAATTTCGGCTTCGGGTTCTTCGGTAAGTGATACACGAATGGTATCGCCAATACCGTCTTCAAGCAAAACGCCAATTCCCGCTGCCGATTTTATTCTGCCTTCTTCTCCCGACCCTGCTTCAGTAACACCTATATGTAAAGGATAATCCATGTTTTCTTTCATCATCCGGTGAACCAGAAGACGGTATGCTGCAATCATCACTTTACTATTGCTGGCTTTCATTGACAGCACAAAGTTTCTGAAATCAAGATCTTCGCATATTCGTATAAACTCAAATGCCGATTCAACCATTCCGTGGGGCGTGTCGCCATACCGGTTCACAATCCGGTCGGACAAAGAGCCGTGATTGGTACCAATACGAATGGCTGTTCCATATTCTTTACATATCCTGATCAGAGGGTTTATGCGTTCCCTGATTCTTTCAATTTCCTCAGCATATTCAGCATCCCCGCCTGAATAACCTTGTCGGGCTGGCAGTCGGGCAGGAGAATATTCAATCTTCCCAAACTTTTTTTTATCAGCGTAATTACCGGGATTGATGCGGATTTTTTCTACTATCCTTGCCGCAATTTCAGCTATGGCGGGATTAAAATGAATGTCGGCAATCAAAGGTGTTTCGTATCCGCGATGGTGTAATTCTTTTTTGATCTGTGCAAGATTTTTTGCTTCTTTTATGCCGGGAGCAGCGATCCTTATATATTCGCATCCTGCTTCGATAAGGCGGATGGATTGTTCAACTGTAGCGATTGTATCCAGCGTATTGGTATTGGTCATCGACTGGATGCGTATCGGGAAATGACCGCCCATAGACACGTTCCCAATGCGAACAACCCTCGTCCTGAAACGGGAATATGCTGTAAGACTGTTGCAGTATTTGTAGTCGGTTGACATTTTCTACATATTTCTCCTATACTGCCCGCCAACGTTATAAAGCGCATCTGTAATCTGACCAATGGAACAGGATTTTGTTACTTCCATTAATTTTTCGAACAAATTATGGTTTCTCACAGCAGTAATTTTAAGGTCTTCAAGTAATGCAGGAATTTTATCAGCGTGGGTTTTGTGTAATTGTTTCAACATATCAATCTGGTATTTTTTCTCTTCTTCGGTGGCGCGTATCACTTCGCCGGGTGTAACTGTGGGCGAGCCTTCAGAAGAAAGGAAAGTATTCACTCCCATAATCGGCAACTCTCCTGTGTGTTTCAGCGTTTCATAATACAAAGATTCTTCCTGTATCTTGCTGCGCTGGTAGCAGGTTTCCATAGCGCCAAGGACCCCGCCTCTTTCCGTCAACCTGTCGAATTCGAGCATCACGGCTTCTTCCACAAGTTCTGTCAGTTCTTCAATAATGAAAGAGCCTTGCAATGGATTCTGATTTTTTGCCAGACCTAATTCATGATTAATGATCATTTGTATTGCCATCGCTCTGCGTACGCTTTCTTCGGTGGGGGTGGTGATAGCTTCATCATAAGCATTGGTGTGAAGCGAATTGCAGTTGTCGTATATCGCATACAAAGCCTGCAATGTTGTGCGAATATCGTTAAAGCCTATCTCCTGCGCATGAAGTGAACGCCCTGAAGTTTGGATATGATATTTCAGTTGTTGCGAACGGGAGTTACCTTTGTATTTGTTTTTCATAGCTTTTGCCCAGATGCTGCGCGCTACACGGCCTATCACAGAAAATTCAATGTCGATACCATTTGAGAAAAAGAAAGAAAGATTGGGCGCAAACTTGTCGATATCCATTCCTCTCGAAAGGTAATATTCCACATAAGTGAATCCGTTGGAAAGCGTGAAAGCAAGTTGTGATATAGGATTGGCGCCTGCTTCAGCTATATGATAACCCGAAATGGAAACCGAATAAAAATTACGCACATTATTATTCATAAAATATTCCTGCACATCGCCCATAAGTTTTAATGAGAAGTCTGTTGAGAAAATACAGGTATTTTGCCCCTGGTCTTCTTTCAGAATATCCGCCTGCACAGTTCCACGAACAGCGCATAAGGTTTCTGTTTTTATCTTTTTATATACTTCTTCCGGAAGGACTTTGTCACCTGTAATGCCAAGCAACATCAGTCCAAGCCCGTCGTTTCCTTCTGGTAATTCGCCCTGGTAACGCGGACATTTTGTACCTTTCTTTTTATAAAATGCTTCAATTTTCTTTTCGACTTCTTCAGTCAGACCGTTCTTTTTAATATATAATTCGCATTGCTGATCTATTGCAGCATTCATAAAATAGCCAACAAGAACAGGTGCGGGACCGTTGATGGTCATTGACACGGATGTCATGGGATCGGCGAGATTGAAACCGGAATATAATTTCTTTGCATCATCCAGGCAACATATCGAAACGCCCGAATTTCCTATTTTCCCGTAAATATCAGGACGGGTGCCGGGATCGTTGCCGTAAAGTGTAACAGAATCGAATGCTGTGGAAAGCCGTTTTGCCGGAAGTCCTTTTGAAAGATAATGGAAGCGTTTATTGGTTCTTTCCGGGCCGCCTTCTCCGGCAAACATTCTTGTCGGATCTTCTCCTTCGCGTTTAAATGGGAAAACACCTGCCACATAAGGAAATTCGCCGGGAACATTTTCCTTCAGATTCCATTTTAAAATGTCGCCCCATGCTTTGTATTTTGGCATGGATATCTTCGGGATCTGAAGGTGTGAAAGCGTTTCTGTATGTGTTTTGATTTTTATTTCTTTATCCCTGACTTTGAATGAATAATATTTCTGTTTATATGTATCCACCTTCTTTCCCCAATTATCAAGGATTTTCTTATTCTGTCCTTCAAGATTGAGTTTAATTTCTTTATAAAGATTTTCCAGCAACACAATCTGTTCGCCTGCCTGTCCGGTAGGCAGACCGATTTCATTTTTATTGCCTTTCTTCAGCTCGTCAATCGTGCATCTGATGCCGTATGATTTTTGTGCAATTTCAGCCTGCTCGTCTGCCCACTTGTTATAATTTCTAACAGTGTCAGCTATTTCGGACAGATAGCGGGTCCTGTGCGGAGGAATAATGAATATTTTTTCGGGTATCTCTCCTGTAAGCTTCATCGAAGAGTCCCATTTCAGATTCATCTTTTCATTGATTTTGTCAATGATAGCGCGGTACAGTTGATTTACGCCGGGATCATTGAATTGCGAGGCAATGGTTCCGTGCACCGGCATACTTTCCACATTTTTATCAAACAACTGATGGTTGCGCTGGTATTGTTTTTTTACATCGCGCAATGCATCCATGCCACCGCGTTTGTCAAATTTATTCAGTGCAATTATATCCGCAAAGTCGAGCATGTCGATCTTCTCTAATTGGGATGCAGCGCCGTATTCGGGTGTCATCACATATAAAGTAAGATTGCTGTGGTCAACGATCTCAGTGTCGGACTGACCGATACCGGAGGTTTCCAACACGATCAGGTCAAAGCCGGCCACTTTAAGAATATTCAACGCATCCTTCACATACTTTGATAATGCAAGGTTCGACTGCCTTGTAGCCATCGAGCGTAAATACACATGCGAATTATTAATGGAATTCATCCTGATTCTGTCGCCAAGCAATGCTCCGCCTGTTCTGCGTTTTGAAGGGTCCACGCATACGATGGCGATATGTTTATCAGGAAAATCTATCAGGAATCTTCTTATAAATTCATCTTCTAAAGAAGACTTTCCCGAACCGCCGGTACCTGTTATTCCCAATATCGGAACATTTTTACTTAGTGCAATTTCATTAACATTTCTAAGAGTTTTTTCAACTTCGTGGGGATAATTTTCAACTGCCGAAATAATCCTGGCAATCGAAATGTAATTTTTATTTTCAATATCTTTTATGTCAACCTTTACATTTTTTCCGCAGGGAAAATCCGATTTTTCCATCACATCATTTATCATTCCCTGTAATCCCATGGAACGTCCGTCGTCCGGCGAATAGATACGTGCAATACCATAGGCATGAAGTTCTTCCATTTCTTCAGGAAGAATAACACCGCCGCCGCCGCCGAATATTTTTATATGGCAGCATCCTTTTTCTTTCAGAAGGTCATACATATATTTAAAAAACTCAATATGTCCGCCCTGGTATGAGGTTACTGCGATCGACTGCACATCTTCCTGAACGGCGCAATCAACTATTTCCTGCACCGAGCGGTTATGTCCGAGATGAATTACTTCTGCGCCGGATGACTGAATAATACGCCGCATCACGTTGATAGAAGCATCGTGCCCGTCGAACAGAGAAGCTGCTGTTACTATTCTGATATGGTTCTTCGGTTTATAAACCTGTATATTAATCATAGATTATTTTTTGTATTTAAATTGCTCATTATAAAACACTTACAATATTTTAAGTGTTTTTTGAAAAAATAAAATTAGTAAATTTTCAGGTAACTAATTTGTTGGACCTAAATTTTCATCAGGTATTTGTGTATTTATTAAAATTCATGTAGGTTTGTGAAATAAATCCGATTACTATGAATATCTATAACTTACTGGCAGGCAAAAAAGGAAAAAAGGGAAAAAAATTCGCTGTCCTTATTGATCCTGATAAAACTAATCACAAACAACTTAAGAACATTGTTGAGATCGCTTCTAACAATTACGTTGATTTCTTTTTTGTCGGTGGTAGTTTATTGACAAACGATCATCTTGATTTAACGATTAAAACGATTAAAGATAATACGGATATTCCTGTTGTATTGTTCCCCGGAAATACGATGCAGATTAATAAAAATGCCGATGCATTACTTTTACTTTCGCTTATTTCCGGAAGAAATCCTGAAATGTTGATAGGCAGGCATGTAATCGCAGCTCCATACCTGAAATCGAGTAATCTTGAAGTTATTCCTACCGGATATATGTTGATTGAAAGCGGCAAACCCACAGCAGCGCTTTATATGAGCAATTCCACTCCGATACCTGCAGATAAAGAAGATATTGCGGTATGTACGGCAATGGCGGGCGAAATGCTTGGTTTGAAACTGATCTATATGGATGCCGGAAGCGGCGCCATTCTTACTGTTTCCGAAAAAATGATAGCGAAAGTAAAACAAAGTATTTCCATTCCGCTTATTGTAGGCGGAGGCATCCGCACGCCTGCAAAAGCACACGATTTTTGCAATGCAGGCGCCGACATTGTTGTAGTGGGCAATGCTATTGAGGAAAACATGAGGCTTATCGAAAACATCGCCGATGCCGTTCATCTCATCTGATTCTTCTTTTTATTATTTGAAATAAAATGAAGCAATAATCAGAAATGCATCTTATGATAATCCTCGTGGTCAAAGTCGAGTTGGTCTTTTACCGCTTTGATACGTTTTGCAATTACTGTAAATACCTGTAATTTGTTTTTTATAAGCCAGCTCATCGCTTCTTTTTTGCCAATGCTTGCTTCGGCAATTATTCTGAGCAAATCAAATTTGTGTTTTTTTAACCATAACCACGCTTTTTCATCTCCATCAATAGCATTACTGAATGCTGCAAGCCGAGGAAATTTTCTTTTTATCAGCCAGTCAAACGCTTCTTCGTTGCCCCTGATTGAACTTGCCAATGCTGACAATTCAGGATACCCGTTATTAAAAAGCCACTGATAAAACTTATCTTTGCCATCAATAGCTTCAGCAAACGCAATCAATACTTTTACAGGGTAATTGGTCATTGGTAAAATGAAATAAATGGAAATATTTTAAACAGATTTTCTTAATGTTAATTTGTTTATTAGATTTCTCCCTTTCACTTCGACTCCGCTCAGTGAGCAGTCGATTAAAAATACACTTCGGCATTCAATCCGATATTCCTTACCTTTTCCGCAATGTTTTCAAGTTCCTTCAAGCTGATTTTTTCAAGCTCTTTCGCAGGCGTGGCTCGTGCAATAGGATATATCATCACCAGTTCAGGTTTTAATTCTTTCAGGTATTTCAGCCACAATTTAATTTCTTTTGCTGATGTGTTGTCAATTTGGTTTCCTTTACAATCACCGCGGACAAATAACGACTGTATGATCAGCTTTTCTTTAAATTGTTTGAGATTATTAACAATTTCTTTCTGCGTAATATTGTCCAAAGGGTTATTTATCAACCTGAAAGTTTCTTCCGTCCCCGCATCCAGCTTTAGAATGTTTTTGTCAACTTTTTTCAGCGCCTCAACAACAGCCGGGATATGCAGCATCGTTGCATTCGAAAGTACAGCCACTTTGCTTTGGGGTGAATATTTGTTTCGCAGCTCTATTGTAAGATCAATGATCTCGGGAAAATCCGGATGCAGCGTAGGTTCGCCGTTGCCCGCAAATGAAATGGATTCAGGTAATTCACCTGTTTCAAACATTTCCCGTAATTTCTTTTCAAGGAATTGTTTTACCACAAGAACGGGCGGGAATATAATTTTATCAATGTTATTGATCCCCGTCCATCCACATTCGCAATAAATGCAATTAAAAGAACAATACTTATATCCTGTCGGCAAAAGGTTTATGCCCAGTGAAATCCCAAGCCTTCTGCTGTGAACCGGACCGAAAACAACCTTGTTAAAAAGAAATCCTGTCATTGCTGTTATCTGTTGTAATTTCTGCACACAAAATTATGAACTATTATCTCATATATATGCCCTTTTTCCTAAATTATGCATAAATCAGGGCTAAAGCCCATACACCGAGTGCTTTCAATAACCCCGACCTTAAGGTCGGGGTTATGCAAACAGACTATTAATCAGGGACTTTAGTCCCAATATAAAGTTTATGGATTGACCAAGTTATATAAATATTTATGATTTCTTCATTGTATGAATGTCAGCAATTCAATATTTATTTAATTTTGGAAGCGGTAAAAATAGCATAAAATTGGACATAGATATCATAAAAGCCCCCATTAACAAGCATCTTGATGAGTTTGATAAGCGTTTCAGGAATTCAATGAAAAGCTCTGTGCCTTTATTGGATATTATTACCAGATACATTGCGAAAAGGAAAGGCAAAAAAATACGTCCTGTGTTCGTTTTTTTCAGCGCCGGATTACACGGAGGTATTACTGATTCTACATACAGAGCTGCAACGCTTATCGAATTATTACATACAGCAACTTTGGTTCACGACGATGTAGTTGACGATTCCAATAAACGAAGAAGTTTTTTTTCCATCAATGCTTTATGGAAAAACAAAATTGCTGTTCTTGTAGGTGATTTTATTTTGTCGAAAGGATTGTTTGTTGCTATGGATAATAACGATTACGAATTACTCAAAATTGTTACTAACTCCGTAAGGGAGATGAGCGAAGGAGAATTACTGCAGATTGAAAAAGCGCGAAATCTTGATATCGAAGAAAGTATTTATTTCGAAATTATCCGCAAAAAAACGGCTTCACTGATAGCTTCCTGCTGTGCCTGCGGCGCCTCATCTGCAGGGGCGGATAAAGCCATTGTAGAAAAAATGTATAAGTTTGGCGAAACTGCCGGTATTGCATTCCAATTAAAAGACGATCTTTTTGATTACGAAAAAAGCATGGAATCGGGCAAACCGAATGGCATCGATATCAAAGAACATAAAATGACGTTGCCGCTTATATATATGCTTCGCTCCATGAAATATTCTGACAGGAAAAAAGTTATTAATATTATCAGGAATCATAGCGATAATCACGAAAAAGTGAGTGAAGTAATTAAATTGGTGAATGGAAGCGGCGGCATTACATACACAAAACAAAAGATGCTGGAGTATCAACAATCAGCGATAAGCATGCTTCACGAATTCCCGAATAATACAGCAAATGAATCGCTTGAAAAGTTAGTGCAGTTTATTGTTGACAGAAAAAAATAAAAAAGGCTAATTATGAAAAGCGTAAGTTCAAGTAATAAATGCAACTTTTTACCAACAACGTGAAAGGGAAGAAATAAACTTTATAAATTTCTCAAAACAGAGAAGGGAAAATCCCCT
>Ga0247841_10004820_pt1 | contig 22627 bp, 16 predicted proteins | sample LaCruzMarch2015__2_FD_192410 | JGI IMG/M metagenome (GOLD analysis project Ga0247841, IMG submission 192410) | Freshwater microbial communities from meromictic Lake La Cruz, Castile-La Mancha, Spain - LaCruzMarch2015_18m | ecosystem: Environmental > Aquatic > Freshwater > Lake | place: Spain... | reverse complement strand
AATCATCAATCACTTGATTGGTTTTTTCCAAGTGGATAAGAAATTGGGTCAGCCAATCCTCGTTGGTTAAACCTTGTTCGTTTTGGTACTCTGGGTCGGTTTGGAGTTGTTGTAAGTATTCTTTGGGCATTTTATTGGTTTCCAGTTGTTTTCGCCCGTTTACTGTTTTGCCTTTACCGACTCGGGGAATATTGGGGTTGGTTTCTAATAGTTTTACTTCCCAACCGGCAAAGGGTTGCCCTATTTGATTTTGGAGTACTTCTGCTTTGGTCTGTCCGCCGTGGCCTTGGGTTTCCAAAGTATGAGGTTGATAAACGCATTTATTGGTAACATCGGCTCCGCGTTGTCCTTCGGGGGCGCTCTCTTCAATCCAACCGTCCCATTTATATAAAGGCTGGTTAGTGTCCAATTCTAATGGCTCGTCTTTATCCGTGGGGTTTTCCTTGGTGGCGAACAGTTTGCCGGCTTTGTGATGGGCAAGGATTGTTTGTTCTAAAATGGTGGTCAGTTTTTCCAAGGGTGTGCCAAAAGGGGTGAGTTGGATTTGGGTAAAACCCTGCTTCATTTTAGTTTCGTACACTTCACGGTTATTTTTTATCTTTTCCTTAATTTGTGCTTCTGACGGGATAGGATATTCTTTACCGTCTATGCCTCTTATCCCCATTTCACCGGATTCCGGCAGTAATTCCAAGATACCAAGCTTTTGGAAGATTTCCACTTGGCTTTTATATTCTTCTTTAAACTCGGTTTCAAACCAACGGTCTAAAAAAGGCATCTTTTCTAATTCACCGCCAGTAAAATTGTTAGGCATAAAATATAGGTAATTATCACTAATACTATATGTCAAAATGAGGTAAAAGGCAAGAGGGAGATATCAAAAATTTGGTACAAAAAAGTCGGCACTTCGTTGTAAAGTGGAAAAAATTCAAAAGTTAAAAAAGAGATTAAATAGAATAACTAAACTTAACTAAATATTGGTAATAGTAAATTAAATAGTATATTAGATATAAATATATACTTTGTCGTTCAGTGGATTCCGTTGTCGGAGTAATAATCACTCATTTTTGAAAATGGGATTTGGCTAGAATAACTGTTTTAAACGGTGTCTGCTAGATGAACCCGGATTCACCTAGTCGTTCACCTAGCTGTTCATCTAGCTGAGAGGTTATTTTGGAGATCGTTTTACCTAATAATTTTGTTCAAAAAAAGTTCGTATTTCGTTGTGGAGTGATACAAATGTTTCGGCGGGCACGGTCAAGGCGCAAAGACGGGTGCGATTCTCGTACGAGCTACACTATTAACACAAGAGCTTTTTTCGGTAAGCATTGAACAAAAACAAAAACCGCCTTTAAAGCGGAATTTTTTGTTACTTTCTGTTATTATATTTTATACACAAATATCCCCTCTTCCTTTTTTATATATTCTTTATTGGGGATTGAAAAAACGTAAGAAACTATTCTGGAGCCTGGCTTCATTTCACTAAACAATTTTGCCGACAACTTCTTCATCGCACCAGTAAACAAAAAACAAAAGGCTGTGTCAACATTTTTTAAATCTGCCACATAAATAGATTTTAAAAAAATGCGTGCATTGGTTTGTTTAGTAATCAAAATTTTTAACCAAACAAACAAAAACAAAAGTGGATTTAATTCATATCCATCAACTTGTACACCGGACTTTGCCAAAAGAAACAACAAACGCCCGTGCCCAGCCCCTAATTCTACCGCTCTGTCCCCTGCTTTTAAACCGGACAGTTCAATCATTTTTAATGCTTGTTTTGTGTGTGTTGGCAAACAAGGTACGCCTGTCAAAACTATTGATACTAAAATAACTAAAAAAAACGTACTGAGGATAAAAATGAAAAAATAGAAAAAAAACATACACTCTACTGGTTATCTAATCCATTCCAAACCCTGCCTGACTAAAAATTCTTTAGCTTTAAGCGGCTCGGCCATTACTTCTTTGACCGCCCGTTCCATGCGCATTCCTTGAGAACCTTTTATTAAAACTAGATCGTGTGGTTTTAACTTCTCTTGCAAAAATTTACCAGCCGAAATACTGTCGGCAAATTTGGCAATATGGTGCTCATCCATTCCAGCCTCTAACGCAGCTTGCGCTGTCAATTTTGAAGCCTCTCCAACTGTAATCAAATAATCTACCCCCATTTCAGCAACTTTTAAACCCACCTCACGATGCGCGTTCTCGGTTTCACCGCCCAACTCTAACATATCAGCCAAGACCGCATATTTTTCTCCACCAGGACAAGTAACAATTTTAGTTAGAGTATACAAAGCAGATTTTGTTGCTTCTGGACTAGAATTGTAAGTATCGTCAATAATTAAAGTATCCTTAATGCCAGACAAAATACGCATATGACCAATCAAAGGTTTAATATTTTTTATTGCCTCAGCTGCTTCTACTAAATTAATTCCAAAAACCAAGCCCACTGCCATACCAGATAAAGTAGCATAAATTAGATGCTCCGCTACCACGCCTGGTAAAAATACCGGCACCACATTACCTTTATAACTTACTTTAAAATTCATTCCAATCGGCCAGTTATTATTATCGTCCAACATTAAATTGACATCGCTAGCACGCAAATCAGCACCATCTTTAAAGCCATAGGTGACTACCTCGGCTACAGTTTTATCACGGTTTTCCATTACTAAATCATTATCAAAATTTAATACCGCAAAATCATCGCTTTTAAGGTGTGTAATAATAACTCGTTTTTCTTGAGCGATTTTTTTAAGTGTTTTAAAATATTCCGTATGCGCATGAGAAATGAAAGTTAATACTCCCACTTTGCATGGAGCGATATCGGTTAAATATTTAATATCGCCTGGTTTATCTGCGCCCATTTCTAAAATCAAAATTTCTGAATAGTCTTTGGCCCGAGTAAAAATTAATTTTAAAGCTGTGCCAAAAACATAAAGCCAGCCAAAAATTGATCTGCCGGGTGTTTGATCGAAACCAATTACAGTCAAAGGCAAGCCAATTTCATTGTTATAATTTTTATTATTCCAACGCACGTTAAATTTACTACCCAAAACAGCGGCGATTGCTTCTTTGGACGATGTTTTACCAACTGAGCCGGTAATGCCAATTACATCTGGATTGTATTTATTTATTATCTTTTTGGTAAAAACACGTAAAAAATATAAAAGTATGGATCTTAGCATATTTTGGCTAAATTAAGAGTAATCTATATATATTTTAACACGATATCTTGACAAAGGCAAACAATTGTGATATAATCATTTGTTATGCTCTTTAAACGATCCGAGTAAAAAAACACTTTTGCCTAAAAGGCAAGAAAGAGAGTGCAAACATGATGGGGATAATTGTAGGGTTAGTCTCTTCGATCTTTGGAATGGTACTGCTATTTTCGGGTGCCAAACCGATTGATTCAATGACTAATGACCAACTTTCGTTAGTCATTATAATAATCGGCGGTCTCATCGTGTTAACGATTGGCTGCGAAAACATGACGATCATGGACAACCAACGACGCATCATGAACCACCTCGGAATACCCGAGAAAGATGAGAAAAAAAATAAGGAAGGCTAACCTTCCTTCAACAAACAAAAGCGACTATTTTGAGCGGGACCACCACCGCTCTTTTTTTTATTTCATTGGTGGTATGCCAAAATATTTTAAAGTAAAATCAGCTACTTGTTTAAATACTGGCCCAGTTGTACCTTCGGCCCAAGCACGTTTGGGTGCTTCGTATTTTACTACTAAAACAAACTGTGGATTATCTGCTGGAAAATAACCAGCAAATGTGTGATTAGTTTCGTCGGTATATCCACCCGGACCAGGAATTTGAGCTGTACCAGTTTTGCCTGCGATATAATAATCTTTAATTTTTACAGTGGAGACATAAGTTTTTTCTACCACCGACACTAACATGCCGGTAATCATCTTAGAAGCCCGATCAGAAATAACTGTACCTACCAACTGTGGTGTAGTTTTTTCTTTGCGACCATCTGAATAGCGCACTTCTTCCACAATATATGGCTTATACATTTGACCACCATTGGCCAAAGCGGAATAAGCCATAGCTAATTGAAGCGGTGTTACGGTGATCCCTTGACCAAAAGAAGCAGTGGCATAGTCGATCGGACGCTTGGTCTCCAACTGATGAACATCGCCTTTAGATTCGGTATTTATTTCAACACCAACTTTTTCTCCAAAACCAAACTTATCAATATAATTTTTAAATCGCTCTTGCCCGATTTTATCTTGCACCCACATCATACCGGTATTAACAGAATTTTCTAAAACTTGGGTCATGGTAATAGTACCATAACACTTATCCATAGCATTGTGGATACTATATTTATCAAAATGACGCACACAAGGGTCAATAAAGGTGGTGTTCGGAGTTACTAAATCCAAATCTAAACCAATAGCCATAGTAACCGCTTTAAACACCGAACCAGGCTCATAAGGCGTAAAGATGTTGGTATTATTAAAAGACACTTCATTGTCAACTTTTGAATAATTATTTGGATCAAAATCTGGGAAACTGCACATCGCTAAAATAGCACCAGTTTTAGGGTTGAGCAGGGTCAGGGCGGCACTTTTAGCGCCGTAATCAGTTAAACCTTTTTTTAAGATATCACAGGCTTGATACTGCAAAGACCGATCGATTGTTAAAACCAAATCGGCTCCGTCTTCAGCGGCATCGATGGTGCGGCCAGCAAGAGCAATCCAAGTACCACCAGCACCACGTTCACCCGACAGAAAACCACCCCTCCCAGCCAAGGTTTTATTCCAATACCCCTCAATTCCATAACTTCCCTGCAAATCACCGTTATCGTCAAACCCAGTAAAGCCTAAAACATTACCTCCTAGTTCATTCTCTGGATAAAAACGATAAACTTGGGTGGTCGAATAAATACCTTTTAAACCAATATCTTTAATTGCAACGACTGCTTCTTCAATTTGTTTTTTTGCTATTGGCGCATAAAGCGAATCGCGTTTATTAAGTTTTGCCAATATATTTTTTTTATCTTCATCATCAAGTTTCAAAATATCAGCTAAAGCATCTGTGGTTGAAGTGATATCTATCTCTGAAATTTCTTTTGGTACAGAATAAATTAAATAATAATCGCGGTTTATTGCCGCTGCATACTCCTTTTTAGTGCGGGCATCTTGTAGATAAATACTCCCGCGCACAGGAAATAAACGTTTATAAATTTCGTGCATACCGGTTGCCAGAGAATTGTAGTAATTATGCTCAAAAACCTGCAAAACAAATAAACGCACGATTAATATTAAAGTTAAAAACAAAAAACTCACCGCCACAATACTGGTAGTCTTATCTTTTTCTTGCGTACCAGAATGATACATAGAAAAATTAGAAACTTTTTAACAATGCTTTCATTCCCTGTTTTATATCTGTTTTATTCCAAACAGTATTATAAACAAAGTTGGCAAATGGCATTTTCAATTTATATTTTTTAGCCAAAGCCATGAGAACTTTGGTGGCATTAGCTCCCTCTACAATCTGCCCTACCTTTTTACCAGCTTCTTCTCTGCTCAAACCCTGGGCTAAAAATTCACCAAATCGACGATTGCGTGAAATCGCACACAAACCAGTAGCTACCAAGTCACCCAATCCAGCCAAACCATATACGGTTTCTGCTTGACCGCCCATTTTTTTAATCAACATACCAATTTCTTTCAGAGCAACTACCAACAAGGCAGCTTTAGTGTTCATGGGCATTTCTAATCCATCACAAATTCCCATCGCAATCGCATAGACATTTTTAAATGAACCAGCCAGCTCAACGCCAATAACATCGCCGGTCGGCACCAATCTTAAATGATCATTTTCAAAAATTTGCTGTACTAATTTTATTGCTTTTACATCTTTGCCTGCAACATTCATTGCGGTAAATTTGCCTTCAGCCATATCGCGCGCAATGGCCGGCCCAGAGATACTTAGTACTGATTTGTGTAAACACGCTGGAATTTTTTTTGCAATAATATCGGGCACTAAAAATAACGACTTTTCATCTAACCCCTTGCTAGCGTCAACACATACTGTTCCGCAAGGTAAAAATTTTACCGCACGCTCAATCAGCGCGGCCATAAAATTACTAGGTACACAAAAAATTACTACATTAATACCGCCAAGCGCACCGCTTAAATCTTCCATCGGTTTGATATTTTTGGACAATTTAATGCCGATTAGATACTTTTTATTTTCTCCAAATTCCGCAATTTGTTTTAACGGTTCCTGGTCTGCTTCGTGGTTCCATAAATTAACACTATAACCATTTTTACCAACCACTTGGGCAAGCGCCGTACCCATATTGCCAGCACCTAAAACCGCCACCGAAATTTTTTTAGTCATAAAAATTAGTTACGCAGCTTGTGCGTAGAATTAAATTTAGAAACAATTAGTGAAATAAATGACATTGTTAAAAATGGAATCAACAAAATTAACCAATACATATAAAGCGGTAATGCCGTAAAATGAAAAACAATTCGTATTGCCGGGACATTTAACAGCATCATAAGAACAACCAATGTAGCCAAAGAAATTGCTAATAATAGTTTATTGCTTTTAATTTGATTCCACTCACGGGTAAGTAAAATTAACATTACCTGTGAAACTACCAACGCTGAAAATGCCAAAGTACTACCCAGTGCCGGATCACCTAAACGAAACCCATAATAATAAAATAGTAAAGACACGACTAAGATCCCTAAACCTTGCACTAAAATTTGCGACCATAGCTTTGGATTGATGAGCGGCTCATTAACCGGACGCGGTGGTTCGGTTAAAAGTCCGCGACGCGCTTTTTCTCGTTCAAAGCCAAGCACCGCAGCTGGATCGCAAATTAATTCTAGAAAAATAATATGGATCGGCAAAAATACCATTGACTGACCAAAAAATAATGGGATTAAAGCCAAACCGACAATTGGTAAATGAAATGAAAATAAAAATGTAAACGCCTTACGCATATTATCGTAAATTCTTCTACCTTCGTGTACAGCATTAACAATGGTAGAAAAATTATCATCCAACAACACTATTCCAGCAGCCGCGCGCGCCACTTCTGTTCCCTTTTCACCCATAGCAATTCCAATATTAGCACACTTAAGAGCAGGTGCGTCATTAACACCATCACCAGTCATCGCTACTACTTCGCCATTTTTTTGCAACGCTTTCACGATTAAATATTTCTGCTCCGGACGAATACGCGCAAAGATATCGTGAGTTTTTACCAATTGCTGCAACTCAACCTCGCTAAATTTTGCCAATTCATCACCACTCAAAATATTTTCGTTGTGACGCATGCCCAAACTCTCGGCAATATTATGCGCTGTTAATTTATTATCACCTGTAATCATTATTATTCTAATGCCCGCTCCCTGACAAACTTCCATTGCTTCTTTTACTCCAGCGCGTGGAGGATCGCTCATTACCAAAAGACCAACAAAATTCAAACCAAATAATTCAACTTTTCCTTCACAAGCACTACCGCGATCTTTTGTTGCTACTGCTAAAATACGATAACCATCACTGGCAAGCTTATCATTAATTGCTAGTAATACATTTTTTTCAATATCGGACAAATCGCAACTTTTTATAACCATTTCCGAAGCACCCACTGTATATTGCGCACAAGTACGATTTAATTTATTCTGCCAAATATGATGGACCATTTTTGTACTAGCTTCAAAAGGAGAGTCAACGATCAGTTCATAATTAGCAAAAAAACTTTCCAAATCAATGCCGAGCGATTTTCCAAAATTTTGCATTTCTATTTCAATTGGATCAACCGCTACACGCTCTAAAGCCAACAGTGATGTTTGCGCTAAATTTAAAAAATCAGGCTGGTGCATTTTTTTATCGTCTTTATCAATCAGCTCATTTTTATAATAAATTTTTTCCAAAGACATACGCCCTTCGGTGAGAGTGCCAGTTTTGTCTGTACAAATTACCGTAGCGCTTCCAAGTGTTTCTACCATTACCATTTCACGGGTCAATGCTTTTTCTTTGGCTAAACGCAAAACGCCTAAAATTAAAAATACCGAAAACACTACTGGAAATTCCTCTGGCACCAGTGACATGGCCATGGTTAATCCAGCCAAAAGTCCTTCAACCATACCATGTTGCAAACCAACAATTAAAGCAACTACGGCGGAAAAAATCAAAGCCGCAGCTGCTACACTGCGTACCAATTTATGAATTTTTTTCTGTAACGGAGTTGATTGAGTCTCAATTTTACTTAAAAGCAAACCTAGTTTGCCATATTTAGTATTTCCACCTGTGGATTCCACTAACAACTTGCCTTCACCAGAAGCAACAAAAGTTCCTTGAAAAATTTGATTCTCATCTTCTACTTCAGAAACATTTTTAATTTCAGATTTTATTACAGTTACTGACTCACCAGTTAAAATTGATTCATCAACCATTAAACCAGGAGAATTAATTAAAAAACCATCAGCTGGAATTTTGTCCCCCGCTGACAAATGTACCAAATCGCCAGGTACTAAAAATTTTGCTTCTAACTTTTGAACTTTGCTATCACGGTATACTAAACAATACTGCACCATGTATTTGTCCAAAACTTCAAGTGCTTTATCAGTACGGCCTTCTTGGATAAATTCAATGAGGCCAATTGGAACAATTGACGCCAAAATAATAATCGCCTCTAATGTGTCATGAAAAATAAAATACAACGCCGAAGTACATAAAATCAAAAACATCATTGGTTCGGTAAAAATATCCCAAAGACGTTTCAGCCAAGTTTTGCGCTTTTTAGCCGGACGAATATTGAAGCCGTAGATTCTCTGACGCTCGTTGGCTTCGGAGCTGGATAAACCAATATATTTGAAAATATCTACGATTTTTAATGCGGATAATTCCATAAATTTATTTCTTTAAAATCTGCTTCAAAATTCCATCGGGCGATAAACCGGCTAAATTATATATTTCCTCCACTGTACCGGATTTGAGAAAAGTTTCAACCCCAATTGAACGCGCATCAAAATCAGCCGGCAATAAAAATTTAGACAGCCACCCTTTCCAACCATTGTGAATTAACATCGCGCAATTGCGATCATTGGCACCAAAAATTTTATCTGCTTTTTTAGGGTCACTGCCACGTAGTTCTTCAAATAATTTTGGCACAGTTACATTGACAATTTTTACATTATTTTTCTTTTCTAATTCCGGTATAATTGTCATAACATTTTGTAAAATTTGCGGACCGGAAATAACCAAGCAAATTTTCTTTTTATTATTTTTCTTATACTTTCTAAACACATATGCTCCACTGATCGCCGCGCTATTATTTAATTCCAACACCGGCATACTTGGTCGTGGCACTGACAAAACAATTGGCTCACCTTTTTCTAAAGCATAAAATAATAAATCGATCACTTCGTTGGCATCAAAAGGCTTGTACACTTTTATGCCAGGCAAAGCCTCGTAAAAACTCATCCAATATAAACCCTGGTGAGTAGGGCCGTCTTCGCTGGTATCTGGCCCGTCATGTGATGCGAGAGCTATAAAAAATCCCGCACTCTCCGGAGTTAAATGGTTTCCAATCACAGATAAACGAATCGAGTTATTCATCATATTAGTAAACGCCGCATAAGTACCAAACAAAGATACTGGTCGAAAACCACCTGGCAAAATATCCTGTGTCAAAGCTGAGCCCATGAGTGCCATATTGTTTTCAGCAATACCATAACGAATTCCTCGGCCAAATTGATTTTGTGGAGAAATTACCCCATAAATATTTTCCGCCGCGCCAGTCAAAACAGATTTACTTAAATCCCCTGCTCCAACATAAAAGAAAGCGGTTTGTTTCATATACCACTCACACCAAGCCGATACTGCTTGACGTAAAGAAATCTTACTGCCAGATTTAAAAACTAATTCCTTTGGTAATTTTTTTGGCCGCTTAATTTGACACGGGTTATTCAATTTGCGCTCGCCAATTGCGCGTTTCATTTTTTCTACTAATTTATTTTCCGGTTCAATTAATTCTTTGGATTTTTCTAAACACTTTGAAATATATTTTTGATCTTCAACTGTTAAGTGTTCTAAAACAACTCCTAAATCAGCGGCAATATTATGTGGTGAACCAGGAATATCAAAACCTAGCTTTTTCATAATAGCAACGTACTCTTCGTGGGTTGCAGGCGTACCATGTGCAGCTGCGGAATTCTCTTTGTCACCATAGCCTTTGCCTTTTAGGGTGTGGGCCACTACAACAGTTGGACGTAAGTTATCAAAACCACCAGCAGCCAAACCATAAGCGTGAATTAACTGCACTAAATTATGGCCATCTGCTTCAATCACATTAAAACCCAAACCAAGCCAATGATTTAAATAAGGCGTACTAATAACTTCTTCAATCGGACCATCAATTCCAAAATGATTATAGTCCAAGGAAACAATCAAATTATCACAACCATTGGCAGTAATAACATTGCGCGCTTCATAACTCATACCTTCTTCACTTTCTGCATCTCCCATTAGCACCCAAACTTTTGTCGGTAATCCGCAAGATTTATGTACGAGTGCAAAACCACCCGCAGCCGAAAGACCGTGACCAGATGGACCAGTTGGATAATCTGCCAAAGGATAATAATTTTCCACATGACCTTGCGGACCATCAAGACGACGAAAACGTAATAAATCTTCGGGCAAAACCGCATGAATACACTCAGGCATAAATTGTCTACCTTCACGCCGCATGGCTTCATAATAAAGCGCTAAGCCAGCATACAATAAAGGAGAAGAATGGCCAGAACTCCAAACCATGCGATCACGACCCGGATTTTTAGGATCAATTGCATCCCAAGCCATTACTCCACTTAAAGTCATAGCTAAAAACTGTTCAACTTTACCGGCACTACCAGGATGCCCGGATTGAGCAGCTTCTACTTGAGCAAAAATCAACGCACGAATTATGCGCGCAAATTTTTCCATTTTTTCTAAATCTAAACTAGCTGGTGTAGCCAGATTTGCCCAACGTAAATCTAAATACTGCGCTTCAGCGCGTTTATTGTTTTTATACATAAAAAATATAAGGATTATGCCTTATATTTTACAGGATTTTTGATTTATTTACAACTAGCATTATTTACCTGTTTCCCAAAACCTTCCTTGTTCGAACATTGTCCGTTCCCAACGATAAAATTGTAAAAATTCACAGGCGGTCAATGGTGCATTTTTATCAATTGGCGCATTATCAAAATCAGCCGGACATTTAACTTGGTCTGGCGGCTGATAAATCGAAGTTCTGGTTCCGTTTTTATTAACTTCGTTAGTGTACAAACCAAATTCATGCATACCCATCAAATTTGGATACAAAATTCGGCCCTTGGGATCAAAAATTGAATACCCCTCAAATGAATTTGGAGTATTAATATTTAGTATGTGTAAAATCGTTGGAGTAAAATCCAAACCAGATGAATACATGTCTACTGTTTTTGGTAAAACACTATCCGGTACATACATCATAAAAGTATTTTCATCGTAAAAAGTTCGCCACTCATTGTTGTTTGGCACTTTGACCAAATTATACGCTGATGGAAAAATAGCATGATCAGCTACAGCAACCACAATAGTGTTGTTGGCAAATTCACTTTGTTTAAATTGCTCCCAAAAAATTTTAAAAGCGTCATCGGTGGTGTGAATTGCGTCTAAAACTTTATTACTAGCCAACGGATAAACTACTTTATCTTTGGCATTAGTATAAGGTGCGTGGGTATCTACTGTAGAAATTGAATACAAAAAAGGCTGTTTTTGTTTTTTCATCATTTCAAACATAGCTGGAAGCATCTGGTGGTCAGAATATCCCCACGACAATGGTTCGCCGCTAATATATTTGGCTAACTCTGCCGTGCCAAAAACTTCATCAATTCCCAATCCGGTCAACAGTGTGTCTTTGTTGGAAAATTCTTTTTCCACTGCAGTAATATAACTGCTATATTGCCAACCATTAGAACGCAAAATTTTCGGTAAACATAAAAGCTCCATTCGTTTGATGCGCTTATCAACTTCAATCTCTTGGTTGCCTGTAGGAGGTAAAAATGAACACAGCTGAGAAATTAATCCAGTAATCGTTGGTGTTGAAGCGTTAAAATATTTTTTAAAAATTGTAGTATTTTTATCCGCCGCCATTTTATCTAAACCAGGAGTTAGCTCCTTAAAACCAGAATTATATACATCAGTTAAACGCGCAGAAAAAGATTCTAAAAACACAATGACAATGTTGGGCTTACTGACCAAGAGTTTATCGGGTAATAATTTTTGCGACGCACTAAATACCTGATTTTTATGAGCAACATTAAAGCTACTAATATCAAAATTTAAACCAAAACGCTTTAATTTTGCTAAAATTTCTGGACGAATCTGCGGGGTGCCGTCATCGTGCTTTAAATAATAATCATAAAACGATTTGACAATAATAAATTCTGGGGTAGTTGTTAAAGCTGATGACCCAATTAAAAAAATAATTGACAAACAAGCGACCAACAACAAATACAAACGCCAATAATACCGTGACGCCAACAAAAGAGTTTGTACAAAATAATGTAATATAAAAACAAAAACAACAACTAACACGACCAAGGCCGCAACCAAAACTAAAGTTAACCAATTCCAAATCACACCACCCGCACCCGAAGCGTGCTGCCAGACCACTGGACTAAAATGCAGCCCGGAAAAATACAAAATTCCAATATTAGTTAATCCTAAAAACAAAATACCGGCAAAAAGTAAAGACCATAAAACCAAAAGTACCATTCGTGTAATTTTTTTAAAATACAAAAAAATCAATCCAGCTAAAGAGAATCCTAAAAGCCAAAACATGGTAATAGAGTAAGCGCGCAAAATTACCACGCCATGAGAATAAAAACGCGCATCAAAAATATACAACTTAAAAGCTACGAACTGTAAAACGGCCGACACACCAAATATAAATACAGTCATAGCACCCACAGCGAGGTTGATCTTTTGCCACATAAGCGCGCGTGGATGACACCCTAAATACGCATTTAACCGAGCAAATAATAAAATCAGTGTGGCGATAAAATATATAGTAGCATCGCTTTGAAATTTTATAAATAAAGATAGGAATGATAAAGCGGCTACAAAAAATAGTTCGTCTAGTCTGTTAAAAAAATCTTTTTGCCAAAACTTACCTAATTCCAACCGGCTAACAGCACGAGTGTAAACAAGTTTAAAAAGATAATAAATAATAAAAATTCCACTCCAAGCTGCAATAACTAAACAAATAAATCTCCAACGTACATCGTGATCAACATTCAAAAAGATCAAAGACACGGCAACAAAAAAAGAACCCGCACAAACATAAAAAATAGGCAAGTACTTTTTTAAAAAAATAACTAATTTAGCAAAAAGCAATTTCACATTTACATCTGATACTCTTTAGACTGGCGTCTCAAACGCATATCTTTTTTGTCATTGCGGTGTAATTTTGCTTTATGTTTTTTGAGTTCACCCTCCAAATAATCACGCACTTTATCAATCGCTTTATACAATGTTTTTTCATTTTTACTGGCAAATACATCGTTGCCTGGAATTTCTACTTTACACTCACAGATAAAGACTTCCCCTTTTAAATGATGGTGACTTTCCAATCCAACCGTGACAACAGCACGGATAATCCGATCATGAAATTTTTCCAAACTAGACATTTTCTTTTCTACGTAATCTTTAATCGCCTCGGTTAATTCGATCCCCTTTCCACTGATAATTATTTGCATAAAAAATTAAATTTATGTTATATGTTAATTGATTATTATTTTACTATTTGCACCTCAGGCTCAAGTTCTACTCCAAATTTATTATACACTTTTTCTTTGACATCTTCAACCAGTGTCAAGACATCAGCAGAGGTAGCATTATTAAAATTTATCAAAAAATTTGCATGCTCATCGGAAATCTTAGCCCCACCCACCGCATATCCTTTTAGACCAGCTTGTTCAATAAACCAAGCTGCCCCCACTTTACCAACTTGACGCGCTTTTTCTGGTAAAACACTAATATCGCCTTTGTAGTCATTTAAAGAAATATTCTTAAAAAAACTTCCGGCAGACGGATGTGGAGCGAAACGCGCAACTCGATATTTAATATTTTCTTGCATTTTTGCTAAAATTTTTTGTTGATCCCCCAATACAAATTTAAACGTAACACTCAAAACAACATCACCATTACTTTTAAAAATACTTTCGCGATAATCAAAGTGACAGTCTTGTTTTTTTAATTCCAAAATTTCTCCATCACGCCAAACTGTGACTGTTTCAATATTGTCAGCCGTACACCCACCAAACGCTCCAGCATTGCCCCGCACTGCACCCCCAACAGTTCCCGGTACCCCCGCTGCCCACTCCAACCCAGATAATGAATTTTGTGCGGTCATATTTACTATCAAACCCAAATTCGTTCCAGCATCAACGATGATTTTATCACCACTTAGCACGTAATTTTTAAAAGAAATCTTTACGACCACACCCTCAAAATCATCGTCGGAAAATAATAAATTTGATCCTCCGCCTAAAACAAAAAAACTAACGCCTTGTGCACGCAACCAATTTAGTAATTTAATTAATTTTTCCTTTTCATCAATCTCTATTAAAAACTGCGCCGGCCCACCAATACGAAAAGTAGTATATTTTGACAAAAGGACATTGGCTTTTACATGGCCAAAATTTTTAAGTTGTTGATAAAGTTCGTCCATAAATTATTAATTAATTATATCGTAAACTATACCGAAACGCAAGTGAATAAAACTTTGACTTTTTTGGATTTTTGTGTTAAAGTGTTGTTACAACAATTATGGATATTGAAGCCAAAATTACGCAAAAGATAGGCAAAAAGCGTATATTTTACGTTTGCCGTGATATCGAACGAGCTGCCGCTGGTCTCTTGTTAGGTTTATCGAATTTTTTCATTATTACTAACAGCTCAATCTACACGCGTGAATTAAAGAAAAAATACCAAAACATTATAACAATTGAAAATACCAACACTCTAAATACTTATGAACTCCTTCGCAATTCTGTTTCTTTACAAAATATCAAAGGTGGTGATTGTGTTGTAGTTTTTAAACCAACCAAACAAATTGAACAAGTTTGTAAAAATAACAAATGGAATTTACTCGTCCCACCATCTGAACTGGGACAAACAGTGGAGGAAAAAATCTCTCAAATTAAATGGCTAGGGCCTTTGACAAAATATCTACCAAAACATGAAGTAAATATTTTAAAAAAAATAAAATGGCAAAATGAAAAATTTATTTTACAATTCAACCATGCTCACACTGGCGAAGGAACATACTTCATAAAAAATCGCAAAGATTTAGAGAATTTGCAAAATAAATTTCCCGATCGACCAGCACGCGTTTCGCAATTTATTGATGGACCTATTTTTACCAATAATAATGTTGTCTGGGGAAATAAAATTTTAATTGGCAATATTAATTACCAAATCACCGGATTGCGGCCATTTACTGATAATCCTTTTTCAACAGTAGGAAATGATTGGATTTTACCAACTAAAATTTTAACCGACAAACAGATTAAGCAATTCCATAAAATTGCAGATGATATAGGTAAAAGATTGTTAAAAAATGGCTGGCGCGGACTTTTTGGGATCGATGTTGTATTTGATACAAAAAATGAAAAGCTTTATTTAATTGAAATAAACGCCCGCCAACCAGCCAGTACCAGCTACGAAAGCGAATTGCAATTTGGACAATCTGGTATTACCACCTTTGCCGCTCATTTAGCTGCACTACTTAAGATCGCACCCGGCACATTTGAATTAACCAAAATTACTGATGGTGCTCAAATAATTTTACGTACTCAAAATACCAATCGTAAATTTAATTTTTCTAAACTTAAAAATTTTAAGTTGATAGAATACGAGAACAGCAAATTAAGTGGGGATCGTTTACGCATCCAAAGTAAACAAGGGATTATGTCTGAACATACTAAATTTAATAAATTTGGCCAAGAAATTTCACATGCTCTCATCTAAAGCCCAAAAAGTTATCAATCATTATTTAAACCTACCATTCCAAGGGGTTGATGGCGTGCGTTGCCCTTATTTTATCAATAAACGATTAACAAAACGCGGGGCATTGCGAGTTTTAATTGGCAAGGGTGCGCCCAAAGAAATTGTAGAAGAAGCAAAAATTATTTCTATTCAATATCACCATGGCGTTTTTGACCACGATGGACATTGCTGTATTCACGGCGAACATTTAGACGATAAAAAAGAAGAAGCGCAAAATATTCGCAAGTTTTTAATTGACAACCAACTGGGTGTTGACTGTTCCGCGCTGGTAACTTATATTCTGCGCGCCCATTTTGAAGAAACCAAAGGAATTGATATTGCTCAAAAAATCATCAGCAATATTCCGACAACGTTCGCGCGAAAATTAATCATGAAACTGCGGCCGATTGAAAGCATCGGCGTGCGTAGCGGTTATTATAATGAAAATAACACTTTAAAATTAGGAGATGAAACTACCGGCTACGATTTTTCCAAAATTCAAGCCGGCGATGTTATTGTGATACTGGAAACCGGCCCTAATAATACCCGCAATCATATTATTTTAATCACCGACTGTGACGGACAAAAAATTCAGTACATTCACTCGCGCGCTTGGAGTGTAGAAGGACAATACGGACATGGCGTTAATACGGGAGAAATAAAAATTACCTATCCTGGCAAAGGACTACTGGCGCAACAATGGTTGGAAAAATCCCAAGCGCTAACTGAAGATTTATTTAACCAAAATCAACCAAACGAAACATACTTGGAAGCAAAAAATGCTAAAATTTTGGAAATTAGACGATTTAAAATTTAAACTAACTAATAATATGAAAAAGATTCAAAAACCGTTAAGGGATTACGTTGGCAAAGAAGCAATGGGAGGATTGAGGGAGGAATTAATACAAACAAGACATGAATTCGACAAAGATATAGATACCAAAAAAAGTGAGGTTGGAGCAAATGAACAAACACACAATAAAACTAAACATGAGAAAGACGAACTAAATAAAGAATCTACGGAAGCATTAAAAAAACTGAACGAGCTTAAAGCAGAACTAGAAGATCTGTCAAAAAATTTTCTGACCAAAATATTGGGATACTTTAAAATTAAAAAAATATCTGCTGATATAAAAATTGGAGAACAAAGTTACGAACAACTAAAAACAAAAATGGACGAATTAAGGGGCAAGATAATTGATACAGAAAAAATGATACAGTATGCTAAAGAAGAATTAGAGAATATAAAATTGAATAAAAAAATGACAATTGAAGAAAGGGTAGAAAAATTTCAATTAGAAAAAAGTATCGAGTGGGCAGAGAAGGGTTACACAAAAAAGGAACTGTCGGAAAATTTCACTGAAGAAAACTTAGCAAAAATGAATCTGGAAGAATTCACATTCCTTTTACAACGTTTTCCGGGAGATTTTGTAACTCATGTAACGCGACAAAACATCAGAGACCACCATGGCTTTGATCACACTAAAAATATTGGCGAAAGAAGTTATGGTTTCGAAGAAATATTAAAAGATGGGAGATTACATTCTACTATTGGTATGATGCTGTACGACGAGGAAAAAGAAGAAAAAATTGCTAAATATTTGGGACTAGAAAATTGTAAAAATAGAGATGACGCAGAAGATGCCAAAACCGCAATCACTCATAGCTGGAGTAACAGATTGGCAATTCATTGCGCAGTGGGACAGGTCGGTGATGCTTATTACGGCTCAGAAAGTGGTAATGAAATTTTTATGGCGTTTCCATCTGCTCTGATCGCATCACAATATCATTTTGATATGACTACCTTCAATGAGAGACACACCGCAAGGGCAGGTACACACAATGACCAGTGGATATGGATTAACGAAAATCGCGGCATAAATATTAATGCTGGTCTAACATTTATTCCCAAAGATACCCTGGTCGATAAAAATACTGGATCAAAATATGAACTAGATAAAAACAATAATCCAATAATTAACGAAAAAGCCGTAGATAATCTACTTAAAATAATTTTAGACAAAGAACAATTTAAAAAATTTGCTAACGATTCAGACGAACTGGAACATCTATTACAACAACTAAAAAAATGCCTAACAACAAAAAGTAGTGAACGACCCTTAGATAATGCCTTCCATTCCACATCTAAAACAAATAAAGATGTAGCGGATGATTTAAAACAAAAAATTGAAAAATTACAACACGATATTGCTAACAAATATAATATAGATCAAAAATCTATAAAATATAACTTATCCAATTTTTTTCACTTCGAGCAGATTGCAAGGACATTTGACACAAACAATAATAGTGAGAAACAAAAAAATCAACTGATGGACAAATTGGGACGATTTGGAGCAACTAGTTTACTTTATAAATTTTCTGAAAATACTACTACCACACAAGAATATTGGGAAGAATACTTTTTAAAACATCCTAATACAAAACCAAACAAAATAATTTACTATGAAAACGCTGACCCAACTACGGCCTTAAACCACTGGAGAGCAGAAAATAATATTATACCAAAAATAACATCATCTGATGCTGGTTTTAAAGAAAATGTCGGATACAAAGAAGACCTGGTTGAACCAGATTATTATGATCGTTTTATGGCAATAGTAGATGCAGTTATTGATAAAAGGTTTCCACCAGAGTTAGAAGAAAAAGATAAATAAATTAATAAATAATATGGATTTTTGCGGACCATTTTCAGTGGAATTATTAAAACAAGCACTCGTATATTTGCTCGCGACTGGTGTTGGCGCATTTTTGTGGGCGCCATTACTTACTAAAATTTTATACAAATACAAACTCACCCGCCGCAGTGATTATGATTTTACTTTACGCGACGGCGAACGTGCTAAAAAAGTAGGTACACCCATTATGGGCGGGCTTCTGGTAATCATAACTGTGTTAGTAGTAACTTTGATATTTAATTGGGATCGTAAATATACTTATGTACCCATGGGTGCCATGCTCGTAGCCGCGATTTTGGGCGCAGCTGATGATGTTTTAAATATCTACGGAAAAAAACGTCGCGATCGCACCTTGGCGCAAATTTGGAAATTAATTACTGTACACAGAAACTGGCGAGCAAAAATTTGGCATTTTATTACTTTGCCGTGGGCCGCTTTTCGACGCTTTGCCAGTATTTTTGGTTCCAATCCAGGACGCGGAATTTTGGTGCACGAAAAACTAACTTTACAATTTATTGCTGGCGCTATTACCGCTTGGTGGATTTATTTTAAATTGGGTGATTATTGGCATTCAGTACATTTACCTTTTGACGGACAACTTTTTGTCGGCTGGCTCATTATTCCAATTATTATATTTTTTGTAATGTTTACAGCCAACGCAGTAAATATTGCCGACGGTATGGATGGTCTCGCGGGTGGATCAATGATTGCTACTTTTGCTGGACTAACAATGATAGCGTGGGCTGAAGGACGGCCTGCATTCACTTTACTAAACGCTACTGTCACAGGCGCATTAATCGCTTATACTTATTTCAATGTCAAACCAGCGCGCTTTCAAATGGGTGACGTGGGGTCTTTGGGTCTGGGTGCCCTGCTGGCTGTCAACGCCATTGCTATTAATAAAACTTTACTAATTCCGATTTTGGGATTTATTTTTTATGTAGAAATCATTACGGTAATTTTACAAGTAATTTCCCGACGAATTTTTGGCAAAAGATTGTTTAAAATGTCACCTCTACACCATCACTTTGAATTTTTAGGTTGGAGTGAAGAAAAAATCGTGATGCGCTTTTGGCTCATCCACGCTTTTATGGTGGTGGTAGGAGTGTGGATGGCACTGTATTAATATGTATTTAAAATGGCAAGAAAAAACCATTGCTGATTTTTCCGAACAAAATATTAATGATCTGTATGATCATGGTTTTTTATTTACTCGAGTTGGCAAGGGCGCGATGTATCAAACACGCAGTGTACGCATTGATTTAGATAAATTTGAATTATCCAGTGAAAACCGTCGGGTGTTGCGTAAAATTGAAAATGTCGCGATGGAAACCACACCAATCCCCTATTCAAATTACTCTTGGGAAATTGGTAAATTGGGAAAAAATTTTTATGAACAAAAATTTGGCGAGGGAATTTTTAGCGCCAATAAAATAAAAGAGCTGCTAACTAATAAAGAAAAAAGTAATTTTAATTTGTTGTTGGTTTATAATGTCATTGCGAGGAGCAATAGCGACGAAGCAATCTCATCGCCAACGGGGAGATCGCCACGCCCCGATGGGGCTCGCGATGACAGCCAGCCAGCAGGCTACAGTATTTGTTATTCTAACGCTAAAATTTTACACTATTCTTATCCATTTTATAATTTACAAAACTCAACATCCAATATCGGTATCGGTATGATGACACGCGCGATTGAATATGCCAAAAAAGAAAAGAGAAAATACGTGTACCTGGGTTCGGCCAAAGATAACGCGGCGTTATATAAATTTCAATTCGCTGGTGTTGAGTGGTTTGATGGAAAAATTTGGCAAAGTGATATAGAGAAGTTAAAAAATACTTTAAAATAATTATGAAAATTAGATTTCTAGGAACTAATGGTTGGTATGACAGTCAAACCGGCCGCACCATTTGTACGTTAATTGAAACCAAAAACGAATATATTATACTGGATGCTGGTTTTGGATTGCAGTATGCTAAAAAATATATTAAAACATCCAAACCAATATATTTATTTATTAGTCACGCACACATCGATCACATTTGTGGGCTGCACGGCCTATGCGGTTTGCACGCCAAACAGGGATTAACTATTATTTGTAGCCAATCAGTAAAAAATAGTTTGGCAAAAATAATTACCGAACCATATACTATTTCTTTTAAAAAATTAGGTTTCCCGATTAAATTTAAAATTATCAAAGCAGGAAAATATAATCAACCGTTTAAATTTGAAGTAAACACTCTAAAACACATCTCGCCCACACTCGGCATTCGTTTAGCACTTGAAAATAAAGCCATTACTTACTGTTGCGATACCGCTCGCTGCCAAAATGATATTGATTTGGCAAAAAATAGTGATGTTTTAATTCATGAAAGTTCGTTTGCTCCGACTGTAGAAGATTTTGCTTGGGGCCATACCTGCCCGGATGGAGCGGCCAAAATAGCTAAAGCAGCTAAAGTAAAAAAACTAATTTTGACACATTTCGATGCTGGTTCATATTTCACTAACGACCAATTTGATAAAGCAAAAAAAGCAGCTAAAAAAATATTTCCCAATACTATTCTAGCGCGCGATGGGATGATAATAAACGCATAACTATGAAGCACGTTCACTTTATTGGCATTTGCGGAGTAGGTATGGGAGCTCTCGCTATCATGATGAAAAATAAAGGCTGGAAAGTAACCGGCTCTGATGTCGGCTTTTATCCGCCGGTTTCTTTGCATTTAAAAAAATTCGGGATTGAATATTATTCCGGATGGCATGTAGAAAAAATTGGGACTCCAGATTTGGTGGTAGTGGGCAATGTGGCTGGGAGTGAAAATCCAGAATGGAAATATGTGCAAGATAATAAAATTTCTTATGTTTCCTATCCAGAACTAATCGCGCGGGAATTGGTTCGTAAAAATTCCATTGTTTGTGCTGGTACTTACGGCAAAACTTCTACCACTGCTCTACTAACTTGGATTTTAAAAAACGCCAATTATAAACCGGCTTATATGTTTGGTGGACTTTCTGAAACACCTGAATTATCATCTGATGATTTAGGTGGGCAGTGGAGTATTTTAGAAGGTGATGAATACAAAACCTCGCGCTGGGACAATAACCCAAAATTTTCTCACTACTCCCCCACTCATTTACTTTTAACAGCGATAAAATGGGACCATGCGGATGTCTACCCGACTGAACAAAATTATTTTGAAGCATTTGAAAAATTAGTTAAAATGATTCCGAAAGATGGATTGATTGTGACGAATAAAAAAATATTGGATAATAAAATATTAAATATTAAAAAAATAATATCCAATATCCAATATCCAATATCAGTGGTAACTTACGGCCAAACCGATGGCTGTGATTATAATTACTCTGAAATCATCCAAACAAAAGAAGGATTAAGTTTCAATATTATTCACCAAAATAAAACTTACCAAGTAAAAACCAATCTTATTGGTGAATATCAAGCAGAAAATATTTGCGGCGCTTTTGCTATGGCCAATGCCATTGTAATTCCAACGGAAAAAATTATTAGCGCTATTAGCAATTTTCAAGGAATCAAACGCCGTTTAGAAAAACGCGGACAAACAATTGGCGGCGCCGATATATTCGATGACATTGCTCATTCACCAGCAAAAGCAAAAAGTGTATTGGATGCACTTAAAAAAACATACCAAACAAAAATTATCGCCATTTTTGAACCTAACACTGGCAATCGCGAAAACGCAGCCATGCCAGGATATGATCATGCTTTTGATGGCGCCGATCTAATCATTATTCCACGACTCACAAAAATAAAGACTACACCAGGACAAAAACATGTTGAAGGACCAGAACTAATGAAAATTATTTCTAAAACCCAC
>Ga0247841_10004817_pt1 | contig 22635 bp, 28 predicted proteins | sample LaCruzMarch2015__2_FD_192410 | JGI IMG/M metagenome (GOLD analysis project Ga0247841, IMG submission 192410) | Freshwater microbial communities from meromictic Lake La Cruz, Castile-La Mancha, Spain - LaCruzMarch2015_18m | ecosystem: Environmental > Aquatic > Freshwater > Lake | place: Spain... | reverse complement strand
TAATTATGATCTTTCTCGGCTAAAAACCTGACACTATATAATGAATTCCTTATCATATTAACCTGACCAAAAGCCGCCTCGCAAATCCTCAATGGCTGAATATATGATACATCTACTATCCAGGTTTTACTTAATGTTTTAGGGAAAGAAATATTACTACTATCAATTTTAGTTGGCGCTAAAACTATTTTTTCTACACCACCTACAACAGCTTTAATTCCTAAACTTACCGGCAAGGTAACATAATTATCCAAAGATAAAAATAAATTATCTGAACTTATTTCTTTGTCATAATTAAAGGTTAAACTAGCGCGGTTTATAGTAGAATTTAAAGGAATATCAAAGTCAGTACATGAAGTATAATTATAGTCATTCAATCTTAATTGGACATTACCATTAACTGAGACTGAATAATTTATCAAATTATTAGCTTCAACAGATTTCAAATAAGAAGCGATAAACTTCTTGTCTGTAACATCATAAATAACAGCTTCTTTTCTCTGGTTTAAATTCAAATTAATAGGTATTTCTACAATAGTAGGAACCTTAATATTTACTGTTGGGATATTACTAAGTGTTTTATAGGAAGAAACTACAGCATTGAAATCATTGACCGGCTGGTTTGTCATCCAAACAGGTGTTTCATTTGATAAAGAAATAGCCCTAGCGTCTATAACTGGAATAACAATTAAAGTTAAGACAAAAACTAGAACTATTTTTTTAAGGTTTAATTTCATTTTATTAATTATTTACCTTCTCCGTAAAACCAGAAACGATTCGACGACTAATAAAGGCGGTACTCATAAGAAGGACTCCAATCAAAATAAAAATAATAATTTGACCCCCAATTTCCATACCCCAAATATCAACAAACAACAGTCTTAGAATAACAAAACCAATAAGTAATCCGCCGTAATTTCTAAGAATTTTACTACCCACAGAAATACCATAAAAATATTTAATCAAACCAATAATCGTAAAGACTACCAATGATACCCCTATTGATGCTACAGTACTAACAATACCAACATGGAAGATATACCAAAGCAAGAAATATGAGTAAACAGAACCTACTATCAAAAATAAATTATCGAGGTAAAAACCAGATTTAGCTTCTCCATCAGCCTTTATTTTTCGATACATAAGACCCAAGACAAAAAGTACCATAATTACAAGTAACACAACAAAAAAATCTTTTGTTAGGACATCACTGCTCCTATAATATGAATCCAGATTACCAAATGACATTATGGTTGGTAAAATAATTAGAAATGAACCAATGGTAGAGGCTCTGACATCCCTGGTGGTATAGTAAATTAATACTGGTATTAAGAAACTTTCCAAAGTATAAGCAACTATTAAGGCGGCGCCACTTAACTCAATAGTAGTAGCTACTATAAGCATGGCCATAGCCACTCCAGCATAAACATAAAAAACACTTTTTATCTTTGTGGTACCAAAAGCAATAAATGAACCAGCCGCAAATACTACCATCCATAAGGCGATAATAGAGCTTTGCCACTGAGCTGAAACTAGATCCATTATCCAAACTAGCAAGAAGGCTCCGTTAACGACAGCTGTCCAAAGAAAAGATTTAATATCTGTTTCTTTAGAATTAATAATATTAATAATACTTGCGAGGAAAAATAGAGCAGCAAAAGCGTAAGCAAACCAAAGTAAAGTATCATTTTGATTATGATTAAAACTAGAAAACATTGGTACACTATATAAAAATACACCAACCAAGCTAGCAAGAATCAGTGCTCCCCAATTATTTTTTATAGCCACAATCCAAATAGCACCAAGAGTCACAACAAATAAATATGAGAATAGTCCTACTTCATTTACAGTAGAACTATTTGTTAATAGAGGAGAAATAAAAGCTAAAACCAAACCAGATAGAGAAACAGCAAAAGCATCATACTTAACACTGACAAGGGCAACATAAGCAGTACTCAAGAACATCAAGACCAAAGCTAGCCCAGGAGTAAACATATTATAATACTCTCTAGCCGCGAACACAGTTAAAAGAATAGTCGCCGAACCAACTACCAAAAATATTCCGCCCTGATTTATATAATTTTTTATTCTCCAAGATCCGAGACCCAGTAAGGCAATACCAGCTAAAATTCCCAAGGTAATGCGTCCTGTTTCACCAATCCAATGGTTCATAAAAGCATAAGTAACAAACCAACCAAGACCAATAAGGAGTAAAAGGCCTCCAAGCTTGAGCAACCAATCATCTTTAAGCCAAGCAATGAATTTATCTTCGGTCTGTACTGGATAAATAACCTCATTAGGCGTTGCTATAGGACTTTCATTGGCAACAACAATTGGTTCCCCAATATTGTTTATAACTGGTGCTACTGAATTTTTAGGCTCTAAACCAGCCTCATTATTTTTATTAGCTAATTTGCCCTCTAAAATACTCAAACGAAATTTTAGATTACCAACCTTAACAAATAAAACGACGAATAAAATTATTAGTAAAAGAGAAGATAAACCACCATTAAATATATATGAAATCATGCTGTATATTATACAGCACAAAATTTACATAGACAAGAAAATATTTTTACCTCACCTGATAACCGGGCTGGATATTTAAAACATTGGTAATCCCCTTCATTACAGTAGAAATTTCATCTTCAGATAAAGTACGCTCGTAAGATTGTAAAACCAACCTAAAAGCATAGGAAGTCTTGGCACTACCGTCAGGAAATTTCTTAGTAAAGACATCAAATAAACGTTCTTTTACAAGTAAATCACCAGCCTCTCTCTTTATAAGACTTAAAATATCTTCTTGTTTTGTCCCCTCAGGGGTAAATACTGCCACGTCTCTGACTGCAAAAGGATACTGAGAAATTCTCTGAAATTTTAAACCCTTATCTTCTACGCCAGAAAAATCATAGGTTTGTTGTTCAGAAATATTTTCTATCATTTCAGTAAAATTACATTCAAAAATATTTTCATCATTATTTATTTTATTCATAATTAAACCAAGTTTTTCGGAAAGAAATTTAACAGCTAACTCTAAAACGTCTTTTTCTTTTGATGATTTTACACCCAAAGAATTCTTGACTCCTATTATAAATCTCTCAGTCTCTCCGTTTAGATTAAAAACATGACCAAATTCAAAAACTTTTACTTGTGGCATACTGATCAATTCTGAATAATGAATATTAAAATCTAAAGAATCTTTCAAACCATCCGTTAGATTTTTTCTTAAAAATTTTCTTTCGGGAGAAATCGGATTTGCTACTTCTATTTCCCCCTTATCCGTAAAAGTATAATTTATAATTTCTGAAAAACCATCTGCGACTAGAATATTTCTGATCTGATTTTTACAATTAAAAGCCTTATGTGGTTTAGCTATTTTTTCCGCCCTTGAAACAACAATATCTTTTATTTTACTGTAACCATAAACTCGGCCTATTTCTTCAGCCAAATCCTCTTTGATTCTCAAATCTAGTCTTTCATCCGGTATCAAAACAATAAATTTATTATTTTCTTTTTTGTAAACAAAATTAAATTTATTAAATATAACTTCTATTTCTTCTTCGGAAATATCCACACCAATAATTTGGCTAGCCTCAAGTGCAGAAATAGCCACTTCAACTTTTAAGGCTTTATCAGTATAAACATCTATCATATCTCCAACTTTAATATTTTCTGTGCTAGCAATCTCTACAATCAATCTAGTCAAAATATCCATTGCTTCACTAGCAAGCTCTGGTGAATAATCATTTTCATAACGTTTTGAAGCGTCGGTCTGGATTTTGATTTTCTGCGCTGTTTTACGAATTAAAACAGGACTAAAATTGGCCGACTCTAAAACAATATTTTTTGTCTCTGGACCAATCTCCGCCATAGTACCACCCTTAATACCTGCAATAGCCAAGGCTTTATTATTATTAGAAATAATCAAAACACTTTCATCTAAAATCACCTGCCTACCATCTAAAGTAAATATTTCATCTCCCTCTTTTGCCCGCTTTACTTCAATAATACTGCCGCCTAATTTATCAGCATCGAAAACATGCATTGGCTGACCAATTTCAAGCATCACAAAATTAGTAGCGTCCACTAGATTATTTATAGAACGCTGCCCTAAAGTCTCTAATCTATTTTTCAACCAAGCGGGCGAGGAAGAGATTTTTATTCCCTCAACCACCCGACCAATATAACGACGACAATCTTTTGAATTTTCAATTTTTATCTGTAAGTCAATATTACTTTTTGCAATATTTTTAATATCCAAAAAATCTCTAGAAGTTTTCTTAATCGGTAAATTAAGTAAAGTTGAAAATTCTCGAGCAATTCCCCTATGACAAAGACAGCTGTGAGCCATATTTGGTAAAATCTTTACGTCTAAAACATAATCTTCGTCAAACTTCTCTATACCATCTACTTCATTTGAATTCATAGTTAAAATTCCTTCTGCCTTTTCTATTGGCGGTAATTTTCCTTCCAAAAATTCGTTTAACCATTTGTATGATACTTTCATAAATTAAAATTGATTTACTAATCTCAAATCACCAGAATAAAAAAGGCGAATATCATCTACACCATATTTAATCATTGCTAAACGCTCTACTGATCCACCAAAAGCAATACCCTTCCATTCATCAGTATTTATACCAATATCAGTTAAGACTTTAGGATGTACTACCCCCGCTCCGGCTACTTCCACCCACCCAGTACCCTTACAAATAGAACAACCTTTTTCTCCGCCATCACATTTAAAACAAGAGATATCCACCTCCATACCAGGCTCAACAAATGGAAAATAACTTGGACGAAATCTAACCTCTACATTCTTACCAAAAAATTTATCATAAAAATTATTTAGAACAGATTTTAAGGTAGCAAGTGAAGCTTCTTTCTCCACTAATAAACCCTCAAACTGTTGAAACTGCATTTCGTGAGTAGCGTCTGTGGCCTCTTTTCTATAAGTCTTACCAGGGCAAATAATCCTTAGTGGTGGCTTGTTACCTTCCATATAATGTATTTGCATAGCACTAGTCTGAGTTCTCATTAGATGATTCTCAGCTCCGGGCAGATCCTTATTGGGCTTAATCCAAAAAGTATCCTGCATATCCCTGGCAGGGTGATCAGCCGGTACGTTTAAAGCATCAAAATTATAGTGCTCTGTTTCTAACTCTGGCCCATCAACCACAGAAAAGTCCATCTCAGAAAAAATCCGTACGATGTCATTTATAACGAGTGTTATGGGATGAATATGACCCTTTTCTTTTTTTTCTTCCATATAAAGATATTAGCACAAAAAAGATTTAGGGTAAATTAATAATTCTGCAATCTATTTATCTTATGGTGAACACGAATCTTTTCATGCGCTTTAGCTTCGATCTGACGGATACGCTCACGAGTGACGCCAAACTCTTTACCTACTTCTTCTAAAGTATGAGTAACACCATCAGTGAGGCCGTGGCGCATTTCCAAAATTTTTCTTTCTTTCAAAGATAAGTCGCTCAAGATTTCTTTCACTTGATCACTTAAAATTCGGCGTGAAGAGTCTTGATCTGGTGACAAAATCTTATCATCAGAAACAAAATCACCTAGTGTGGATTTTCCATCATCACCATCATCACCCACTGGAGTTTCTAATGAGACAGTATCTTGATCGATCTTTTCAATATTAAATACTTTTTCAATTTCAATTCCCATCTCGGTCGCAATTTCTTCTGGCAATGGATCACGGCCAAGGTCTTGAGATAATCTTCTAACACACTGCTTATATTTAGCGATTGTTTCTACCATATGCACTGGTACACGGATAGTTCGGCTTTGATCTGCGAGCGCTCTTGTAATGGCCTGACGAATCCACCAAGTAGCATACGTAGAAAATTTATAACCTTTAGTCCAGTCAAATTTTTCTACCGCCTTAAATAAACCTAGGTTTCCTTCCTGAATCAAATCAAGCAAAGTAAGATCGGCACTACGACCAACATATTTCTTGGCAATAGAAACTACCAAACGCAAGTTTGCTCGCGCTAAAAGATTTTTAGCTTCCTCATCACCAAGCTGAATCTTTCGAGCTAAATCTTTTTCCATAGTGGCCGAAATTAGTGGATATTGACCGATTTCTTTCAAATACATCTGGATAGAATCATAAGAAGAATCACCACTCTTTCCACCATAAGCGTATTTCTTTATCAATTCTTCTTCCTTTTCAATATTGAGCATTCCACCCCCCTCAAGCACATCCACACCAGTGGTAGAAAGCCTAGTATATAGCTCATCCAAAAACATCACATCCATTTCAATGTTTGGAAATTCTTTCAAAATCTCATCATAAGTAATGAACCCTCTTTCTCGTCCTTTAGCTAAAAGCCTCAAAGTCTTTACTTCAAATTCCCTCTTCTTATCTCCTCCTTTTCCCGAGGTACTGATCTTTTTTGAAGGGCTAGACTTTTTAGAGACAGTTTTTTTAACAGCAACCTTCTTCACTATTTTCTTAATTACCTTTTTTACTTTTTTTACTACTTTTTTGGATGTTTTCTTTGCCATTTTTTTATTTTAATTTTGAAAGTTTTTTAGTAAGCTCATTGCACTTGCTCGCCATTATATCACGTTTTTTTAAATCTTTTTCTTTCTCTGCTTTTACCATCTCTGCTAGTGTTTCCGTCAAAGCCCTCTTTACATACTCTTTTTCTAATTCCATTAAAAGCTCGTCTAGCACCACCTGTATCCTTTTTTTATCGTAGTACTGCTCAGCTTCAAAAGTGGCTTCGTTTAAAATTTGTTCCGGCACATTTTCCCATTTTTTAAAATTTTCCTCACCAATAATTTCTTTGACTTTTTCTTTTGTTTTTTCAAGGTCAATTACTTTATCACTGTCTTTCTCCTGCCAATTTATTACCCCGATCACTCGCCTTTCAATAGAATCTATTCTACCTATTACTACCGCATCATTAAAATTACCAACTTTAGTTTCTACTCCCGCGACCCCTGGTTCTATTTTTATCTTTTTCAAATCTTCCCAAATAGCGTCTTCTTTTATACCGGTCTTTTCATTAATCTTTTTAACCCAGTGTGATTTTTCAATATTACTTTCAATCAACACGAGGAATGGTAAAATCTTTTCTCGAACCTCTGCCCCTGTTTTTCTTTCATCTAATTTTTCTGAAAGAATCTTTGCTAAATAAAAATCCACAATATGCATAGAATCTTTCAAAGCCTCTTTAAACTTTTCTTTATCATTTAAAATAACTTCGGCTGGATCTTTACCATCTTTAAATTCCGCGATCTTAACTTCCATCCCTAAAGATAGGGCCAACTGCCAAGCTTTAGTAGCAGCATTAAAACCAGCTTTATCAGCATCAAAAGCCATGATTACCCTATTAGAAATTCTTTTTAATAGAACTAGGTGCTCTGGGGTGAGAGCCGTACCAGAGGTGGCGACCACATTTTGAAAACCAGCCTGATGGCACATTATAATATCCATCTGTCCCTCTACAATCACTGAATAATCCAGCTTTTTGATTGCTAGTTTTGCCAAATCAAAACCATAAAGTAATCTACTTTTATTAAAGACAGCAGTTTCAGGACTGTTTAAATATTTTGCCGCCTTACCATCATCGGCTTCTGGTAAAATCCTACCAGAAAAACCGACTACTCTCCCAGCAGAATCACGAATAGGAAACATAATCCTACCTCGGAATCTATCATAAAAACTCTTTTCATTTCTCTTTATTAAACCGGCTTGCTCTATCTCGCTATCACTAAACTTTCTCGCACTTAAATAATCATAAAGTGTGCGCCAATCATCAGCGACAAAACCGATGCGCCAATCTTTAATAGTTTTTTCAGTCAGCCCTCTTTTTTCCAAATATTTAATAGCACTCTGAGATTTTGGTAAGTTTGATTCAAAGAATTGTGTCGCGGCTTCTAGAGCATTAAATATTGCTTCCTTTTCATTCTTCATCCCTATATTTTCACGAACCAATTCTACACCAGTTCTTTCCGCTAAAAGTTTCAAGGCACCAAAGAAATCTAAACCTTCAAACTCCTGCACAAAAGTAAAAATATCTCCCTTAGCATTACAACCAAAACAATAATACGAATCTCTTTCTGGTGAGACAAAAAAGCTAGGGGTTTTTTCATTATGAAATGGACAACAAGCTTTCATATTCTTCCCCGCTTTTTCCAACTTAATATAGGTACCCAAAAGATCCACAATATTTAGTCTCTCTTTAATTTTTTCTACTGGTGTGGACATTAATTAATTTACTTAATACATTTACCTCCGGCATCAGGATAAGTGCCATCATATTTACAAGTAAGACCAGCAGCACATCTTATACCAGCGATACCACCACAAAAGTCATTTTCACCAGCGCCTATATTTGGTTCAACAGCTGGGCAAATAAATTTACAATCTGGCGCTGAACGGCCAACATAAGTTCCATCAGGACACATCATGGCATCCATAGTACAGGCCACAGGATTTGTGGTAGTTGCCATACATCTCTCTTTTGTACCTGGAGCAAAAGCACACTTACCTTGAATACACATCTCATGTGCAAATCCACCATTTCCAGGGCAAGATACCTCCAAACAATCATTGTCAGTTTTACATTCTACTTTAGGTATCGTTGTCGTAGCAACTTCACATTTTTCTTCCCAAACTCTCAAACACTTATTTTTCACTTGGCACCATGAATAACCAGCAGAGCCAATACAGCCGTGGATATCCTTATCTCCACCAACAAGTGAATTTGTGGTGGTAGAAATTGGATCAATAATAACTGGTGCCTTAACCTCTTTATTTTTCGTCACAAAAACCACACCGCCAAGAGTAAGTATGGCGACGATGGCGATTATGAGTGGGATGACGAAACCTTTTTTAGAATGCATAGATTATTTTTAATTAAATTAACAACAATCCAAATCAATTACCTCGGGGCAGAGCCCACGAGGTATGACCCGAGGGATGTCCTAAGTGAGTAAACGTAACTGTCGTGACGTACCAATCGTTTTTCCTTGGTTTGCCACATACCGCTCGACTGCGGCCCAGTTACCCCGCTCGCTAACCGTTGCAATATAGAAACCGTCTGACCAGAACTCTCCGCCCCATAATTCTTTCTTGAGCTCGGGAAATTTAAGAAAGAGCTGTTTGGCAGTAATAGATTTAAAGATGCGAACAATTTCTGAGCCACTCCGCTTCGGTGGGAAGCTGGCGAGCAGATGGATATGATCTCCATCATAACCAATTTTCTCAAAGTCGATATCATAGCGTTCGCTGATTTCCCGAGCAATGACGGAAATAGCGAGCGGAATATCATCCTTGAGTAACGCTTTGCGATATTTGATTGGAAAAACGATGTGATAATGTGTGTCATATATATTATGATGTGTTCTGACTAAGGACATCCCTCTATTCTAACTTAGAAACCTACGGTTTCCAAACCTTCCCTATATGGACATCGTGGCAGAGCCACGAGGAAATAACCTTGCGGTTATTATATCATACTACAAATAAATATTAAAACTAATTGTAGCTACTTAATTTGACATCGCAAAGCTAATTGACTATCATATACCTATAGAGATTGTTACAGCTACCAACTGTAATCCTGCAAAGGACCGCAAGGCTAATCTATAAAAAAGACCAAAGTCAGGTGGAACCGCGAAATTGACTCGCCCCGACAAAAAGTGAATTATCATTTTTTGTCGGGGCGATTTTGATTTTTGCACCACAAAAATCATGTCGAAAGATTTTTTTAACAAAGTTAAATAAAATTTTTGACTTTTTATCAATTAATAATAAATATTATGGAAAATGAACAATTAATGAAAATGAGACACTCTCTCTCCCACCTAATGGCCGGAGCAGTATTATCATTTTATCCAGATGTAAAAATAGCTATTGGGCCGTCTGTTGATAATGGCTTTTATTATGACTTCGAATTTAGCGCCCCTATCAGTGATAAAGATCTAGGAAAAATAGAACAAAAAATGCGCGAGCTATTAAAGAAATGGTCTACTTTTGAGAAGAAAGAGATTACTCTTGCAGAAGCTAAAACTCTTTTTGCTAATCAACCATACAAATTAGAATTAATCGAAGATTTGGAAAAAGAAAATTCTACCCCAACCATTTATATTTCTGGTGATTTTACTGACCTTTGCGCTGGGCCACATGTCTCTAATACTAAAGAGATTCCTTCTAATGGATTTAAACTAGAGAGGATTGCTGGAGCCTACTGGCGTGGTGATGAAAAGAATAAAATGCTCACTCGTATTTATGGTTTGGCTTTTGAATCTAAAGAAGCTTTGACTGCTTATGAACTACAACAAGAAGAAGCCAGAAAAAGAGACCACCGAAAAATTGGTAAAGAATTAAAACTTTTTACCATTTCTGATTTAGTCGGTGCTGGCCTTCCACTCTTACAGCCAAACGGAATGATTATCCGAGAAGCAATAGAGGATTATCTTTGGGAATTAAATAAAGCTAAAGGTTGTCAGCGTGTTTGGACTCCACATATTACCAAGAAAGGATTATACGAAACCTCTGGTCACGCCGCAAAGTTTGGTGAAGAGCTTTTCCGTGTTAAAGGTGGTGATGAAGAATTCTTTATGAAGCCCATGAACTGTCCGCACCATATGCAAATTTTCTGTGATAATCAATTTTCTTATCGCGATATGCCTGTACGCTATTTTGAACCGGCTACTGTTTATAGATATGAAAAAGCTGGCCAGTTATCTGGTCTTGCTCGAGTCCGTGCTATCACTCAGGATGATGGTCATTTATTCTGCCGCGTCTCACAGATTAGTGAAGAAGTTAGCACAATCGTGGAAATAATTAAAAAATTCTATACCACTATGAATATGCTAAACGGTTACTGGGTCAGACTTTCCGTTCGTGGAGATGATAGAAGTAAATATCTTGGTGAAGATGAAGTTTGGGAAAAAGCAGAATCAGCTTTAGAAAAAGCCGCCAAGGAAAATGAATTAAATTATAAAAGAGTAGAGGGTGAAGCCGCTTTTTATGGCCCAAAACTAGACTTTATGTTTAATGACGCTATTGGCCGAGAATGGCAACTAGCTACCATCCAATGTGACTTTAATTTGCCAGAGAGATTTGATTTAACTTTTACAAACGAAAAAGGTGAAAAAGAAAGACCAGTAGTTATTCATCGAGCAATTTCTGGATCTTTGGAAAGATTTATGGGTGTTATGATCGAACACTTTGCTGGAAATTTCCCAGTCTGGCTTTCACCAGTTCAAATAAAGATAATACCTGTCCGAGAAAATCATAATGATTATGCTAAAAAAATTGCTGATGAATTAAAAGCTCTAAATATCAGAGTTGACTTGGATGATAGTGACGAAGGTATGGGTAAAAAAATCCGTGCCGGCAAAGTAAACAAAGTACCTTACATGCTAGTTATTGGTGACAAAGAAGTAGAATCTGGCGAACTTTCATTGGAAAATCGCAGTGCTACAGCTGAACCAGGTAAAAAAGAAATGATTACTCTAGATAATTTAAAAGCTAAATTACAAAAAGAGATTACTGAAAGATTGTAGATAAAATAAAAGCCCCCGAAGTAGACTTCGGGGGGCTTTTAATATTATTTTAGATTAATTTCTTGCCTCAACTTCTTTCTTTCTAGCAATGACTATATAAGCAATCCAAGCACTGAATAAACCTAAGAAACCAACAAAGTATACTAATTTCATATTATCATAAACACCGGTACTAGGAATCTGACTCAAATAAACGGCAGAAGCTAGAGGTGGTTGATAACTTTGACTAAAAGACAAGACAGAATTTTGATTTACATTAGTATAACAGTCGGCGGAAACACTTCGGCCATTTGACCTAACGGTTATAGTAGCTGACTTACTACCAGGTGTAGAATAAGTCATACGAGGTGAACGGCTAGAGCTACTTAAACCATCTGATCCTCTCCAAGAGTAAGTATAATCACCATCACCACCAGAAACATCAGCATACCAATTCATCTGATTATTTACTTGTGGGTTTGTAGGGCTAGCATAACAAGAAACGGATAAGTTATCATAATTGTCATCTTCATTAACATACATATTACAAGAAGCGCTGGCACTCTGACCATTTGAGGTTACGGTGACTGTAGCTCTCTTGGTTCCACTATTATCATAGCTCCAAACAAGATTTCTATTACTACCACTTAGTCCGTTGGTTCCACTCCAAGAATATGAATAAGAACCAGTTCCACCAGAAGCACTAGCTTGCCAAGTAACATCTTCATCTGTATCAGCATTTGATGTATTAGAACTACAAGAAACAGTTAAATTATTAACAACTACAGCTTGATTTATATTAGCACTACAATTACTAGTAACACTCTGAGAACCAGAGACAACAGTAACGGACGCATTCTTATAACCAGCACTAGTATAAACTTTAGAAATAGAAGAAGAATTACCAACTAGACCATCAGTACCACTCCAAGAATATGAATATGGGCCATTACCGCCAGAGACTCCAGCACTCCAGTTTAAAGAATCACCCACATTTGCATTAGCTGGGTTAGCGTAACAAGAAACGATTAAAGCGGGATTGGGTGGGGTGTAAATAGGGGCAACAGGATAACAATTACTACCGCAACCACAACCGCCGCCAACACAATTATCATAGTAATAGCCACCATAGTAATAATCGTCATAATAGTAATCATCGTAGTAATAATCGTCATAATAGTAATCATGTCTAGGATCAATACCAAGGATATTATCAGTAAGATAATTACCACCACCAAAGATATCACTAGTAATCCAACCAGCATTAGCAGTTTGGGGAAAAACAGGAGAAACAATCAATATACTTAAAAAGAAACCAAGGAGAGCAACAGTTCCCAAGATTTTTGAAATATTTGATTTTAAAATTATTTTTTTCATATTTAATTTAACGAAATTATGTCGCGCAACTGTCCGCTAAAGCGCGACGCTAATATTATTTATAATCTACAAAGACAAAATTAAACAAAATCATTGCTTAACTCTGAGTTATAAACCTTTCAATTAGAAAGACTAACTCCTACAATTATATATTATATTGTATTAAAAGTCAAGTATTATTCTTTTTCTTTTTTTACTACCAAATAGTACGGCTAATAATAAGCCTAAAATAGAGTACCCCTTAAAAAGTTAGCACTGGTCCTACTTTGAACCAACATAATCTGCCTCCACCACATAACGATCAGATTTGGCCCCAAAAGTATTACAAGTAGATAAAGTAAGCATATTTCTCTGATTATCAAATTCTACTAAAGCCTTATTTTCATCTACAAGACTGACCGATGATACTGCATAAACATGGACCTTTGATGACCCGTATACCTCGATAGTATCACCTTCTTTTAAATTCTGTAATTTATCAAAAGCCTTCAGATTTTTATTATTCAAAATAACATATGCTTCAGCGCTATGGGCAAAAATAAACATATTTCCTAAACCAAGAAATCCAGAGCCAGGATAATGGACGGCCCCCTTTAACAAATACTGATCTAGGGTTTTTATGTCAGTAGTATTAGGGTTAGAGACTGAAACATCTACACCAATATTACTAATCACAATCCGAGTGGGGTTTTCAGTAACGACAGCAGTTTGATCAGGTTGGCTATTAACATCACCCTTCTGTGCCTTATCCCATAAGACCCTAAGAGAGTCATTATCATTTGACTTTATAGAGCCAGGAACCAAACCAGCCGAATATAACAATACAAATAGCACTATAAAAGTACTGACAAAATATATAATAAATTTAACTTGACTTTTTTTATGCATTATAGTATAATACCTATAGATAAAGTTTGCTCTAGATTTATAGGCTTATTATTATAATAACACAATATTTATTTATATGGAAAAAAAAGAAGACAAAGGAATATTTGCTGAGGTATACAAATGGTTCAAAAACCTAACAGTTAAGGGGTTGCTTGGTGCAATCTTGGTCGCTTTTATAATTATGATCATTCTGACTTCTATATCTTACTTACCCAAAATTACTAATAGCCTCTACTCTTCCCTCTCTGGTGCTATTTATTCAGTTTTTGTTCCTGCAGATAACGCCACCATGTCAGCTGATAAAGTAATTATAAACTCCGGCGAAGACTTTACTATAAATTTTAAAAAGGGAGATGATACGGGGATAACTGGTCTCTTTGCTGTTTCCTATGCTTGTAGTTCAAATGCTGATCTGATGTCTGTAGAGACTGCTGGCTTAAAAAAGATAGACTGTGACAAACTCTACTATTTATTAGGAAATGAAACAGTAATAAAAATAAGACCGATAACCAAAGACAGCGTCGTCCGTTTGGTCGTCACTGGTAGCTTTGAAAATAATGATACTCAAAAGACTGATAGTGTAGGAGTGGTCAGAGTAACTATTAAAAATAGCGCCGTCGGTACTATTGTTGATAATCCTACAACAAACTCACCACAAGCTACACCAAATACTACCGTAGGACAAACCCCTACCTATTATGGTAAGCCAGATTTAGCAATAAGAATGTTACAAGTTGGACTATTAAACACTTCGACAAATCTAATCACCACTCAAAGCCAATTCTCATCTACAAACATGGTTGGTATTAAATTTGAAGTACGAAATGATGGTGATGCTAATACGGGAACATGGTCTTTTGCCGCTTCCCTACCTTCAGTCTCTACCCCCGTCTATAATTCAAATACTCAGATTTCTCTTAGACCTGGTGAAAGTATTATTTTTACTTTAGGCTTTACCAATCTAACAAATACTGGTCTCTTGACCATCAGTGTTGATCCACAAAAGATTGTGACTGAAAGTAATGAAAATAACAATGTTATAACTTCAACCATAACTAGTTACGGTTATAATAGCAACAATAATTACAATAATATAAACTATAATAACGGATATTATGACAGTTACGGTAATTTTATAAGTTACAACAATAATTATAACTACAACAATGGTTATAATACCTTAGGTGTAACTTGTTATGGTAACCCAAGTAGCATGGATACTGGTGATCGAGTACGTTGGTATGCTAATGCTTTTGGTGGTAATGGTGACTATACTTACACCTGGACCGGATCAAATGGTTTAGACAGCACATCCCAAAACCCAAGCAAGACCTATAGCTCTACTGGTCAAAAACAAGCTGTTGTTACCGTAGAATCAAATGGTTTATATGCTACTCAAACTTGTTCAGTCAACGTATACTAAGTAGTAAAAATTAATTAAAAAACCGACGAATGATTTTCGTCGGTTTTTTAATTTAAATTTTTAATTATTTCTTCTTCTCGTCCTTTTCATCACCTTTCTTAAAAGGAAAACCGATATATGAAAGGAAGGCCTGTGCATCTTTCTTATTAGAAGCGGTGGTACCGATGGTGATAGTCATACCGAAAACATCTTTTAAATCTTCATCTGAAGTCTCAGGGAAAATAGTATTTTCTTTGATACCAATAGAATAGTTACCCATCTCATCAATACCTTTCTTGGTCAAACCTCTAAAGTCCTTGGTTCGAGGAAAAGCGACGAAGATTAGCTTATCGATAAAAGCAAACATTCTAGCGCCTCTTAGAGTAACAGTAAGACCGACAGGATCTCCTTGTCTAACTTTGAAAGCAGCAATACTCTTTTTAGAACCACGAAGAGCTGGCTTCTGACCAGAGATCTTTGTTAGTCTATCAACAATAACATCAATCTTCTTCTTATCTTTTAGTGAACCAACACCAACGTTTATTACCACCTTGGTAAACTTTGGCGCCTGCATTGCATTAGTATAACCTTGAGATTCTTTCAAATTCTCAAAAGCTTTAACTTGTTTTTCTTTTGTATTTAAAATCTTAGTCATGTTTTTATATTTCTTTACCGGTTTTTCGACTAATACGAACTCTCTTTTCACCAATCAATTTACTACCAGCTCTGACACCCTTCTTTCCTTCTAAAAGCATGACATTGGAAACATGGATAGGCATAGCCTTCTCCACTATCTGGCCTTTACTATTTGCTTTTCGAGCGCGCTCATGTTTCTTCTTCATATTAACGCCTTCTACGATAATCAAATTGTCCTTAGGAAAAGCTCTAACCACTTTAGCAGTCTTACCTTTATCCTTACCAGCAATCACTATTATATTGTCATTCTTTTTGATTTTCATAGTATTTAAAATTACACAATTTCTGGTGCTTTAGAAGCAATTCCCTGGAAACCTCTTTCGGCTATCTCTCTTGGAATTGGACCGAAAACACGTCCAGCTAAAGGTTCACCCTTAGCTTTATCAATAATAACAACTGCATTTTCATCAAAACGAATATAAGAACCATCCTTTCTTCTATAAGCGGCTCTTTGTCTGACTACTACACCGTAAACTACATCTTTCTTCTTAACAGACTTTCTAGGCTCTGCCTTCTGGATAGATAAAACCACAGTATCACCAAGCTGGGCGATAAACTTTTTGGATGAACCAAGCACTTTAAAAATTCGGCCTATCTTGGCTCCGGTATTATCTGCTATGGTTACTAATGTTTTATCTTGTATCATATTTTTATATAAAAATTATTTCTCTAAAATCATGAAGTGCTTGTCTTTAGAAATTGGCTTAGTTTCAATAATTTCTACTACTTCCCCTTCTTTGTGTTTATTACCAGCATCATGAACCTTAAACTTTTTCTGTCTCTTTAAGAATTTACCGTACTTAGGGTGTTTAGTAAATCTTTCAACTAAAACTACAACTGTATCTTTCATTTTAGTGGAAACAATTTTACCAACCAAAACTTTTCCTTCTCCTTGTTCTTTTTTTATAATTTTTTCGGTCATTTTTTTATTTATTTAAAAGGGTCATTATCTGAGCAATTTCTTTTTTCAAATTCTGGCCTTCTTTCAAATTCTTAATCTTACCACCAGACATCGCAAAACGAAAAACTCTCAAAGCTTCTTTCTTTTCAGTAAGCAATACCTTTAATTCTTTCTCTGTTTTTTTGATTAAATCTTTCATTTTTTAGGATAAATATATTATACTATCTCTCGACTAACGATCTTGGTATGAACACGAATCTTTGTTCCTCCTTTTCTAAGAACCTCTTTAGCAACAACTTCAGAAACACCGTCAACCTCAAACAGAATTCGGCCTGGCTTTACTACTGCTTCATAACCCTGAGGATCTCCTTTACCCTTACCCATTTTCACTTCGGCTGGTTTCTGAGTATATGGACGATCTGGGAAAATACGGGTCCAAAGTTTACCAGTCTTACCTAAAGAGTGTGCAATGGTCTTTCTAGCAGCTTCAATCTCTGGTGATCGTAATCTTCCAGCTGACATCGCTTTTAAACCAAAAGATCCAAATGATATTTTAGTACCACGAGTCTCATTACCAATCTTTCCTTGGTTTTCTCGGCCAGTTTGCCACTTTCTAAATTTTACTTTTTTAGGTACGAGCATAATTATTTTTTATTAAAAATATCTCCCTTATATATCCAAACTTTAATTCCAATATCTCCGTAAGTCATGTGGGCCTTCTCTTGAGCATAATCAATATCAGCTCGCAATGTCTGAAGTGGGATTCTACCTTTTTTCAAATCTTCAGTTCTAGCCATTTCTGCTCCACCAAGTCTTCCTCCCAAGTAAAGTCTAACTCCAAGAACATCACGATTAGCCATAACTTTTTCAATAGTCTGCTTCATAACACGGCGGAATGGCATTCTTTTCTCAAGACCTTCAGCAATCATATAAGCAACAATAGCGGCATTTGACTCTGGTGATTTTATTTCTTCAATATCTAATTTGAAATCAGCAGGAATAGCTAATTTAGCTTTCTTAGTAAACTTTATAATATCATTTCGTAATTTGACTGAACCCTCTCCACTTCGGCCAATAATAATACCTGGTCTAGAAGTCTTGATGATGATTCGGAAAGACTTTTGATTTCTTTCCATTTCGATAGAAGCAACATAAAGTCCACGCATCTTTTTCTCTAAATATTCGCGGAGCATAATATCTGCCTTTAAAGCACTTCTAAAATCCTTATCAGAAGAAAACCAACGAGACTTCCAATCTCTGATAATACCTATTCTATGTGAATATGGGTGAACTGAATGTGACATATAAATTATTTATTATTTTTCTTTTTAGCTGTCTTTGGTGCTTTCAAAGTTTTTACTTCGGCCTCCTTAACTCCTAAAGTTAAAGTGACAAGACTTACTCTCTTTCTGATCGGTGTAGCCATACCTCTAGCTTTTGGCATTCGGCGATAAAGGATAGCACCGTTATCAACTGTTAAAGCTTTTACAAACAAAACATCTGAAGTTAAATTGAAATTAGCCTTGGCGTTAGCAATAGCTGACTTGATCAAAGCAATAATTGGATCAGAAGCTCTCTTTACAGTAACGGTCAAAATATCAATAGCCTCTTCTGCTTTTTTACCACGAATAAGTCCGCATACTAATCGTACTTTTCTTGGTGACTGTCTATAATCATTTAATTTTGCAGTAATATTCATATTATAAAAATTATTTTTTAGCTTCTACGGCTACTTTAGCTGATTGAGCTGCGGTAATCTCGGCGGCTTTTTGCTTGGTATCAAGATCCTTCTGCATTTTTCCTCCGTGTCTATGGAATTTCTTAGTGTGAGAAAACTCTCCCAATCTATGACCTACCATATCCTCAGTAACTAAAACTTCAATATGTTCACGGCCGTTGTGTACACCAAAATTGAAACCTACCATCTCTGGGGCAATCTGGGAGCGTCTAGACCAGGTTTTAATAACACCAGTCTCGATTGGCTTTTTGCCTTCTATTTTTTTTAGAAGTTTTTCATCTACGTATGGGCCTTTTTTTATTGATCTTGCCATTTATTTTTTATTTAAGATTGAAGCGTTATACTATCAAAATTTTACCAAAAGTCAATTATTTCTCGGCTTTATTCTTACCAACCTTTCTTCTGGAAACAATAAGATTGTTTGAATATTTCTTTGGAGTTCGTGACTTCTGTCCTTTACCTACATGCTTACCCCAACGAGTCTTAGCAAAGCGTAATCCTCGGCCTGATCTCTGCTCTCCTCCACCGTATGGGTGGTCACAAGGGTTCTGAGCAGTACCTCGAACTGTAGGGCGAATTCCCAACCAACGACTTCTACCTGCCTTACCGATATTGATAAGCTTATTTTCGTTATTACAAACTTCACCAATACAAGCGTAACAAGAATCTTGAACCTTTCGAACTTCGGTTGAAGGTAATTTTAAGTGAGTATAACCAGAATCGTTTGCAATTACTTGAACAAAGTTTCCACCAGCACGGCCAAGCTTGCCACCATTACCTGGTTTTAATTCTACGTTATAAACAAAAGAACCAACTGCAATTTTCTTCAAAGGTAATCTATTTCCAACTTTTATTTCAGCGTTTTCAGAAACGACAAAGGTATCATCAACCTTAACTGTTCTTGGTAATAGCACGTATCTCTTTTCACCATCAGCATAAACAGCAAGACCAATAAAAGCAGTTCGGTTTGGATCATACTCCACAGAAACAATCTTAGCTGGAATATCTTTTTTATCATAGACAAAATCCACCTCTCTAAATAGTCTTTTGTGTCCACCTCCTTTATGACGAGTAGTAAGACGACCGTAATTGTTTCGGCCGACATGTCTCTTTCTACCAAAAGTTAAAGATTTCAAAGGCTCAGACGCAGTAATAACTTTTCGGAAATCTATTCCGGTCATTTGTCTTCTCGCTGGGCTTGTTGGCTTATAGTGCTTCATAATATTTTATTTATACAAATTCTATCTTGTCTCCTTTCTTTAAATAAACAACCGCTTTCTTCACACCGGACTTTCGGCCTACTTTACCTCGGCTAAAAACTTTCTTAGAAGGTAATTTGGTAATATTTACTTTTACTGGAGTTACTTTGTAAAGCTCAATAATCGCTTTAGAAATATTTTTCTTATTAGCCTTATCAGTAACCTCAAAAGTATACACTCCAAGAGCTTCGGCTTGGATACCTGACTTTTCAGTGATTCTAGGTTTTTTAATAATTAATTCGTTCATTTTATTTTAAAAAATTATTTCATCTTAGCCTCCAAAAACTTGGTGACTTCAGCTGGATTATCAATAACTAAATATCTATAATTCAAAACATCGAGTGGATTTATATTTCTCCATTCATCTATTTTTAAATTGCTAAAGTTTCTAAAGCTTCTGTCTATATTTACATCTTTCTTCATAACAGTAACATAAGCAGAATTTGCTCTCTTTGAAAGAATCTGCTCAGCTCCTTTTATTTTGCTTAGATTTTTCAAAATAGCTAGACCCTCTTTTGCTTTTGGAGCGTAAACTTTTAGATTGTCTAAGAAGAAAACTTCATTATCTCTAATCTTCTTGGAAATAATAGTAAAGAGAGCTTTAGCTTTCATCTTCTTGTTTACCTTTCGGTCATAATTCTTATCCTTTCTTGGACCGTGAGCAACACCTCCGTGTACCCAGATTGGAGAACGAGTAGAACCGTGTCTAGCGCGTCCCAAACCCTTTTGCTGCCAAGGCTTTTTACCTCCTCCAGATACTTCGGAACGATCCTTAGTATGAGCAAGGTTGGTTCTCTTGTTAGACATCAAAGAAACAACTACTTGATGAACAAGGTCAGATCTCCATGGTAAAGCAAAAATATTTTCTGGTAATTTAAAAGTATCAACTTCTTTACCGTCTTGATTGTAGACTTTAGCTTCTGAAGCACCAAGAGTTTTTACTTCTTTTTCTCGAGCGATTTTCTTTTCTTTTCGAACAGAAGTTTTAACTTCACCAGTCTTAACAGCTTTAACAGTTTTGACTGCCTTAGATGCTTTTAGATTTTTTTTAGTTGTTTCGTTTTTCATAGTATTTAAAATTAGAAATTAGCCGATTATTTCAACTAAAGTTCCTCGTCTACCAGCAAGTGCTCCTAACACCAAAAGCTCATTGGTAGCATTGTCAATTTGGATAACTTTCAAACCAGAAATAGTAATAAGATCAGAACCCATTCGGCCGGCCATACGCATTGCTTTTGGCACACGTCCTCCCTCTCTGGTACCTCCAGAAATAGAACCAGGAGCTCTCTCTGAGTGCTTCTGACCGTGAGTACGAGGCTGTCCTTTGAATCCATGTCTCTTGATAACACCCTGGAAACCTTTACCTTTAGAAATAGAAGAAACGGTAATAGCATCACCTTCTTTAAAAGATGACAAATCAATCTTGTCTCCAACTTTAAAATTAGCTAAATCTTTTTCATCTTCAATTCTAAACTCTTTGATGAATTTAAAATTACCAAGTCCTTTTACATGACCCTTAACGGCTTTGCTGATATTCTTTTCTTTTCTCTCACCATAACCTACCTGAACAGCATTATAACCATCAGTAGCAACAGTCTTAACCTGAGTGACGATAATAGGGCTAGCCTCTAAAACAGTAACAGGAATAACATTGCCTTTCTCATCAAAAACCTGAGTCATATTCTTTTTTACTCCTAGAATGAATTTCATTTTTTTATTTTTATACTAACAAAAACTCTATGGCGATATGAGTAAATCAATTCTTACTCCTATCCCCTTTTTTACCTTTCTTGCACGTAAGTAGGAGTCTAGCAAATTAATATATAAATGTAAAGGGTTATTTCCCCAGTTTTACTTATACAAATCATGATCACCCACACCAAGTAAGACTACCTCATTTTTTGATAAGTATCTAAATACAATTCTTATTTTATAATTTACAGAAAAACTGTAGCGATCTCTCAACCCACCATGGAGTTTATGAACTTTAAGGCTTTTATGATTATTTTTATCCTTAAAAAGAGTTATTTTTTCTGAGACTTCCTCTTGTAGCGATGACTCAAAATCACTTGCTTGCTTTAAAAAAATAGGAGCATAAATAAGATTTAACATCTTATTTAAACTTTTTAACTAACTCTCTAAAGTCACCACGAAGTCCTTTACCATTAGCTATTTCTCTTTCTGCTTCAAGGATAGCATCTACCGCTTCTTCATCTGACATTCTTTTCAAAGCTTTACGCACCACATCAGCCTTGTTAGCGGCATTACCGCTCTTCACCATCCTATTTACAAATTCTTCCAAATTGGCCGGAAGTGGCACTGATATTGTACTCATGTTTTTGTTTAATTATATTATAAATTAATATGATATTATCATACATAATAGGTAAAAATAAAGCAAACCCTCTACCCCCAACAAGTAAAAATATCCAAAAGAAAAAACCCCACGAGAATGGTCCTCATAGGGATATTTCTCGCAGGGCTAATGCTTACTTACCGACAGTGACGGTGATGGATTTACCGTGTCCAACATAGTTCTTCATAAAGAAGTAACCAGCTACGCCAACAACGATATTAACCAAGACCAAAACCATCGCCACAAATGCTACCTCTTTTTTTGAAATCATGATACCACTCCTTTATTTGAGAACTTTTTCACAAATCGTAATTTTTTGAACCATTTACAATTATATACGCTTTTAATCTATTTGTCAATCTTTTTTCACACACAAAAATAACCCTAGTAATAAGGGTTATTTCCCCATCTTCCATTTATCAAAAAAGAGCCTGGGTATGGCTCTTTTAAAAAGTTATAAATATTACTATTTAGATTTTACTTTTTCTA
>Ga0247841_10004816_pt1 | contig 22643 bp, 28 predicted proteins | sample LaCruzMarch2015__2_FD_192410 | JGI IMG/M metagenome (GOLD analysis project Ga0247841, IMG submission 192410) | Freshwater microbial communities from meromictic Lake La Cruz, Castile-La Mancha, Spain - LaCruzMarch2015_18m | ecosystem: Environmental > Aquatic > Freshwater > Lake | place: Spain... | reverse complement strand
TGGTCTGTGTCTGGTCGCAGTAGCTTATCAAAACACAACCACCATTATTAATGTCTACAGTGGGGTTCGTGAGCGCAGACACTGATGATGCAAAAAACATTAGTGAAAGGGATAATAACAGAATTAATCTTATCGTATCCATTGTCCAAAATTTAAGAAGATGAAACTTAAAAAGGGTAATGGGTGGCCGTTCATCAAAGGAATTGAAACCCGGGGTCCAATCTTATATTTTTATACTATAACCGGCAAAAGAAGGGCTTTTTACTATTTTATCAAAATGACAGAGAGAAAGTGCATGACTTGCGGCTCAAGGGCCATAACGATAGTCGAATTCCTGTGCCCAGAGTGCGGCGCAAAGCTACTGAGATGCTCACACTGTAGGTCTGTGAACAACCCCTACAAGTGCAAGTGCGGCTTTACAGGACCATAAGCCGGAGACTCACAAGACTGAAGACCGAAAACTCAAAACCAAGAAAATCATGCGCACTTTATGTGCGCAAGTTTTCACAGTTTTCGAACGCTATATAAAATATCAAACTGTAAAAATGGGCGACGTATTGACTATTATGAGGATCATGCCTACGGGGGTGGAGACTGATCTGAAGAAAGTGGCAGCTGAGATAAACAATATCAAGCCAAAGCCTCACTCCATAGAGGAGAAGCCCCTCGCATTCGGCATAAAGTTCCTTGAGGTCAAGTTTGTGACTCCTGACAAAGAAGGGGGCACCGACGCCATCGAAGACGCTATCCGCAAGATAAAGGGCGTCGAGAACGTCGAGGTTACAGGCCTTACGCTGATATAAATCACAAACTCTAACGCGTGTTGCTCTGGCCTGCTTGAAGATTTCTAGACAATACTATAGACTTCCTTAGACGCGACTAGACAAGAACCGCAGACATCTTTGAACGCCTCTCAGAGCGACCGAAAGCCTAAACCGTCGACGCTTCTTTGCTGACTACGAAGCGGTTCCTATCGATTGGAGTTATGCACACGCCCCCACCCTTTTTCAGGCCCATAGACTCCCGGAGCTCCTGCGGTATCCTCAGTATCGCCTCGCCGTTGTTGCTGCTGACCTTGCGCCCATAGACCTTAGGCAGGTTCTCCGTCCTGTCAACAGCCCGCTCTATGGCATCGACGCTCTTCTCGTCGAAATACTTTTCCCCGCAGCTGTCGCATGCATAGCCAGACAGCCCGCTGATGACAAGTATGTGCCCCGGCCTGTAGGACTCAAACTCCATGTCTTTCCTTCTTTTCATCTTCCCGATACAGTACATGCACGTGTTCATCTTGTTCCCCTCCATGCGGTAATCACTACTAGATAGTCATCGCAAATGCCGACAACGACGCAAATCGTCGGCCCGCTGGACTGCAAGACTATCAAGTCTGGCCTCTGGCGCTCGACGATTTTTCCCCCGCGGATGGCCTCTTTGACCTCATCCTTTGTAAGCCTCCGTGAGGGTTGGAGCATCCTCTCGACCGCATGGGTGCTGAACACCAGCCTGCGCTCCATGAGGCGGAGGATCCTCTTCTTCATCGTATGATTATCATATGAAGACATAAAAATATAGGATGTTCCACCAGTCTATCTGACTGGTGGTGTCACTGGTGGAAAATCTATCTGTCAAGAACCACCAAACATGCCACCGGCGCGACCTTCGCGCCTTGTGCGCGAAGATGCACACAGGTTCGCCAAAGGCGAACCTCGTGTCTCCGACCGGTGGTTCTTGACATACACGGGTCGGGTGTCAGTCAATACACGCGCATAGGATGGGTAATACTCACATGCAGAAACCAAACAGGGAAAAGTATGAAGCGACGTGAAGGCCCGTTATAGCGCGACCTCGTACCTCAGCTTCCTCCCGGACTCGATAGCATGTGCGAGCCTCCTTCCGTTCTTGCTCTTCCTTTTGAGTGATATCTCGCCCTTCTTGTTGACCACTGATGTCAATATGCAATCATCGCCCGCAAAGACCTTCAGGAAGCTCCCGGCGTTGTGCTTGCCAACGTCAAGGGTGACATTCTTACCCATGCCGTGGACTTCAAGCTCTGCCCCCCCTTTCTCACTGGAGGGCATGACATTGATGCTGACACCAAATTCCCTTTCGATCCCAGTAACCGTCTGCCCCGCTCGCCCTATGAGCCGGCTCATGAACCGCTCAGGGACAAATACGTTGACGTTCTTCCCCACGTTCTCTATGCGCGCGTCCGGCACGACATCGTGGATGCGCTCCTCAAGGCCCTCGCTTATCTTCGCGAATTCCCTATTCTGCTTTTCGGAGACTTGTTTTACGGGAATTACGACCACCTCTTCACCATAAGAGTAAATCTCATATTCCAAATCGCCTGTATCAAAGTCCTTGACTTCCACTATCGGCCTTGCAAGGTCCTGTTCGGTCATACCTGTAGGGACTTTGACCGCCATGTTCAGGGTGAAAACAGTCGATATCTGGCCGCTCTTTATGAATAATAGCGTGTCAACTACCTGAGGAATGACGCCTAATTCAACGTGACCGATGAACCTCTGTATCGCATCTATCGGCGCAGCACCGTGGCAGACTCCGACCATGCCAACACCTGCAAGGCGTAGGTCTTCAAATATTACAAAGTCCTGCGCCTTTCTCACTTCGTCATATATAGTATAATCAGGCCTGACTAACAATAGTATGTCCCCCGTGTTCTTCATGGAGCCATCCAACGGGCCGTACTGTGTTATCTCCTTGGGCACCTGCAGGTCTCTTGGGTGCTCCATGGTCTTCACAGTCTTGCCCATGTTGGCATAGAACTCGGCAAGGGCCTGAGCGAAAGTAGATTTCCCTGCACCTGGCGGGCCGACTACAAGTATTCCCTCAGCCCTCTTTTCAAGCCTCTTCTTGAGCTTGTCTGAAAGCGTATAATCGCTCAGCTTGAGAGAGGTTATCGGCCTCACTGCGGTGATCTCCGTCTTCTCAGAAAACGGGAATTTTGTTATCACGATCCTATAAGGGCCAAATTGTATGACTGTGCATCCCTTGCGGTCCATTTCAATCAAACCGCGCTCGCGCTGCGACTCCTCTATCAGCTCGTCTATTATCGCGTCGATTTCCTCTTTGGTCATAAGCTCCTTGCCGACTTTGACCATCAGCCAGTCGCCCGGCTTGCCTTTTTTGGCATAGGGCTCCACACCATCCTTCAGGTGCACTGACATTGTCGTGTGGTCGAAGAACTTCTCTAAGAGGAGTGTCTTTTTCGCCTCTGGCACTAGGGGCTCGAAGTAGATGAAGGGTATGTCGTACACCTTTGCAACGCTTGCCTGCGTCCTGTCTGAGGTCACTAAAACGGCAGCGTTCTCCTTTGCAAGCTCGCGGATTATCTCATCGATGCGGCCAGTGTGGGCGCGCTTTACATCGCCGTCGGCAACACTGCCGCCGACGAATGTGAGCACTATTTTCTTCTGCTTGTGGAATTCCTGGAGTTTTGCCAACTCGTCAAGGCCCTCGTTACCGACGCTCCTGCCTGTGTTCGCCTGGTGCTCGAGCTCCTGCACTACAGCTTTTGGTATAAGGACCTCGATTCCCTTGTTTAGATAGTTCTCAGATATCCTGCCATCTATTATGACTGAGGTGTCCGCGAGTATCCTTTCAGGTAGTGCTGAGGTGTTGTATAGCTCAATGCCCGTTTTTTCTTTCTTCTTTGTGACCATCTTATCCGTGTTCTTTGTTGTCATCTTACTTGCGTTTCTTCTCGGGATAAAGCAGCTCCTCGAATGTGAATTCCTTGGCAGGCAGCTTCTTTAGCCTCCGGACGGTCTTTTCTTCAGGCATCTCCACCTTCTTCAGCACTATCAGGTCCTCGACCATCATGAGGCCTATGAAGTCGCCTGGCTTGAGGCTGAGTTTCTGCCTGAACGGCTTTGGTATGACCAATTGGCCCTTTGATGAAAGGGTCGTGAGCTCTTTTTCCATGGTTTTTAGTAACGATGATGTAATAATTTTAGTAACGATGATATAATAATGATACGTAATCAAAAGCGTCTTATTTTCTTACCTAAGGTTAAAAACTTGTTTTGCTGGGCATATTGATATCAAAAACTGAAAAACTGTTCAAAACGTATTTTTTTATAGGCAAGTTCTAACTAAGACCACACACAACCACACGATGGTAGGAATTGTAGGATATGGCGGGTATGTCCCTAAGTACCGGATAACCGCCCAGGAGATCGCCTCTGTCTGGAACGACGATGGGGACAAGATCGCGAACGGGCTGCTTGTAAAGGAAAAGTCAGTGCCGGGCGTCGATGAAGACTCAGTCACGATAGCAGTGGAAGCCGGGAAGAACGCCCTGATGGTCGCAGGCATAAACCCGCAGCACATAGGTGCCATTTACTTTGGCTCGGAGTCTCATGCTTATGCAGTCAAGTCCAGCGCAGCAATAGTCGCAGAGGCACTTGGCATAACCCCGCACGTCATGGCGGCTGACCTAGAGTTCGCCTGCAAGGCTGGCACTGCTGCGATGCAGATATGCATGGGCCTTGTGAAGAGCGGCATGGTCGAGTATGGCATGGCTATCGGCTCTGACACCTCGCAGGGAAGGCCGGGCGACGCGCTTGAGTACACTGCTGCTGCAGGCGGCGCAGTCTTCATAATAGGCAAGAAAGACACTATCGCGGATATCAACGGCACCGCCACTTTCACTACAGACACCCCTGACTTCTGGAGGCGCGAGGGTGAGGATTACCCAAGCCACGCAGGCAGGTTCACAGGCGAGCCCGCATATTTCCGTCATACACTCGGCTCCTCAAAGGCACTTATGGAAAAGATGAAGACCACGCCCGATGATTACGATTATTTTGTGCCGCACCAGCCCAACGGCAAGTTCCCGCTGCAGCTGGCAAAGGAGCTAGGGATACCCAAGGAAAAGGTATTGCCTGCACTCCTGGTGACAGAGATAGGCAATACGTACTCAGGCTCAAGCCCATTGGGGCTTGTCTCCGTCCTCGACCAGGCGAAGCCGGGCGACAGGATACTCATGGTGTCCTACGGCAGCGGCGCAGGGAGCGACGCTTTTGACATCACGGTCACAGACGCTATAACCAAGGCGCGCAAGAAGGCCGTGCCGATAAAGAGTTATATCAACAAGAAGGAGTATGTGTCATACGGCGTCTACGCGAAGTTGAAGAAGAAGATCAAAGGATTATAATAAGACAACATAGGATATAGCTAAGATTTATAATAACTAATCAATACAAAACCGAAGACTCAAAACAGAAGACTTATAAAATGACCGGGGTATCTATAATCGGTGTCGGGATGACGACGACCTTTAGCAAAGGTCGATCAAAATGTCCGATTGCTTCGCAATCGAACTGGCTAAGCTAAAAATGACGGGCGTATCCATAATTGGTGTCGGGATGACAAAGTTCGGCGAGCGCTGGGACAAGGGCCTCAGGGAGCTCATGGCCGAAGCCGGTGTAAAGGCTATCATAGATGCTGGAGTGGACGGCCCGGATATTGACGCAGTCTACGGCGGGTGCATGAGCGCCGGGAGGCTGACCGGGCAGGAGCACATCGGCGCGCTGATAGCAGACCAAAGCGGCTTGAATCCCATCCCTGCGACGCGCGTAGAGGCTGCGTGTTCCTCGGGCGGCCTTGCGATGAGGGAAGCGGTATTAAGCATATTATCGGGAGAACATGACGTTGTCATCGCAGGAGGCGTAGAAAAGATGAGCGATGTTGAGGTTTCTCAGGTCACTACAACGCTTGGAGGCGCTGCCGACCTTGAGTGGGAAAGCTCCTTAGGCGCAACGTTCCCTGCATTGTATGCGCTCATAGCAAGAAGGCACATGTATGAGTACGGCACCACAGAAGAGCAGATGGCTGCTGTCGCCGTAAAGAACCATGACAACGGGTCGCTGAACCCGTATGCGCAATACCAGTATAAGGTCACACTCGAACAGGTGATGAACTCTTCGCCGATCGCAACACCGTTAAAACTTCTTGACTGCTCGCCCGTCACTGATGGCGCGGCTGCAGTCATACTCGCGCGCGACACTGTCGCCAAGAAATATTCAGACCACCCAATCAGGATACTTGCAAGCTCACAGGCTTCAGACACACTATCGCTTCATGACCGGGCTTCTCTCACAGAGCTCACAGCGACAAAGCACGCCGCAGCGCATGCATTCGAAAGGGCGAAATTAAAACCAAAGGACATCGATATCGCCGAAGTGCATGACTGCTTCACTATCGCAGAGATACTCGCTATAGAAGATTTGGGGTTCTTCAAGAAAGGGGAGGGTGGCAAAGCTACTGAGAAGGGGCTGACCGCGAGGGATGGACAAGTGGCTATCAACACTTCCGGGGGGCTGAAGGCATGCGGGCACCCTGTAGGAGCAACAGGGATTAAGCAAGCTGTAGAAATTGCATGGCAGCTGAGGGGCGAAGCGGGCAAGCGGCAGGTCAAGGACGCAAAGATAGGGCTGACCCACAATGTCGGCGGAAGCGGCGCGACATGCGTAGTGCACATACTCTCCAAATAACCCTTTGCATACTATTGAAATAACTCAACTCGCATATTCTGTAATAACAATCGATGGATATAGGGCTTATCGGTGCCGGAAACATAGCCAACGTGATAGCGTCGCATGCAGGCAGTGCGGGGTATAAAGTAGTTTGTGTCTATGATTCTGTTGAAGCTACTGCCAAAGAGTTCTCAAAGAGGCATGGCTGCAAGTTCCTTAAGCCCGATAAGTTCCCAAGACTTGACCTTGTAGTGGAAGCTGCATCACAGGCGGCAGCTGGGGAATATGCCGAACAGTTCTTGGATAGGGGGATAAATGTCATGGTGATGAGCGTAGGCGCGCTCGTTGATACTGCTCTGTTTGAAAGGCTCAAGAAGGCTGCGGAGAAAAGCGGTGCGAAACTGATTTTACCTTCTGGTGCGATAGCGGGCCTTGATGGTATCAGAGCGGCGAGCATCGGAGAGATATACGAAGTCACTATCACAACGACAAAATCGCCTGCAGGATTTGGCGGTATCATAGATGCCAAAGGCATGGATAAGAAAACAGTACTATTTGAAGGCCCTGCATCCGAAGCTGTCAAAAAGTTCCCGAAGAACGTCAATGTGTCAGCCACACTTTCACTTGCAGGAATCGGTTTTGAAAAGACTAGGGTAAAGGTGGTCGCAGACCCTGCAGTCAAGGGGAACATGCATGATATCTCAGTCAAAGGCGAATTCGGCGAGATGAAAATTCATGTTGATAATGTCCCGTCGCCCGACAACCCAAAGACCTCTTACCTAGCTGCGATGAGCGCTGTGGCTGCAATAAGGAAGTTCAAGGAAAGTGTGGTTATAGGGTAAACAAAGATACTATTGTGCTATTCAATCTTTACTTTGTGCGTTATTCAATCTTTACCTTGTGCCCGGTATCAAACCAGTGTTCTGCTTTTCCAGTGTCATGGGCGACCACTCTGCCATCTTTGCACACGTATATACGATGGCCATCGTGTTTTCTCCCACTATTGAAGATTACCTTGGCCACATCGACAGGCCCGTGGGGGCGGCCCAGATGTATGGACAATAGTCTGCGCTGCCCGGCAAACTTGCCCCTGCGAGCGAGTACTTCCCTAAAATGCGAGTCAAACTGCACTAGTGAATGCGGCTTGAACACGTGTGGTGTTGGATGTGATGCCATGGGTTATCACTTGGTTAGCCGGAATAAAGAGAAAAAAGAGAGTCTAAACTAAACCTAAACTAAAAGTAAGGGACCAAAGATAGGAAGGGCCTCTAAATCAGCACCTAGCGGCTTTTTTAGCGGCTTTCTTCTTCGCGTTTCTCTGCAGGTCTTTCTTTGACATTGCCATTTTAATCAGTTGGTTAAGGCGAGGTCTAATAAAAACGTAGCGGATGCAAATGCAGAGTCCAAAACCTGTATTACTTAGTGCCCATCTCCATGCTGAACCCGCAGTTCTTGGCTGAAAGGAACATGCTTGTAGAGACAAAGTCGGCACCGGCATCCAAATAATCCTTTATGTTTTCTTCAGTTATTCCACCAGATGCTTCAATGGTTATTTCGTGGTTCACGCTCTTTACCATATTTGAAGCCCTCTTGACGTCTTGAGGCCTCATGTTATCAAGCATTATTATGTTTGGGCCCTGCAGGTCCCGCAGCTCCTCTGCCGCGAAGCGCGCCTCTTCCACGGTCTCTACCTCGATCTCGATAGGCATTTGAGCCTGGCCAGAGCGAAACTCGTCTGCACGTATTATAGCCATTTTCATAGCATCAAGGCGTGTGCCGCCTTTTGCAAGCTCATTGATATGATTGTCTTTTATCAGTATCCCGTCTGAGAGGTTCATCCTGTGGGGCAGGCAGCCACCAAGCGCGACAGCCCTCTTCTCACTGAAAAGAAGGCCGGGATCGGTTTTTCTCAGGAATAAGACTTTCTTGCCATACTGGTCAGCTAAGCGCCTGCTGACTGTAGCAATGCCGCTCATGCGCGACAGGTAATTCAATGCTACGCGCTCCCTGGCGAGCAGCTCCTTGACCGAGCCGCTTATCGTGAGGACAGTTTTACCCTTCTTGACCATGTCCCCGTCTTTTTTTCCTATGACTTCGAGCCCACCATCTTCGAATATCGCCCGAGCCTCCAGAACTCCAGCGAGGACACAATCCTGCTCTGCGGTTATAACCGCACGGCTGGCCCTGTCTTCGCCAGCTCCATTAAAGACAGCCTCAGTAGTGATGTCGCCGCAGCCAAGGTCGTCCTTAAACGCCTGGAGCGCGCGCTCCTTTATGGCAGGCTCGTACTTGGAGAAGTCCCTCTCAAACAATTCCACGCTTATTTACTCAAAAAACCGATTTAAATACGAGTTTCATCAAACTAGAAAGCTGAGTAATCTGGACTACGAGTCTGCCTAAGAAAACAAGACCGAGGACTCAGGACTGAAAACTGAAAATGCCGCACTCAAAAAGCCTCGCAAGCTACTGGAGAAGGATCCCGCAATGGTACCGGCTGGAGGGTGCAAAATGTGACTCATGCGGTGAATATTACTTCCCGCAGCGCAGCCTCTGCCCCGATTGCAGGCGGCACGGTAAGCTATCGATGTATAAGTTTAAGGGCACCGGCAGCATCTATTCTTTCACCGAGGTGCACGCACCGCCAACAGGCTTTGAGCTCCAGCAGCCGTATATGATGGCAATAGTCCAACTGGACGAAGGCCCGAAGCTGACCGCGCAGATAGTCGACTGCAAGAAAGAGGAGATGCACATAGGCAAGCGCGTCGAAGTCACGTTCCGCAAGATAAGGGACGGCGAGGAAGACGGGATAATCCAATACGGTTATAAGTTCAAGCCCACTGAGAACTGATTCCTGATTTCTTGAAAAGATTCTTTGATCTAATGTCTTTTTTAGTTTTAACCCATGAAGTACCCATGGAAAGAAAGCCTATACGGCCTAGCGTTAAACAAATAGTTATGCACGTTAAGCCGAGCGTAAGCTTCAAACCAAAGGGGATACCAAAGGCAAAGCTTGCACGGATCATCAAGGACCTCCCTGCGATTAAAAGAGGGGTCGATGCACGCGGCGGAACTTGGGGCGATGTGGCAGATGCTATCAACAGGGCGCATGGCACCAAGATAAAGCCTGCACACGCCCTTTGGCTATCTGATAACTGCAAACGCCGAAATGTGTAAGGACTACAATGCTTGAAAGACTATGTTAAAAGGGAGTAAATGGCCAGACCACCACAACACGGGCTTGAAAGGGCAAGATGGCACTTTAACAAGATACAGAGACTCTTTCAGGAAAGGCCCGACTTGAGGGAAAAGCATGAAAGGGACCTAGCGATTATGACCGCGCGAAATGCAGTGGATCCCGCTGGTCCAAACTACTGGGAGACCGGAAGGGATATCGGGATATATGACCGCTTCTTTAGCGAGGGTCTTGCGCCCATGCGCCTGGGAGCCAATCTTGAGGAAGCCCTGTTGGCCATACCTACCAGCAGAAAGTCCATGCTGATACACGAATATGGCCCAGGCCAGGGAAACGCACTCAGCCAGATAGCCTCATCGTTAAATCAACACGGCCGGCGTGTCGAAAGTGTCGCAATCGATGCTTGCCCACACCCCATGCTTCTAGAGAAACAGCAAAGGGGTGAGATAAACCAGATTGTGCATGTAGGGGGCGAACATTTTATGCCAGAGCGCGAGCCGCATGCTATATTCGATGTAATGGGCGCTTTGACGTATGTGACGCCAGAGCTAAGGGCAGATCACTTCCTTAAGACAGTGCATTCGCTGGCCCCAGGTGGCTTGATGTTAGTGGGGTTCGATCAATCTTACACGTTACCTGCAACAGTCAGCCCGGTTGATGCCAGAGAAATCACAGGCGGCCTCTTTGGGAGATCATATAGGGATTTGCCCGGTGTGTATGATCATATGAAAAGTTATAAGCAAAGGGGAGCCATCGAGAGATATCTAGCCAAGAGCGGCTTCAGGGCAAAATTCTTTGAGTCAACAAGGTATGATAGGTACCTACCCACTTGGGGGCTTATAGTCCACAAGCCTCTGAGCGAGAAATAAGAAAGTTAACTTTTTCTATTTTTATTAACTTTAGTTCTAAATAATCATGGAATATGAGACAACTGTCAAGCACATAGGCGGCTCGTGCTACCTCCGCCTCCCGCCAAAGCTCGTGAAGAACTACAAGCTCAAGGATGGCTCAGAGATGCGACTGCGCGAGGCTGACAGGATGATAGTGGCGGATACCAATACGACAAAGATAGACAAGGCTGGGCGCGAATTATTGGATATGATGAAGAAAGGGCTTAATCTTGATTATAAGATAACCCGCGAGGAGATATACGAAACCGATAGATACTAATATGAAACTAATCGATACTAATGTGTGGGTCCATGCACTGAGTGAAGGCTCTCCGATGCGAGAAAAAGCGCAGGATATCACGAATGTGTTGATGGGATTAGGAGAAGCGGCGATAAGCATACAAAACATAATAGAGCTGTATTCTGCTATGACTAAGACTATTTCGCCAAAAGAGGCAGCTTATTGGTGCGACCGCTTTATGGAAACTGATGCTATAGTCAAACTAGAGCCATCAAAGAAAGACGCGAGTGATGCAATAGAAGCGGCAAAGAGACTAAACCTTAGAAGAAGCCAGGCATTTGACGCTCTCCTAGCTGCCACTGCAAAAAACAACGGCATTAAGACAATAGTCACCGAAAATGTTAAAGACTTCGCCGGCCTCGGGTTAGAAATAGAAACGATTGATACAACAACATTTGACTTAGATTAAGATATTATATTAGCTCTTATATTAGCTCAAACATTGACTTCGTGCAGATATCAGAGCCTCAGCTTCTTGAAAGTCAGAGTCGGGGCTTCTTGAAAGGTGTGCTCTTTATCAGCTCAAGCATCTTCTTGTCTGTGACGATTTTCTTCTTGCCGAGCAAGACCTCTTTCTTCTCGGTTATCTCGCCGAATGGTATCACAGGGCAGCCGTTCTTAGAGCCTATCTCAACCACCTTGTGCATATTCTCTGGATCAACACATGTCAAGTAGTTGCCCATATACCTGCCGAAGCTTGGATAAGGAATAGATGTTATCTTGCACCCAGTCTGCGACTTGACAAGCATCTCAAGGAGATTCCCAAACCACCCTCCGCGCGACGCGTCCTTAGCTGCATGAACAGGGACTTTTGTATAGACTTCTTGGAAGGTCTGGAACTTCTCGCGCGCGATACGGACGCGCTCTCCTACTTCCCCCTCCAGCGGCTCGCCGATTAGCACAAGTGCGTTGCCAGGCTTGGCCCCGCTATCTGTGATAGGGTCTTTTGTCACAAGCTCACCGAAGATGCAAAAAGAAATGCATGGATTCAACCCGTTCTCGAGCTGCGTGTTGCCGCCGATTATAGGGACTCCAATACCGTTTGACTGCTTCTTGACCAGCTCAGAGACTTCGACCGCCTGTTCTATAGAATCTACCTGCATGGCATTCAGGCCGTAAAGCGGCTTCCCGCCGGTGACTACAATATCAGAACAAGTGTGGATAAGTCCTGTCTTCATCCCTATCTTCATTGGATAAGGCCCTTCCATATTAACCAGATTTCGGCCAACCACTATGCAGTCATCGCCCTGCCTTATGCCTTCTATGAGCTTGGCTACCTTGTCATCCATCTGCCAGAAGACCTTGCGGACTGCGTTAGTCTCGCCCAGATGGTCTATGCAGCGCTTTATCTCGTATTCAGAGTCTATCATTTTTAGTTAAGACCGAGAAGGAGCTCTCGTCGATAATATTTGCAGGCACTAATTTCTTTAGCTCCTTAAAAAACTCAAAGGTTAAGGGCTCGTTGGTATCCACAGAACCTCCGGCCGCATTGCGTGCGCCCATCTTGAAAGAAGTTGAAAGGCCAGCCTCCTCTGAAATGGGCGATAGTTTTATTAAACCCTGGGAATAATCAATCCTCACACGCGATATAGAGCCAAACATCTTCTGAGGCTCGAAGGTTACCCGAGTCAGTATTTTGAGAGGCAGATACAGCAATCTGTCAGAACCTATAGGTTTGTGCCTAAGAACAATTAGCCTAAAGTTCGTCAACACAGCCATGCCGTCAGTGCCTGAGAAATACCCACTCCCTTTGATTAAACTCCTAAACTTCAAAATGATTCTTTCATCAGGAAGCAGCTTGACATCCTTTTCAAACTCTTCTGCAATTGTCTTTTTGTAATTAGCCTTCTCTTCAATAACGTCATTAACAGGATTCAGTTCAACCATTTTAGAAATAGAATCAGACCGAGTCCTCCACTTTTCTCACGACTATTCCCTTGCCATCAACGAACTCCATCGGGTGGATGTCCTCGCTGTGGTGGGTCCCCCTCATCTTCCTGATGACTAGGGTCCTGCCGCTCTGGCTGCCGAGGGACAAGTAGTGCAAGGATATGACGCCGTCCACTACGAACTCCTCGACGCCGTTGTGGGAATAAGTCTTACTGCCCTCTGGGATCTCGGTGATCATCATTGTTGTCATCCCGTTGCTCTTGAGGACATAATTGAGCTTGAGTATCTCTGCCCGTATATACTCTGGAGGCTTGCTCGCGTGGAGGATGTCCAGCGCCGGCAGCGAGTCTACAAGGATCCTTTTGGCGCCGATCTGCCTGGCTTCGCGGATTATCCTTGTCAGCATCTGGTTCATGTCGAACTCCTGCGGGGTTATCGAAAACCGCTCGTCGCTGACAAGCCCTATGCGCACTAAAGAGGCATCAACCACTCTCACAAGGTCTTGGCTCTCGAGTTTTTCAATGTTATAACCAAAATTTGTCATGTCTTCCCGCCAAGCTTTTGGGTCCTCTTCCAGGCTCAGTATTATGCCCGGTTCACCGGCTTTTGCGCCCTCGCAGATGAACTGAAGGCCGAAGGTCGTCTTGCCTGTTCCTGGCGAGCCAGCAACAAGTATCGATCGCCCAGGTATGAATCCCCCGCTAAGCAAAGGGTCAAGACCATGGATACCAGTGGTCGTCCTCTCCTTTTCACCCATTTTGATTTTCAATTAAGTTACAGTTAGGCGATTAAAAACATATTGGTCAAGGGCACTTGACCTATCTTGGTCATATGGTGGCGTTAAATAAGATTAGTACCCTCGTTGGCCAGCTTCTTAGCAATATCGGAGTAGTACTGGGAGAGCTGGCAGGCAATGTCTCCATTACTGGTGCAGCTATCACTGTAGAATTCTGCGGCGCGCAGGTTTGTCTGAGCCTCAAAGAGCTTTGCTTGGGCTGCACTTCCACACGACTGGGAGCACTTCGACTGCAGGTAGTTGACCGCACTTGTCGCCGAGGCAAACGCGCTCTTGGCATCGTTTATCTTAGTGGAGTATATGTTCGTCGGGTAGATGATTGCCGGCAGCTCTGGGATATCCATGCCTGCTGAAGACCCTGCAGAGGCGTAATTCGGGCCTGTTAGTGTATAAAGCCCGCCGACGGAGTTGCCTAAGACATCAGTCGCTATCATCGCCACCTGGCAGTAGCTTGCAGGCGATACTGTGACATTGATTGTGCCAACGATTTCAATGCCTCCCGCCGCGAATGTCCTTGTTTGCTCTGATGGAGAATAGGTTATCGTCGAATAAACGCACCCGGTTGGTTTTGAATCGTCAAATGCCCAGCTGACCTGTGTTGGGCCGACGCTCGTGTCAGTGAAGTTCACATAGAACGTGGCAGTCTCGTCTGTCTGGTTATAGCTGTTGAAGCTACCGCCGAGGGTTACACAATTCGGGTCTGGTGATGTGCCATCAGCATCCATCATTCCATTGTTATCATCATCGACACCATTGTAACAGCAAGTTAAGCCATAATCACCCTCATGCCCGGGTTGTGATGTCGTGCAAACCGGGTCGGCACAACAATCAGTGTCATAACAGTCAACGTCATCATCAAGATCCTCATCATCTACGCCATTATCACATATCTCAACTGGCACGAAAGGCTTACTGCAGGAGCATTCATACTGCTGCCCGGCAGGGATGCACAACACCCCGTTGCAACTCACACTGTCATTGCCGTCACATTCCTCAGTGCCTTCCTTGACATCATTGCCACAGATGTTGCCGCAGCGGCACTCCCCTTTTTGGCCAGGTGGTATGCACTCACCAGGACATACAGCATCATCGATGCCATCACACTTTTCGTTGACGCCGTAAATGTTTGGAATATCCACATAGTTATTGCCACATATCAAAGGCTGTAGCCCATCGATGGCAAAGCAAATCTGCTGCTGCATGGTAGGGTCTATCGGCCCTGAAGATGCAAACGCCGCGCAAATGTATCTGGTCTTCTCCCCTACAGGAGTGAAAGTGAGGTTGAAGCCCGTGTAGTAAAGGATGCCATCATGCAGGGCGTTATCGAACTGGCTGATCGGCTCATTGGAGAGCGTATAAGGCGTTGGCAGGGGCACAACATTAATAGAACTCTCCGCATATGGCATGTTAGGAACTATCAGGCATATCTGCCTGTTCAGGTCCGGGTCGGATGCGCCGGAAGTAGCATATTCCCAACAGGAGGAGGATGACTCCTTTCCTATAGGTGTGAAAGTGAGGTTGAAGCCTGTGTAGTAGAGGATGCCATCATAGAGGGCGTTATCGAACTGGCTGAGTGGCTCGTTGGAGAGTGTATATGGCGTTGGCAGGCGATAGACCTTTAGCCATGTCTCTTCATACCCTATCTCAACAGGCTCACGATCTATAGCTAGAGTCAGTGGCAAGAATGCTAAAAGCCCTACAAATGCTATGCCTATTAAAAGTTTTGCCATGATGCTCCAAGGGGAGATGGATTATGACGCCGGGACGATAGCCGTGCCAAGGGTGTAAAATAGGTTCGGCGAGAGTATGCCTATCTTAGTCTGGAAAGATGAGTAGGAAGAGCCCATAGTAACCCGCCAACCGGGGCAATATCCATCGAGCATCATATGAAGATCTGTGGTTACGGGATGTTGATATCCACTGCTGTAAGTCCCAGTATTAATCCATATGGAATAGGGGTATTTGTCTGCGCCTATCCTCTTCTCTGCGTATATGTTGCATGACGACTCGGTATTAACAGAAGCATTTAGCATAAGGCATACCTTTCTGGGAAAAGTCTCTTTCTGGTCTAAGTCAAATGTCCAAGTGTATTGACTAATGCCCAAACCCTTAAACTCAACGGGTGGTGATTGTATCCTTTTGTCAAAGTTGCCCGGGCCGCATCCGGGCTCGGAAGCTGGTATGAAGTAGACTGCGCCTCCAGGACCATATACTGTGACCTCTGGAGTCTTTGTTTTGAGGTTAATGCCGGGATAGGGTATCCCTGCATACATCCCTAAACGGTCTGCCAACGCCGGGGCGGTCACGCTGTTTATATCAACGAAGATCGTGAAGGTGCCCCATAATTCAGCAGATGCAGATGTCATCATAACCAAGACCAGCATCAACACTAATAGGCGTTTAGTCATTTTAGGTTTATGATACTGCAGTATAATCACCAACTGTGCCCATCTTGAAGACGATAAAATCCTCCTCAAAGCCCAAACACTCCCCATTATAAGAGCCTATGTAAATCTTTGTGTCGGCATGACGGCCGGTAGTCGGGTCGACTATGCAATTCTTTATGTAGCCACAAGGCCCCTGTACTACAAAGATCTTGGTATTGGATGTGAAATCGAACAGCCCTGTAGATAATCCATATGTGTTGTACTCCTTTTCTCTCAACCCATTAGTACTGATTGATACTGCATCGGTGTGCTCCTGATTGAAGTTGGTATAATACGCTAGATTGTTCGCAAGGCTGTACTCAAAATCAGAATTGGTGAATATCGTGTAGGAGGTTACTGAATTGCAAAGGTAGTAAGGAGTCGTAATGACCTCGCCCCGCTGTTCTGCAAGATACTTGGAGTAGAAGGGCTTGTCAGCCCGAAAACCAGTATTGAATATCTTGACGTCCCCCATTATCGCACTGGAAGTCCCAACTAGGCTTAAGATCGCCAGCACAGACAACATCACTAGTGTATATCCCTTCATATTGCCACCTCAGACGTGAGTTGCAGCTGCAGGAACAGGAAGAGTTGCAGGCTCTTGCCCTGCTGTTCGTCAAGGACTGAGTAGAATGATGTAGCATTAGTCTCCCAGGGGCGCTCGAAACGGACCAGCTCCGTGGTGCCAGTGAGCGCAAGCTTCTGCAGGTACGGCAAGTATTTGTCATACTCAGGGAGCTTGTCTGACAGGTATGTGCTGCCTGTTGCGACGTCCGCAGCCTTCAGCGGGTATCTGGCGACTATGCCGAATCCTTCTACATCTGAGACTAAACCCTTCAGCTCCTCGTAATCTACATCAGTAGCCACTATCCTAAGGACTCTCCTATCTTCCTCGGTATTGGTCTGCTGGGGCACCTTTTGGATAACCTCCGGGCCCGATGCCGGCGGGGTTTGTGAAGGGGTTGTTTGAGGAATCGTTTGAGGCGTGGCGGGTTCAGCGGCCGGCTGCGTCAAGACGAAAAAAGCCACTATGATGATGATTGGGACACATATTATCAGCAAGCCTTTGTTGGATATTGGGAGATTGAGTGCCATAAGTCTAGATTAAAGCTGACAAGTATAAAAACATGAGATATGTAGAAAACGTGATAAATGTAAAACGTGATAAAGAACACTTTTTCTCGCTGCCTCAGCAAATTAAATATGATAAAAGCCGTGCTGTTCGACGTCGACAACGTGCTCTATTCGAGCAGCCACCAGGTGGAGATGGCCCGCAGGGCTGCCGTAGAGGCTATGGTCAAGGAGGGCCTTGAGATGCCTGTCGAGGAAGCATTCAAAAGGCTGGAGGAACTAGTAGCCAAATACGGGTCCAACTTCAACAAGCATTTTGACCTGCTTGTGGGTAGCCAAAAAAGGGGCAACAGGATAATAGCTGCAGGCATAGTCGCATACCATAACACGAAAAGGACTTACCTCAAACCATACAATGACACCTTGCCCACTATCACAAAGCTGAAGAATCTGGGGTATAAGATAGGCGTGATAACCGATGGGCTGGCGATAAAACAATGGGAGAAGCTCATCAGGCTCGGGCTGCAAGACTTATTTGACACTGTCGTCATCTCAGAAGAGGCGGGCGCCGAGAAACCTGACCAGAAGCTTTTCCAAAAGGCGTGCTCCGACATTGGCGTTGAGCCGAAGGATTGCATGTATATAGGCGACCGGCTGGACACTGATATAATCGGCGCTAATAGGGCTAATATGGTAAGTGTGCGGCTCCTGAGGGGAAAATACAAAGACCAGAAGCCTAGCGGGTTGCAGGACAGGCCCAATTATGAGATAAAAAGGCTGGGCGAAGTGCTGGAGATATTGAAGGAGCTTTAGGGCTTAGCTATTTTGGGCTTATCATATTTTTAGGATTCTGGAGAACATCCCTTTTAAGACTCAACTTATCATCGCTCAAGGCGATAGAAGTGTATCTCCATCGGCCCCTTATTAGTCTTTGTGTCCTGCCACCTGAAGGTTTGTGTGGGGTTCATGCCTCGAGCCCAATAAGGCGGCTTGCGTGTAGTCGGCATTATAGTGCCATTGGGGCGCTTTATCATATCACCTTTCGCGTCGAGAGCATTAACCCTGTGCAACCAGAAATGCGTCGGTGAATTCGGCTCGACAGGCTTGGACCATTCTTCCAGGACTATCCTTCGCGCATTAGGAAGCACCGCTGGCTGTGAGGCAAGCTCCGAATCGAGGGTCTTTGACCCAAGGGCCTGGAACTCCTCCGGGTCAAGGATAGCCTCATGCGGTTTGCCCTTCCATCTAGGTTGGTTCTTCCTTGCAGATATTGTCCTGGCCACAAGCCTTTGGACTTCTTCCGGCGCTTCTGCAAGGCCAATCTCGCCGGCGACCATCCGCGCCCATCTCTCATGCAGCCTAGGGTCTATCACAGGTTTCGCACTGCCTGGCTTTGCATCTGCGACAATTTGACGCTCGGGGACTATGCTGATACGGCTACGCTCGATAGCAGTCTTAGCAAGCCATGGGCCCACTGTGACGGCGCCCAAAGTTCCTGCTATAAGCAAGCCACGCCTTATGCGATTTCGGTTTGCTGCAGGAGAAGCCCCCCTATGTTGAGCTAAATACCTGCGGGCTGCGTCTTCTCCAGACGCGGGACGAAGTGCCATGACTATTTATTATCTTTAAAGTCTATAAATCACGCAACAGGTTTAAAACTTAGAACATGGAAGGACTTCAGGAATACAAAAAAGCCGGGAAGATAGCGGCTGATGTCCGCGAATGGAGCAAGAAGCTCATAAAGCCCGGCGCGAAGGCTTTTGATGTCGCTGAAAGCATTGAGAAGAAAATAAAGGACTCAGGTGCCGGAATTGCGTTCCCGTGCAACATCTCACTTAATGATGTAGCAGCACACTACACCCCGTTTGTCAAAGACGAGCTGGCTTTCAAAGAAAATGACCTTGTCACTATAGATCTGGGCACGCATATCGATGGATACATTGCAGACACTGCATACACTATCGACCTTTCCGGGGAAAACGGGAAGCTTGTAGAAGCGAGCGATGCTGCATTGGAAGCTGCAATATCCAAGGTCAGGGCAGGCGCCTCTGTCTCAGACATCGGCGAAGCCGTCGAGAAGGCGATAAAATCGCGCGGCTTAAAGCCTATAGAAAACCTGACAGGCCACCAGCTACAACAGTACGAGCTTCACGGCCAGCTGATGATACCCAACATCCGAGTGCCTTTCGACAAAAAACTAGAAGAGGGGCAGGTCTTTGCGATAGAGCCGTTCGCGACAAATGGCCGCGGGAGGGTGATAGAAGGTAATAGAACGGAGATATATTCTTACCTGCGGAGCATACCGACTCGCTTACAAGAAGGTAAGAAGATCTTACAGTTTGCGGAGGAAAGGCAAAGCCTCCCGTTCTGTGAGCGGTGGTTCGCCGACATGAACCAGTTCAAGCTGAAGATGGCCATGCGCGAGCTTACACAAAGAGGGGCACTGCATGGTTATGCAGTCCTGCATGAGGCTGAGAAAGGGCTTGTAAGCCAAAGTGAGCACACTATCATCGTGGAGAAAGGCGGGTGTAGCGTAACTACAAGATAAAAAAGTATTATCGATTTCGTGTTATATCCGATAGTTTGATAGCCTATCACAAAATGGTCCAACGTCTAAAGGGAACACGAAAGCAGAGGGCGGGCACTAAGCCGCCTAAGGGGCATATCGAGACTAATAGAGTTACAAAGAAACCTATTAGGCCGCGCCAGACGCCCTCGGTCCGGAGGAACGTGAGTCTGAGATCAGCTGCCGCTAGGGGGGATATGCAAGGCATTGAAAGACATCTTGCCCGTGGGGCTAATATCAATGGGAGAAGCAGGACGCACGGCTACAGGCCTGTGCATATGGCCTTAATTAGTGACCATCGGGACGCAGCTGAGATGCTCTTGAAGAGGGGCGCCAACCCTAGACTTAAGGATAACCGAGGGAGGACATCCCTGCACCATAGCGCGATGAGGGGCAATGCAGAGATGATCACACAGCTGCTGAAAAAGAAACACGGGATAAATGAAAAGGACAGCTTTGGCTGGACGCCCCTCCACTATGCAGTGGTATCTGGCAACGCAAGGGTTGTAAAAATGCTTTTGGATGCACGGGCAGACCCCACTATAAAAAACGGGGGCGGCATGACTGCCAAGGAACAAGCTGTTAAGAATGGGCATCAGGATCTGGTCGAACTGATGAGGAACACAGCAAAACCGCATGGGCCCAGGACCGGTTATATGTGATAATATTTTAACTGAGCTTATGCTAAGCAAGTAAGAATGAAGTGTCAACAGCGTCTCGGATTTCCCACGCGTTGCGAAGTACACACCGAATCGCTGGGGTTCTTCACTTCTGGGTTCGAGATGAGACCAGGTGTTACACCCCCGCTATGGCCGTTGACGCCTAATTTGAAAGTCAGGGTATAAAAAGCTTTAAATCCGCTTTCCGGTAAGTTAAGGTGGCAAAATGTGAGTTAGGGTGGCAAAAACAGTGAGATTGCCGTACAAAAGAGCAAGATTGCTCTATAAAATATCAAAGATGCCCAAGATCGGAGCCTTGCAAGGCAAGAATTATCTAAAGGAAAGAGAAGCTGTGTGGCGTAGTGGGAAAACACCGCGCGGCACATTTGTAAAGCCGGGCATAGTCCCTAAACGCCCTCTTGATTATTTACATGTAGTCGTAACCCCCACTAGAGTCTATTTGCCAAGATGGAGAAGGGTCGGCGCCGATCACCTAGCAGAAAAGCCGTATATGGTTGAGGTGGCTGACCTGCCGACCGCAATTAGGCATGAAGTGCACAAGCTATCAGGGGAACGAAACGCCAGCAAAAGGACGCTTGCAATCAGGAGAAGCGTCGAGATGCTGCATTCTAGGGTATATGAAAGGTGGGAAAATATGGACCCCGCAGAGAGGGGAGAGACATGGCAGCAGATATCCAAACTAAGAAACGCACTGAAAAGCAAGTCCCGGCTTGAAGATGTCGAAAAGGACCACAGGGCCAGGGCTGTCAAAAGGCTGGAAAGGCTTTTGGAATTAAAAAAGCCAGGGGATATCCCCGCTACGCTGGTCGGCGTGGCCAACGACCTGACCGCGCACAGGAATGTCCTCGCACCGCAGATCGCATTCACAGGCAGGATGAGAGACGCGATAATCGGGAAGAAGGTTGAGCTTGATGAAAACGCTTTTGTGATGCTTGACCGTGTCAGCGAGTATATGAAGTCTGCGAAAGTGGGGGTTCCAAAAAGCACCGACAAACGCAAACTGGTAGAGGGGCTGACACGCCTGAGGAGCGACCTCGGCGCGAGGCCCGAACCGGAGCTGAGCGGAAGGGTTCGGGGCAGGATCGATGAGGCGATAAGGCTGCTCAGGGGTAATAAGCCTGGCGAAGCCGTGGATAAATTAAGGCGCGGCGCGCGCGGGATAGTCGCATCGAACGCCAGATATGCATGGCTCTATCCCTCACGGCTGGAGCAAGTCGGGGGCAGCAAGAGCAGGAGTTTCAAAAGGATAGTAGCTGAGAGGCAACTGATGCTGTTCAGGGACAACCTTGAATACTGGCACAGCCCACAGTCGCACGAACCGTTGGAACCAAAGGACATAAGGCATCTGCTTGTGCGCATAGGCGGGTTAGTTCCCGGCAGCGAGTTAGAGACGGCAGCCAGAAGGGCTGCGATAAAGATGCAAACTGGCGATATACCCGGTGCAAAAGAAGCACTCGACAGCGTACTCGCAAGCTCTTAAAAGTAACCGGGTATCTTATGCCCGCACTTCGGGCACTTATTTTTTTCAATGATGTTCTCAGTCACCTCGAACCACTTTCTCTTGATCAGGACTTCTTTGCATTGTGGACAGCGGGTGTCTTTTCCAGTGTGGACGTCCGAGTTGCCTACATATACATAATCAAGACCGGCGTCCTTTCCGATACTATACGCTTTGACTAGAGTCTCGTCAGGGGTGAGGTAGCTCTCTTGCATCTTGTAGTCGGGATGGAAGGCTGAGATATGCCATGGGGTCTCATCGCCCAGCTCTTTCACTATGAACTCTGCGATGTCCGTAAGCTCGTCCTCTGAATCGTTCTGGTCGGGTATTATAAGCGTGGTTATCTCGAGCCATACCCCCTTTTTCTTCAGGTACTTGAGGTTATCGAGCACGGGTTCCAGGCGGCCACCGCACACCTTTTTATAAAAGTCGTCGCTGAATGACTTAAGGTCTATGTTTGCCGCATCTATGAACTTAGCGTCGTCGATACACTCACTCGACATGAAGCCGTTTGACACCCAAAGGTTCTTGAGCCCTTGTTTTTTTGCAAGCATGCCGCAGTCCTTGGCAAACTCGTACCAGACAGTGGGCTCTGTGTAGGTGTATGCCACACTGGCGCACTTATTCTCGACAGCAGCTTTGATTATGTCTTCTGGCTTGTGGTCCTTGCCAGCGATTTCCCCGAGGTCGCGCGGCATTTGGGAAATACCCCAATTCTGGCAGAAGGAACAACGGAAATTGCACCCGACTGATGCGATTGAATAAGCATCGTGCCCGGGATAGAAGTGATATAATGGCTTCTTCTCGACTGGGTCCACATGCATGGCGATCAGCT
>Ga0247841_10004815_pt1 | contig 22655 bp, 25 predicted proteins | sample LaCruzMarch2015__2_FD_192410 | JGI IMG/M metagenome (GOLD analysis project Ga0247841, IMG submission 192410) | Freshwater microbial communities from meromictic Lake La Cruz, Castile-La Mancha, Spain - LaCruzMarch2015_18m | ecosystem: Environmental > Aquatic > Freshwater > Lake | place: Spain... | reverse complement strand
TGATAGACGACCTGTGAATCTCCCCGGAGATTGCCATAGTTGGTCTCGATATGCTCATGCATGAGTTGTACCAATGATCGGGCAAGAGCCTGGGAGAAGCCATAATCTATTTTCAGGTTATTGAAGAAAGCATCATTACACCCTCTATTCCAGATGGGGCCGGTGATGTTAAATACTGTGACATATGGCGGTGATGTAATATCTTGCAGTTCGGAGCATATCGAAAAAAGAGGAGGTGATTTTTCAGATTATACACACTGCTTGGAGTTGGGGATAGCCCTATACCCCAGCTAGTTGAACCGATTCCTTACGCTTTCGTGGTGTATGAAGCTGAAGTGCAGCCTTCTGAACATTCTGGTTTGTCTATGGTGACTACAACATTCCTGTTCGTGTTGGGTGTTAGATCGGGCGATGTATACTCAAGCACGTAGGTTCCGGTGATTATGCTCTTGAACTGCTCCAAGATCGTTGAGAAATCTGCTGAATTCATATCTATCCACATGCTCTGTATTTCATTTGCAACTTCCCTTAGATCTACGAATTCCGTCGAGCTTTCGAATGTTGGAGATACTGGTATGAAAATTACACCGCTGTCTCTAAGATCCGTCATTACCTCCTCTTTCTTGTAATTTGAGTAGGCAGTACCATCACCTTTGGAGTGCGCATGGGCATCAGTTATCACTAGGATAACTTTCTGGGCGTCCGGTCTGAAACCTATAGAGATTATGTTCTCTATTGCATCTAGGGAATCTTCAGGCTCATCCTCCCCACCAATTGCTTCGAGCGCGTTCACGGAATTTTTAAATCCCTCTGGATCCTTAGTCCATTTTGTCTTGACCGATGTGCTATCTTTGAAAGTCACCAGAGCATACCTCGCATCCAACCCTGCGCCCTTTATCTTGTCGATCAGATCTTGGACCTTAGATTTCATGGTATCTATTTGTGGTTGCATACTACCTGTATCGTCGAAGACGACGGCAAGATCCAGGTTTTTCCCTGAGGCGTTGCCCGAAAAGTAGGCATTGTCAATTACAACATCCTTGCCGTTCTCCATAACCTTGAAATTATCTTGTTTCAAGTCGCCTGATGTTGCGCAGGATTTATTGATGAAGATATTTAGTTTCACTTTTGGGTGAGAAGTAGAATCTATTCCAATGATGCCACCCGGAAGAGATTCGTTGCACTTAGGGCTCGTACGGAAATAACTACGACAACTTAATATATCTGAACAGCTCTATTTTAGATCATGAATGAAACGAGCCAGATCCAGACAGTATACAAGTTACTAAGTCCACATCTAAATGAAAAGACGAGACGATTATTTCTTGCCGCGGAATCAATAGCGCTTGGATGGGGCTGAATATCAAAAATTTCCAGCGAAACAGGTGTCTCTAGGGATTCTATAATAAGAGGATGTAAAGAGCTGGGCGAAGAACCAAAGGAAAGCGCATCAGGCAGAATTCGTAAGCCTGGCGGTGGTAGGAAGAAATTAACCGATAGAGATCCGACTCTTCTTTCTGATCTTGATTGTTTACTTGAACCCACTACTCGCGGAGACCCTGAATCCCCTTTGCGTTGGACGTGCAAGAGCACTTGGAAGTTGGCGTCAGAGCTTCAAATGATGGGTCATAAAGTCAGCCACACTATTGTAGCAGAACTGCTTCATTTGAATGGCTACAGTTTGCAGGCAAATCAAAAGATACTCGAAGGAGACGAACATCCTGACAGGAACGCTCAATTTGAATTCATAAATAATAAAACTACTGATTTTATAAATGGCGGGAAACCAGTTATTTCCGTAGATGCAAAAAAGAAGGAATTAGTTGGAAATTTTGCGAATAAGGGGCGCGAGTATCGTCCAAAAGGCAATCCCGAAAAAGTGATGGTACATGATTTTGAAGTTCCAGAACTGGGCAAAGTAAAACCTTATGGAGTCTATGACATATCGCGCAACGAAGGATGGGTGAATCTGGGAATAGACCATGATACTGCAGCATTCGCTGTAGAAAGTATCCGGCGGTGGTGGTATACAATGGGTCAATCAGCCTATCCGGATTCGAATAGTCTCCTTATTACAGCGGACGCTGGCGGTTCAAACGGATATCGTATCCGTTTATGGAAAGTTGAACTTCAAAAGTTCGCTGATGAAACCGGGTTGGAGATATCAGTATCCCATTTTCCCCCTGGAACCAGCAAATGGAACAAGATCGAACATAGGCTTTTTTCGTTTATCAGCCAAAACTGGCGCGGTAGGCCTCTAATAAGCCATGAAGTTATTGTAAATCTAATTGCCGCCACTACTACGCGACGTGGATTGCGCGTGAAGTGCGAACTTGATGCGAATTTGTACCCCAACGGATTAAAAATATCTAAAAAAGAATTAAAACAGCTAAATATACAGTGTGACGAATTTCATGGCGAATGGAATTATAAAATTAATCCTAAAAAAATGTAAAACTTGTCAGAGTTATTTGATTACAAGCCCTTATTATCAGTTGATTCAATTCCTCCTTCTAGTATCTTCTTAAGTTCTTGCAAGTCCATGGATTTCGATGTTTCGTTTACCCACGGTATGTAGGATGGACCATAAAGCACAAACTCCTTATTCGGTTTAGATGATGTAATGATCTCGAAAATCATAGTGTGTTGGCTGCTTGCTCTCCCTGATATTTTATGCAGACCAGGCACCATTTTATCCGTTATATCTTGGTATCCTGCTCTGCAACAAGGTACATTGAGGCAAACACCACGACAATCAATTTCGCATTTTAAGACGTCTACATCATCTATATAATAATATTGTCCAGATATGCCACTCGTATATGTAGTTTTCTCACATCCTTCAACATTCAATCGTGCTCTTTTCACCATGCAGTCTGGCACTAACAGAGTGAAGTCAAAGTTACCAATAAAAGCATATTTAATTTTATGATATATATCAGGATCGTTTGCATAATAAACTACCGATTCCAGCGCGTTATTTCGAGCCTCACCTGTAATTCCTGCATCGACAATATTTAGCATATCCATTGCGTCGTTAAGCTCCTTCGTCAGTGTGTCCTTGGCAGCGATGTCTAAATCCACTGTACTTGCTACCACAATCCTCCCATCTGCAAAAACGAAAGCCCAGTCACCAGTCGATCCTGTGAACTTCCAAACTATATGAGATTCATCGCTCTCCACTGCATCATAAATCGCGCCTACCCGTTGATCCAATATATTAAAATCGACAGGCACTCCCATCATCACAGAAGCGCCTGATTTGAATTGAGGTAGTGTAGCATGTACTTGCGCATCTACCGCTGCAATCCCAAGAACGAAGAACAGAACTAATGCAATAGTCATAGTCCATTTGATCATAATGTATTCCTCCTATACCACATGAGGTATTATAACTTCATCAAATATAAAGTGATCTAATCTGCTTGCGCCAGCCTATTAGAACGTGTGAGAATCTCATCCCCCTGTACGTATTCGCAGCCACAGAACCCATATCTTTATGCCATGTCCCCAGCAGCCCGTCTCTGAATATCGCCATCAAGCCCGCCACAACCTCGCCTTCATCCTCCGAGCCCTCCCCGCCCGGCAGCCTCGCCATCCATTTCCCCGGCCCCCAGGTGCGGCAATTGCGCGCCCTGTTGCATCCACGCGCCGGGAGGCCATCGAGTCTTGACCTTCCCCCGTTTGTCATTGGTTAAGAAATATGCAATTGCAGCAGAACAATCATCACAGGATAGTGCTTGAGGTCGGCGATCATGTCTTCTTCGCGCCCTTCGCGGCTTCGCGCGAGATCCAGGGTATCACGCGAAGGCGCAATAGGCGCGAAGTCCCGATTCTACCCTTTTCTCGCCAGGCTCCCCGGCGAACTTGAGATAATTGCAGGCGGGGCTTCCCACAGGAATGATACTGCCCCGCACATTCCCGTCCTCGATCTCCAGCTCGGCCACACAAGGCGCCGACATGCGGGAAAGCGCGGTGCTGCCCGGACAGATGAGCAGACGCCCGGACCTTCTCGATTGAGTGGTCGATGGATATGCCCGAAGACCAAAACTTGCACATCCATCTCCCTGGCCATCATCTCCGCCCCCACCAGGTCGCAGCCGCACGAGGCCATTGTCGCACCAGGCCGGATGCCGTCCACCTTTCACTGCGGCAGGAGCCTCTTTCGGCTCGGCGCAGTCCGAATTTCCCTGCACGGCCTCCAGCGCTGGCCCCAGGCACTGGTCTGGCCCAATGGGAATGTTACACGGCAACTTCAATGCTTCTGGCGGTGACGGTTGGCTTCGGGATAGGAATGTTATCCTCTTTAAAACCCTCCATATGAAACTCGATAGCCTCTTTCATCAACAGAAGGACTTCTTCCTCGGTTTCGCCCGCAGCAACCACGCCAGGCAGATCTGGGCAGTATGCCGAGTAATTTAATCCAAGGAACGCCGGAGACTACAGAAGGCAGGCGGTCGCTATTTGGGCACTCGATCCTCTATGAGAACTCTCAGAAAAATAGCAGGTCGAGAGACACGGCTTATGACTGCCATGAATCATAATGTATCTAAAAAACTTGTTCATTTCGCAATGCAGAATGAAGTCTCCGTAATCGGTATGGAAGATTTGACCGGCATCAGGAAAAGAACAGATAACAAAGTATCCAAAGAGTTCCGGTACGAGCATTCCAGTTGGGCATTTCAGCAGCTACAGGGCTTCGTCGAATACAAAGCCAAAGAAGCCGGGATAGCTGTAATCTACGTGAATCCTGAATATACATCCCAAACCTGCCCAAGATGTAACCACATCAGCCGAAATAACCGGAAAGGCATAGCCTTCCGATGCGAAAAATGTGGTTACGAAACCCATGCCGACAGAGTTGGTGCAATGAATATTGAGCACCTAACACGGGACTTGAGGTATATCCTTGAGTCCCAGGGCTGCAATGCAAACCAGCCAGACGCGACACGGCTTTTTGCGTAGTCGCAATGCCTGCCAATTCATTGGCGGGTGAGTTTACGGCTAGAAGCCCCGTCCTTCAGGGCGGGGAGAAGTCACAGCAGCAGCTTTCATTTCTTGGGAAGCTCCACGGTCATGAGCACGCGGTCGGTCTCCTCGACGAGTTGCATCTGCGTGACGCCGTAAAGCCCGGCCAGTAGGCCGGCACCACCCATGCCCACGCCTTCCTTTACATAGCCTTGGGCATAGATCTGCACGCCCGGGATCTTGGAGTTCTCCAGCCCTGGATCAGAGTAGTAGTAGGGCCGGCCGGTCGACTCCACGATCTCCTTAAAGTTGGCCGTCTTGTCCTCTACGATATATTTGGTGGTGGCGATGGATATGTCGCCCTCGATTTTCAGGGCTTTTCCCAGGGCCAGCACGGCGGCCATCTGCGTGCCGCCCGCCAGTACGATCCTGGAGCCCCGCAGGCCCTGCATGAGGCCCAGAGCCGCAGCCATCATGGGGTCACCCACCTGGCTTACCGCCCGCAGGGGTTCGCTCTTCAGGCTGCCAATTTTGATGCCGGCCCGCTGAAATGCGCTGGCCACCACGCTCTGCTTGAGTGCAGTAGGATTGGACTGGAAGCTGCTGCTCACATTGACATCGTAGCCCATGGCCCAGAGAACGGCCATAGCAGTGGTCGTGCCTCCTGCAATGGATTCTCCAATGAAGACGCAGTCGGAGAGTTTTGCGAGTTTCTTTCCCAGAAGGGCGGCATTTTCGTAGAGGACGCGCGCGCCCGGAACGGCCGGATCTTTGCGAATGTCGCATCCCGCCGCTCCGCCCAGTTCCACGTAGGGAATGGCCGGCTTCTTACGCAGGCCCGAGGCCACGAATAAGGAAGGTATGCCGGTCAGGTTCAGGGCCGCTTTGGTGACGATGGCGGGAGTGGGCGAGCCTCCTGGCGCTTCCGGCAGCTCAGGCATGGTGATGATGCGGTTGGTCTCCACCAGCTCGGCATCGGCGCCGGGTGTGTAGTCGGTGAGCTCCGGTGTGGTTCCGGCGGCAGAAAGGCCGGGAATCTTGCCGGTGTCAGTGTTGGAGATGATGCAGAGAAATAAAGGCCGCTGGGGGCGCGGCCCGAAATCGGGGTAGATCCAGTTTGGCATGATGCTAGCCCAGGTCTGCACCTATAAGAAACCAACGCTAGTTGACTTAATTTAACCAAACTGGTGTTGTCCGCTACACAAGCTGGCTTTGGCGAGATAATCGAAGATTGATAAGTGAACTACCGCGCCCTGTTGGGCACGGCTTCCCACTTCATCAGGCCTTTGACATCAAGATCTTCAACACAAGTTATTGATATAGGTCCGAGATAACTTATGCAGGAAATCATCTCGTTGGCAATTGATTCTCTTATGCAGCTTAGCGATCTTATCCTTGATTATTTTGCGATTATTTGATCCCTTCGCGGGTGTCATATGTTTTGAGCTTGATGCCCTCCTCTTTAGCAACACTCAGGGATGGGTTGCATCATTTTCTCGGAGTAGACGCCCCGCACGGCGTAAGCGGGTTTTGCCGGGTTAGCCAGCGATCCAGTGGTGCTGATGTTGAAGGTCTTGATGCCGTCCATGCCCGTTCCGCAGTTCTCCACCAGAGGGCCGCAAACATCGGGATGAACCTTCACGGTGTCAATTTCGTAAATTGCTTCCCAGATGCCAAAAATTGGCTAAATTCTATTACGGGGGCGTTATAGTAAATATAATTAATTAGTAATAGTAACCGAATGTGAGATTGTCAAGTTAATTGATCGCCCATTACTTTCGCCCCGCAAGCATATTGGTTATAATCTTTGGGTTCACAGATAATCCCAATGGTCACCCTGGAGAAGATCGCCCACCTGGCAGAAGAGTGCAGATTCGACTCGCTGGGCCCGGCCCGAAGCGCGGCCGTGCTGGACGTGGACGCCAAGAAGCTAAGCACTCTGGGAGAGGGCACACGACATGACGTCTGCGCGTCCACCTTTTCGCCGCGCGAAACGCCTTTGCCAGGCATTTGCCATGCCTTCACCCAGGACGGCAGATGCGTCAGCCTCTTCAAGACCCTTTACACCAACCACTGCACCCATCAGTGCAGCTACTGCACCAATGCCGTAAACTGCAGCCGCAAAGCCAAAGCCTTCTCCTATACCCCAGAAGAGCTGGCCAGGATCACCATCTCCCTTTACCGGTCGAATTATATTGAAGGGCTCTTTCTCAGCTCCGGCGCGGGCCGAGATGAGGACAACGTCATGGAAAAGATGGTAGAGACTGCCAGGCTGCTTCGCCAAAAATTCGCTTTTTCCGGATACATTCATCTCAAGGTCCTGCCCGGCGCATCCCGGTCTCATATCCAGGAAGCGGTAGAGCTGGCGGATCGAGTCAGCATAAATTTGGAGGCGGCATCGGCGTCGCACATGAATGAGATTTGCGCCACCAAGAACTACGAGAGCGATATTCTGCAAAGGCAGAGATACATCCGCGATATGTTATCCGAGACCTCCCATGTCGCCCAGACCATTCTGCCTGCCGGCCAGACCACCCAGCTTGTGGTAGGTGCAGCCGGGGAGAGCGATGAGGAGATCTTCAAAAGGGTCCTTTATGAGTACAAAGAGATTGGGGTGCGAAGGGCCTACTACAGCGCTTTTTCCCCTCAGCGGGGTACATTCTTTGAGAACAAAAAGGCTCAGCCGCTCTGGCGAGAGCACCGCCTCTACCAGATGGACTGGCTCTATCGGATCTACCACTTCCAGCCCGGCGAGATGCGCCATGCCTTTAATGAGAGTGGCTTTCTCGCCAATGCCGACCCCAAGATGGCCATCGCCAGGGAGTTCATGGACAAACCCCTGGACCCGAATACAGCCTCATTTCCGGAACTGTTGAGAGTGCCGGGCATCGGGCCCAGGAGTGCAGAAAGGATTGTTGCCTACCGCAAAAGGCAGCCGATTGCCGCCAAAGCAGAGCTGGCGGCAATGGGCGTGCGGATCAAGAGAGCTGCGCCTTTTCTGAAGATCAACGGCTGGAGAGATACAACTCTGAAGATGTGGCAAGCTTGAAAATTCCGGAAAACTTCCTCTACTACCTCTCCTGGCATGAGGATTGCAGTGAGAGGCTTCTTGCCAGGGCCGGGCATCTTCGGGCTGAGGACCTGGAAGTCTCCCCACATCTCGAAGTTGCCCGCATAAAAAAGATGGTCTATGCCGTTATGGGAGAGGCACACAGGATGAAGGCATTTGTGAGATTGCAGCCCCTGGGCACACAGGTGCTTTATGGCTTTCTCAAGCCCAGGCACAGAATTGGAGAGCACATCTGCGATCACTTTGCCCGCAGGAACGCCGGGATAATAGTAGTACTGGGAAACGGCAGCGAAAGCTGGATCTCGCTTTGCCGGGAGGGCAAGATCTGGCAGGACCATGGCCAGGGACTGTATGAAACCCTGGAGAAGCTGAAGTCGGCCTTGCATGGAAGAGAGGAGGAGGAGACTGATTTGCAGGATCGAGATGTAGAAGGCATCTGGCAGGTCTACTACGACAGCCAATACTGTCCGGAAAGAAAAAATCCGGCGGCATTTCGCAGGCACATGCCCGGGAGAGATCAGGATTCAGCGGGACTGCGGCTGGTCCAAAATAAGAAAAATGCCACGTTCGAGGACTTTCTTCGCGACTGAGAGAGGCAGTTCATTTAAAAAAATATCAAATCTTGCTTATCGCTTCTTTCGCAACGCCACTGCTGCCAGACCGATCAATGCCATAGCCGTCAAAGCCATGAAATCGGGCGCTTCTGCCGACGCCTTTTGTGCCGTGCTGTTTTCAAACGCACTGACGCCCATTTCGGCAGGCTCAGCAGCCGCACCTTCAGTGACGAATGCTCCCGTCCTCGTTCCTCTGGCAGCCAGGCGCTCTTTATCAGTCAGCATTGTCGTGGCATTGAGCTGCACATAGTCCTGCCCCTGGCCGACGACCGTGGAATTGCTCCAGATGAGGACATCCACAACGTAGTTGTACCTGTCCGGGACGGTGAGGTTGACACTCCTGATGGCCGTCTCGTCGGGAGCGATTATACCGGTATTGCTCCACTGCTTATCCGCCACCAGCTTTGAATCGATGTCGGTAGCTTTTAGCATCAGCTTATAATCCTGGCTTGCCCCGGCTCCAAAGTTGGTTACGTAGATGTCGCTCTGGATGACTACCTTCTCCTCAGCCGCCTTTCGCACCAGGAAATCTATGCCGTCGATTCGCAGGCTGATCGCCTTGCTGTCGGCGGGAAGGCTCTCCAGATTGTAAACCGTCCTGTACCCCCGGTCCACTTCCTTATCCTCCTCAAAGAGCGTGGCTTCCAGCCTGTAGCCGCCCTTCTTGGGAAGCGTCAGGATCTGAGTGACGTTAACTGTCTTCTCCGGAGCTATCTTGCCGATAAATGTCGTTGTCTGGTTGACAAGGAAGTCTCTATCCGAACTGGTGGCCTTCAGAAGCAGGGATGTGTTTTTGTTGCTCTTGCCAGCCGTGCCCTCATCTGAGTTCTTGATATAAGTCGTGACCTTCAATTCGATCGTCGATGTCTTTATCTGGCCGGGAACAATTTCCAGGTTCGTGACTGACAAAGGATTTTTGTCGGATTTTTCAGCGCAGCCGCTCAGGGCGGCCACAGAAATTAGAGCCAGCAATACCAGCAATGACATAGCCTTATTTTGGAGCATTATATTTCCTCCGCTCCCAGTATATTTCTAATTCTATTTAAAAATTTTGCATAATTGCTTGAGGGTCTCTTCCATCAATTTATCTCTTGCGCTCTCGTGGTGCAGTTGCCGAAAATGCTTCCGCTCTTCGAGGGCAGGAAGCTTGCCGCTATTGCCAGAATGGGACCCATGATCAGCCCCGAACCCGCCAGCAGGGCGAGGGTACCCAGCACGGCCAGAAGGACCCTTTGCAGTATCCCCGCCTCTCCTCTGGCCAGACGAATGGCTGCCACACCCAGGAGAGCATGGAAAACGGCAATGGCCACAGTGATGTACACCTCTTGCCCAAAGGGAGCGCGAGTGAGACTATAGACCATCTGGGTGAAGACGGAGGCGCTGCTGGCCAGGAAGAGAAATCCGGCTAGAGATCCGGCCAGGCAAAATGAGGTGCGTCGAGATCCGCGCCAGAAGATCAGGAGAGCTAAGATCTCGGCCACCAGGTAGGGAATGAGTATAAGCCCCAGGCTCTGGCCCTCCCAGAGGTAAACGGATATGAGCCGCAGAGGCGTGGTTATCCTCTCTGAGAAGCTGAACTCCTCCCGGTAGCCCACCGCCAGGCCATAGTGCCCGAGAGAGCTATCTGCGCCGTTTGTACTATTACTACTATCAGCTTTGCCGTATACCGTCGCATAATAGCGGGCCGATTCGGGGGCGGTTATGTTTATCTCCGCGAGTTCTATGAAGCTACCGGGCCCGAAGGGCTCGTAGACGGCATTGAGAGCGCTCTTGCCTTGCGCCATAAGAATTTTAGAGTCCGAAGCTTGCGGGGGCAGGACCAGCTGCCCTGGTGGCGGACCGCTCGTATTCAATCCCGGACCCAGGAGCAACAGGGCGGGAAGAAAATCCTTTTCTTTCCCATCGGAGGACTTAAAAAGGGAGAGATAGATTTGCTCGCCCTCCTTAAAATCGAAGCTGTAGTAATGCGCAGCATCCTTCTCAAGAGAGCCATAAACCGCCCAGGACTTGCCCGGATCAGTGATGTGCATGGCCGAGGAGGTGTTCTCATTTTCCCCGGCCAGGAGGGGCACGTGGGCAGAAGCTGGAAAAGCCAGGGAAAGCATGACCAACAGAACGACAGAGAGGAAGGGGCTCGATTTCACAGCTATACTCAACACCCGATCGGTATTCAATATTTCGCCTAAGCCAGGAAATGGCTGTTTTTCTGCGTTTATTGATCGCGCGTAATCCGGACCACGGAGATGTCTCTTGTCGTCTCCCGCACAACTTCATCCCCTGCCGTCACGGGATCAAATCCGTACATTGAGCTATTAAGGCCGCTACCCAATAGGATCTGCCTCATTGCCTGTACCTTCTCTGCAGTGTCGCGGACCTCTTCTCCATGCCCGGAAAAGCAGCCTTTTGGCAGGAGCACTTCAATATCGGGATTGGCGACAAGGTTCAGATACCACTGTCCTTTCATCTCTTTTCCCTGATAGCAATAGATCCTCGGCCCGATCCGGGCATAGCTCACCGGAGTATAGCGAATCTTCCCCGTCTTTCTCCCCGCGATTCCCAGCACCATAATGTCTCCAGTGATGGAATTGGATATGATCCGCCCCAGGCCTCTTTGAAACGCCGGGACGACAATAAATCGATTGACCAACCGGAAAAACGCTCTTAAAACTGATCTACGGTCCATTCGTCTCTTCCTTCTGCCCCGATGCTGTTCACTGTTTATGTCGATACTATTATTTCAGTTTAGCTCTAAGGAAAGCAAATGCAAAGATGAAAGGATAGCTATATTTGGGATGACAATCAATTTAGGATTTAATGATCTTGAGGAGACTTAGGCAATTGATCCGCTCCAGGCATCATGCATTGCTGACGGTAATCATGATAGTAATCGTCGCATTCCTTTTATCGGGCATAGGGTGGGCGGTAGATGTCTCTCCCAAGGACGATGCCTATCACTACATGCCCAACGGCGTTGATGACCAGCTCTACAATGAGTGGTGGTACTTCGATGTAGCGGATATTGATTCTCAGTTCCAGGTGGTCTACCTCCTCAGCGATCCGGATAATATTTCCTCTGCAAGAAAGATTCAGGTGCAGGCTGTGGCCATGCAGGATGGCTGGCCTCCTGCCATGGGCGTTCACCAGAGCCGGGGCTATGGAGGAGATAGAAACTCTCCCATGTTTGACATTGACAAAAGCGGCTTTTCCACAGAAGAAGAGCCGAACCTGCGCGTTCGGGGTGAGGTCGAGGACAGTGCTACCGGCGAAATTATCCGCTGGGATCTGATTTATCAGCCCACGGCCAGTCCCTGGTATGCCATCCCGGTTCAGGCTCATATCGGCCACCTCAAGGGTGATTGGATTAAGTGGCTGGTTTACATGCCCACTGCCCAGGTAAACGGCACGCTTACTATCGGCAACAGGACAAAAAACCTGCAGGGCACTGGCTACCATGAGCATGCCTGGGGCCGCTTTGCCCTGAGCGATCCTCAAATCACCAGGGCCTCCGTTTCTGTTCCACTGGACGGCTTTTGCCTGGCATTCGCTGAGATCTCAGGCGAGCAAAGAGCGGCATTTCTGGGTATAGAAAAAGATGGCAAGAGCATCGCCTTCAGAGACATGCAGATCAAAATAAATTATTCAAATTATGCATTTGACAATAAAACTGGTGCGGTCTTTCCTGACGCCTACCACGTAGCAGCAGATAACGGAGACTACAGCCTGGATCTGGTGGTAGATGTGCAGAAGAACGCTGCTACGATTCTCGACTACCGGCCGCCGCTCCCCAGTGTTCTCGTCTTCCAGCAGGTCTCTATTTTGCAGGGGACACTTAAATCAAAGTCCGGCGAGAAGTTCTCCTTCCAAAAGCAGGGCTTTTCCGGATTTACAACGCCGGAGATCGGGTGAAGCTGGAGATAAGATGGGATGAGTGACCAGCAGTTAGTGCCCGGCTCCGGGTTGCGCTCGTGGCCCGCGCGCGTGCGTTCTGGGGCGCGGGAGGCCAGGTCGGGCCTGGGGTCGGGTGGAACTGGAGTCCGGAGGAGGCGGCTTTTTCAGGGGGCTTTGGTTTTGGAGACGATGGCAGTTTGCTATTATTATTAGCAGAAAATTATAGCCTAACAACTAACGAATCCACCACAGAGACACAGAGCGCACGGAGGACGCACAGAGACTGCACAAAAAAATCTCGGTGACAAATCCCATCTCAACAATTATTGCGGAGCCGTAGGCAGCAGCGCCCGGCAGCCGCTCGACCGTGGCTGCCTTTGCCAGGGTCCGGGCTGCGTTTCCTGGCTGCCGCCCGCAGGCCGGGCCATCCGGGCCAGGCTGCGTTGTTGTCAGAGCGGGCTGGATTACATGGCAAGCGCTCGTGCAAGAGAGGGTAGATAGTCAGGTGGTGCTGTCTTAGAAGGCCACGGCGGAAGCGGGCGAGGCGTGCAGGAGATGCAACGCCATGCCGTAGCGCCAGATGGGGGCGCGGCCCTCTACGATGACGAGCGAGCCGCGGGGGACGGCGGGCAGCGGGGGCAGCGAGCCCACGTGGCGAGGAGACGGCGATGGAGTAGATGACGGGAGCGGTCATTTTCTTATCCACCGGCATCAACTAACTCCCTTTTCCGTTTCGATAAGCTTTTGGCACTCGATCAGATCCCAGTACCAGAAATTTCCCATAACTTTGCGCACTGCTCCTTCTCTTTCCAGTTGTTCCTTGACCATAACCAGCAGTGTCTCTAAGAACCGGTCCCGGTCATATAGCAAGATAGCTTCCTGGGACATATCCAGATACAATGGATGGAATTTTTTGGCTTCAGATCGAGTGCGGATAATTTCAATGAAATCTGTATAGACACCCTGCTTCCAGAGCCGCTCCAACTCCGTTATCAGGGATTCACGCACAGGATCGAGCAGATGGCGACGAGAAAGCATGCCGGAAGGAGCCTCCTGGAGCACGACGAAGAGGTCGATATCGGAGCCGGGTCCCGCCTGGCCACGGGCTACGGAGCCGAAGAGGGCGATGGAGACAAGTCGGTCCCCTAATACTTCTTTTGCCTTAGCAGCATAACGTTTCGCCAGGTCAAATAGATCGGCGTTTAGCTCTGCATTGGAATTGGGCATTTCAAACCTTCTGTAATTTTTCCTTTATTTTTTATAAACTGTCCAATATTCTCCGGTCGGGCCCTGAACGCCAGGATCTCGCCTACCGAACGGATGGCGCTCCGGATGCATGCAAGGTCACATCCACCACCTGCCCCACGACCCACCTTTGGCTGTGGCTGGCCACCACGACAGCGCCGAGGCGCGGATCGTAGAAGGCGATGGCAGCAGCAGGCGAGCCGTGCAGCCTATGCAGGGCCATACCGTAGCGCCAGATGGGAGCGCGGCCCTCCACGATGACGAGGGAGCCGCGGGGAATTTCCGGGAGCGGGGGCAGGGGCTCGGCGGGGGTGATGGGCGAGGAGACGGCGATGGAGTAGATGACGGGAGCGGTCATCTTTTAACCGCCTTTCGAATTTCGAATTCTTCAGCAACCCTTTCCGCCAGTTTTGGACTATTCAAGAAATAAAGCTCGGCCAGCTCCTTGAGCTTGCCACCGGCAATAATTTTGCATTCATAAATATCCGCCCTCCTGAGAAGAGGCTTTTTAATAACGCCTTTTTGAGGATCGATTACATTATCAGAGGTCGTTGCCAGATAGGTCTTAACCCGTATTGCTCTAAGACCGGATTTTATCGCCTCAATTTTATAGAGCACATCCTTTCCGGCGGGGTCATGCTCCTGGCCTCCGGTCTTGCACTCCACGGTGCAAAGCGACTGATTCGTCATGAAGGAGACATCCAGATCATTATCCTCTCCAGGAAAAGCTTTTCCGACTCTTACGCCTTGATTTAGGTCCCAGATCCTTTCATCTTCGACAAAGGGATTGAGCATTCCCCAGACAAAGACTTCCAACCATTTACCTGCCAGAAATTCCACTCGGTACTTATCCAGGCTTCCCAAGAGCATCGAATCTTTGGTCTTCAGACCCAATTTTGATGCTATTTTTGATCTGAGAGACTCGTTATCCAGAAATACGTTCGATTCCTCGGTAAGGATGAGTCCATCTCTATTCCATCCCTTCCGATCGTCCTCCTTCTTCTTTTCCATGAGGCCCTGGATTTTCCCCAGCATTCCCCTGAGGCCATGATCTCCATTATTGGCCGTCAACAGGGCAGCAAGCTCAAAAAGATCCTCGGCTCTTTCTCTTGATATCTTTAGATCGCCTGGATTTTGGACTCCAAATCCATAGCCCTCTAAAAACTCCGCCGTGGAAATCCGGTGTTTCAAATCTACAGACGATTCTCCAAGTAGATCTTTAGCTTCGTGTTGGTTGCCTTCAGGAACATAGAGGGTTCTGAGGTGCTTCTCTTTGGAGAACTCGTATGCACCAATGCACATGGGCTTTGTTCCACCAGTGAGATTCACGACTAACTCATCATTCAGGTGTTCCTTGTGGATCCTTTTTAGCAGGTCGTAAGTCTCAGAGATGGAATCCTCTTTCGTAAGATCCTTGATATCATGCCTGTGTCCATAATCCAGCCCACCGACTGCCAGGGCATTCAAGAGCTGATTATGCTTATCCCTGGCCCTCATCAGTGGCGTTACAATCAGGACCAACCGATCCGGAACGGGTGTCTCTGACCTTATGGAGAGCAGATTGGGGATGTTCTGCCCGCTGATGAGGCAGACCATGATCTTCATTAATTGTCTCCTGTACCTTCCTGCATTATTAATTCGTAGATCTTTTTGGCTTTCTTCAATCCTCCGGTAGGATGATTCCATAGCAGGCCATATCTTTTCTCGATATCAGTTAGAACCATTCTCTTAAGTTCGTGATCATCTATTTTGTTCCAGCTTTCCGCAATCTTCATAGGCATTTCTGCTAGGACCTTAGAAATTGATTTATTATGCTCTTTAGCTAATTTGTCCATTTCTTTATCCAGCCAGTCCATGCTAGGAGATCTAGGGACTATCTGCTCGAACCGTCCGTATCCTGCTGCTGTCTTGGCTCCGCCGCCGACGTATTTTAGAGCCATTTTCAGCCACACAACTGCCTTCTGGCAATCTTCTCTATCTTGCATCTGCAGGGGTCGCCTGGGCAGGAGGCCAAAGAGAAAATCCTGTTTTGAATCTACTACCAAGAATGGAACAGGAACAGGATTATGCCAGTCGGCTGCCGGTTCATTCCCCTGGTAATATGGACCATAATGCGGGGTCATTACGTCCGGCTTGAGCTGCACCGGATCTATCGGAATGGCATCTAGAAAGATAACCGAGCCAACCGAGGGAGAATCTGCACCTCTGGGTCCAAATATCCGGCTGATGACTTCTTCCGCTTCTTCTTCCCAAACCTTTGCCCAGGATCGCACGATTCCCTTAACTGAAGACCCTGGTAGATAAGGCGTTCCGAGAGACTGATGCCAGGCAAATCCATTTTCCACAGGATGATTTCTTCCTAATCCGGTAACAAATGATCCTTCTGTATTGAAATAGAGTGCCATTCCGCCACATTTTTCTATCAGATTCAAACGACGGTTTACTACCTCATTGATTAATCTGGTGTCTCCTACTCGTCCTTCTGTAACTCCAAGAATCCAATTCTTCTTTCCGGTTTCTCCAAGACCATCCCATCCCTCTTGCCACTGATCACAGAATTTATCGTACCATAAGCCCGCGTTGCTCTCCACGGGTCTTTCAGTAAGCTCAGTTTCTGTCCCGTACAATGGTCGAGCCATCTTTATCACCATTCAGATATGCTTGACTGAACTTTTTCAGCAAGTCGAGATAGGCAAGAGCCTCCGCCTGGGCTCGTACATAATTTTCCTGACTACCCTTGACAATAGCTGTCATCAGGTCTACTTCCGGATACGCTTTGCTCTCCTGAAGCCAGCTTTCTACTAATTCAAAAAGGATTTTATGAGCGCGCTCATCTTCATTAGTGCAGCCTCGGGCAGCGGCCAATTCACCAGCCATCGCTTGTCCCAGCCCGTTCATAACAATGGTCGCGGGAAGGCGCTGGACATAGCTGCCGAAGTTCCCATAATTTTTCTGCTTTACTAATCTCTTTATTGCTTCCAGGGCATGGGCAGCCCGCTTTTGGCCTAGTGTTTGCTCAACCATTCTCTACTCCCCCACTAGGCTCAAGGCAAACCATCCCTGTCCTACAGTCTCATTTCCCCCTACCTGTAAGTAAGGGCGTTCATTGACCAGAGTCTTGACCAGATCAATAGCTCCATTTCCACGTTCCAAGAAAAGAGTGTAAAATAGACAGTCCATAGGCAAAGTCTCTTCGTACCAGAGATTCAAGCTTGTCTTGGTATCCTCGTCCAGCACATTTCTGGCGCTGATAGGTAGCCCATAGCTAGCGAACCATTTGAAATCATCGTCGTTTAGCACAATAAGCTGTCCAGCCAGTCTTTCTGAAGAAGCCTTATTTGAAATTAGTTGGCTGATTGACTCGAAAATGGAACCATCTACCTTTTCCGATATCTCGAACTCGCGCTCCTCCAGGAATAGTTTTCCAGTTCCTTCTGTCTGAACTGAGCCCATCTTGGGTTTTTTATTAATATTAGGAGTCTTAAGCTTTCCAGCTAGACCGGATCGCTTGATATCCCTATCAAGTCTTTCGAGCAGATATGGACATGTTGCCCATTTGTATTGTCCAGTGAGACTGCGGACCGGAAGCAGAAGCAGCCGTGCGTCTGAGACTATTAAATCTCCCGCGTCATCCTGCTTACCGAAGGCTTTTGCTACTTCTTCACTCATGGTCTTTTCTTCGCCCTTCTCCGCCTTTTTTCCCGGCCATTTTTCCCTAGCCCTATCCTTTAGGGCACCCTTGAGGCTCGATCCTACAATCACAGGATATTCCGTAATCGATTCTCTCGCCACGGGCAGATCGACAAAACCTGTTGATCGGCCTGCACCAGGATGAATTGGCGTTTCTGCTAACATTCCAAGAATTATGCTCTTCATATAATCACCTTTCTTTACTCATCATTCCAAAGCCCGATAGCTATTTCCCCAAACCCGAACTCGCCATACTTACCGATGTGCTGCCCATTGCATTTCTCGATTCGCTGCGCAAGATTGCACTCTGCCTCGCAAAACCAGGTTGAACCCCCAGGCAGGAATGGCTTGAGTGGCAGAGGCTCTCCTTTAATTGTATCCCATCCACCTATCCAAACAGGTCGCTCCAGGCATGCTGATACAACCTTAGCACCAGCAAGGTCTGGTATTTCTTTTCCAGGACCAGGCCAAAGCCCTTCAAAGTGGGCCGGTGTAAGGTGGGTGACCGTAAATCGGATATTATTATCTTGGCAAGGATTCAACGCTGGGGCATAGGGGATCTTGATCGTATCATCAAGGCAATCTGCATGAGCCAGCCTTCCTTCACCTCCAAAGGGCAATGTCGATTGAAGATCCATTTCTGTACCAAGACCTTCAACCTCTAAAGCGAGAGCCACTCCGCACTCTAATCTAACCCGTGAGATTGAGTACAGAGCACCTTCTACAGTTGTGTGCGTCTCGAAGTCCCTTTCGATGCCCACCTGAAAGTCAAAATCCCACAAGTCGCTTCCTTGAACCGGACAGACTTTGCTCAGATCTCCTCCTTTTAGCACCGTTCCCATATCAGCTAAAGTCAAATATGAGCCAAAGAGCGGCTTCAAACCGCTAGAATTTTTTACGGAAGGCAATCGGACTTGATTCCCAATATCGCAATCAACTTTTTCTCCGGGCTTCAAGAGGTTAAGCTGCTCCCATTGACCGTTCTCATTTTCTGAGAGTTTCCCCAGAAGATGCAAAGGCGCTGGAAAGAGGGTTTCAGACTTGCCATTTCTTTCCTTAATCAAATAGGGGCCTCTAAATCTCAGCGGGCCCAGATGTCTGCCATCTCCCAGTTTTTTCTTGATGTCAGAGGACCAATCACCTTTACCATTCCAACCAAGTCCTCTCGCAAGCGAGGCCCTGATAGCTCCCACTGCGGTCATAGCAAATGGCGGAAATAGGCTTTTTATATCCGCGAGATTAGATTCACCTTGATTGAAAGGCCTGCCATCTCGGAAGAACCAAGTGTCAACTGGAGTCAGCTTATATGCTTTGAAAGTCATTCCATCCCTCCGTCCGTGGTTTGAGAGAGAAATTTTATCAGCATAGCGGCATCAGGACTGAGAACATTTATTTCGGGACCTATTGATTTACGCGATCTGTAGCTCAGTTCCAGCAAGGTTCTAACTCGTTCTTCCGCGTCTTGTCTGCTCACCGTTCGTTCCCTCGACTTCATGTATTCTGCAGCCAGCAAAGGAAGCGGTTCGAGACCTTCGACAAGCTTTGCGTAACTTCCTGGCTTCAAAATTTGATCACCCGACAGTATGGCTAGATCATCTCTCATGCCATAAAAGAAGGATTTCGAAAATTGCTTCTGAGGCCCATCCTGAACTCTTGAAACCAGGTCATCAATGCGCATTTTGTCTTTACCATTTTTGTCTTTACCATCTATCAAACGATCCCAGGTAGCAGTCCACTGGCAATACTTGCCGCTAGTTTTCAAAACACTCACTGCTATACTTCCCCTCCCATTCTGATCTTTGGCCACATTATCTAGGATATGATGAGCTTCTCTCATTACCGAGCTTAATGGAATATGATAATGCGAGAACACTAAACCTGCTGAAATTGTGGCTTCTGGAACGACGTTTTCGAAGCTTGTGTTATATTTTTGCGAAAGCGACAGAGCGCATCCAAAAGCTCTGGTCAACGGCAGCATGGCCAGAACGTCATCGCCGCCTGCGTAGATGGTAACTCCGTTATGCTCTTGGACGATATTGCGAACATCTTTAGTAAATATTGAAAGCGCCTTGCTTATGGATTTACTATCATGATCTACCATCAACTTGCCCATGTTATCTCCATCCATGAGGAGCATAGCATAGAAGGGGCTAGGCCGACTTCCTGTTTTTTCAGCTATTCGGCTTAACTGAATTCTGAGTTTTTTTCGAATTTCTTTAGTATCTTCAGGCTCTTCTTCGCATTTTTTTAGAGATGTCGGCGTGCCGTCTAACGGTGTTCTCTTGCAGTCGATTAGCGCATTCTCGAAGTAGAAATTTCCATCCAGATTTAGGAATGGTTCAGTGCGACTGCTAAAGGATCCGATCTGCCGGAAGATTCCTTTTCTTTCAGCATCCTCGGCAGCATTTTTCACCTGGCCTGCAAAATCGTTAGCTTCCTCACACGCTATATCAATTACTCGTTCTAACCAGGGAATTGCTGCAATATAAGGTGTTGAAGGCCAATTCTTTGCTTCTACTTCCCATCCAATGGCCTTCTCTGAAACCTTCGGGAATAGACGTTTGATTAGTGCCAAAGCACAGAGGCGTTCTCCGTCTCCAATATCAAACCGTCCCATTTTAGGCCGCGGCTGAGATAGGCGACTCCAAAATGCTTTTTGATCTATCCTCTCTTTACGATTGGACCTGATAAAACCAGATAGTTCTTGCCAATCTCCCATCATGGTGCAGTGATCCCCTGGTTCATCATCGAGATGACTGCTAATCCTCCAATTTTTCCGGGAGTCCATTGCTGAAATATCCGGACCTACAACCCATGATATCTCCCAAAAATTCTTCACCTGGCGATCCCATATCTCTCTAGTTCCTTTCCCATCTTCTGCCACATCAGCAAGGAATTTATTCCATACCGCTTCTGCGATATCTTCCCATTTGCGTTGCACCACCTCTGCCGCTGAACTAGCGACACCCTTAGGATTGATGTCAATGGATGCTTCGAATCGATTCGGAATTGAGCCAATTATGGGAGCTCCTCCATCTCTTGATCCTTTAATCCAGGCCAATAGTGCATCGTCACTTACATCAGGAATCTCAATTTCTCCGCCCTTGGCAATCACTTCGTTAATAGCACATCCTGCCAGGTACGATAAAAGAAAAGATCCACTCCATAGATCACGGGTGCGCCGAGACTGCGCTACAAATCCCTGCACTGGACCCAGGCTAAAATAGATTTTATCGTTCACTAGACCGCCCCAACTTTAGATTGTTTTGAATTTACTGCGCGAACAGCGTTCGGAAATCGAGGTTTTCCGTATCCGTTCTTTCCGTCCACAAATTCATGAAGAACTTTGAAATCAACACGCTGCGATACAATGGACTTGTTTACCTTTATTTTCTCGCCAGGTGGAAGAAAATCCGAAGGCATGATTGTCGTAACAGCCGCATATTGCTTATTGGCTAATTCCTGAATATGGATGAATAATGGACTTGCGCGCCGCTCTAATTTAGCCGGCTTGACATCCACCTTTTCTTGATAGCTAGAGAAATAATAATTATGTGGAAGACCAAAAGCCACACGGCGCGGATGGGTATCAACTCTTGTCTTGATGGCCTCTAAAGCAAGATCGTGATCATCTTTGAAGTTCCTCTCGGCATCTTTTCCGTTTACCTTTCCGCCTCTTCCCCAGCTTCGGTACATCTGCATCGCCTCACCAACCGAATTGAGCAAACGCAAGGGATCTGAACTCTGATCAACAATATCTATTCGGGTCAAATCACTATATGCAGTATAGGGAGGCAGACCGGAATAGGCCATTATATTATTATCCTTGAAAAAAGATCCAATTTTTAGCCTCAGGTCGTCAGCATCTCTTGGCATCCTAAAGAGAATTTCTTCTCCTAGTTTTAGCTCTACTAGGTTGAATGATCCATATCCCTTGCGAGATCTTGAACCCAGGCCTCCAAAAAGACCCATAGCGATAACTGCTGATTCTATGCCCTTGATGTCGTCACTGCTTGTGCCATTCCTGATGAGAAGACTCAATACGCCTTCAAATGGGTACTTCAGGCAGGAGCGAAGGATTTGGCCTTCTTTTGTATTCCTCTTCTTGCTTGGGACTGCCTCCACTACGCCGTAACCCAGGTAGCGAGCTCCTGGACCGACCGGTTCACCATCTGCGTACTTAAGAATCGGGTCTTTGTATTGAACAATATCCTCAATTAACTTGAGTCTCAAATGCACTCTGGATTGACCAATATCATTTCCCGCACTTCCAAAAATGCGAGATTCTTCTTCTCGCACCTTACTCACAGAGCCCAGCCGCCCCAAGGCCAAGGTGCGCCACCAGAATCGCAATACGCCCTTAATGCCAGGCACACGAAGCTCTGCATTAAATCTGTCCGATCCGGACATAAAGAGAGGCGTTACGATACGAAATTTCGCTTCAAGTTCAATCATAATCTGTACTCCCTAGGATTTTCAGATATAAATTTAAAAAAATAATAAAAATTTACCAAGGTAATTTTGATTTTTTTTATTTGTTCTGCATAAATTAGTATACATGCATATATCGAAGCCCTAAATATATATACACGATACCCAATAAGAGGTAAACTAACCCTGATTCCAATTCGCTCAAATCTAACACTCCTTAATGCCCTTTTCTTCAACAGACCATTCATTATTACTCAGGCTCCAATCGCAACTGAAGTCCTCTACACAACTCATTAAGTAACGACCTTTTTATTTATCTTTCTTAACTCACCTCTTCAATTCCGCATTTTCTTTATTGCGATAAATACTTTGCGATATTTTAAAGATGCCATTTATAGCTAATAATAAAAAGCCATGTCTAATAATTCATTTACCGTCCATCATTTATAATCAATAATGGACGGTAGTTGAATGAAACTGGGCGTTTCAATGGGGCCACGGCCTTTTCGCCATGGAATTACTAATTTACTTACCTTCAATCCTATATCATCCTTTCGGATTTCGGACTCTTCACCCACAAACCCCCCCATCCCAAAGTGCGCGCCTTCGTGCCACCGGCCCCCGCACGCGCCTTCGCTCCCCCAGCATCCGCACCAGCTCTTGGCTCCGCCCTCCCGATCTGCTGCCCCCCCCCCCCGCGCCCCCGGCCCCCCCCCCGCGCGCCCCGCCGGGAGGGACGGGGGGGGGAC
>Ga0247841_10004814_pt1 | contig 22671 bp, 19 predicted proteins | sample LaCruzMarch2015__2_FD_192410 | JGI IMG/M metagenome (GOLD analysis project Ga0247841, IMG submission 192410) | Freshwater microbial communities from meromictic Lake La Cruz, Castile-La Mancha, Spain - LaCruzMarch2015_18m | ecosystem: Environmental > Aquatic > Freshwater > Lake | place: Spain... | reverse complement strand
TCCGCATCGTGCGGCTCTTCCGTTCGCTCCCCGTGTCGGAGCACGTCGCACTCCTGCGGCGCATCCGACCCACCCTCGTCGAGGGCCGGCCGAGCATGCTGTGGCAGGTCGCGCGCGCGCTGGAGGCCGAAAGCGTGACGACGCTCCGCCCCCGCCTCGTCATCTCGTACGCCGAGGTGCTGTACCCCCACGTTCGAGAATTGCTCGAACGGGTCTTCGCCTGCCGCGTCGTGGACTACTACAACTGTGAGGAAGCCGGGAACCTCACCTGGGAGTGCCCGGACCGGCCCGGGCTCATGCATCCGAACCCAGCCACTGTCTGCCTCGAGGTCGTCGGCCCCGACGGGCAGCCGGCCGGATACGGGGTCGAGGGATCGGTCGTGATCACCAATCTGTTCAATGCCACCATGCCGTTCGTGCGTTACGCCATGGGTGACCGCGCGATGCTCGTCGAGCCCGGCCGCTGCTCGTGCGGTTTCCGCGGCGCCGCGATGCGCCTCGTCGACGGGCGCGACGAGGACTTCTTCGTCATGCCGGACGGTCGCGAGATCTCGCCGCGCGTGATCTACGACGTCGTCAACACGGCGCTTCCCGCGGGCGTCGGCGGCGTACTCGCGGAGTCGATCCGCGCGTTCCAGATCGTTCAGGAGGAACGCGATCGGATCGTCGTGCGCGTGGTCCCCGGGCCACGGTACTCCGACGATCTGTGGAGAGATCTCGACGCCCACGTTCGAACGCTTCATCCCGCCGTGCGCGTCGACGTCGTCCGCGTCGATGCGCTCGAACCCGGTCCCGGAGGCAAGTTTCGTCAAGTCACAAGCCGGGTCGGGAGCGCTTGGCACCCCTCCGGCGCAGGCGGCGCCTCGGGCTAGCATGTCCAGTGTCGGAAAGGTGTTGACACTTCAGGCCTTTGCGCTCTCGGCGCGAGACGGCGCGCGCATCACGCGAAGCTCGCCAACACCGCCAAGAGAAGCCAAGGGACGCGCGACGATTCCACCTCTCCGCTGTAGCGTCGGAGCTTGTCTCCGACGTTTACGACGAACCTGGTCAGGAGAAGCCGCGATTCACCAAGGCTTCTCCCTAGCGGCTTGACAACGAGAACCGTCGAGCCGCCTCGCACACAATGGGTGCAGTGCGCTCTCTCGGCAGAACCGAGCGCATTAGCACTCTCTTCTTAAGCCCGAGTGCGACGCTACAAGGCCTCTGCGTTCTGGATCAATGCCGTTTCTCTACCGCAGAGGACGCAGAGCGCGCGGAGGAAGGGCATATCCCGAGCTTCGTTCCAGGTTTCATCATGAGGCCTGCGAGTATCGGTCAGTGACTCTGCACTCTCTGCGTCCTCTGCGCGCTCTGCGGTGAAAGCCTCGGGGCCGTGGGCGGACGCACGCTCTAGATGACGCCGTCTCTCCTGAGAGAGTCCAAGTCGGCGTCGCTTGTTCCGAGCCACCCAGCCAGAACTTCGCGCGTGTGTTCGCCAAGCCTCGGCGCGGGACCGTAGGTGGGCTCTGGCTGGCCGGCGAACCGTAGGGGCGTGCCGCACACGGCGATCGAGCCCGCGCCTGGCTGCTCGACGCACGGCAGCATGCCGCGCGCCTCGATCTGGGGATCCTCGAACAGGTCCGCGACCGTGTTGACCGGCGCGGCAGGGATGCCGGCCGCGAGCAAGAGCTGGAGCCACGCCGCGGCCGGCCGCTGCGCGAGGAGATCGCCCAACAGCCCGTACAGCGCCTCGGCGTTTTCTGTGCGCGACGCGTTCGTCTCGAAACGCGCGTCTTGTGCCACATCGGGGCGATCGAGGACCTCGCAGAACCGCAGCCAGAGCCGGTCGTTGCCCACAGCCACGGCGATCGGTGCGTCGGCGGCGTCGAAGATTCCGTACGGCGTGATCGACGGGTGATGCCGGCCGAACGACTCCGGCGGCGCGCCCGTCATCCCGTGGCGCACGATCGGGTTCTCCATCATCGCGACCAGCGAGTCGAGCATGCTGACATCGATGTACTGGCCGCGACCCGTCCGCTCTCGGCCGTATAGCGCCGTCGTGATCGCCAACGCGGCAAACATCCCGGCTGGGATATCGCCAAGCGAGACGCCGACCGGATATGGCCCCACATCCGTTGGCCCGCTCGTGCTCATGACGCCACTTAGGGCCTGTACTACGATGTTGTAGCCCGGGCGCTCGCGATATGGGCCCGTCTGCCCGAAGCCCGACACGGAGGCGTAAATGAGCTTCGGTTGAATCGTGGACAGCGTTCGGTAGTCGACGCCCAGCCGCTCGGCGACCCCCGGCCGGAAGTTCTCGACGAAGACGTCGGCCCTGCGGACCAGCTGCTTCAGAAGATCGACGCCTCGTTGCGCCTTCAGGTTGAGCGTCAGGCTCTTCTTGTTGCGGTTGACGCTGACGAAGAACCCGCTGACGTCGCCTCGGAACGGCGGCCCGAGGTGTCGCGCGTCGTCTCCCCGACCCGGCTCCTCGACCTTCACCACCTCGGCGCCCTGATCGGCAAGAAGCATCGTGCAGAACGGCCCGCTGAGGACGCGCGTCAGGTCAAGAACGCGCACCCCGGCAAGAATCCCGTTCCCTACGTTCTCGCGGCTCACGCGCCTCCCCTCCATGCCGACTCCGATCCTGCCGATCGCCCGATTATGGCGCGAGCGCCGTTGCGCCGCGAATCCCCGTAGCGTCGCGACGAATGTAGCGTCGCACTCGGGGTTAAGAAGAGAGTGCTAATGCGCTCGGTTCTGCCAAGAGAGCGCACCGCACCATTGCGTGCGACGTTCACGTATCCGCGTTTGACGTGCGACGTTCGCGAATCTGGAACGACGACGAACCCGAACGTCACGGACAGGACAACGTCGGAGGCCTAGCGCTCGGCACCAACAAAACGCCGAGAGCCCTAGCCGGCGGCACGGACGGACGCCGCTGGCCAAGCTTGCGGCAGCGCTGAACCGCCGCAAGCCCTAGCGCTCGGCACCAACAAAACGCCGAGAGCCAAGCTCCACGACGCTACCCGGGCCCTCTTGGCGCACTTGGCGCGCTTTGCGTGATAAACGGCCCGTCTCACGCCAAGAACGCAAAGGCCGCCAAGGACGGAATGAGGAGAACAGGGATTCCGAAACCATGTGCCTGCGGTCCCTCTTGGCGATCTTGGCGCGCTTCGCGTGAGAAATCGGCACGTCTCACGCCAAGAACGCAAAGGGCGCCAAGGACTGCATCGAGAAGACCATGAATACTGAGATTCTGTGCCTGCTGTCCCTCTTGGCGATCTTGGCGCGCTTCGCGTGAAATCACATGCGTTCAGCGTCTCCCGAAGCGGTGCCCCACGGCTTGCGGTGTCTCTTGGCGAGGCGGCGATACGCCTCGACCTCCTCATCCAAGACCCTTCGCTGGTCGAAAGCCTTCTCCACGTGAGCTCTTCCAGCGAATCCCATGGCCTTGGCTTTCTCCGGCGCCACGAGCAGCGACAGAATCGCTTCGGAGAGGCTGCGAGGATCCCGCGGTGCAACGACGATCCCAGTCACCCCGTTCACAACTTCCTCTCTGCAGCCCCGTACATTGGTCGTTACCACGGGTTTGCCGGCCGCCATCGCCTCCAGAATCGTGAGCGGCATACCCTCTCGATACGACGGCAGGGCAAAGACGTCCACGAGCCGAAGCAAGAACGGGACATCCCCGCGGAAGCCGAGGAAGATGACGTTCTTCCCGATCCCGCGGGCCGCGATGAGGTCACGGATCTCTTTCTCTACTCCCCTTCCGCGGTCCGAGGGAAGCGTGTCGCCGATCATGAGCAGACGAAGGCTGGGAACGCGCGGCGCGGCGAGCGCGACGGCTTCGAGAAGATCGAGCACGCCTTTCTCGCGCACGAAGCGGCCGATGCAAGCGACGACGGTATCTCCGTCCGCGACGCCGATCTCCACCCTCTGCAGGCTCGGCGGAGAGGACAGATCGAATCGTTCCAGGTCAATGCCAAGACTGTAGAGACAGTGCGCGCGTTCGGCGTCGATGATCCGCTCGCGCAGGGCGGTTGCATGGTCCTCCGGGCTGACGGTGAATAGGAAGTCCGTGCATAGCCGACCGAACAGCCTCTCCTGCCAGATGAGGACTCTGCGCAGCCACGGCCGCATGCGGTCGTGGAAGTAGAAGCCGTGCGCGGTGTACAGGATCACGGGCCGCGTTCCCGACAACCTCGCCGCCGCTCGCCCGAGCGCTGCGGCAATCGGCGTGTGAACGTGGACAAAGTCGTAGCGCTCCCGGCGAATGAGCCGCGCCAGCTGGACGAGCGAGACCGGATGGCGCAGCGACAGGATCTTCCGCGCGATCCGCACGGACTTCACGGGGACGCCCTCCGCGACCAGCAGCTCGGACTCGCCGCCGGGCGTGCATGCGACGTGCACCTCGGCTCCCGCCTCCTGCAACGCGTGGATCAGAGGACGAAGCAGCGGGCCGATGGACACGTCGACTGCGCACACTTGGAGGACCTTCGGGCGACTCATGGGGACTGCCCGCTCTCGCGCCACCACGTGTGCGTGCGAGCGAGCCCGTCGGCGAGCTTGACCGCCGGCGCGTACCCGAGGATCTGACGCGCTTTCGAGATGTCGGCGCAGGAGTGGCGCACGTCGCCCGTCCGTGCCGGGTGATGAATCGGGCGCAAGACTCGGCCCGGGGCGGCGACCCCGGCGAGCGTTTCCGCGAGCTCGTTGATGGTCGTTGAGTGTCCTGATCCGATGTTGAACACCTCGCCGCCGGCGCCCGGGGCCTCCCGGCTGCGCAGGAATGCTCCGACGACGTCGCCCACGTAGACGAGGTCACGCGATTGCTCGCCGTCGCCGTCGATGATCGGCGGCTGACCGCCGGCCAGCCTGGCGAGGAAACGGGTCACGACGCCCGAGTCTTCGGACGCAGGGTTCTGACGAGGGCCGTAGACGTTGAACAGTCGCAGCGACACCGCCTCCACCCCGTACAGCTTCGCGAAGACGCGGCAGTAGACCTCCCCCGCTAGCTTGGTCGCCGCATAGGGTGACAAAGGATCGGGAGAGTCAGTCTCCGTCTTCGGCAGCGAGGGGTCCGATCCGTACACCGCGGCCGACGAGGCGAAGACGACGCGCCGCACCCCCGCGTCGCGCGCGGCAGTGAGAACGTTGAGAGTCCCCGTGACGTTCACGGCGTTGGTGGTCAGCGGATCCTTCACCGAAGGCGCGACCGCAGACACAGCGGCAAGATGGAACACGACGCCTGCGCCCTCCATAACGCGGCAGAGCGAGTCGAGATCGCGCACGTCGCCCTCGACCACGTCCACCCGTGCCGACACCGCAGCCAAGTTGCCCCTGCTACCCGTCGTGAAGTTGTCGAACACGACAACGCGTTCCCGCGCGTTCGCCAAGGCCTCCACTAGGTGCGATCCGATGAATCCAGCGCCGCCCGTAACAAGAACCTTGTCGTCTTGCACCATGGCCCTCAGTTCCCACCTTTTCCGAACGACGTTACCACATCTTCGGGCCCATCGCAGCGACCTACTTTATGTTTACGCCGAGTCGCGCCTGAGGCTGCCGCAGAGAGCGCTCAACGATGATCTGAACTACCACGTCAGGTTTCTCCTGCCGGACAAGCTCCTGGACGAAGCTGCCGAATGTGGGACCGTGTACAAAGACTGTACGCTGAAAACAGGGCGCGAAGAAGCCCTTCGCCTCCTCTGCAAAAGAGTCACCAACCACGACCGCTCCCGGGAGATTCGAGACGCCTTCTCGATCCACTGCAAAGAGGTAGCCACTTGGATTCACTCCGAATCCCTCAGACGACGTCGTGGTCGGAATGGCCTCCCGGCGCTGAAGGTAGACGACGTCCTCCGGAAACGCGTCTGAGAGGCTCAGCATGCGTGCCAAATCGCCTCCGGGACGCAATGAGGCCGTGGGGGCGTATTCGTCAAGGCATGGGATGGCAACTCGTGGGAGGGCGACGCTAAGTGAAAGCGCTATCTCACGAACCCCGACAAGAGCCCCCAGATCGTTCCAGTGGGTGTCGGTGCGATAGTAGAGCAATCCCATCTGCTTCGCGGCTCGCAGAGCGGCGCTGAGATCAAGGAAGTGAACGTCGGACCGCTCTTCCAAGAAACGCCCCAATTGGTCGAGTCGGGACTCATCGGCCAGCTTCTCAAAGCCTCCCGGGTAGTATTCGGGGTAGATGGTCTCCTTGTCTGGTACTACGACGAGCAGGTACTGGATCCCCTGGCCGAGAAGCCAATCGCGTCTCTCCTCTAGAGTGGTCTTCAGAGTTGCCAGATCCGTGTCGGTGTACGAGTCGGCATTCCGCCAGTCAGCCAGCGACTCCGGGTCTCCGAAGAACAACCATCCCTCGTCCCCGCGCACCACTTGCCCAGCCACAAACCTCTTGCCCCACAAATCCAGTTCGAGTCTGCTGTGCCAGCGGACCAGGCTATTGCGGAACCCAAAGAAGTCCCCATAGTGGCGGGCCGAGCGCCACAGCTCCTTGATGTAGTCGAAGCTGAGGCTAAGACTCGGAAAGTGAGCAAGCTCTCTGTTCTCGGTGGTCTTTGGGGCTGGGTCCAGTGAGAAGAGCGAATCCGCCAAGGGCAGCCAGAGGATCGCTAGGAAGACCACGACCACGAGCAGATCTGCTCGGTGCCCGCGCGTACGCATCCCGAACCTCCTAGAAACGAGAATAGATGAACGGACTGTATGTGCCCGCCGCTATGTGCAGTATGGAAGCGACCAGCAGCAGCAGTAGGACGAGGCGCGCAATCCCCGCCGCCAGTGGCCTCCAATGCTCCGAATCGAGCTGAAGCCCGAAGGGCAGTCTCCTCTTGGTCCGACGAGATCCCCAGCCGCGCGCGACGTCTGCCCAGGGCACGCAGAAGACGGCTCCGACCAGCAACGCGACGATGAACTCGCCGTCCATCAGCCAAGCGGAAGGAAGGATGCCGTGAACGGGGGTGCTGGCACCGAACATCGCGCCAATGTACCGGGCCGCATGGCCCATCGAAGGGGATCGGAAGATGACCCACCCAAGCGCTACCACCAGAATGACGTAGCCATGCCCGAGCAATCGCCATCGCTCTGTTAGCCAGCGGAGAACTCCCAAGCGTTCGGCGACAATGGCACACCCATGGTAGAGGCCCCAGACGACGAATGCCCATCCGGCACCATGCCAGAAGCCGCAGACGAGGAACACGACCAGCAGGTTGAGGTACGTTCGGGCGCCCCCCCACCTGTTCCCTCCCAGGGGGATGTAGACGAAGTCCCTAAGCCAGTTCGACAAGGTCATGTGCCAGCGCCTCCAGAACTCCCGAATGCTCGTGCTCCAGTACGGATTCGCGAAATTCTCCGGACACGAAAACCCGAACATCCGACTCAGTCCGACGGCCATGTCCGTGTAGCCGGAGAAGTCGTAGTAGATCTGAAGTGTGTAGGCCATAGCCCCGAGCCAAGCGAGGCCGCAAGGAAGGTCGGTTGGGCGCAACGCGAAGATCCTATCCACGTTCAGTGCGATCATGTCCGCGATCAGGACCTTTTTGGCGAGACCCACACAGAATCTCGTTGCACCGTCCGCGATGCTGGAGAGGCTGACCTTCGTCTTCGTGAGGTCGGCCTCGATCTGCGAGAAGCGGGCAATCGGCCCGGCCAGGAGTTGTGGGAAGAAGGAGATGTAGAGCCCCACGTGTATCGCGTTTCTCTGCGCCGGCGTTCGACGCCGGTACACTTCGACGATGTAGCTCAGTGCCTTGAAGGTGAAGAAGGATATGCCCATGGGCAGGAGGAAGCCGGGGTCGGCGATAGGGCGCAGATGAAGAAACGACAACGCTCTGTCGAGATTGACGATGAGAAAGGATGAGTATTTGAAGACAATGAGGGGACCGACATTGGCTAGAATCCCCAGGAAGAGAACCAGCTTGCGGGCGCGATCCGCCTTGACGGCATCCAGCAACCTGCCGACGGCGTAGTTCGCAACGATTGATGCCGCGAGGATGACGGCTAGTCGCCCTTCAGTGCTTGCATAGAAGACGAAGCTTGCGCTCAGTAGCGCTAGGTTCCTGGCACGTGGAAGCACAACAGAAACGCCGAAGGCGAGGGCAAGCACACCTGGGAGAAAGAGGAATAGGAAGTGCGGTGAGTTGAAGGCCACTACCTGCCTCCGTCAGCTGCCTTGTGGCGCATGCGCGAAGCTCTCACTCTTGACGCGCTATCACTGTCAAACGACTGTACCATCTTGCACGCCATGCGTTTGACCCTCCCCTTCCTTCTGTTCGTTTCCCATCGGTTTCCTCGGCCCACGCAACCGCCCTCCCGTGTCCAAAGAGACCGGATGCAGCTCAGGGTGACCTCTGCGACGGGGGCGCTCCTTGCCGTCATCGCCTCCTGTGTTTTGCCCGAACAACTCGCACGGCTGGGCCCTTCCGAAGGCGGGAAGCTAGACCCAGTCGAATAGAATCATCACGCGCAAGAAGAGGTTATCGATCGGCGATTGTCGATAGACGTCCGCGGTGAACGCGTACCGTAATCTGCCAAGGAACGACCCCCGGCCGTCGAGAAACCGATGAAGGACTCTCGCTTTCTCTGGCTCAAGCAACTGCCCGTAGATGTCGTGAAACTCTCGGGCCTGCCGTGTGGCGAGATGCATTCCCTGGCCGGCCAGGTGCCTCTTCAGTCGTTGCGCCCACTTCCTGAATCCGCGATGGGCTCCGATGACGTTCGCTCCGTGCTGTCGGTAGAGAAGAGAAGGCTCGCTGTCGTAGATGACCTCGCCCAGCGCGGACACGACCAGATACGCCCACCAATCGTGCATTAGGGCTTGCTTCGACTTGTGGCGCAGGAGGAGATCCCTGGCCTGGCGGTTCAGCACGATCGTGCACCCGGTGGCGACGTTCTGCACCAGAGCATTCCGGAAGTCCGGCGGACGCTTTGGGAAAGCGGATCTGCCGATCCTGCCCAGCTCTGCATCGACCACGGAGACCGCCGTGCAGTAGAGAGCCGGGCGGTCTGGGCGGACACGCTTGAGCTGCGCAACTGCGCGCGACAGCTTGTCTCTATTCCACACATCGTCCTGATCACAGAACGCGTAGAACGCCGCTTCTTCAGACGACAGGGCGAGCAACTCGAAGTAGGCGCTCGGGACGCCGACGTTTTCGCCTTCCACAAGATGGAGTCTGCCTTGCGCCGCGTACTGCGAAAGGATCAGGAGGGTGCCGTCAGTGGATCCGTCATCACGGACAAGGATCTCCCTGTTCGGGTAGTCCTGCTGCAGCAGGCTCTCAATCAACTCCGCAAGGTATCGCTCTCCGTTGTACGTAGAAAGGAGTATCTGCACGGTGTCCATGATCGTTCCTTCGCGGCAGTTCGTTCTTGGATTCTATCAGTTCGCTTGTCGTGGATTCAGCGACCTCTTCCTCCGTGGATCACCCGCTGTGAAGTCACTCCTGGCCACCGCGGCGGGCAAGCGCGGTACCATTGACCCGCTAGCCTTCTCCTTGCGGGGTTCTCTTGCGCGAGAGAACGTAGGCAGCGCCCAGGATGCCCATCAACCACCAGTAGTGCCTCTGATAGAACGCCTCGATGCCGACCATGAAGCCAAGCCATCCCACCAGGCTTGCTGAGATCCCAGCGAGAAGGAGGCGCGAGTCGGGGTCGGCCACTCCGCGGGCTCGTCTGCTCTCTACGTACCCGCAGATCACGACCAAGGCAAAGAGAGCGAAGCCCACGAGTCCGGTCTCTGCGAGTAGCCAAGCTGGAGTCGAGTGGACAATGAGCCCACCCGATTCGGGAAGACGTGAGAAGGAGCCAAGCCCGATCCCAAAGATCGGGTTTCCCCAGAACGCATCCCACGCTGCAGTGAGGATATCGACACGCGGGGCCAAATGGCGGAGGGCAAAACCGGAGTTCCAGACCCACTCGCGGATCGGACCCACGAAAAGCACGGTCAGCGTCCCGCATGCGGCGAGTACCGAGAGGGAAATCGCCAGCGTCCGACGCTGCAAGCGTGGCAGAAGCAGGAACAACGCGATCAGCCCCATTGCGAGACCGACCCAGGCGCTGCGCGAGAAGCTCAGTAACACGCCGAGGAAGAGGAGCAGCAGGTTGACCCGGTAGAAGGAGAACCCACGCCGCCATGACTGAGGCAGGGACAGGCCGACCAGAAGGACCGACAGAACGTAGCCGCCGTAGGCATTCGGGTCGATGAGGAGACCCGCGAGCCGTCCCTCGACCGTAACTAAGGGGCTGTGAATGCTCAGACGGTCCAACGCATACGCCAGGAGCCCCACGAGATTCCAAGCGGAACCCGCGAAGACATAGATCCGGGCGGCCAAGTGAAGCGTAAGCTCCTCCACGGTCGCCAGATAGGCCGCGCTGTAGAAGACCAGCATCGATACGCTGCCGACGACCTTCGTCACAAACACAACGGGGAAGGCCTTCCCCAAGAACCCTGCGTTGATGATCGAAGAGACGATCAACCAGCCCACCAAGACGGCGGCAACGCGCAGCACCAGAGGGACACTGACAGCAAGGTGACGTGACGCGGCGTGGCGGAGCAAGACCACTGCGGCGAGGCCGACAAGAGCGACATCGACAGGCGCGAACCGGAACCCGATCGTGTTCAAGGTTTCGAGCTGGATGGGGAACAACAGGCAGACGAGCGTCGCGAGGCCGACCATCAAACCTCGACCATGAGCCATACGCGTCAACATTGTGTAAGGCCGGTTTGCCACAAGGATTCACCTCCACGCACCTTCCACCTGGCTTGTCCCGATTCTATGCTCTTTGGTGGAGTCCGTCTAATGCCCAGGCATGACCCTCCTCTCCCCAGTTCGTCCGAAGGATCCGTGTGCAGCGCCCTTCTACAACGGGTCAGGGCAGCCTCGCGCTGTCGTATGGCCGGGACCCAGTGTAGGGTAAAGGCAATCACGACGCTGTGTGCGTGGGGGAGTCGTTCATAGCCTCTTCCTCCAGGGCATGTGCCGGAGGATGAAGACCAACAAGCGGAGAAGAAAGGAGAACAACCCACGATTACGGACGATGTAGAGCGCCTTCCTGACGCGAGTCGGCTGAAGTCGTGACCCTTCTTCGTCGTAGGGGGAGGGAATCTCAGACTGGAGCTTCGTGCTCATCTCGCACTCCGGCCAGAGGCGGCGGCCATGGACGAGTTCCCCAATGGCGTTCAGAGTCTGGATCAGCTCCTTGCCACGTACCGCAGGGTGATAGGCAGAAAGGGCCGCCTCGCGTGCCTGTTCGCCCATCTTGCGCCGGAGATCAGGATCGCGGGTCAACGTCTCCAAGTGTTCAAACCACTCGTCAGGGGATGCGGCGAGGAAGCCCGTTTCTCCTTGCTCGATCGCATGCTCGAAAGCGTCTGTTCGGCTGGCCACGGTGGGGGTCCCCACCAGAGCTGCTTCCATCCACTTGATCTCGCTCTTCGCGTTACAGAAAGGGTCGCCGCTTTCGAGTGGGGCGATGTTCACGTCGAACCGCGAGAGGATTCGAGGCAGCTCCTGCCACGGAACGAACGGGACGCGGCGAACTCGGGGACTCAGTGTGTCCCATTCCGGCGGAAGCTGCAGGTGGCCGACAATCCACAACTCTGCCTCACGATGCCTGGAAAGAATCTCCCGCAGCGCGGGGGCGACCTCCTCGAAGTCTCTGTTGTGCGTGCGGGATCCACTTGCGTAGCCGATGACGAACTTGCCTGTGGCATCCGGCCGCTCGTCCAGGGCCCTCTCTGAGATCGAGAGCATCTCGAGGCTGAACGCATTGCGAACAACCCAGGCTCTGCAACCAAGAGCGACTACCCGCGCGGCTAGGTAGTCCGTCGAGACGATGCAACTGTCCGAGAGGTGGATTGTCTTCGCGAATCGTCTCGCCTCGTCCTTCGCGAGCACGCAGTCCACCACGTGCAAATCTGATGGCTTCCTCATCCTCCCCCACTGAGACGGATCGAAGAGCAAGTCATCGGTATCGAAAAGCACGATGGAGCCGTTGCCGCGAGCCTTCCTGATCAAACGCTCAACCTGCCTGTCAGCCGGGACACGGTGCAGAACGAGAACAGCGCTCTGCTCAGCCCTTTCGTCCAGTGAGGGATCGGTGACCGAGCAGAGACTGCACCCGATTCCGCGGAGCGCTAGCTGCTCCGCCGCGTGGATACAGCGATAGCGTTGTGGACCTCCCGAATAGCTGTAGACGAAGAGCACGCGAGGCGAGCAGGTGTCGATTCCTACCGGCTGGCCCGCTCTCATCGACCGCTCACCGTCTCGTAGATCCTTGGTCTCCATAGCCATGATTGCCCTCGCGCTCAACTCACTGCCTCCAGCCCGTAAGCGCCCCGGATTCCCGCGTCGGGAATGTAGGGCAAGGTGCTCCGCTGGTCGGACGCTCTCCGCACCCTGAACCCGGTCCGGATTTGACGGAGGCTCGATTGTGTGGATGGGGTTCTCCCGATCACCGGGCGGCCAGCATACCTCGCGATTCACAATCAGAGCCACATCCTGCGGATCCACACGCGATCCAAGTGCTCGTCTGGGGAGAGGAAGCGGTTGAGACTCGCGACCGCGGTCTGCATCAACGCCCAACCAAGAGCAGCGGCCAAGGCCCACGGGATCAGCTCGTACTAGGTAGTTGGTCTCGTATCCAAGCTCGAGTTTCGCTGACCGCGGCCGTGTCTGCTCGCAGTGTCCCCAGGAAGACGGAGAACACGTCGCTAGCGGTTTGTAACGCTGTCATCGGCCCTCCCTTGTGCCGCTAAGACCCTGAGACGCTCTTGCTGCAGTGCGCCGCATTCGGCTCAGCAGAACAAGCGATCTTACGAACCACGCCGCAGACCGGAGTGCCCAGACCGGCCCCTTCGCTAGGAGGCCCCTGACCAGCCTGAGGCATCGCCAGAACGACCACAAGTCTGATCGTCGTCCTCCTGCTGCCCTGACATAGTCGTTGGATGCATGCTCCAGCGGGGTTGGCGCCGAACAGCGACGGAACTTCCTGTCCCTCAACACCCGCCCAATCTGTGATAGCCACTGCTGCTCGAACTGGCGGACGGAGTGAACCTCCACAACGTACTTGTAGGCCTCCTCCTGAATCACTTCCCGTAGACTCGCATCATGCACTAGAAGTGCTATAGCAGCTTTCCATGACTCGCTTGTGTTCTCCACCAAGAGCCCGGACTTGCCATGGACGACGCAGGCTGAGTAGAGTTCGGTGTTCGAGTAGATTCCTGCAACTCTGCATGCTCCGTACTCACGAAGCTTATTGTTGGTCTTCGAGAGATGAAAAACGTCGTTCAATCCAGGCGCAAGGCCGATGTCATATCCTGCCAAAGAGAACTCCCTCATATACTTCTCGTAGTCCCAGATGAACTTGTGGGAGTAGACGTTGCGGCGGCGCCTGAGTTCCTCTGGAGTGTAGCCCCAGAAGTGGACTTCGATCCTGTCGCTGTACTCGTCCAGGATCGACGCCAGGGCAGGCACGACGATACCAGCCAGTTTGTCGCCCCTGAACCGGCTCGTCGCATACACGATCCTCGTGCGTTTCGTTCTGCGTCGTCGGGGATGCACTAGCTGCAGGTCAACGGGAGGGATGACCCTTTCGACGCGCGGGGTGAGACCTCGGACCATGTTCTCCATGACAGGAGAGTAAACCCGCACAAGATCTGCCTCCTGGAGGTATCGGCGCAAGAGGCTCTGTCCTGCGAGGTGACCGGAGGCTCCTGCGGAGCGAGGGTCAGGTTGAAGAGCAAGGAGGTTGTCATCTATGTCATAGATGATAGGGGTGCCGTTGCTCACAGTCTCATCCAATGCAGAGGCATAACGTGGTTCCATGTTCCGACAGAACACCACGAGGTCGACCCTTCGCAGCGCGCGGGCAGTAAGGAACGCCTCCAGTGTGAACTCTGCCGAGATGAGTCCGCGTTGATGGAGGTGCGAGAGCGGGGAGATCACACCAATAATGGTTGAGGGGATGAGCCCAGGCAGTACCGCAAGCACTCGCGGCCGCTGCCTGTGTGAGAGGAGGAAGTAGTCAGGGTTCAGGGCGTGAGAAGCGGAACAGCGGCTAGGCCCTTCTTCAGAACGCGCACGGTCCGATTCCACGCTACCGCCCTCGCGCTCCCGCGGCTTGGACCAACATGACAGCCACCGGGGGGCTCAAGAGGTCGGCCTCAACTGCTTGCTCGACCAGGCATGTAGTCTTCATAGATGCATTCATGAGACAAGTAGTCTTTCTCGAGCTCAAGAAGGTCACGCCGACGCTCCTTGATCCGTCTCGCAGGAATGCCTACATATACAGACCACGGCTCTGTTGTCTTAAGCACAAGAGACAACGCGCCAACAGAGCACCCTTCTGAAAGGGTCACGCCAGGGAAGATGACTGAGTGCGTCCCCACAATGCAATGGCGGCCAATATGAACTGGCATCCTAATCTCGCGTTTGTACTCCGACGGAATGGTCGGGTTCGTCAGACAGATGCCGCTGTAGTCATCGCTTGAGGCAAAGACGTGACAGCCAAAAGCAAGGCCGGAGAAATCCTCGAACGTCACTCCGCTAGTCGCACCATGGACGTTGCAGAAGACCGCGATGTGCACATTCCGGCCAATGACCACTCTCCCGGAAATCACGCAGAAGTCATCAATGCGGGAATCGTCCCCGATCTCGATTCGCTCTGCATTGTAGATTGCTGCTCTGTCACTAATTCGGACATTCTTGCCAAGGGAACGGAATCCGATTGAGGCTAGTTCGCTTTTCGAAAGGTACCCCATACCGTAACACCTCCAGCACAGTCAGTATCCTACCACACAAGACGGGTGCCGCAAAGCCGCCGCGCGTGCCAGCGCAGTTTGCAGCTCTGCGCGATCGAACTGAGCTGCGCAAGCAGTTCTACGCAACGGCGGCCGTTGCCGGAGTCCCACGCAGATGCCTTTTCGGTACACCCACCCATCTCGCGTCTCAGAACACGCGAGCGCTCGCTCCTGCTGATCAGACGTCATAGGCCGTCGGTTCTCGCTTGCGAAGCGTCGCGATCAGGCTTGGATCGACAAGCCTGACGCGGAGTCCTCGAAGAGAAGTGATCGAGGATGCGTGAAGCATGGACCTCGGCGAAACGAAGGAGCTCTTGGACGTCATCAGCGAGCAGGATCGGCATGGCTTCATCCAAGACGTCATCAGGCCAATCCCACCAACGAGTCCGTTCTAGCACCGCTATGGAGTCATCATCGAAACGCTTCCGGACGACCGTAGCGGGATTCCCGACGACAACGGCATAGGGCGGGACGTCCTTGGCTACAACGGCGGAAGCTCCTATGACTGCTCCGTTCCCAATGGTCGTTCCAGAGAGAATCATTGCATTCATTCCAATCCACACATCGTGTCCGATACTCACGTCTCCCTTTGAAACGGACAGGCAAGCAATGGACTTCGCTGAGTCGCGGAATGCAGGGAAGGGATAAGTCGTTATCCAGCGCACATGGTGGTCCCCGGCCAAGAGAATAGTGACGCCGGACGAAATCGAGCAGAACGATCCAATGCGTAGTTTCGCATCAGCTCCCCAGTCTAGGACGGTCGGCTCGCCACATGTGCCTCGCCCGACCTGGAAGCGATCACGCAAGCGGAGGGGAGTAGCCGAGGGAACCGCTGGAAGCAGCTCCTGCGGTCCGAGTATCCGGCGACCGAGTCTCCTGATGATGCTCTTCGTTCGGGACAAGACCATCGCTACAGAAACACCCCACAGACTCTGCTCGTCCGTTCGTCGCTGGCCATCCAGACGGCATGTGAGCCAGTTCTGGTGAGCGCAAGCCATCCGGAGTCTGGATTGGGCTTCACTTTGTCCAAGGCATTACAGAGGTTGGCCTTCTCTGCTCGTGCACGCACGTTGGAGAGCTTCCGCTACCCGCTGAACATCCGCCTGCATCAAGCGAAGATGCATTGGCAGGGAGATCACCCGATCCGATGCCTGTGCTGCTCGGGGGCAAATCCCCGCTGCGTAGTTGTACATTCTGTACACCGTGTTGTCTCGATAGTGGACGCCCGGAAAGATCTGCGCTTGGTTCATGCGCGCCATGACTTCGTCTCGCCTGTCCACGAGAACTTGGTAGAGGTGCCGTGCAGATTCGCAGTCCGATGGAACGGGGATCCGGCCGATCCTTGGATCTCCATCCAGGAGCTCATCATACCATCCAGCCACCCGTCGGCGATACGCATTGTCACAATCCAGGTATTTCAACTGCACGAGCCCAATCGCAGCCATGATCGAATTGCCGTGGTACTTGAACCCCTCGTGCTCGACGTCGTAGTACCATCGATAACTTCCGGCTTTCTCGACCGTTCTGGCGTATGTATCCTTGCCTATTCCCAGCCACGACCACTTGCGTGCTTCCTGGTCCAGGTGCCCGTCGGAGAAGCAGACCATCCCAGAGTCGGCTGTCGGCAGGTTCTTGACTGCATGGAAACTGAAGACGGCAACGTCCGCTTGCGCGCCCACGTGCATGCCCCCGTGACGTGTTCCAGCCATGTGCGATGCGTCGAGGATGAGTCTCAGCCGTTTCTCCTGGCAGATCCTGGCGATCTCACCCAATTGCCCGACGTTGCCTCCTAGTCCGACGAACATGACGGCACGGGTACGAGAGGTGATCCTTTCTCTGACTGAGTCGGGATCCAGGCACAGGTGGTCGTCGATGTCTGCGAATACGGGACGAAGCGCTTCGTAGAGCAGCACGTGGTTTGTGGACACAAACGTGAAAGGCGTGGTGATGACTTCATCCCCGGCGTTCCATTGCTCAGCCTCTTTGAGCAAGCGCACTGCGAGATGAAGCCCGGCCGTGGCTGAGTTCACGAAGTGCGCGTGCGGAAGCCGCGTGTAGTTCTTCCACGCTTCCTCAAATTGCACTGTCTTGAAGCCCAGTCCAGTCCAGCCCTTCTCGAGGCACTCTCGGATTTCGGCCAAGCACTCTTCCACGCGGAAGGTCGGGACGAAGAGGTTTATCGGCTCCATGGTTCCTCCTCACTTTGCGAAAAGACTCCAAGTCAACCGGTCTCGGCTTCCGGCCCACACCCCCCGAAGAGCGACCACGGCACTGCCTTGTGTAACATCCCGGCGGCAGCGCAGAATAGCGCCGGCTTGGCTTATGGCCCGCTCCCTTCCCGACCCGCCCTCCGCACCGGCCGACGTCTGTCCAGAAGCAATGGTCTTCATGTATCGCGGCCCCTTTCCTCCATGTACGCGGCGAGGGCATCGTTCCAGTCCCGGAGGCGGCGGAACCCGAGTGACTCGAGCGTGTGATTCGACAGCACAGAGTAGGCAGGTCGACGTGCTCTGGCGCCGTATTCGACGGACGAAACCGGAAGGACTTCGCAAGGGCTTCCCGCCAAGTGCAAAATCGCTTGGGCGAAGGCATACCACGAGCAACTACCACTGTTCGTGATGTGGTATGTACCACAACACCTGGCCCGGACAAGCTCTAGGATTCGCGCAGCGGCATCTCCGGCGTGCGACGTCGAAGCGATTTGATCATGCACAACGCGGATCTCGGGTCGGGTTTCTGCGAGTCGCAGGATCGTCTCCACGAAGTTCCCGCCTTTGCCGCTCGATCCTGCCTTTCCGTACAGGCCGGACGTACGGACAATCAGATGTTTGGGGCAGATGGCTCTCACGAAGTGCTCGCCAGCGAGTTTCGACGCTCCATAGACGTTGATGGGGCTGGGAAGGTCTTCCTCTGTATAGGGCTCCCGTTTCTGGCCGTCGAACACGTAGTCGGTACTCATGTGGACGAGCGTGCAATCAAGATCGGCGCAGATCTGGGCAAGGTTGCGCGCGGCGAAAGCATTCACCGAGAAGGCCAGGGCAACTTCCTCTTCACAATCATCCACGCGAACGAACGCTGCCGTATTGATGACGACGTCTGGGCGAATCGTCTCAAGCACCTGGCGAGTCTGCACGTGGTCACAAATCTCGATGTCCGCCAGAGTGAGTGGGACCAGATCCCAACCCTCCAGCGCCTTGACGAGATCCGTGCCGAGTTGGCCGTTGGCGCCGATCACGGCTACGCGGGAAGTCCCCACTGTGTCTCTCCTCCAGGTCTCCTGTTTCGAAGAGCCTACGTCCCGTAAATCTTCCGGTAGTACTCCTGATACTCTCCCGTGATGACTCGCTCGGTCCACTCTCGGTTCGAGAGATACCACGCCACCGTGCGTTCCATACCTTCCTCAAAGTCGAGGAGTGGAGCCCAACCCAGCTCGCGCTTGATCTTGCTGCAGTCGAGCGCGTAGCGGAAGTCGTGCGCGGCGCCACGAGGGTCCTTGATGAATTGGATCTTGGGTCGTAGGTCCCGGGCCCCAGGGTGGTTTCTCAGGATCTCACAGATGAGCTTGACGACCTCGATGTTTCGCTTCTCGCACTCGCCGCCGATGTTGTACACCTCTCCCGTCAGCCCCTTGTGCAAGACGACGTCAATCGCACGGCAGTTGTCTTCGACGTGCAGCCAGTCCCGCACCTGCCTGCCCTCGCCGTAGATGGGCAGCTCCTTGCCGGTCAAGGCGTTGCGAATCATCAGGGGAACGAGCTTCTCCGGAAACTGGTACGGTCCGTAGTTATTGGAGCTACGGGTGACCACTATCGGGAGGCCATACGTCTTGGCGTACGCGAGAGCAATCAGGTCCGCGGCGGCCTTGCACGCGGCATAAGGGCTGTTGGGCTGGATAGGGGAAGACTCTGTGAACGCCCCCTCTTCTCCCAACGCCCCGTACACCTCATCGGTCGAGATCTGGACGAATCGCTCGACGGGGTATCGGCGGATCGTCTCGAGGAGGACTTGGGTCCCTTTCACGTTGGTGTCCACAAAAGGGGTCGCATCGAGGATGCTTCGATCGACGTGGCTTTCGGCCGCGAAGCTGACGACTGCCCATGGCTTCTCGTCCTCGAAGGTCCTGGCAACAGCCTTGGGGTCACTGATGTCGCCGCGCACGAAGTGGTAGCGCTCGCCCTCGTTGACGTCGGCCAGGTTCTCCAAGTTGCCGGCATAGGTCAGCTTGTCGTAGTTCACGACCCGGACGTCGCTGTGTTGCGCTAGGATATGCCGGACGAAGTTGCTGCCGATGAATCCTGCGCCGCCGGTCACAAGGAGGGTCCTGGGCACTAGGTTCTGGGCGCTAGGTTCTGGGTGCCGGGTCCTGGGAGCTGGGTCCTGGGTACTGGCTACTGATCTTGCACCGGTCTTAGGCATTAGGAGTACGCCCCTTCAATGAGTTTATCAGGCCATTCAACATTCTCCCAACCTCATCGTACCGTTCCATGAGCTCGGTCGAGTGAGCAGGAGCAAGATAGACCAAGTCCCTTGCCAGAATCAAATGATACCTCGTTTCTTCCAGTGACCCACGCGCGGTGTACAGGAACTGGACATACTCCTTTCGCGACTTGCGGCCCTTGCCCTCCGCGATGTTCGCCGGAATCGAAGAGGCCGAACGACAGAGTTGATCCGTGAGTCGGAACCGTTCTTCCTTAGGGAAGCCAGCGGTGAGCTTGTAGATCTCAAGCACAAGTCCGTGCGCTTTCTTCCACACGTCGAGTTCGGTGAAGTCACTCACTGTCCGTCAACTCACTCCTCCCCTCCGTCCGGGCTCTCTCTTGTTCTTCCAGTGCCCAGGACCTAGACGCCAGCAACCTGGACAGCCTCATGCCAGATCTCCAGCTTCCGCACGCTGTCCGGCCCGCCGTCCATCCTGCTCATCATCTCCTACTCACCACGCACCACGCACCACTCACCTCAACTGCCTCAGCGACGGCAGTGCGGCGTCCTTCTTTGAGATCACAGGCTTCTGATCAGGCCACGGAATCCGAAGATCGGGATCGGACCACAGGATCCCTGCATCCAGCTCAGGATCGTACTCCTCGGTTGTTAGATAGATCACCGTGGCTGCGTCGCTGTGCACGTAGAAGGCGTGCCCAAACCCGGGTGGAATGTAGAGCAGATGGCGATTCTCATCAGACAGCGCGATCGCCACGTGTTGTGCGAAGGTCGGGGAGCCTGCGCGCAGGTCGACGGCAATGTCGAGGATCTCTCCGGAGGTCACCCGAACGAGCTTTCCCTGGGCCTTGGGAGCTCGCTGGAAGTGGATGCCGCGCAGTACACCTCGGCGGGAGAAGGACTGGTTCTCTTGAACAAAGCGCACGCCGAGCGAAGCGTACGCACTTTCCTTGTACACCTCGAGGAAGTAGCCACGTTCATCCGCATGGGTCCGCGGCTCGATGAGGACCACCTCGGGGATCGCCTGCGGCAGGAACACAAAGCTCATTCTTCCTCCGCGATCTCAGACAAATAGGAACCGTACTCAGTGCCCGGCAGTCCGTGCCCCAGAGAGCGCAACTGCTCACGCGTGATCCACCCCTGCCGATAAGCGATCTCTTCAATACAGCCAATCTTGAGGGACTGTCGATGCTCCATTGTGGCGACGAACTGCGTCGCCTCCGAGAGGCTCTGATGGGTGCCCGTGTCGAGCCAGGCAAAACCACGCCCGAGCAACACCACCTTGAGTCGGCCGGCTCGTAGGTACTCCTTGTTGACATCGGTGATCTCCAGCTCGCCCCGAGCCGAGGGGGCAAGGCTCTTGGCAATCTCAACGACCTCCCGGTCGTAGAAGTACAGGCCCGTGACCGCGTAGTTCGAGCGGGGGTTCTTGGGCTTCTCCTCGATGGACAGAACTTGGCCCTGTTTGGAGAACTCGACGACTCCATACCGTTCCGGGTCGGGCACGTGGTAGCCGAAGACGACGGCGCCTCGGTCACGCTCGATGCTGTTCACCCCAGAGGCCAAGAGATCAGGAAGGCCGTGGCCGAAGAAGAGGTTGTCCCCGAGGACGAGCGCCACAGGTTCGTTCCCTATGAACGACTCGCCAAGGATGAACGCCTCGGCAATGCCTCGGGGCTTCGCCTGCGCTTGGTACTGAATGCTCAGGCCCAGCTCTCTTCCGGTCCCAAAGAGCTGTTCGAACTGCGGCAAGGCTTCAGGAGTCGAGATAAGGAGGAACTCTCGGATTCCAGCGAGCATCAGCACGGACAGCGGGTAGTACACCATGGGCTTGTCGTAAATCGGCAGAAGCTGCTTGGAGATGACTCGCGTGATGGGATAGAGACGGGTCGCCTTGCCGCCTGCGAGAATGATCCCTTTCATTTGGGTATCCCCTCCAATGTCGCAATACTAGCTCTGCGTGTATGTAAAGGCAATACTCTGCTTCACGCACGCGAAATGAACTGAACGCGCGGCAGATTCACGATGAGGGTCGAGTCCCGGTATGTGCCGTTTGGATGAGTTGGGGCTTTCACCGCGACGCACGGAATGAGGTCGCGCCCTCCCGCAAGCCGGGAGCGACGGCGCCACGGGACTTCGGCCGGCTGGAGTCCGGCTACGCGGGGTTCGTTCCCTGGGGGATGTACTTCTTCACGACCTCGGACGGCTTGCCCCACGCCTGGACCTGTCCTCCGTCAAGCCACATGGCATGGGAACAGAGGTTCTCCACGCTCGCCATGTCGTGCGAGACGAGAAGGACCGTCTTGCCGCTTGTTCGCACTTCTCGCAGTCGCGCGAAGCACTTTTCGCGGAAGGCATGGTCTCCCACGGCGAGGACCTCGTCGAGGAAAAGGACCTCTGGATCGACGTGGGCGGCCACGGCAAACGCGAGGCGAACCTGCATCCCGCTTGAGTAGTGCTTGACCTGAGTGTCGAGGAACCGCTCCACCTCGGCAAAGGCGACGATCTCATCGAACTTCCGGGCGATCTCTTTCCGGTTCATCCCGAGGATGGCGCCGTTCAGGTAGACGTTCTCGCGGCCGGTGAGGTCCGGATGGAACCCCGTCCCGACCTCCAGCAGCGAGCCCACGCGGCCGCGGATCTCGGCACACCCGGCAGTCGGCTCGGTGATCCGCGACAGAACCTTGAGCAGCGTGCTCTTCCCTGAGCCGTTCCGCCCAATGACGCCGAGGACTTCGCCCTCCCTGACCTCGAAGGACACGTCCTTGAGCGCCCAGATAGACTGGTCGGTGGGAGTCGGTTTCCCGACCGCCCGAAGCCTGCGAATTGGCGCCGTGGCGGTCTTCATCAGTGCTTCCGATAGGCGATCATGGCGCTTGTGGACCGCGCCAATGCGGTATCGTTTGCCCAGGCCCTCGACTCGAATCGCTACGCGGCTCAACGGCTCACCTGCTCGGTCCGTTTCGACTTCGGTACAAACAACTCTCTGAGGCCGTGCCCTTGCTGTGCGCCTTCGTCGCTACACCACATCGGCAAACGTCCTTTCCACTCTCCGAAAGTACAGCGCGCCGGAAAGAAGGAGCGCCACCGCCACGAGAGAGGAGACGGCGCACATGGCGCCCGGCGGACGCCCAACGCCAAGGAGAGACCAACGGAAACCCTCCACCACGGTGGTCATCGGGTTCAGGCCGAGGACGATTCGCCACGAGCCATGAAGAAGCGACGAGGGGTAGATGACAGGCGTCGCGAACATCCAAATCTGCGTCAGGAACGGAACGGTGTAACGAACGTCTCGGAACTGGACGTTGAGAGCCGATAGCCAAAGACCTACTCCGAGCGACGTGATCAGGGAAAGGAGGAGGAAGCCGGGCAACCAGACTACGTTCACGCCGGGAAAGATTCTGTAGTAGACCATCATGGCGACGAGCACCAGGAAGGCGAGGACGAAATCC